>OBLW0100000836.1_pt1 | contig 26605 bp, 20 predicted proteins | sample 1520161 | NCBI WGS metagenome assembly OBLW01 (sample SAMEA3539309, study PRJEB22396) | soil metagenome | biome: tundra; feature: field; material: soil | place: USA | collected 2010-05 | depth 0.15 m | reverse complement strand
GGTTTGCTGGATCATCGTGTGCTTGCCGTCGAGCGCGAGCAGTTGCTTGGCGCGGTGCTTGCGGCTCAGCGGCCAGAAGCGCGTGCCGCGGCCTCCAGCGAGGATTACGGGATAGAAGTGCGGGTTCGTTTTCACGGTCATACTTCGCGTTAACAGAAAGCCTAACATTTACGCGAGCAGACACGAAAGGCTTGGACCACGGGGGACACAGAGTTTCACGGAAAAGTCTGGGAGCCTAATCGCGGCGGGCGGGGCTGTATCGACTCATTCAACTGTTATCTAATTCCCTATGAGTCAGCAGTGTTGCGGCCGGCCGGAGACGCCCGGCACTCCATCAACCCGGCGCTCCATCAACAATATGGTTCACAGCCGAGTTGCTGGTTCAGCCACTGCGGCACCGGGGACGCTTGCCTTCAGGAATTCTATCTGCCATTGGGGACGGACTGTGAAATTTTGCAAGGCGGCGGGAATTACTACGGCGTCGCCTTTCGTTAGAGTGACTGGGGGTTGACCTTGGGCTTCGATGATTCCGCAGCCTTCGATGGCTACTAATATCTGGACTGAAGTTTTTCCCGTGTCTTCTTTCCAACTGCAATTTGTTGTGAGATCTTGCGGGGATTTTAGCTCGAACAGATCAACTGTGAAGTAGGGCGCGGCGATCATGTCAGACTGACGGTTTTTGCTTGCATTGATGGTTACTGGTGCGGGCCGGATTACTTTTCCGGCGGCTGTGTGTTCTTTTATGCTGGCCAGGCCTTGTTCGAGATGTAGGGGACGCGGGCGTCCGTAGTCGTAAAGGCGATAAGTGGTGTCGGATTGCTGCTGCGTTTCGACGATCACGGAACCGGGGCCAAGAGTGTGGACCGTGCCTCCGGCTACATAGATCATTTCGCCCTGATAGACATTGATAAAGTTGAGCAGTTCTTCGGCGCGATTTTCGTGGATGGATTGCGCGAATTGAGCGACCGTGACGCCGGGCTTTAAGCCTAGCGCTACTTGCGAGCCGGGTTTCGCGTGGGCTACATACCAGCATTCAGTTTTTCCCCAAGGCTCTCCGAAGCGCTGGGCGGTTGCGTCGTCGGGATGAACCTGGACGGACAGTTTTTCTTCGGGGAAGAGGAACTTCATCAGCAACGGGAAGCGATGTGGGTCGCGCGCAGCCGTGCCTACTAGCTCTGCGCCTAATTCTTTGCTGAGGTCTGCCAGAGATCGCTTGGCTAGCGGGCCGTTTGCTACTACGCAGTTGTCCCCGGTGAGCCAAGCCTCTCCGATGCGCTCGTTAAATTTGTGATTGGGATAGATTGCGGAGAGATCGAGCGTTCCCCACGGGCGCGGGTCGAAGATGGGCTGCATCAGGAGTGGGTAGAGTTGGGTCATGGGGCTAGTCTGGGACCACGTGCTCAAAATCGATGACGGGTACGTTTGGCCGATTTGCGGGGGTGTTTTTTCATCTCACTCTCTAGAGATCCCAGTTTAAACATCAAGGCGATGAAAACAATCCCGATGATGATTGCAAAGGGACCAAAGACCGCGCCCTTCCACCAGTTGTGATACATGAGGCCAACGTGCTGGAGCGAGGCAATACCAAACCCAATAATCATCAGCCCAATGACGACAAATATGGTTCGGTTCAATGGACTATTTAGGTCTGACTTGAACATTGGGTCTCAAAGATGCAATCGCCTACAGTGCGCCAAAGAACTTCCGCATGCGCTCCAACCCTCGATCCAACTCTGCCATCGTTGTGGCGTAGGAGATGCGAATGTGGTCTTTGGTGCCGAAGCCTTCTCCGGGGACCGTGGCTACGTGAGCTTCGCGCAAAAGTTTGCCCGCGATGTCTGAAGCGGAGTTCATGCCGCTGCGTCCGAAGAATTCGGTGATGTTGGGATAGGCGTAGAACGCACCTTCGGGCAGCGTGCATTTCAGGCCGGGGATCGAGCGCAATCCTTTTACTACGTGATCGCGGAGTTTGATGTATTCGGCGCGCATGTCGTCCACGCATTGTTGCGGACCTCTGAGCGCGGTGACGGCGGCTTTCTGCACGATCGATGTCGGGTTCGAGGTCGACTGGCTCTGGAGTTTTTGAACGGCGCTGATGATCGGGGCCGGGGCTAGCGTGAATCCGAGACGCCATCCGGTCATGGCGTAGGTCTTTGAGAGTGAGCCTACGACCATGAAGCGGTCGCGGTATTCGCGCAACGATCCTACGGAGAAGCGTTTGCCCGTGTAATTCAGATAAACGTAGCACTCATCGGAGATGACCCAGATGCCGCGCTGGTGGGCGAAGCGGACGACTTCGGTCATGTCTTCGGGACTCATCACGGCTCCCGAAGGATTGGACGGGGAGTTCAGAATGATGAGTTTGGTCTTGGGCGTCACCAGATTCGCGACCATGTCGGCGGTGATGCGAAAGCCTTGCGACTCGTCGCTGTGCAGCAGGACGCAGGTGCCTCCGGCATAGCGCACCATGTCTTTGAACGAGACCCAGTAGGGGACGGGAAGAATGACTTCGTCGCCGTGGTCGACGAGCACCGAGATGACGTTGAAGAGCGCGTGCTTGCCGCCGACGGAAGCTGCGGCTTCTTCGCGACGGTAATCGGAATCGAAGTCAACGGCGTGACGATGAATGATCGCGTCTTTCAATTCAGCGGTTCCGCCTACGGGAGTGTACTTCGAAAAATTGGCCTGGATGGCGGCGATAGCCGCATCTTTGATGTGCTGCGGCGTCGAGAAGTGAGGCTCGCCGGCTCCGAAATCTACGACGTCAATGCCTTGCTGGCGCAGCTTGTCGGCCTCGGCTACGACAGCCATGGTTGCCGAAGGCTCGATGCGGTTGATGCGTTCGGTGAGGCGGACGGGATGGGTGACGGGCGCGGCAACGGTGCTCATGATTTTCTAACTATCCTCACAATCTCTTTTTTATCTTTTTTTTCTCTTGCCTCTGCCCTCGGACGATTGGTCGGCGGGCGGGTCGCCATTTTCAAATTTGTGGGCGACATCCATTTTCTCACGAACCTTTTGCGCGACGAGGCCGGGAACGAGGCAATCGATCGCTCCACCGAGTTTGGCGACTTCGCGAACGAGCCGCGAACTCAGGTAGGAGAATTTTTCGGCGGGCATCATGAATACGGTCTCGAGCGAGGGCTGGAGTTTGCGATTCATGAGCGCCATCTGGAGCTCGTATTCGTAGTCGCTGACAGCGCGGATGCCGCGCAAGATGGCTTGGGCCTCCACTTTCAAAGCGTACTCGACTGTGAGTCCGTCAAAGGTATCGACGGAAACGTTGTCGAAATCAGCGGTCATCGCCTCGAGCATTTTGCGGCGATCGGCGACGCTGAAGAGCGGATCTTTGTCGGGGTTGCGAAGAATGGCGACGACCAGTTCGTCGAAAATCTTGCTCCCACGCTGGATCAGGTCAAGATGACCGTTGGTCGGAGGATCGAAGGATCCGGGATAAATGGCTTTGACACGCTTCACAAGGGCCCTCGGTCGACGACGGGGTCAACGAAAGGAGGATTGTATGCGGGCGGTAGAGGGAATGGCAATTGCTAGTGGCAATGAAGGGTGCTTCTCCTGCACGAGGTACCTCCATCAAGTGCTCAGGCTGTTGTTTTTCAAGTCTCCAATATCACCGGAGTGATCATCGTTCGTATGCCTCTCGTCGGTGACGGATGCGTGTCACCTCCACCAGCAATTTTGCATCGTCGATTGTGTACACCACGCGGTAGTCGCCTATGCGAATGCGCCACTCGCGATCCCCGCCTTGCAGCTTCCTACAGCCCGGCGGGCGAGGATTGGCGGCGAGATTCTCTAAACGCGGAATGATGCGTGCAATCAGCTGGACGGATAGTTTCTTGAGTTCTTTCGCGGCACTCGAAGTCAGTGCGACGTCGTAGCTAGCCACGACGCTTTCCGTTCTTGACGAGGCCGGCCTTCACCTTGGCGAGAGGGATGCGTTTTTCATGCCGCCGCGACCGGGAAACCAGCACGTCCTCGATGTCCTCCCACAGCGCTCTGTGCTTCTTGAGATCGATCACGGCCGCCGTCCTGTGGCCCGCTTCGTCGGTGATGAACTGAATTCCAGTCATGGGTACGGGTTCTCCTTGGAGCGTTTTGGGAACTGTTCACACCGTAATTTCGACGGCTCTCCCTGTCAACCGCGGTTCCGCAGACGCAACATCGTTCACCGTCTCGCTGCTGGCACTTTTGCTGGTTCCGCTGGCGCCGACGGCATGGTTGTAACGCGGCCTTGCGTGCCAGTGGCTTGAGCGGGAACGACTGTGGGAGTTGGCGACGCCGTGGATGGGGTAAGTCCCAAAGCTTTTCGCACTTCAGTGTCGAGTTTGGCCAAGGTATCTTTGTTTTCTTGCAAGAAGGCGCGGGCATTTTCGCGGCCTTGGCCGATGCGTTCGCCTTTGTAGCTGAACCACGAGCCAGATTTCTCCAGGATATTTTGAGCCACGGCTATATCGAGCAAATCGCCTTCGCGGGAGATGCCTTGACCGTAGAGAATGTCGAACTCGGCTTCACGGAAGGGGGCTGCAACTTTGTTTTTGACGATCTTGACGCGGGTGCGCGAGCCGGTGACTACGTCTCCTTCTTTAATGGCGGCGATGCGGCGGATGTCGATGCGCACGGAGGAGTAGAACTTCAGGGCGCGTCCGCCGGTGGTGGTTTCGGGATTGCCGAACATCACGCCAATTTTTTCGCGAATCTGGTTGATGAAGATGAGGCAGGTACGCGATTTGGAAACGGTTCCGGTCAATTTACGCAGAGCTTGCGACATGAGGCGCGCCTGCAGGCCCATGTGGCTGTCGCCCATTTCGCCATCGAGTTCGGCTTTGGGGACGAGCGCTGCAACGGAGTCAACGACCAACACGTCGATGGCATTGGAGCGGACGAGAGCTTCAGTGATTTCTAGCGCTTGCTCGCCGTAGTCGGGTTGCGAGACTAAAAGATTATCGACATCGACGCCGAGTTTTTTTGCGTAGCCGGGATCTAGTGCGTGCTCGGCATCGACGAATGCGGCCATGCCTCCGGCTTTTTGCGCTTCGGCGATGACTTGCAGGGCGATGGTGGTTTTGCCGGAGGATTCCGGACCAAAGATTTCAACTACGCGGCCGCGTGGAACGCCGCCAACGCCGAGCGCAGCATCGAAAGAGATGGAGCCGGTAGAGATGACCGCGATCGGTACGATGGCCTCTTTCGATCCCAGACGCATGATGGAACCTTTTCCAAACTGCTTTTCAATCTGCGCGAATGCTAATTCGATGGACTTGCTACGCTCGTCGGCCATGGATGGCTGCTCCTGATTTGTTAAATAATGGAATATCGGGTATGAAACTCCCGTAGCCTACACCCGCGGGCTGGGGCGTGAAGTGTTGGCTGTCACATCAGATTGGGTCAGTTTAGCACGGAGCGAACAAAAGGCGAAGTATGAAAGAGTTGATAGAGTTGGTGCTGGTTGAATTTTTCCGTGGCGGGAGGTGGCAGCATCGTGGCCTGGCGGGGAGGCGCGGTGCTCCCATTTAGAACAGTTGAGAACGGTTGGCGGCTGTTTTTTCGCTTAAAAAATATTCGTGGTATTTAGAATCAGGCACTTAGCGGCTAAAACGATCAAAATCAGACTTTCTAAAGGGGATATAGTCAAGTTCTTATGGATCAATCACTTACGGAGTCACGTTTCTTGGGCTCCAGCGGGAAATAAAAAGGGGTGCGGCAATGTCCGCACCCTTTTCTATCCCTAAGTCTATTGTATCAAGTTTGATAGGGGTGACTGGACATATTTGCGGGATTTATTTTCGGTGTATATGCAGTGAGTTGCGACGAAAACTGGTGAATGGAGGGCTTGACAGCTTCGTGACCGCAGCGCTGTTGAGAGTATTACGGCCGGGCGAGGACGCCCGGCGCTCCATCGAGCAACGGCAACATCATCATCAACGACAGCGTCCAAACTGCGAATTAACTCTTTGCTGCTTTTAGACGCTTTTCCAGGGCTTCTACTTCTACGTTTAGGCCTTCGGGCAAGTGGGCGCCGAAGTGGGCGAAGTGTTCTTTTATTAGAGGGACTTCTTTCAACCAGCCTTCGATATCTACGGTTAGGAGTTCTTCTACATGGGAGCCCTTGATATCGAGGCCCTTCGTGTCTAGATCAGCCACTTCGGGGATTCGTCCTATTGCGGTTTCGTTGGCGTGGACTTTGCCGTCGCAGCGCTCGAAGATCCATTTGAGGACGCGGCTGTTTTCTCCGTAGCCGGGCCAGAGGAATTTGCCGTTACTATCCTGGCGAAACCAGTTGACGTAGAAAATTTTGGGCAGCTTGGCATTCGCGTGCTTCCCCATCTCGAGCCAGTGGGAGAAATAATCTCCCATGTTGTAACCGCAGAATGGAAGCATGGCCATGGGGTCGTGGCGTAGACGGCCGACTTGTCCGGTGATGGCGGCGGTGGTTTCGCTGCTGACGATGGAGCCGAGGAAGGTTCCGTGTTGCCAGTTGAATGCTTCGGTGACAAGAGGAACGATGCCGGCACGGCGTCCTCCAAACAAGATTGCATCGATGGGGACACCTTGCGGAGTTTCCCATTCGGGAGCGAGCGCGGGGCACTGAGTTGCGGGAACGGTGAAGCGCGCGTTGGGGTGCGCAGCTTTACGTCCGGACTCGGGGGTCCATCGGCGACGCACCCAATCGACGAGGCGGGCGGGCTTCTGCTCGGTCATTCCTTCCCACCAGACATCGCCGTCGAGAGTCATGGCGCAATTAGTGAAGATGGAATTTTTGGTGATGCTCAACATGGCGTTGGCGTTCGACTGCATGCTGGTTCCGGGAGCGACGCCGAAGAATCCGTATTCGGGATTGATGGCATAGAGACGGCCATCGGCGCCGAATTTCATCCAAGCGATATCGTCGCCGATGGTTTCGACCTTCCACCCGGGAATGGTCGGAATGAGCATGGACAGATTTGTTTTGCCGCAGGCGGAGGGGAATGCTCCGGTGAAGTATTTGGACTGCCCTTGCGGGTTGGTCAATTTCAGAATCAGCATGTGCTCGGCTAGCCATCCTTCATCGCGGGCCTGAACAGAGGCGATGCGGAGGGCGTGACATTTTTTCGCGAGCAGGGCATTGCCGCCGTATCCGGAGCCAAAGGACCATATCTCGCGGGTCTCGGGGAAATGGCAGATGTATTTATTGTCGGGATTGCAACGCCAGGTTCGATCGGGCTCGGTGGGCGTGAGCGGCACGCCGACGGAGTGAAGGCCGCGGACGAACTCGCCATCTTCTCCGAGAGCGGCGAGCACTTTATCGCCGACGCGGGACATGATGTGCATGCTAACGACAACGTAAGTGGAGTCGGTGATTTCGACTCCGATCTTTGCGATGGGCGAGTCGATGGGGCCGAGGCTGTAGGGAACGACGAACATGGTGCGTCCGCGCATGCAGCCTTCGAACAAGCCCGACAACTTCTGCTTCATCTTGGCGGGATCTTCCCAGTTGTTGGTGGGTCCGGCATCTTCTTTAGTGCGCGCACAGATGTAGGTTTGATCTTCGACACGGGCGACATCGGCTGGATCGGAGCGCACGAGCACACTGTTGGGGCGCTTCGCGGGATTTAGAGGGATGGCGGTTCCGGTGAGGACGAGGAAGCGCAGCATCTCTTCGTATTCTTCGTGCGAACCGTTGCACCAGTAGACGCGGTCGGGCTTGCACATCTGCGCCATCTCTTCGACCCAGCGCTTCAGGTTGGAATTTCGTTGGTGGGGGGCGGTTGCGTCAACTTCTATGGTGGTAGTAGCCATGATGAAAACTCTCCGTCGCGTACAACTCGGATGCGCGCCTTCGCGGGAGGTATGGCCGAGGCGTGCAAACGCAAACCAAACATTCTCGCTCAGTTGGGGAGATATTTCCAGCGGTCATTTTGGCGGGGGCGGAGTTTGGCGGCCGGGCCTGGACGTATGGCGACTCATCGATCTATTGGCATCACGCAATCTGGCAGCATCGTGGCCGGGCGGGGACGCCCGGCGCTCCATCGTCTATTTATTTATTTTTTTATCGTCACATTGGATTGTGATCGACATTACTTCGCATCGTGACTAATGATCCCTTGATTAGTGAGAAATGTCATTGCGCGATTTTGCATTCGAGACTTATATGAAATTGGTCAGTCATCAGACCACTCTTTCCGATGATCGAAACTGAGTCATCCCCGCGAAACGGCCTTGAAGCGATTCCCCGAAACAAGGTTTATCAGGAAGTTGCCAAGCAACTGGAGCGACATATTACGGAAGAGCTAAAGCCCGGCGACAGGCTTCCGGCAGAACGTGAGTTAGTGCAGATGCTGGGAGTAAGCCGCGGTTCGGTGCGCGATGCGATTCGCAGCCTGGAACTGACGGGGCTGCTAGAGCCGCGGCAAGGTGTTGGCACGGTGATTTGTGACCGGCGAAATGTAAGCGTCAATCCGTTGGCTCACGCTCTGGTTGAGCAACGCAAGATGGTGGCGGAGTTGATTGATGTCCGCAAGGTGATCGAGCCATCGCTGGCGGGCCGGGCTGCCACGCACGTGACGGGCGATGAAATTTCTGACATGAAAGACATTCTGGACCGCCAAGCGGAGAAGGTGCGCGCGGGCGAACTGGGGATTGAAGAAGATTCGGAATTTCACTATGCCATTGCACTCGCTTCAGGCAACAGCGTGTTTTTGAAAGTTGTGGATGTGTTGATGGACCTGTTGCGCGAGACGCGAGAACGCTCGTTGCAGGGAGAAGGCAGGCAGGACAAGTCGCTGGCCGCGCACCGGCGAATTCTTTTGGCGCTTGAAAAGGGCGACAGTGCAGGCGCGGAAGATGCAATGCGTCGCCATCTGCAGGAAATCGAAAACATTGTATTAAAGAACAGTGTTTTGAAGAACATTGTTTTGAATGAGTCTTAAAGAATGGAGGTTGCACAATGGGCCAGTTATTGGCGGTTGAAGTTGTCTACCGAGGGGTCTTTCAAAAGACCCTGGCCAAGAACATAACGCGCGATATTGTTTTGGCCGCGCATAACGAAGGCAAACTAGGTATTTCTTTTGGTCGGTATGGAGACGCTCCGGAGCGGAATGGGATTCCCGCGAAGAGTTTTGCGATCGTTGCAAATGACGAGCAGACGCTCGAAGAGGGAATGGCGCAATACGAGCCGAAGCAAGTTGACCTGACGATCGTACTCGACGACACGCTGTGCAAGGGCGCGGAGTCGTGGGCTTGGTACGGGCTGCAGCCTGTACATCGGGCTCTAAAACCTGGGCACACTCTCATTGTTGTTTCGCTTGAGGATGCTCCGGCGCTACTGAAGAACATTCACCGGCGGGAAGAGCCTTACAAGCTGAGCATTTTGAAAGGTGCCGCCAGTTTTTCGGGCATGTGGGTCTATAAAGACGACCACACCGATGTGCGCGTACTCGGGGCGATCGCCAGGGCGCTGCCGCAACTGTTCAGCTTCGGTTCGGTGGAGCAGTTCATCAACGAGAAGCTGAAAAATTCGCTCAAAGTCACTTCCGCACGCAACGCATTCGACCGCTTCCATGCAGTCGATGTGAAGGCGGGCCAGGGCAATCCTGAAGAGTTGTTTAAGTTTGAGTTGCCGGGCTGGAAGGAAATGCGAGGGGGTGCTTCGATCAAGGGGCAAGCGCAGGGCGGGCCATATGCGGACCCGGTGACGAAAGAAGTCGGAGGCTTCCGTCCGGTGCGCAATGAGCTGTTCAAGAAGTATTCGACGCGCACGATGAGGCCGGTGGTGAATTTTTCTACCTGCACGAAATGCACGCTGTGCGGGCTGAACTGTCCGGATGCGTCGATTGACTTTACTCCCGATGGAACTTACGACGTGAACCTTGAATCGTGCTGCGGCTGCGGCATTTGCGAGGATGTTTGCCCGGTGAAAGAGTGCGTGACCATGGTGAACGAATCGGAATTCCACGACAACAAGAGCCAGTGGGAGGCGTTCAGGAAAGATAAGGATGCCTATCTGAAATGGCTGGAAGCCACGATTGAGAAGGCCGAACCGATCGAGAAGAGGTCGCACGGGTTCCGGTATCGCGGCCAGTATCAGGAGCAGGTTGCGGAAGCTCTGGAAGTTGCGAACAAAGGCTAGTGGAACACTGATCGCGGGAAGAGCTTTAACCACGGGGGACGCGGAGTTGAATCAGATTCTCCCTAGTGGCGCGGCTAGCGAGCCTGCATAAGAAGACAAGGAGATTACGATGGCGACACTAACACTACCGGTTGAGGAAAAGAAAAAACTCGACAAGCACGAACAGGAAGCCCTGATTACCGGCGCCGAGGCGATTGCGATTGCGTGCAAATTAGCCAACGTCGATGTGGTCACGGCCTATCCGATACGGCCTTACGACACGGTGATGCAGTACATCAGCCAGTTGGTGGCAGACGGCGAGATGGATTGCGAATACATCGTAGCGGAGGGCGAGCATTCACAATTTGAAATCGTAAAGCACGCGTCGGTGTGTGGTGCGCGCGTGTTCTGCGGTTCGAGTGGCGTGGGCTGGATGTATGCCATGGAAGCGCTGACGGTCAGTCCGGCCCTGCGCGTTCCGATGGTGTGCATGGTGGGAAATCGGGCGTTGGACGATCCGGGCGCGTTTGGCGTGGAACACAACGATGCGCTGGCAGTGCGCGATCTGGGCTGGATGTTGACCTGGGTCGATAGCGCGCAAGAGGCGTTGGATACGGCGTTGATTGCTTATCGTGTGGCGGAAGACCGCCGCATTTTCGTACCGCTGGCGATTAGTTGCGACGGCGCATTTTTGACGCACTCACAGGCGCTGGTAAAGATTCCGGCGGCGGAGCAGGTGAATAAGTTCCTGCCTCGCTATAACCGCGGGGAATTGCTGCTCCATCCAGACAATGTTATTTCGGTGGCTCCGCAGGTCAACGAAGATTGGGTGACGGAGATTCGGCGGCAGAACTACAAAGTGACGGAAGTGGCGTGCGACGTGATTCGCGAAGTCTATGCGGAATTCGAGAAGACGTTTGGACGCAAGTACGGCAATCCGTTCTTCGAGGAATATATGACGGAAGATGCGGAGGTCGTGCTGCTGGGCATGGGGACGTTGTCGACTCCGGTAAAGGTTGCGATTCGCAAACTGCGCGAGGAAGGCAAGAAGGTTGGCTTCGTTCGGCTGCGTTGGTTCCGTCCGTTTGCGGGACGGGAAATTGCGAAGTGCCTGGAACGCTTTAAGGCCGTTGGCGTGATCGATCGCGACTTCTCGTTCGGATCGCCGGATCTGAGTGGCGTGGTAGCGACGGAAGTTCGCTCCGCGATGTACAGCAACAGCAGCACCCGGCCGCCGGTGATTGGATTTATCGGTGGACTCGGTGGCCGCGAAATCACCGTACCCGACGTGGAGAAAACGACCGAGATCGTGTTCCAAGCCGCACAAGGCAAGGCGCAACCGCTGACACAGTGGATTGGGCTGCGGGAATAAATGGACGGGCTTTGTCCGTCGGCGTGCGGGGCCACAATGCCCCGCCACCACACACAAGATCCGAGAGCCGGAAAGGACAAATTATGAGCACGAGCACTTTTGTAGATGAAAAACCGACGCAAAACCTGGAGCCCTTCAAAGGAGTGAAGAAGGTTCCACACGAGGAGTACTACACGTCCGGCCACCGCACCTGTCAGGGCTGCGAGTCTGCGCAAATCATGAAGTTGATGGCGAAGGCCGCGGGACCGAGAACGATTGTTCTCGGGAGTACCGGTTGCATGTACGTGGCGAATACTTCTTATTATTCAACCCCGTGGGGCGTGCCGTGGATGCACACGCAACTGGGAAGTGCGGGCTCGAGCGCGCTGGGAGCGGCGGCTGCATTCCGCGTTCAGATGCGCAAGGGCGTGATGAAGGATGAGCCGATCAACGTAATCGCGTTTTGCGGCGATGGCGGCGGCGCGGACATGGGGCTGGGAGCAATCTCGGCGACCATGTGCCATCCCGATTACAACCTGCTGATCCTGATGTATGACAACGAGTCGTATGCCAATACGGACATCCAGATTTCGGGGACATCTCCGTATGGCGTGAACACGTCGTTCAGCACGCCAGGAAAAGTGAAGCGGATCATGAATCATCGCTGGAAGAAGAATATGGCGCCGTTGATGATGGTTGGACATCCCACGGTGAAGTATGTGGGGACGATCTCGACGTCGTATCCACTGCAGGCGATGAACGCGGTTCGCAAGGCGTTGTCGGCTGGCGGGCCAACATTTATTCATTGTTTGAATCCTTGTCCGAAGGGCTGGGATTTCGATCCTGTGCTTTCGTTCCACCTGGGCGAACTGGCCGTAAACACGGGGATTTTCCCGCTGTATGAAATCGAAAACGGGAAGATCAAGTTTTACGGCAAGAGCAAGGACATTGCGAACGGGAGATTCAAACGGCTTCCGGTTCGTGACTATTTGCTCAAGCAAGGAAGGTTCGCGCACTTCATCGAGGAAGATATCGATTATTTCCAGGGCAAGATCGATGAGATGTGGGAGAAATGGCTGGTACCGGGAGTGATTCCGCTGCAGAAAGATATCCAAGAGTGATAGGGAGCCCGCCGGGAAAGTCGGCGGGCTTTCATTTTTGGATTGCGCCGCAGGGCGCTGACCGGCATGTCGAGGTGAAAGCTTCGTCGTGATGGTCCGGTGTCCTCTGTGGTGAGACGTGTTTACACTGGGCGCTATCCGGCGAGGTGTGCCCGGCAAGAAGAGGTAAGACGAAGACCAGAAGACCAGTCTGAAAGTTTTTCAGGAGGGTCCGTATGGGCCCGAATGTCCCCGTGAATGGGAAGGAACTCAGCCCCGTATGCTGGGTTCGAAAATTCGCCGACAGATTCGCGATGAAGGTCGTTGCGAATGTGAAGCGTACCGGAATGATGGTTCTTCGGTATGTCGCTGCAAACCTGTTTACCATCCGCTGTGCTCCCGAAAGTTCAATCGCAAATCTAGTTTTCGAAAGTCAGCCAATTCCGGCTGAGGCCTACTGGAGCGTCGTACGCTGTGGGCCGCGCGTGAATGGCTGCTGGAACCCAACTAACCTGCGTACAAAACAGAATTCCGCATTCAACCGTTAAGAGGAGGAATACCCATGGCTAGCGAAATTGCAGTTGCGGGACCGCACGATACCGCCAGGGAAGCGTACGGCGGCGTTGCTGGAAACCGATGGATACAACTGGTGTGTGGCGTCATTGCGATGATCGTCATATCGAACTATCAATATGCGTTCACACTTTTTACTCCGGGGATGAAGGCGTCGTTCCCGGGAGTGCCTTACGCGAAAATCGCGGCGGTGTTTTCGGCATTCATTTTGTTTGAGACGTGGCCGATGCCGGTGGCGGGATATTTCGTGGATAAATTGGGCATTCGCAAGCTCATGTCGTTTGGTGCGCTGTGCATCGGGCTGGGGTGGGTCCTCGGCGGAACGATCGCGAAATCTCCTTTTGACCTTTATCTGTACTACGGCGTGATTGCGGGCACGGGGGCTGGGATTATTTACATCTCGTGCGTGGCGAACGCAGTGAAGTGGTTTCCTGACAGACGCGGACTGGCGGTTGGGCTAACTGCTGCAGGTTTCGGTGGAGGGGCCGCGCTGACGATCATGCCGATCGCGAGCACGATTCACAGCATGGGGTGGGCGCATGCAATGGCAGTGTGGGGAATTGGGCAAGGCGTGATTGCATTGGGAGCCGCGATGGTTTTGCGGCATCCGCCCACCGGTTGGGTGCCTGCCGGGTGGGACCAGCGCGCGAAGCAGGTAAACAAGGCGGTCGTGCAATCGAAGGTGAACCTCACGTGGGTTCAGACTCTGGGAAGACCGGAATTTTATTTGCTCTACACGATGTTCTTCTTTGCGTGTGCAGGGGGATTGATCGCTACCGGAAATCTTTCGCAGATAGCGAAGTCTCTGCATGTAAGCGACGCGAAAATTTGGGGACTGGCGATTGTTCCGCTGGCGGCCACGTTGACTTCACTCTGTAATGCTTTATCGAGAGTGGTTTGGGGAACAGTGTCGGATCGGTTGGGGCGTGAGTACACGATGTTTCTGACGTTTGGAGTTGAAGCGGTGCTGGTATTTCTGGTGACGAAGATCGCGGGAACTCCGATCGCGTTTCTGGTGCTGTTCTCGTTCATCTTTTTGTTCTGGGGTGAAATTTATTCGCTGTTTTCGGCGACTACGGGGGATGTGTTTGGTTCGAAAAACGCGTCGGCAAATTACGGAATGGTTTACACGGCGAAGGGACTGGCGTCGGTGTTTGCCGGCTTTGGAGCGGCGGCATTGGCCGCTTACTTTGGCGGATCTTTCGCGATCGCGTTTTACATTTCGGCTGTGTTGTGCGGAATCGCGGCGGTGTTCTCGTTATTTGTGTTGAGGCCGCTGGTCCGAGGCAGAATCGCAAACGAGGCGCGCATGGCTGAGGGGCGAGAGTTGTCGGCGCAACTGGAGCGTGCGGGCGCGGCGAACGAGACGGTGGAAGAGCATCCGGCGGGGGTTGGGCGGTAGTGCGTAGTGGAATTTCTAAATTATCGAACGGAACTGTGGAGGGTAAAGACTAAGGAGAGTCTTTATGACGAGCTCAACTGTTGATCATGAAATGCAGGATGCGGTAGAGGAAAGAAGTTCGCTGGTCCGCGAGCCGAAGAACGATGTTTCGAAGCAGCCGGTTCCGAAGCGACCGCTTTCGACGCAGTCAGTTCGCAGTCGGTGGGCGGAGATTTTTGAAGGGCACGAAGAATTTCTGGGCTTTACTCCTGACTAGCTAGTGCGGCGAGTGGTGCTGCAGTCGGAAAATATAAACGCAAACTTGCAAAGGGGCGAGCAGGATCGCCCCGCCGCACACCATCCTTGTATCCACTTCTCGTTACTTCTCGCTTAAATCAAAGCCTTCACCCGATAAGCCGCCAGCAAGTTGAATGGCGGGTGGGCCGTGATACAGCCGCAATGGCGCTGGCGCAGCGAAATTGTCTGATGGTGAGGGAGTATTATGCGAGTGACTAACCATCCGCCATTTTTGAACGGAGTAGAGAAATGCCTGAGTCGATAGACTGGCCGCCGCCGTCGCGTCCTAGTTATTCGCCGCGTGGCCGCCGCGGACGATTTTTTCTCGCGCTGGCCGTGCTTGCGGTGATTTTTTTCGGGGGGCGCGCGGCGTTGTCGTATTACGTCGACGTGCTGTGGTTTGGATCGCTCGGCTACGGGGAAGTATTTTGGAAAACGTTAAGCCTGCAGTGGGGGATCTTTGCGGCTTTCACTGCGGCGACGTTTGTCATTGTGTTTGGGTCGTTCATGGCTTTGAAGAGGGCACATCTTCCAGACCTGCCGAGTGGTCACACGATCATCATCGGCGGACAGCCTTTGAAATTGCCAGTTGAGCCTGTATTGCGGCTGATCGCGCTCGGCGTGTCTCTTGTCATTGCGGCGGGGACGGGAGCGAGCATGATGGCGGAGTGGCCGACGCTCGCGCTTTTCTGGTACGCACCTAACGCAACGAGTAGCGTCAGTGATCCGATCTTTGGCAAGGGGTTGAGTTTTTTTCTATTCTCTCTGCCGGCTTGGCAACTCATCACCGGATGGCTGCTTACGATGGCCGTCATCGGCTGCCTGATGGCCGGTTTCTTCGTTTTGATTACGGGAGGAAGCCGGGTTCTGGCTGGACGCCTGAGCCGTTCGGTCACGTTGCCGTGGCGCGGGTTGTCGATTGCGGTGGCGTTTTTATTGTTGGTGATTGCGGCGCGCGTTTACATCAGCCGCTTTGAGTTGTTGCTTGAGGACCATACGATTTTTGGAGGTGTTACTTACGCAGACGCGCACGTGATGGTCGTGGGTCTGCTGATTGTTTGCGCGGCTTTGGTTCTGGGCGCGATTGTCGCTCTGGTGAATGCGGTGCGCATGTCGCAGGGACGGTGGCTGGTGGCGGCGATTGCTCCCGCGGCAGTTTGTTATATCGTTCTGCAGGCGGTGGCGTGGTACGTAAGCAGCTTCATTGTGAAACCGAATGAACTGGTTCGCGAGAAGCCATACATTGTTCACAACACGGAGTTGACGCGGCAGGCTTATGGATTGAACGCGGTTGCGCAGCGCGAATTTCCGGCGGAGACGACGGTGGATGCGGCGGAGCCGGCGAGCAATCAGGCTACGCTGCAGAACATCCGGCTATGGGATTGGCGGGCGCTGCAGGATACGTTGCGGCAGATTCAGGAAATTCGGACCTACTATGATTTTCCTGACATTGATATTGATCGATACAACATTGATGGCACGACGCGCGAGGTGATGCTGGCGGCGCGCGAGTTGAACGTCGACAAGCTTCCAGAGAGCAGCCGCAATTGGATCAACGACAAGCTGATTTATACGCACGGATATGGAATCACGATGAATCCGGTGAATGGATTCACGACGGAGGGGCTGCCGACGCTGATGTTGAGCAACATGCCGGTGCAGAGTACGGTACGCGGATTGAGTGTGACGCGTCCGGAGATTTATTTCGGTGAGATGACCAACACTGATGTTTATGTGAAGACGCGGCAGAAGGAATTCAACTATCCGCAGGGCGCAAGCAACAATCTGACTTCGTATGAGGGCAACGGAGGGATCGTCATCGGCGGTTTTTTGCGTCGAATTGTGATTGCGCTTGACCGCGACGATCTGGCGAAGCTTCCCTTTAGTGACGACGTTAATAAGGATAGCCGGCTGCTGATGCGGCGCAATTTGCGGGAGCGAGTGTCGGCGTTGGCGCCGTTTCTTACTTACGATCCCGATCCGTATGTTGTGCTTGGCGACGATGGACGGCTGTCATGGATCATGGATGCGTTCACGGTGTCGGACAGTTATCCGTATTCGACGCATTACAGGCTCGGCAACGATCTCATCAACTACATGCGGAATAGCGTGAAGGTGGTAGTTGACGCCTACGATGGGACGACAACTTTTTATGTTTTTGATACCGGGGATCCGATTATCGCGGCGTACCGGCGCGTGTTTCCAAGTTTGTTTAAAGATGCGTCGATGATGCCGGCTGATTTGCGGAAGCATGTGCGGTATCCGGAGCTGTTGCTTAAATTGCAGGCGGAAGTTTATGGGCTGTATCACATGACTGATCCGGAGGCGTTCTATAACCGCGAGGATCTTTGGACGGTGGCGACGGAAGTTGGGATGGGCGAGGGAGGGGCGCAAACAACACAGGCGATGCAGCCGAATTTTGTGCTGATGAAATTGCCGGGCGAAACGGGAGAAGAGTTTGCGGAGATTTTGCCGTTCACTCCTGCGAACCGGAATAATTTAATTGGATGGATCGCGGGAAGGAGCGATGGAGATCATTACGGGACTTCGATCGTTTACAACTTTCCGAAGACGAAGCTGGTGGATGGACCGCTGCAGATTGAGGCGCGCATCGATCAGAATGCGGAGCTTTCGGGACAACTGACGCTGTGGAATCAACAGGGGTCACATGTGCGGCGCGGGGCTCTGCTGGTAATTCCTACGGGGCGCGCGCTGTTGTATGCGGAACCGATTTATCTGCAGGCGGAGCGAAGTCCGATGCCGGAGTTGCGGCTGGTGGTGCTGGCACTGCAGGATCGGCTGGCGTACGGGCCGACTTTCGAATCGGCGATGGCGGCGTTGTTTGGAGGCGGGACGTCGTCGCTGAGTGCTCCGGCTAGAAGCGCGCAAACTGCGGCTACGCCAACGGAGACGAATGCTGCAGGCGTGGGCAGGGCGGTGCGAGGTGCGGGAGGGACTCAACCGGCTGGCGATTTGAACGGACTGATCGCGGAGGCTGCTAGGGATCTTTCGGACTATCAGCGGCTGACGGCGGAAGGCAAGCTGGGCGAGGCTGGGCAGAAGTTGGAAGAGCTGAAACGCGCGTTGGATCGGTTGAACGCGCGGCAAAAATAATTGCTGCGGTTACGAGTCGCAATGCTGCGAGGCGCGATTACTTGGTCGCGGTGAATGTCGTCCAAGGGGAGGCGTTCATATCCCGCAGAAGATCTTTTTGCCACGCGAACTCGGGATGAGCGCGGAGATGGTCGGCGGCTTTGAAGTCCTTTCCACAGGCGTGACCGGCGGCGGCGGTGAAACTCATCTCTGACGCCATCTTTGCGTCGGTCGCTTTGTTTTGCACGGCGCCGGCGATTCCGAAAGGCGGCATCCAGGGTTGGGAACCACGCGACGAAAGGTCGATGTGCCCGTCTAGAGTGCGCTCGTCGGGGTCGTCTTTGTTCTCGAATGTGTCGAAGTGATCGGCGAGAAAGCGTTGGGCGTTGGCGACGTCGATCTTTCCCTTATTCTCTTTCATGAGTTGCTCCCAGCGCGCATGGCGGGCATTGGCGCTGGAACTCATGTCGTGGGGATCGAAATCAGTCTCTTCGCGGATGAGATTTTCGTTGATGGGGAAATTGGAGCCGACGAAGTATCCGTCAGATTTGCGCTCGAGAGTTACGTTTTTTAGTCCGAGTTCGAGTTGGCCAATCTCGTTTCTATTCACGTCGGCGATCAGCCAGGTGTTGGCATAGCCGCCGTTGTTGCCATCTTTCATGATGCGGGCGAAATCATCGATGGAAGAGGAGTATTGCGCGGCTTTGCGTGCTCTTATGAATTCGGGGATCTGATTGGGATCGTAGCCTGAGAAGTGTCCGATGGTCGTTTCGGTAATGATGATTCCGGCGGAGTTCACAACGAAATCGTCGGCGCTGTGAATGACACCGGGCAGGCCATCCATGAGCATGCGGTTGCCTTTGGCGGGAACGATGTCAAAGATGATGGTCCAGCGCTGGCCGTCTAAGTAGCTGGTCCAATTATTGTGGGCGATCACGATCTTGCCATCTTTGGTGTACCTGCCGGTGGCGACGAAGGCACTGCAATGCTCGGGAGTGGCTACGGAAGCCGATTTGATTCCGCGCGCCTGATCATATTCCTTGACGTAGTAACTCCACTCCTCGGCGGCATTCAAGGCGACTATATCCCAGAGATCTATTTTGGTTCCCTTTGTCAGTCCGTGAGCGTTGATGCCGTCGGCGATGCCTTGAAGTTCTTCGCGATACTCGGGCTCGATGTGGGGCCACATTATGTTTTGTGCGGCGTCACGGAAGAACTGCCATTCTTTGTTGTTGTCGTGGGTGGTTTCGAGGGCGACCACTTTAAGCGCATCTTCGATCTCGGGAGCGAGCAGAAAGCCATTCTGAAAACCGATTTGATGGGGCGTGCCTTGCAGGTGAACGAAGGTCCAGCCGTTGGTTTGGGTCCGGCGGAACGCGCCTTTTAAGTCGGCATCTGAAGAATTCGCCTGGGCGGAGGGAGTTGCTGCGAAGGAGAATGCGACTCCGGCGAAAATGACTGCGGCTAAAGTTATCAGGGATCGGCGCATGGTTCGTCTGCTCCAGGACTTGGGGGATTCTAGCAGAGTCCTCAGACACATACTCTATTCCTCCATCAACAGCGAGCGGTTATCTTACTCCCAGTCGTCAGTGCCGATGGGATCGCCATCGGGGGGAGGTACTGCAGTCGTTAGATGGATCTCGGCCGGATTTTTTTCGAAGCGATCGATTTGGCTTGCGGCAAAAAAGTATTCGGCTCGCAGGGATTCGTCTTTGGAGGATTGCGATTGCGTTGCAATCCATTTTTTCAATTCGTCTAGTTTCAGGGATGCGACGGCGCGAACTTGGGCGGATGCGTGGTCGTTGCCGGCCAACGCGATCAGGTGGTCAAGAACGACTGAGTTGACTGTGCGCTGAATTGCTCCGTAGTAACCTGTGGCGGATGGTGACTTCCACGTTGCCGCTAGCAGGTCTGCGATTAACTCTTCAAAAGCTGGATTGCTGGCGTCGAGCGCGTGAAACTCAATCAAGCGTTGGGCGCGTTCGGGCTGAAGGAGAAGGGTGGTGACGATTTCGGCGGCGGCGTCGGCGGGTGCCAGGGCGTCGAATGCGGGCGAGGTGCGGCGCGAGAAGTTTTCGCGCCCGGTGGGATATTGCGGAGGTCGCGGTGGGATCATTGTTAGTAGAGCATCGGGCAGGGCCAACACTTGCGGCGAAAGAGTTTCTAGAACGGCTTTCATTGCTTTTCGCTGGTTGGCGCCCGGGACGATGGTTGGAGGCTTTTGCGTGTTCTTGCGGTCGGTGGAGCGGACATTAAAAGAGTAATCGATTCCGCCGATCGATTTTGCTACAGCGGCTACCTGGTAGCGGTGATAGAGATAGATGGGAACCAACACATCTTCGAGAGTCGCCATCGGAGTGTGTTCGGGAATTGCATCTTCGGAAAGATTTTTCAGGGCGGCTGCGCGCACGGCCATCACGCGATTCAATCCGACTAGTGTGTTGGGGCCAGTATCCCAGAGGTGGGCGATGGGGCTAGCGGAGCCTAGTGGGCGTGCATCTTGATCGGTGAGGTAGAGGAGTCCGCGGGAAAAGGCATCGTCGAGAATTTTATCGAGGGCCGCTGTTTCACTTTTTTCTTGAGCGGGATCGGACGGAGAGACATTGGCGTGAGAAAAGTCGCTGTAGCCGTAGGCGATGGAGATTTTGTCCCACTCGCCGATGCCAACCGCGTAGGCGGCGGAGACATCTGGGCGGCCGTCCGCCGCAACAGTTACGGTCGGCGGCGGATAGTCCATGACAGAACTGCGGTTGACGATGCTGGCGGCGTAATTATGCATAAGGCCGAGGGTATGGCCGGTTTCGTGGGCGGCGAGTTGCCTAATACGAGCGAGCGCCATTTCGTTGGCGCGCTTGACCGCAGTGGGGTCTTTGCCAAACGGATCAAGGAGGCCCTGCGCGATTAAAAAGACTTGGCGAACGCGGAGGGCATCGAGGTTCACGTGTCCATTGATGATTTCTCCGGTACGCGGATCAGCGATAGCATTGCCGTAAGACCATCCGCGAGTTTCTCGGGGAACCCATTCGATGACGTTGTAGCGGAGGTCCATCGGGTCCACACCTTCGGGCAGCAGCTTCACTTGGAACGCATCTTTGTAACCGGCAGTGGTAAAAGCTGTGTTCCACCAGGAAGTGCCTTCTAGAACTGCGGAGCGAATCGGCTCGGGAATGGCGCGGTCGACATAATAGATGATCGGATTTACCGGTTCGCTGATTGCGGCTGACGGATCTTTTTTGGCGAGGCGAAAATGCGAGATATAGCGCTTGACGATCGGCTGATCGAAGGGCGTAGCGAAATCCATGAAGCTGATTCCGAAGAAACTGGAACGAGGATCGTAGGCTCGCTGATGGAAACCGTCCGCGGGCGCCTGGATGAACGAAAAATGCTCATGCACGGTGATGGCACGAGGGTCGGGAGTAACTTCTTCAACCCAGTGGCCGGGATTTTCTCCGACGAACGTTAGAGTGGACTCCACGTCGGTATTCGCGGGAAAGTTTTTGGTACGGGGAAGGTAGATTGCAGAGCGCGCCGGATCGATGTGGTAGGCGCCTTGTTTGAGGATGGCGAGTCTTGCCGCAACCTCGTGGGCGTCGCTTAAGAAGAATGGGGTCGCATCGACGAGGACGGCGGCGTCATTATTATTATCTTGATTATCTTGCGCGGCGGCTTCGAAGCCCCACAGGACAGATTGGGCGAAGGCTTGCTTGACGGCTGTTTGCTGTTCAATGTCATCGGTGACAGCACGATAGTCCTCGTTTTCAGCGACGAGAAGAACTCGGGGACCGATGCGTTCGAAATGGACGACGTTTGTTTTGCCGGGTTGGCCGCGATCGAGTCCGATGTCGTTGGAGCCGACTCCGTTGGGAAGAGACTCGTGATAGAGGAACGGTGTATTCCATTTGTCGATCTGCAGCCAAAGTTTCCCTTCGCGGGCGTCCCAATAACAGGTGAAGAAGCCGGGAAGTTTTTGCATTCCGGCAGTTTTTTGAGCGATGGTCTTGACCTCGTTTTTTGTTTGGTCGGGCTTGGGCTGGTCAACCTTAGACTGGTCGGCGGATGGAGGAGTTTTATGCTGCGGTTCGGAGGCAGGATTCTGGGCGAACGCAAACATTACGAACACTAGAACCGGCAAAGCGGTGATCAGCGCGCGTTTCATCGAGATTTCCTCCCAAGGGGCAGGTTGTTATGTTAACTGATGTAGCAGAATCGATTAGCGAAACGACCGATTTGACAAGTTCGAACTAAGGCTCTTATTGTCACGTATATTACTCGACAGGCTTACCAAAGAGAGTCATCAAAAAGAATTTTCAGGAGATATGCATGTTCAGAAAACTAGGTTTCGTAATCGCGGCCTTCGTTCTGGTTCCGGCGATGTGGGCGCAAACGGCGGACGAGATTATTGCTAAAAATGTTCAGGCGCGCGGTGGGATGGAAAAATTGAAAAGCGTGCAGTCGACAAAGGCGACGGCAACGATGGCGATGGGAGGCATGGAAGCGCCCGGGATGCTGATTCAGAAGCGCGGAAGTATGGCGCGCCTGGAGTTTACGATTCAGGGTCTAACAGCGGTGCAGGCTTATGACGGCAAGATGGCGTGGCAGATCATGCCGTTTATGGGGAAGAAAGATCCAGAGGCGATGTCTGGGGATGAAACGAAAGAGCTGGAGGAGATGGCGGACATCGATGGTCCGCTGGTCGACTACAAGAGCAAAGGGCATCAGGTTGAGCTTCTGGGCAAAGAAAAGATCGAGGGGACTGACGCTTACAAGCTGAAAATTACTCTGAAGAATGGCGACGTGCTGACGGATTTCATCGATGCGGATTCCTTTCTTGAGATCAAAGAAGAGACGAAGCGGAATATCCGCGGGACGGAGCAGGTGGTGGACTCGTCGATTGGTGATTATAAGGAAGTGAACGGGATTATTTTTCCGTTTGCGATCGAGAGCGGAGTGAAGGGAAGTCCCGATAAGCAGAAGCTAACGATTACTAAGCTGGAGCTTAATGTGCCGGCAGAGGATTCGCTTTTTAAGATGCCACCGCCGGCTCCGGCCGCACCTAAGACTCCGGTGCCAGCGCCGCCGAAGGCTGATCCTCCGAAGAATTAATGAGCACGCGTTTTAATTGAGTTGACAAGGGGCTGAGAGGCCCCTTGTGTTTTGATGCGGGCCCGGCCTTCAAAGTGTAGTGGGAAAACTGCAGATCCTTCGCAAGAGCGGCTCGGGATGACAAGTGGTGTTTTTCTGGAAGGTTGTTAATGGATTCTATTGAGCGAGGGAACATGATTCATCGCGTGCGACGTCTTTCGGTTGCTTTCTCTGTTACTGCTACGGTCGCAGTTTTTGCGTGTATAGCGCTTACATTTTCTGCGGCGGCGCAGGACGTGACATTGGATTCGGACACGCTTAGCGGGTTGCCGATTCGGGCGATTGGTCCGGCGGCTACGGGAGGCCGCATTGCGGACATCGTGGCTGTTCACGAGGGGTTGCGGCTGACTGTTTATGTTGGGTCGGCTAGCGGCGGCGTTTGGAAGTCGATGGATGGGGGCACAACTTTTAAAGCGATTTTCGATAAGCAACCTTCGCTGTCGATTGGGTCGGTGGCAGTTGATCCGTCCGATCCGAAAACGGTTTGGGTGGGAACGGGCGAATCGTGGGTGCGGAACAGTGTGTCGGTGGGGACGGGAATTTACCGCTCTCGCGATGGTGGCGACAACTGGGAGCAGTTAGGGCTCAGCGACTCTGAGCACATCAGCCGGATTGTGGTGCATCCGAAAGATAGCAACACGGTGTATGCGTGCGCGCTCGGGCACCTCTGGAACTCGAATACGGAGCGCGGAGTTTTCAAGACTACGGATGGAGGAAAGACGTGGAACAAACTGCTGTTCCGCAACGAGAGCACGGGTTGCGCGGAGATGGCGATGGATCCGCAGGATTCGAATGTGCTCTACGCCGCGATGTGGGATGTGCGACGCGAGCCGCATAACTTTCGGTCCGGCGGTCCGGGGAGTGGATTGTTCAAGAGCACGGATGCGGGTGCGACGTGGCACGAGTTGAGAAAAGGTTTTCCCGAAGGCGATCTGGGGCGCATAGGCATTGCGGTTGCGCCGTCGAATCATGCGCGCGTATATGCGGTGGTAGAGGCGAAGAATCATACGGCGCTTTTCCGGTCGGATGATGCGGGCGAGAGCTGGGTCGAGGTTAACAATTCGTTCAATGTTAGCGGACGTGCGTTTTATTTCGCGCGGCTAGCGGCTGACCCGAAGAATGCGGACCGCATTTACAAGCCAGGATTTTTTCTCACGGTCAGCGAAGATGCCGGCAAGAGCTTCAGCGCATCGTTCGCAGCGAGCGAAGGGCCGGGCGGCGGAAATCACGGGGATCATCATGCGCTATGGATCGATCCGGAGAATCCCGATCAAATGTTTCTGGGCACGGACGGCGGTGTTTACGAGTCGCTGGATCGTGGATCGCACTGGCGATTTCTATCGAACCTTCCGGTGTCGCAGTTCTATCACGTGAGCGCGGACATGGCGGACCCTTACAACGTCTACGGGGGCTTGCAGGATAACGGCACGTGGATGGGGCCTTCGCGGTCGACGGATGGAATCGCAAACCGGCACTGGCGAAATATCGATTTTGGGGATGGCTTCTGGGCGTTTCCCGACCCGGCGGATGCTGACTTCGCATACGCGGAATATCAAGGTGGAAAGATCGCGCGCTTTCGCAAGTCGACGGGCGAAGCGAGAGAGATCAAGCCGCTGCCGCGTGCGGGCGAAGCGGAGTTTCGATTCAACTGGAATGCTCCGATCCAGATGAGCCCGAACTATCGGGGAACGATTTATCTGGGGGCGCAATTTTTGTTTCGGTCGCGCGATCACGGAGAATCGTGGGAAAGAATTTCTCCGGATCTGACGACGAACGATCCGGCGCGGCAGCATCAAGAACTTTCTGGCGGGTTGACGATCGACAATTCGGATGCGGAGAAGTTCGAGACGATTTATACGATTGCGGAGTCCGGGAAGAACGGCGAGGTCATCTGGGCGGGAACGGACGACGGAAATGTTCAGGTAACGCGCGATGGCGGGAAGCATTGGACGAATGTCGCGAAGAATATTTCGGGATTACCCGCCGGGACGTGGGTGTCGACGATCGAGGCCAGTCATTTCGATGCGGGCACGGTCTACGCCACGTTCGATGGACACGCGGCGGGCGACATGAAGACATACGTTTATCAGACGAAGGATTATGGGAAGACTTGGACTTCGCTTTCAACGAACGAGTTGAATGGTTATGCGCACGTGGTGCGGCAGGACTTGGTGAATGCCAATCTTCTGTTCGTGGGAACTGAATTTGGATTGTTTATTTCGATTGATGGCGGGGCACATTGGGCGCAGTTTAAGGGCACGCTTCCGAATGTAGCGGTGCGTGATATCGCGATTCAGCCGCGCGAATCGGATTTGATTTTGGCGACGCACGGGCGCGGCATTTACATTCTCGATGATTTGACGCCGATTCGGGCGCTGACTCCGGAGCTACTGGGAAAAGATCTGGTGATGTTGCCATCGCGGCCATCGGTGCTGGTGCTTCCGGCGGGGGAGCAGCGGTTCGATGGAGATGCGGAGTTCGTGGGGCGCACGCTGCCGGAAGCGGCGGCGATTGTGTATTACCAGAAGAAGCGGCATATATTCGGCGATCTGAAGCTGGAGATTTTCGATTCCAAGGGGCAGTTGCTGACTTCTTTTCAGGGCGACAAGCGGAAAGGATTGAACCGTGTGCAATGGCCGGAGCGGGCGAAGCCGCCGAAGATGCCTCCGGCGGCGGGACTGGTAGAAAACCAGTTTGCGTTTTTCGGTCCGCAGGTACAAGAAGGTACGTACACGGTCAAATTGACCAAAGGGAAAGAGACATATTCTTCCGAGGTCAAGCTGGTGCCTGATCCTCGATCAAAGAGCACGGCGGCGGATCGCGCCCTGCAACATAAGACTGTGAGTCAGCTCTACGATATGTTGGCGCAATTAACTTACATCGTGGATACGACGAGTGAACTGCGGGAGCAAGTAAAGCGGCGGCAAGGTACGGTTGCGGACAGTCAGGTAAAGGGGCAGCTTGATAGCTTGTATCAGAAACTTGAGGACTTCCGTTCTAGCCTGGTGGCAGTGAAAGAGGGCGGGATGATTACGGGGGAGAAGAAACTCCGCGAGCATTTGGGAGAGTTGTATGGCGGGGTCAACTCGTATTCGGGTCGTCCGACGCAGTCGCAGGTTGAAGAGGCGGCTGTGTTGCAGAAGGAGGTGGGAGACGCGGGAGAACGGTTCCGGTCGATTAGTACGACCGATATTTCTGCGGTGAACACGGCTTTGCAGGGCAAGAGTTTGGAGCCGCTGAAAGTAACGTCACGTGAGGAGTGGGACAAGAAGTAGGGGGCAGTTTGAACATTCCCGCAGCAGCTAAAGCCGGATGCAGAATTGGGTTTAGCGGTGCGGCTGAAGCCGCGCCCTTTCAAGACTTTATGGCGCGGCTAAAGAATCTGTTACGAAACTCGGTCGGCCCTCCGGGGCTTGGATCGTTTCTTCCACTTTTCCCAGCGCTGAAGTGCTGGGCTAAGGTCGGCCGCCCCTCCGGGGCTGGATTTTGGAGTCGGTTACCTAACTCGGCTGCCCCTCCGGGGCTGGATTAATGTGGTTGTTCTCCCACCCATCCAGCCACAAAGT
>OBLW0100000835.1_pt1 | contig 26623 bp, 18 predicted proteins | sample 1520161 | NCBI WGS metagenome assembly OBLW01 (sample SAMEA3539309, study PRJEB22396) | soil metagenome | biome: tundra; feature: field; material: soil | place: USA | collected 2010-05 | depth 0.15 m | reverse complement strand
AAGAATGCGCAGCCGCTGCGGGACGCCGCGGCGGCGGCGCCCGCGGACCTGGTCCTGGTCGAGACCGACGCGCCGTTCCTCACCCCCGTGCCGAACCGGGGAAAGCCCAATTCGCCCGCCATGGCCGCTGACACGCTGCGCTGCCTCGCCGAGGTCAAGCAGATCGACATCGCACGGCTCTGCGCGCTGGTCACGGCCACCGGCGAGCGCGTCTTCGGTCCCTGGTAGCGCGCCGCCGCCGTGGTGGACAACGCGCTGCTCGGCCCGGCCGAGATCCGGGAGATCGCAGGCCGGCTGGGCATCCGGCCGTCGAAGCGGCTCGGCCAGAACTTCGTGACCGACGCGGGCACGGTGCGCCGGATCGTCGCACTGGCCGGGCTGAGCCCCGCCGATGTTGTCCTGGAAGTGGGGCCTGGCTTCGGCTCGCTCACCCTCGGGCTGCTCGGGGCGGCCCGGCGGGTGGTCGCCGTCGAGCTTGATCCGGTCCTCGCGGCCGAACTGCCGCACACCGTCAGCTCGCGGGCGCCGGCCCTGGCCTCCCGCCTGGAAGTGGTGACCGCCGACGCCGCCCGGGTCGGGGATCTGCCGGGCGAGCCGCCGACTGTCCTGGTCGCGAACCTGCCCTACAACGCGGCGGTCCCGGTGGTGCTGCATCTGCTGGCCACGGTTCCGTCGCTACGGCATGGCCTGGTCATGGTCCAGGCCGAGGTCGCGGACCGGATAACGGCCCCGCCGGGGAGCAGGATCTACGGTGTGCCCTCGGTCAAGATCGCCTGGTTCGCGCAGGCCCGGCGGGCTGGGCCGGTGCCGCGGACCGTGTTCTGGCCGGCGCCCAACGTGGACTCCGGCCTGGTCGCCTTCACCAGGCGCGACCCGCCAGCGGCCAGCGTGGGCCGGGCCGAGGTGTTCGCCGTGGTGGACGCCGCGTTCGCGCAGCGGCGCAAGACACTGCGCGCCGCCCTCGCCGGGTGGGCAGGATCGCCGGTGGCGGCCGAGCAGATCCTGCGGGACGCGGGGGTAGATCCCCAGGCGCGGGGGGAGTCCCTCGGGGTCGGCGAGTTCACCCGGATCGCCGGCGCCCGGCCTGGCGGCCGGGCTGGCGATGCGCCCGGCGCCCGGCGCGGCGATGCGGCTGGCGATGCGGCCGGCGATGCGGCTGGCACCCAGCGTGGCGATGGGGCTGGCGGCGGGGCTGGCCGGTGACCGGGGCCGGATACGATCAGGGAATCGTGACCGCTGTGACCGCGCGGGTGCCCGCGAAGGTGAACCTCCAGCTCTCGGTGGGACCGCCGCGCCCCGACGGCTACCACGACCTGGTGACTGTCTTTCATGCCGTTTCGCTGTTCGACGAGGTGACGGTCGCCCCGGCCGACCGTGACACCGTGGTGGTCACCGGCGAGGGCGACGGGTCCGTCCCGCTGGATGGCAGCAACCTCGCCCTCCGTGCCGTCACCGCCCTCGTGGCCACCCTGGGCCCTGGTTGCCGGGACGCGCCGGGCGTGTCCATCGAGATCAAGAAGCGGATCCCGGTGGCGGCCGGCCTGGCCGGGGGCAGCGCGGACGCCGCGGCCGCCCTGGCCGCCTGCAACGAGCTGTGGGGCGCCGGCCTCAGCCCGCAGGAGCTGCGCGACGTCGCGTCTCAGGTAGGCAGCGACGTCGCGTTCGCCCTGCTCGGTGGCACCGCCATCGGCCTCGGCCGGGGAGACCAGGTCACCCCGGCCCTGGCCACCGGGACCTACCACTGGGTGCTGGCGTTCGCGGCCGCCGAACTGTCCACCGCGGCCGTTTACGCCGCGTGTGACCGGCTCCGGGCGTCCCGTGGCGGGCGGCCAGGCCAGCCGGGCCACCCGGCGGAGCCGGCCCAGCCAGGCAAGCCGCGCCGCCCGGCCCCGGCCGGCCCGGTGGGACCGCCCCAGCTCGACACGGCCCTGATGACCGCGCTGCGCTCCGGGGACCCGGCCGAACTCGGCCCGCTGCTGACCAATGACCTGCAGCCCGCGGCGCTGTCGCTGCTGCCTGACCTGCGCCGTGGCCTGACGGCGGGCCGCGAGCATGGGGCGCTCGGCGCGGTGGTCTCCGGGTCGGGCCCGACCTGCGCCTTCCTCGCCCGCGACGCCCGGCACGCCCGCGACCTGGCCGTCGCACTGGCCGGCGCGGGCGTGTGCCGCACGGTGGCCACGGTGGTCGGCCCGGCGCCGGGGGCGACGATCATCGGCGTGGCGGCGGAGAAGTCGTGAACCTGGTCAACCTGGAGCGGGCGGTCAAGGGATTCGGCCAGCGGCTGCTCCTCGATGGCGTGTCGGCCGGGGTGGCGGCCGGCGACCGGATCGGAGTGGTGGGCCGCAACGGAGCGGGCAAGAGCACGCTGCTGGCGGTCCTGGCCGGCGCGGAGCCACTGGACGGCGGCCGGGTCACCCGCACCCGCGACCTGCGGGTGGGTTCCCTCACCCAGCACGACAACCTGACCGGGCCCGTGGGCAAGCTGGTCCTGGGTGATCTCCCCGAGCACGTGTGGGCGGCCAACCCCCGGATCCGCGCGGTAATGGCCGCGTTGCTGCCGGGCATTGACCTAAATTCTCCAGCGCAACGACTTTCCGGTGGCGAATCCCGGCGGGTGGCGCTGGCGGCCGTGCTGGTCGGTGAGCACGACCTGCTGCTGCTGGATGAGCCGACCAACCACCTGGACGTCGAGGCGATCGACTGGCTGGCCCGGTACCTGCGGGATCTGGGCACGGCGTTCGTTGCGGTGACGCACGACCGCTGGTTCCTGGATGTGGCGTGTGACCGGACGTGGGAGCTGGCCGGGGGGAAGCTGCATGCGTATGACGGGGGGTATTCGGCGTATGTGCTGGCGCGGGCGGAGCGGGCGCGGGTCGCGGATGTGACGGAGCGGCGGCGCCGTGGCTTGCTTCGCAAAGAACTGGCCTGGCTGCGCCGCGGTCCGCCCGCCCGGACCAGCAAGCCGAGGTTCCGGATCGACGCGGCCAACGAGCTGATCGCTGATGAGCCACCGCCGCGCGATGGCATCGAGCTGGCCAGGCTGGCGACCGCGCGGCTGGGCAAGACCGTGCTGGAGGCGGAGGACGTGACGGCGGCCGTGGATGGCCGCACCCTGCTCGACGACGTGACGTGGCGGCTCGCCCCCGGCGAGCGGGTCGGCGTGGTCGGGCCGAATGGCAGCGGCAAGACCACGCTGCTGGACCTGCTGGCGGGCCGGTCAGCGCTTCCCGTCAAGGGCCGGATCATCCGCGGCAAGACGGTGCAGCTCGGTTACCTGACCCAGGACGGGTCCGGGCTCGATCCGTCGCTGACCGCGCGGGAGGCGGTCGCCGCGGTGCGCGGCAACCTCGCCGCCGATGTGGGCCCGGGGTCAGCCAGCCAGTTGCTGGACCGGCTCGGCCTGCGCGGTGACACGCAGTGGACGCCGGCCGGTGAGCTGTCCGGCGGGGAACGGCGCCGGCTGCAGCTGCTAACCATCCTGGTCGACGAGCCGAACGTGCTGTTCCTCGACGAGCCGACCAACGACCTGGATGTGGACACCCTCACCGAGCTGGAGGACCTTCTCGACGGCTGGCCGGGCTCGCTGGTCGTGGTTAGCCACGACCGGTACTTCCTGGAGCGCGTCACCGACCACGTGGTCGCCCTGCTCGGCGACGGGAAGCTGTCATTCCTGGGCGGCGGCGTGGAGGAGTACCTCCAGCGGCGGGCGCGCCAGGCGGAGGCGGCCCTGGGCGGATCCGGTGCGGGCGGATCCGGCCGGGGCGGGCCTGGTGCGGGGCAGGCCGCGGAGCCGACGGCGGGGCTGGGTACGGCGGCGGCGCAGCGCGCCGCCCGCAAGGAACTGCAGCGGCTGGAACGCCAGCTCGCCCGGGCCAGCGACCGCGAAGCCCGGCTGACCGCCGCCCTGGCCGAGGCGGCCAGCGACTACGCCCGCCTCATCGAACTCGGCGCCGAACTCCGCGCCGTCCAGGACGACAAAGCCCACCTGGAAGAACAATGGCTCACCGTCGCCGAGGACCTCCCCAGCTGAATCGCTGTGGGCGGAGGCCGCCGGACGCCCGCTTCCGGTGCTGTCCTCACCGGGCCAGCACTCCAGTTGTGGCGATCGCCTCCGCTGTGTTAGCGGCGCTGCACGCAAGCCCTTTCGTCGGCGGCCGGGCCGGTGAGGATCGACTGCTGGACTGTCTGCTGGTATTCAGTGATCAGTTCCAGATCGCGGGCGTGGTCGTCGCACCTGCGGCCGGACGCTTCAGGCCCGCAGTCAGCGCATGGCGCGCTGACGCGGGCCCGCCGATAGGCGATCGCATCTTCGAGTGACTGAAGCCGTTGGAGTCGGCTCCGTTCCATGACACCGATCGGCCGGCTCGGTGTCTCTGCACTGTCGCGACTTTCACTCATGGGCGGGCTCGCTCACGGCAGCCAGGACCCGGGCGACCCGGTCGGCGGCAGCGGCAACGTCAGTTACCGGAGCGATCCTGTCCGCCCATGGCCACCAGAAGGACTCCGTGTCCGCCAGGACGTTCTCGGCCAGGATTGGCGCTGCCGGGTTGCGGACCGCCAGTGACGGCCGTCGGCCATCGGAGGTGATGAGCTGGGCTTCGTAACCGCGTGCGGCCAGCTCGCCGGCGAGCTGGCCGAGCGCGGCGGTGTCTGCTTCGTGATCGTGTTCGTCGTAGGTCATGCGGATACTGTGGCGATCCGGGCCGTTACGCTGGAAGCATTACTTGGAGTCCGTAACGGCGTCACGGTGTCAATCACGCGATTGGGAACGCGGATGAGTGATTTTTCCGGCGCGCTTCGCGCGCTGATGTCCCAGTGCGGCGTTACTGCGTGCGAGCTTGCCCGCCAGGTTCCCTGTGACCCGTCGTTGATCTCCCGCTACCGCAACGGCCGGCAGAGGCCGTCCGCAAAGATGGCGGCTCGTCTCGACCAGGTGTTAGCCGCGGACGGCTCCTTAGCGGCCATGACAGACAACCCGCAGCCTGGACGGCGAGCTGTCCTCGCCAGAGGCCTGCTCGCTGGCACCCTGCTCAGCATCGGCCCGGAAGCTGTGGAGCGGCTGGCCTGGGTGCGGCGCCACCCGCCGCAGATCGATGCTGCCGTGGTGGAGTCCCTGGCTGGGGTGCTGGCAGCGCAGCGCCGCGCCGAGGACATGCTCGGGTCGGCGGCGATGCTGCGGCCGGCCCTGGCGCAGCTTGCGGTGGTTGAGGATCTCGTGAGGCATGTGCACGGGCCGGTGCGCCTGGCGCTGGTTGATGTGGCCCAGCAGCAGGCGCAGTTCACCGGCTGGCTTTGCCGTGATGGCGGCGATGTGGCTGGCGCGCGGGCCTGCTGCGCGCAGGCGCTGGAGTGGGCGGCGGAAATCGGTGACCGGACGATGACGGCGACCGTGCTCACGGAACGGGCCTACATGGCCGCTGAGGCAGGTGAGGCCGGCTCGGTGATCGGCCTGGCGCAAGGGGCGCAACGCGATACCGCCGCCGCGACCGGGCAGCGTGCCCTGGCCGCGGGGCTGGAAGCACGCGGGCACGCCATGGCCGGTGACACGGCGGCGGCGCAGCGCAAGCTGAGTGATGCGCGAGACCTCGCCAGCGCACTGGCCGGCCGGCCACAAGACCGGCGCCCATGGTCGTACTGGATGCAGCCGGGATTCTTCCAGGATGAGGAAGGCATCACCTGCGCCTACCTGGCGGGCACCGATCCGCGCTGGCACGACCGCGCCGTCACGCTACTGACACCGGAGCGGGAGCCGCAGGCCGATAGCATGGCGTTGTGGGCAACGGCAGCGAACCTCACCCACCTGGCCTTCGCGCACGCCCAGGCCGGCGACGTGGATAACGCGTGCACCACCGCACTAGCGGCGTCCGCAGGTGCCCGGCGAACCGGCTCCGCACGGCACGCAGCAATGCTCAACCGGATCCACGCTAACCTGCAGGCCCAGTCGCCAGGCGACACACGGGTGACACAACTGGCCGAAGCGTTCCGCTAAGCGGCGCGTGGACCGAGCGCGAAGGCACCCAGGCCGTCTGTAGTAGAGGCGGCTGTTCTCGCCGCCGCATTGCGCGCCAGGAACGCCGGGCGTCCGGTGCGGCAGCAGGCCGATGAAGCAGCTTTGCCGCCGACGATCGGCGCGGACCTTCGCAGCGAGACCGCCTGGCTGGTGAAGGTGTCGCGGGCGTTCGCCGAGTCTCCGCCGGCCGGCGGACCGGCGTGCGACGACCCTCAGGAGAGAGGCCTGGCGCGCGGAACTGGACCGTGGCCGATTGGAGGACGCCTTGCCCGGTCCTGTCGACGCGCACTCGGGGAACGTGTCGCCGTTCGGCGTGCGGGAGATGGCGGGCAACGTGTGGGAGCTCACCGCGACCGTGCTGGAGGACCTGAACGAGGCCGTGATCTGCGACGGCTCGTTCGACAACCCCTACCGTGCCGTGCAGGCATCCTCGAAGGGCGCCTACCGCCGTCGCGGAGCGAGCAACGCTGTCGGCTTCCGCTGCGTCCAGGACCTCGCATGATCACCCCAGGGACATGCCCTCGCGGCGTGCTCCGGCCGAGCAACCAGCGGGTGTCGGTGGCCAGCGATTCGGGCGCATCACCGACCGCAAGCCCTCCGGCAGCGGGCCCGGCGGACGTTTCGGCACCTACTTCGTCCGCGACGACGAAACCGGCGCGACCCGCTCCTTCAGCTACGCCGACATCGTCACCGAAGGCTTCCGCACCATCCGCACCGGCGAACGCATCCGCTTCCTGACCGATCCAGCGGACCCCAGCCACGCGGTCTACGTGATCCGCCTCGATCTGCCCGATATCGAGGAGTACTACGAATAACCGGTCACGTGGCTGGCCGCCTTTGACGGCCGGTCAAGAAAACCGGGTAGCTGGGAGCTGCCACATGTGTGCGCTGATCTATAGCGATGACGCTGGACGATGCTCCGTGTACGTGGCTGTCCGTCTCGATTGGCTCCCGTTAGTACTCCAGCCCGAGTTCGTGATCTTGCGGCGTGGCGGTGCTGGATGCAAGGCGGCCACCGCTTGATCATCCTGGTTTGTGACAACTCATGATGATCGTGCGGTGGCCGCAGGCCATAGCGTAGACCCGGCCCGCTGGCCAGGGATGTTTGATGACCTGATGGGGCGGATCGCGGGCCGGTTTCCCCGGGTGGAGCCGCGGCGGCGGGTGCGGGCGTTCGTGCTGGGGCTGCTGGCTGACCTGCCGCGGAAGAACTGCTGGAGCATCGCCGAGCACGCCGGGGACGCTACCCCGGGCGGGATGCGGCACCTCCTGGCAAGCGCCCGCTGGGATGCGGACGCCGTGCGCGATGACCTGCGGGGATACGTGGTCCAGCACCTCGGCGATCCCGGCGCGGTGCTGGTGGTGGACGAGACTGGTGACCTGAAGAAGGGCAGTTGCACGGCCGGCGTCCAAAGGCAGTACACCGGGACGGCGGGACGGATTGAGAACTCCCAGGTCGCGGTCTACCTGACCTACGCGGCGCCGCGCGGCCACGCGCTGATCGACCGCGAGCTGTACCTGCCGAAGTCCTGGACCGGCGATCAGGCCCGGTGCCGGGCCGCCGGCATCCCGGACGGGACCGTGTTCGCGACCAAGCCGAAGCTGGCCCGCCGCATGATCACCCGGACCCTGGACGCCGGGGCGCCAGCGGCCTGGGTCGCCGGGGACGAGGTCTACGGCGCCGACCCGGGCCTGCGGGCCGACCTGGAAACCCGGCAGACCGGGTACGTGCTGGCCGTCGCGAAGAGCCACCCGGTCAACGCGGGCGCGGGCGCCTGCCGCGCCGACCATCTCGCCGCCCGGCTGCCACGGTCAGCCTGGCAGCTCTATCCGGCTGGCGAGGGCGCCAAGGGCCACCGCTGCTACGACTGGGCGCTCACCAGCGTCGAGCCGCGCCGCCGCGGGCACCGCTGGCTGCTGATCCGCCGCAACCGGCGCACCAGGGAACTGGCCTTCTACCGCTGCTACTCACCCCGGCACGTCCCCCTCGCCACCCTGGTCAAGATCGCCGGGCGCAGGTGGACCGTGGAGGAGGACTTCCAGGCCAGCAAAGGGCTGGCCGGCCTGGACGAGCACCAGGTCCGCCGCTGGACCTCCTGGTACCGGTGGGTCACCCTGGCCATGCTCGCCGCCGCGTTCCTCACCATCGCCGCCGCCACCGAGCACGAAAACAGGCCGCCGCCCGATGGCCAGGTCCCCCTGACCCGCAACGAGATCGCCCGGCTGCTCACCGCGTTAAGCATCTGGCCAGCCCAGGACGCCTGCCACCAGCTGCGCTGGTCCGCCTGGCGGCGACGCCACCAGCACCGCGCCAGAACCTGCCACTACCAGCGGCAAGCCAGGCATCTATAAAGATCACGAAGTCGGGCTGGAGTATTAGGCTCCCCTGACAGCAACGAGCCTCGCCCAGTGAGTGCATCAGGCTTAGACGAAGCTCAAATCCATACCACGCCATCGGCGTCTGGGATATCGCGCCCGAGGGGAGGTATGGCACCAGTCTCGATGCGTTCCTTCAGCCGCAACCCATCGTAGTCGCTTTGCTTCGGCGCGCCCATGTCGTCAAAGCACCGGATCCTCTGGCCGAAGGCAATGCCGGGCCTTTCCTCCAGGCCGAAGCGGATGACGCACTCGGTCGCGGGAAACTCTCCGGCAAGAGACACCGACTCGATCGTGGCTCCCCTGATGTACGGGCATGTTTCGCCTGGTGCCTTACTTCTCCCGGCTTGAGTAAGCTCAGCTTCGAGGTTCGCGCGCTGAGACTCGGCCCACGCATTCGGATCCACGCCGTCCGGCGGGCACGGATAGGGGATGAGGGGGGCAATGTCGGGCCACTCGGCGACGTAGGCTACCTCGATCTCCCCGTCAGACCGCGGGTTTAGCCGGAGCACGGAACGCTGCGCCATACCTTGGGGCAAGGGCAGCCTGTAGACGCTGACGCACCACGCGCGGCCACCGCAGGCCGTTCCTGGGCGCGTATCGCCGGGCAGCAGGCGCGAACTCTCGGCCGCTCCAGGAAGAGGCCGCCGCAGTACAGCAAATGGATGGTCGAAATCACGGACATCGTTACCCGCCCGTACCCAGGCCCAGGCCACATCCTCGTCATTCAATGCAAGCCGGGCGAGCCGCGGCATCTGAACCCGTATGCCCCGGCGCCACCCCTCCGGCGACTGCTCCAGCGGCTCGACCCAGTGCGCGCCGGGCCATTCCAGGCCCTGGGAGTCCACTTCGAGCCAGGGTCGTTGGCCGGCGTGCAACTTCAGCTGCCAACCGTGGGGCTGCTCGATCTCTACCAGCACCTCGGCCTGCGCATCGGCACCCACGCGGAGGACAACGAAGTGAAAGGGCTCGCCGTCCCTGGGAGCGTCGAGGCGCTGGCCGAGGGCAAAGATGGTATCCCCAGCAACAATCAAGTCATGGAGAATGAACCCTGTATCAAACGACCTGGCACCGGCCCGGTCGAGGCGCCACAGCGGCAGCAGCCCTCGTGGCGCCGAGGTGCTGGGGAGATCCAGCAAAGCCCAGCAGGTTCCTCCGGTGCTGGCAAGCGCGCGCACTGGCGCCGGTATCTCGAACACTGACTTTTCCGCTACTGAAAGACGGACGACGCCGTGCGCGTCGGTCGATGCGATCCAGCACTCAGAATCGTCCCCGGCAAGCGCAGTGCAGACGGATCGGCGCGGTGCCCATTCGCGGGACGCGGACTCCTCGAACCAGTCACCGATAAAGGTCGTCGACAGATCGCAGCCGTTCACAAACGCGAGGACCGGCAACTCGTCATCAACGACCCAGACCCCGCCAGGCACAGCATGCAGCGCCCCGGGACGCATCCGTCGAACACCCATCCAGCAGCCACCGGCCCCTTCCTTCGACGTCTGGCCCTGGCGGGTCACGGTGAGATATTTACGAGTACTATAGCGTTTCGTTCACCCACGCCGGGCAGTAGAACTCAACAGGCTCACCCGGCGCCCTCGGGTTCTGGCAGTACGCTGTAAGCAATCCGAGATCCCGATGGTCAGGAGTCTTCACGTTATCGAAGGACTGAGTCTCGTCAATAACGACCGTGACCTCCTGTGACGCCCCGCCCTGACCGTCTTGGAAAAAGACATGATCGTACTCTACTCTGTTGTCGTCTCTTTGGTTAATATCCCGCGACATCGTGATCGCATCCAGAATGGGCTGAAGCCAAAGGTCATGAGCGAAGAGAGCTTTCTGATGACCGAAGCCGGTTTCCCCGTTCCAGTAGCCCTGACGAATGACATCCCTAGCCCCAAAGATATCGATGGCCGTGGCCACGCAGCTCATTATGTTGTCGCCCCTGACGAAATAACCGCTGCACCCGTGATTATTTCGCAGCTGTCGAGTCGGCACTGGCCGGCCTCTCGCAGACCCAGACCATCCTATTGCGGCTAGCCCTGTAGGATCGCTGACTATTACTGGATCGCCGTTGGCATAGCCATAGGGTTCATTGGTCGACCGGACATCTGGATCAACAGAAAGGAACTGGCCGGTAACGGGATCGTAGTAGCGGTTGACGAGGTAGAGGAGGCCAGTGGGGTCGGTATAGCCACCCGCATAGCCGAGCGGGGTGTAGCTGGTCAGGCCGCCTGTCGTCTGGGGGTCGCCCCAGGCGTCGTAGGAGGTGGTGGCGGTCAGTGCGCCGGTGGAGGAGAGGGCTCCTCGCACGGAGCCGAGGGTATCGGTGACCAGATAGCTGATCGTGCCAGCGGACAGGCTGACCTGCTCGGCTGGGGTTCCATTAGTCCCGTAGATGTAGGCATTGGTCGAATCCATCAGCAGTTGCGGCACCCCCGTAGTGGTGTTCCAGACAAAACCTTGCGTCGATGAGGAACCCCCGCTTGGCGTTGTGGTGGCTGATGCGCGGAGGCCGTTGCCGTCGTAGGTGGCGGTGGTCATGTTTGCGGCGCTGTTGTCGTAGGCGGTGAGCTGGCGGGTGCCGTTCCAGGTTCCGGCCGCGACAGTCGCGGAGCCTTGCTCGGCGGTGAGCCGTTCGCCGTCGGCATTATAGGTGTAGCCGGTGGTGGTGCCGGACAGGGCGGCCGAGGTGAGTGCGCCGGCCTTGTCGTAGGTGCCGGTGGCTCCGGTCGGGGTGGTGGTGAGGTTGCCGGAGGCGTCGAAGCCGTAGTTGAGCGCTGAGCTGGTGCCTGGGGTCATGGAGGTGACCCGGCTTTGGGCGTCATAGGTGTAGGCGGCGGGTGACTTAGACGAGGTGGGGGTGTCAGTCTCGGACACGATGGCACCCGACGGCGCGTCCGCGTAGGTGAAGCTCTGCAAGGTAGTCGAGGTGTTGGCCAGGGCGATCGCGGACGGGGTATCGGTGGGGGCGTAGGTGTAGCTGAGGCTGTCCCCGGTGGAGCCGAGGGTTTCGGAGGACGGGAGGCTGTCGGCGTTCGGGGTGATGGTGATCTGGTGGGCGTTGAAGTCGGTGGCCGAGGTCAGCACATTAGCGTGATCGTAGCCGTACGCCACAGTCCTCGTGGTTGCCCAGGTGGCCGAGGCCGGGAGCGGATATGTAACACCCGTCGTATTTCCGTCAGCGTCATAGCCGTACCCGACGGTATTCCCGGCGCCGTTGGTAGTCGAAGCCAGTTCACCGAAGGGGTCGTAGATGTAGCTGGAGGACCCGGTGGCATCCGTCATCGCGGTCTGCTGGCCGTTGGCGTCGTAAGTGTTGCTGACCGAGTGGGCTGAGGATCCGGAGTAGCTGACGGTGGCCTTGAGGTTGCCTGGGGTGTAGGTCCAGGTGGTGGTGATGCCGTCGGGGTCGGTTGAGGTGAGCGTGTTTCCGGCCGGGTCGTAGGTGTAGCTGGTGGCCGCGCCGCTGGGGGCGGCGGTAGTCACCGGGCTGGTGGTGGAGGCGAGTTCGGCGGCGGAGTCGTAGCTGCTGGTGGTCTGGAAGCCAGCCTGGGTCGGGTAGGAGCTGGAACTCACCACCCACGGGGAGGACGTCTCGCAGGCCGCGATGCCGGAGGTGTTCCCGTCCGGGGCGACCACCGTCGTCCTGTCGCCGTTCGGGTCGTAGCAGTAGGTAGTGGTGGACGCCACCGACGTGCCGTACCCGGTGGTTGTCGAGGTGACCTGGGCGTCGGCGTTGTAGCTGTTGTAGGTGTCGTCGTTCGGTGCGCCGCCGGAATTGCTCGTCGGTGGGGCGATGGTCTCGATGAGGTTCCCGGCGCCGTCGTAGCTGCTGGTGGTGCTCTCATGCCCGCTCTGCCCAGCCGGAGCCGGAGTGGTGGTGGCGCTCCGGTTGCCGTTCGCATCGAATGTGTAGGTGGTGGCGTCGGAGGCCAGCCGGTCCCCGTACCCGGATGGATAGCTCGCCGGGCAGGACGCTGGGGTGAGGGAGCTGGCTGCGACTCCTGCCGGGGGGACCGTTTCGGTGGTGTTGCCGTTGCCGTCGTAGCAGGTGAGGGTGGCGTTCCCGTCCGGGTCGGTGACCAGGGCGGCCTTGTCGTCGGCGTTGTAGCTGGTGGTGGTGGTGTAGCCGCGCGCGTCTTGCACGGTGGTCTTGTTGCCGTCGGCGTCGTAGCCGTTAGTGGTGGGGCGGGGCGTGGCGGTCGCCCCGGTGCCGCCCGCCTGGGTGACCGTGGTGGCTTCACCGTCGGCGTTGTAGGCGGTCGTAGTGGTGTAGTTCCCGGCATTCGCCCCCGTGAGGTTCCCGTCCGGCGACGTCTCGCTGGACTTCTCACCATCTCCGTCGTAGCTGTAGGTGGTCTTGGCGATCTCCGTGCCGTTCCCGTCCGGGGTGGACGATGATGTCAGGTCACCGGAGGAGTTGTAGGCGAGCTGGGTGACGACCCCGTCGGCGTTGATCGTGGCGCACGGCAGGGACGGGGACGGGGGCGTGGTGGTGCAAGAGATGGTGTTCCCGCTCAGGGTGACGCTGTTGCCCGTGAACAAGCTGTAGGTGGTCTTCAGGTAGGCCGCGGTGGAACTGCCGGGCTGGTAGACGCCCGTGGTGGAGTACAGCTGGTTGCCGTGGGTGTCGTAGAGGGTGTAGGTGACACCCTGCGGCGGTGCCGTAGACGGCGGGGTGATCACGCCGCCGGGAGAGACCGGAGAGGGGCCGGAGGAGCAGGCGCTGGACGCCTGGGCGGTCGCGTCGCAGTTGGTGTTGTCCAGTGTGGTGGACGTTTCGGTGGTCTGGTCGCCGAGCGGGTTGGTGGTTGAGGTGACGTTGCCTGCGGCGTCGTAGGTGTTGGTGGTGATCTGGCTATCGCCGTTGCTGGTCCAGGTGTCCAGCAGGGTGCCGCCGCTGGTGCCGCCTGCGGTCGTGTCCGGCCCATAGTCCTGCTCGGAGACGAGAGTGGACCCGGTCCCGGTCCACGCGGACTGGGCGGTCAAGGCGCCCTGGGTGTAGTCGTAGACGGTGGTGTTGCCGTCGGGGTCGCCGACCCGCACCACGCCGCTGCCGGTGGGCACGTCGAGGCCGGCGTAGTTGAAGGTGGTGGCGAAGCCCATCGGGTCGGTCTGGGTGGTGACCTGCCCGGCGGCGTTGTAGACGTTGACTGTTGCGTCCCCGGCATCGGGGCCGCCGGGCTGCGCGTTGGGGCTGGTCATGGTCAGCAGGTCATGGGCGAGGAGCGGGTTGCCGGTGGAGCCGGCGCCGTAGGTGTAGCTGGTGACGTGGCTCATCGGGTCGGTCACGGATGTCAGGTCTGATCCGGTGTAGGCGTAGGTCCACCGGCGGCCCAGCGGGTCGGTGACCGAGGTGATCAGGCCGTTGGCGTTGGAGCCGATGATCAGGGCGCGCCCTGACGCGGAGGTGATCGTCTCGCAGGTGGAGGCCGTGGAGGGACAATTTCCGGTGCCGGGGACTGGGTCGTCGTAGGCGACGGTCAGGGTGTCGCCGGCGGCGTTGGCCTCGCCGGTGAGAGCGCCGTTCCAGCCGTAGGTGTAGGTGGTGCCGGGTGTGGGGCTGTAGGTGTAGGCGCTGGTGGAGGTGTTGTAGGTGAGGGTGGCGTCGACGTTTTGCGGCAGGGTGCAGTAGCCGCCCGCGGTGACGTACGGGGAGGTGCAGTTCCCGCCGGACTGGGGGTAGAAGGTGATCTGGGAGCCGCCGGGCTGGGTGATGGTGACGGCGCCGGCCTGGGGGGCCAGGCCGAACACGGTGCTGCTGGTGGCGGCGGTGACTTCGCGGAGTTCGTAGCCGCTGGAGTCGGTGATGTACAGGTTCCCGGCGGGGTCGGTGACCAGGCCGACGGGGTAGTCGAAGGTCGCTGCGGTGGCGGGGCCGCCGTCGCCGGTTTCGGTGGGGGTGCCGGCGATGCCGGCGACGTTGTAGATGTCGCGGGCGGTCATGGACTGGCCCCACTGGGTGCCGCTGGCGGCGGCGATCTCCCGGATCCGGCTGTTGCCCGCGTCGGCGATGTACAGGTCACCGGCGGAGTCCAGGGACATCATCTCGGGCTGGTCCAGGTAGGCGACGGTGGCGCGGCCGTGGTCGCCGCCGTTCCCGGAGGACCCAGTCGTGCTGCCGGCGATGGTGTAGATGTCGGCCGCGGTCATGGTGATGCCCCACTGGGCGTGGCCGGCGCCGGCGATCTCCTGGATCCGGTTGTTGCCGGTGTCGGAGATGTACAGGTTGCCCGCCGCGTCCAGGGAGATGCCGTCCGGGGTGTTCAGCAGCGCGGCGGCGGCGGGGCCGCCGTCGCCGGTCGTCCCGGGGGTGCCGGAGGTGCCGGCGGTGCTGCCGGCGATGGTGTAGATGTCCCCGGCGGTCATCGGCTGGCCCCACCAGGTGCCGCTGGCGGCGGGGACCTCGCGGACCTGGCTGGCGCCGGAATCAGCGATGTACACGTCCCCGGCCGCGTCAACGGCGAGGCCTTCGGGCCATCGCAGGGCCGCCGCGGTGGCCGGGCCGCCGTTGCCGGAGTTACCGGAGGCGCCGCTGGCCAGCCCGGCGAAGGTGGAGATGTCGCTGGTCGCCGCGGAGACCTCACGGACCTGGAAGTTCCCCGAGTCAGCGATGAACAGGTTCCCGGCACTGTCGAGGGCGACGGCCTGCGGCTCGTCCAGCCACGCCGCGGTAGCCGGGCCGCCGTTCCCGCTGTCGCCGGCGTACCCGGCCTGCTGCCCGGCGACGGTGTACACGTCACCGGCGCTCATCGCGATGCCGAACTGGGTATGGGCGTGCGCGGCGATCTCCTGCACCCGGTTGCTGCCGGTATCGGCGATGAACAGATCACCAGAAGCGTCGAACGCGGCGAACCCCGGCTGGTACAGCCCGGCGGACGTCGCCGGGCCGCCGTCCCCGTCCTGGAGGAAGCCCCCCGACCCGGCCAGGTCGGAGATGTCCCCGGTCGCGGCGGTGATCTCACGGACCTCGTTGTTGCCGCTGTCGGCGATGATCAGGTCACCTGAGGCGTCGCCGGTCACATCCGCGGGCCGGTTCAGCTCCGCCGCGGCAGCGGGGCCGCCGTCACCGGTTTGCCCGTCGTCCCCGGCCGTGCCCGCGACCGTGTACATGTCCCCGACGCTCATCGACTGGCCCTGCTCGGTGTGTTTCGTGCCGGCGACCTCGCGGATGGTGCTGTTGCCGTAGTCAGCGATATACAGCTGGCCGCCTCCCGGCCACACCCCGGCCGGGCTGTTCAGCAACGCCGAGCCCGCCGCGCCGCCGTCACCGGTGGAGCCGGCCACGCCCGTCGCGCTGCCGGCGATGGTGTACATGTCGTACTTGGTCATCGACGCCTGGCCCCACTGGGCGCCCGTGGCCGCGGGGACTTCCTGGACCCGGTTGTTGCCGGAGTCGGCGATGTACATGTCCCCCGCCACCGACAGCCGCGCCTCAGCCGGCCCGCTCAGGAACGCCGCGGTGGCCACCTTGCCATCATTGGTGTCCCCGGATGCGCCCGTCGCGCTGCCCGCGACCGTGTACACATCCCCGGCCGTCATCGACTGATTCCACCGGGTCGCTGACGTCGCGGCGACCTCCTGGATCCGGTTGTTCCCGGAGTCAGCGATCAGCAGGCTGTCATCGGCGGCGCCCCCGGGCGGCATCGCCTCCACCGATTCCGGGCCTTTCAGGTCCGAAGTGGCGGCGGATATCTTGTCGGCGCCTACCCCGGGCTCGCGGTTCACCCCGGCCACCGTGTACTGCTCCCCCGCGGTCAGCCCGATACCACCCCACTGGGCGCCCGAGGCCACCGGAATCTCGATCACCCGGTTGTTACCCGTGTCAGCGATGAACAAGTTCCCCGCCTGGTCGACCGCCACACCCTGAGGGTCATTCAGCCCCGTGCTGGCTGCCGCCGTGCCATCCGCGGAGTCCCCCGGGGTCCCCGTCGGGCTGCCCGCCACCGTGTACAGATCCCCCGCCGTCATCGGCTGCCCCCACCAGGTCCCCGAGGCGGCCGGGATCTCCTCCACCCGGTTGCCGTACCCCTCCGCGAAATAGACCCCCGAACTCGCGTACGCCACACTGGAGGGGGTGTTCACCGTCCCGCTGGCCGCCGGGCCGCCCGTGCTGACGCCATCCCCCAGCCCGTCCAGCGCATACACGTCCGCCGGCACGGGAGCCGCGGCCGACAGCGACGACCCCCAGTTGTCGGCCCACCCGTACCCCATCGGCCCGGGCGTTCCGGCCTTCGCCTGCTGGGCCGCGGCGCCCGCGTCGTACGTGCGGGTGAAATCCAGCGACGGCCCGTAGGTGGGCACCGACACATCGCTGGCCGCCTGGGTGAAGTCGCCGTTCTCGGTGTTCACCGGGTCTCCAGCGGTGGCCTGGGCCACCCCGGGCGCCGCCGGGTCCGATCCGCCGGCTGTCGCCCCGGCGGGGACCTCACCGCCGGTGGTGGGGGCCAGCGCCTGGGTCGCGGCGCTGACCGGGGCGCCGAGCAGCACGTACGGCTGCCCGGTGGCGCCGTCCGAGGCGGTGAAGTCCGCCGGGGTGGCCCCGGCGTAATAGGCCAGGCCGGTGAACTGGGCCGGCCAGGAGTTCAGCGTTTCTTCCACCGAGCACGCCGGGGACGCCCACGACAGCGCGCTGCTGAACAGCCCATTGAACTGGGCGACCCCCCGGCCCTCGGCTGTGTTGACCGTCCCGGAGTCCGGGCATCCCGGACCCTGCCCCGTCACCGTGAACCCGCCGCCGTCCACGCTCGCCAGCAACGGCGCCGCCGTGCCCGCCGCCGAACTCTGGTACTCACAATTCAGCGAGACGTACAAGCCGGTGCCCGAACCCGCCAGCGCGTACGCGATCGAGTCCTTGATCAGCGCGGTCCCCGCACTGCCCGCGAACACCGGCGCCGTCCCGGCCACCGCCACATTCCCGGTCACCGCCGCCCCCCACGTCGCGGCCGTGCTCACCGCATCGGCCGGGGGGGTCAGCGCGCACGCGCTACTGGTACTCGGGTCACCAATCACGATCGCCGAATACGCCGCGAACTGCGCCGTCGTCATCGCATCCCACGTCGCCGGCGTCGCCACCGTCACCGTGACACCCGAAGGCACCCCCAGCGCCTCCGCACTCGACGACCCCCCGTTCACGCTCGTCGAGAGGATCAGCACCGACTGCCCCGTCGCATGCGCAGCAGCAGGCCGGGTCACCGCCACCGCGACCGACCCCGCAGCCGCCACCGCAGCAGTCACCGCCACCGGCACCGGCACCGGGGACATCGCCACAACCGGGGCCAGCCCGGCGGCCACCACCCGGCGCACACCCGGCAGCACCCGCCGCAGCACCCGATGGAACCTCACACCTACTGGGACACCCCTGCGCACCGCGCGGCCACCTGTCATGAAGAATCTGGGCAGCATCTGGCGTCCCCTTTCCCCGTGCTTGAAGCAGACGATTGCATCGCCCCGTGGAAGCAACGTGGAAAGCGGGTGTAAGCGGACACCTCAGGGATCATCAAAGCCGGAGTGACCTGCCGAGATTGCTACAGAAATAGCTACAGGGATAACCGCCGAGCGCTCATCCGGGGCCGTGCAGGCCGGAGGAGATCACGCTGGAGCATGTGCAGCCCGGTGACATCCAGCCCCTGCTCAAGGGCGATCGCGATGCCTTCCCGGCACGCCCGGGCCGCTTCCGCCGTACGCCCGGCCCGGTGCAGGCCCACCACCAGGAGCTGGCGGAGGCCGTCATCATCGGGCCACTGGGCCAGCATCGCCTCCAGTTCCCCGATCACCTCACCGTGCAGGCCCCGCCCCACATCAGCCTCGACACGCGCTGACCACGCCGCCCGGTGCAATGCCTCCAGCCGTCGCACCTCGCCGGCGGCAAAAGGCCGGTGCGCGATATCGGCCAAGGGCTGTCCCCGCCACATAGCCAGCGCGCCGGTGAGCGACTTGCTCGCCTCGGCGAACCGCCGCTTGCCCAACTGGTCCCGGCCGGCGGCGACGAGCCGGTCGAAACGGGCCACGTCGACCTGCTCGCGGTCGAGGTGAAGCGAGTAGGCGGCCTCTCCACCCAGGCGGTCAGTGAGCAGTCGGGGGGCGGGCCCGCTGGGTTGAGTCCGCCCATCGCCTGGCTTCTGTTCTCCGGATTTGCCGTCCAGGGCCTGCCGCAGATGCGCGATATGGCTGCGCAGCGTCGCGGGCGATCGTTCCCTGGCGCCCTCCCACAACAATTCGGCCAGCCGGGCCGACGGCACCGGGTTCCCCGCCGCCAGCAGCAGTGCCAGCAGCAGAACCCGCTGCTGCGGCCCTAAGGGGACGGGCTTGCCCCGGGCAACCAGGACCAAGGGCCCCAGAAGCCTGACATCGATCACGGCGCCCGCCTCCCGCACCAGCATGGCTGCTTTCATGCACGACTAGCGACCGCGCCGTCACTGAAGTCCCTATCGCTCACACACTCTTACGCCTTCGGCGTCGGCTTGTCTATAGCTGGATCAATCAGCCGAAAAGGTGTATAACCCACGGACCACCTGGCTACGGCACGGATCCCGGCTAGGGAACCTCCCAGGACCGCCTCCTGGAGCGCGCTTCTGTCAGTGATTGCTGGAATTCATTCTCACGCTGCTCGAACGACAGCCTGCCGGGCGCCATTTTCCATCTCATCCATTTCTGCGGATCCGATCATGCGAAGTGCCGTCGGCCCGCGGCGCGGAGGGCTATTCCGCGTCGAGGGGGGCCAGTAGCACCCGGAGCAGGTCGGCCAGCGTGCGGCGGTCAGCGGCACCGAGCCCGTTCAGCAAGTCCTGCTCGCTGAGCACCAGATCGGCGAGGGCCTCGTCGGCTCGTTGCTGGCCCTCGGCGGTGAGCGTGACGAGCACCCCGCGGCGGTCCTGCGGATCGGGCAGCCGGTGGACCAGCCCCGCGTCGGCCAGCCGGTCGATCCGGTTGGTCATCGTCCCCGAGGTCACGAGGGTGGCCCGGAGCAGCGCCCCGGGCGTCAGCTGGTAGGGCGGGCCCTGCCTGCGCAACGCGGACAGCACGTCGAACTCCCAGGGTTCCAGGTCGTGGCTGGCGAAGGCGGCCCGGCGGGCGCGGTCCAGGTGCCTGGCGAGCCGGGAGATGCGGCTGAGCACCTGCAGCGGCTCGACGTCCAGATCGGGCCGCTCCGCGTGCCAGGCAGCGACGATGTCGTCCACCTCGTCGCGGAGTCCGGCCTGCTCCTCCATGCGCGCAGCATATCTCTTGACATCAAGAGTGTGATCCCGTAGACAAGAACCCGATCATCTATCTTGATATCAAGAGAGTATGGAGGGGTCATGTGGGATCCCGGTCAGTACCTGCGGTTCGGTGATGAGCGCGGCCGGCCGTTCGCCGATCTGCTGGCCCGCGTCAACGCGGAGTCCCCTGGCTATGTCGTCGATCTGGGGTGCGGTCCGGGCCATCTGACGGCCGTCCTGGCGGAGCGCTGGCCGGAGGCGCACGTCCTCGGAGTGGACAATTCGCCGGAAATGATCGCCGCGGCCAATGCCGGGATCAGTGCGGCCAGCCGCGGCCGGCTCTCCTTTGCCCTCGCCGACATCCGCGACTGGCAGCCCGGCCGCCCGGTCGACGTCTTCGTGTCCAACGCGGTGCTGCAGTGGGTGCCGGGCCACATGGACCTGCTCACGCGCTGGGTCTCCGCCCTCGCGCCCGGCGGCTGGCTGGCCGTCCAGCTGCCCGGCAACTTCGATCAGCCGAGCCACGCGATCCTGCTCGACCTGGCCCGGTCGAGCACGTGGCGCCCGCTGCTCGGGGATGTCCGGCTGAACCGCCAGGCCGAGGACCCGGCCGCCTACCTCGACGTGCTGGCCCGGGCCGGCTGCCGCGTCGACGCGTGGGAGACCACGTACCTGCACCTGCTGCAAGGAGACGATCCCGTGCTCGAGTGGTACAAGGGCACCGGCCTGCGCCCGGTACTCGCCGCATTGCCGCCCCAACGAACAGCTGACTTCCTCGCCGAGTACGCCGCGCGGGCTCGCGAGGCGTACCCGCCCGCCCCCTATGGAACGGTGCTCCCTTTCCGGCGCGTCTTTGTCGTGGCGGCTCGCCCCTAGCTCAGTCTGCGCCGTCTTGGCGCGCCCGCTTGGCCGCCTCCGGCGAGATGCGGGGCTTGACCTCCAGCTGGGACAGGCCGTTCCAGGCCAGGTTGATCAGGTGGGCGGCGACTTCCTCAAGCTTCGGTTTGCGGGCGTCGAGCCACCACTGGCCGGTCATGGCCACCATGCCCACGAACATCTGGGCGTACATGGGGGCCAGTTTCGGGTCGTAGCCACGGGTACGGAAGAAGTCACCGAGGATGTACTCGACCTGGCTGGCGATGTTGCTGATCAGGCTCCCGAAGGTGCCGGAGCCCGACGCGGGGTGGGAGTCGCGGACCAGGATGCGGAACCCGTCCGAGTCGTCCTCGATGTACTTGAGCAGGGCGATCGCGGCCGCCTCGAACTTCTCCCTGGTGTGCGCGCCGCCGAGGATGCGGGTGGCGGTGCCGAGAAGGCGCTCCACCTCCCGGTCGATCACGACCGCGTAGAGGCCTTCCTTGCCGCCGAAGTGCTCGTACACGACCGGCTTCGACACGCCCGCCTGGGCGGCGATCTCCTCGATGGACGTGCCCTCGAAGCCACGTTCCGCGAACAGCCGCCGCCCAATGCCGAGCAACTGCTCCCGGCGTTCTATACCTGTCATTCTCTTACGGTTGGGGCCCGAAGTCGGATTGGTCACTAGCCCATCATGGCCATTAAGCAGCCTTCCGGTCACCTGACTTCGCCGCCTGACGGTCGGTCATGGAGCCTAGCGACTTGCCCCGCAGGCCGGTGAGCTTGGCCGTAAGCCGCTCCCGGTCCGGCCACCGGACGTCATAGGCCCAGCCGAGCTTCTCGGCCCACGCGATGGCCCGCGCGCTGATGTCGATCTGCCCCTTGAGCGCTCCGTGGCGGGCGCAGGTCGGGTCGGAGTGGTGCAGGTTGTGCCATGACTCGCCGAAGGACGGGATCGCCAGCCAGGCGACGTTCCGCGACTTGTCCCGGACATCGAAGTCCTCGTTGCCGAACGTGTGGCAGACCGAGTTGATGGACCAGGTGGTGTGGTGCAGCAGGCAGATCCGGACCAGGCTGGCCCAGAAGAACGCGGTGACCGCGCCCTGCCAGGACATCGACCACAGGCCGCCGATCAGGGCCGGGGCGAGCAGTGTCACCGCCACCAGCCCGGGGAACCACCGCGAGACAGCGCGAATATCGGCATCGGCCAGCAGGTCCGGGCAGAAGCGCTCCTGTGACGTGTGGTCCGAGCTGAACAGCCAGCCCACGTGGGCGAAGGCGAGTCCCTTGGTGAGCGCCTTCCAGTCGTTGCCGAACCGCCACGGCGAGTGCGGGTCGCCTTCTTTGTCGCTGTACTTGTGGTGCCGCCGGTGATCGGCCACCCAGACCAGGACTTCGCCCTCGATCGCGAGGCTGCCCGCGATGGCCATCGCGATCTTCAGGCCCCTGACCGCCTTGAACGAGCTGTGCGTGAAGTAGCGGTGGAAGCCCATGCTGATCCCCATGCCGGAGATTACGTAGAACACGAGCGCGATGACGATGTCATGCCAGCCGAGACCCCATCCCCAGGCCAGCGGGACCGCCGCGGCGACGGCCAGCAGCGGGACAACGACGAACACGCCGACCAGGAACCGGTCCAGGCGGCTGGTCGGCTCGGCGTCGATCTCGGGGATCGGCACCCGCCTGGTAACCGTGGGCGCCTCGGCCGCGGGGGTTCCGGGGGGAGCGGTCGTCCCGGGAAGGGCGGTCGTCTCGGGGGGAGCGGTCATCGTGAACCTCGCTCTACTGTCGGCCGGTGCGGCGAAGCACAGGCTGTGCGGTTGGGTCACGCCCCGCGCTCTGTGCGAGTCCACCGCACGCTGGGGAGCGTTGTGACACTTACGTCACCGTAACCTACGAGACCGTAGGTTGTACAACCCCGGCGGGAAAGCTTTGCCAAGAAGTCAGGTGGGCAGTCCGGCCAGACCCGAAAGCTGTCTCACTATCCGAGACGCAAACAGTGAGTAGCCCGCGCCGCACTCCGCGCACCGGGCGACTGCGGCGGAGTGGGGACGGGCGGGCGGCGGACTCCGGGAATGGCGAGGTGGACCAACGATGGGGGACCGAGGTGGGTGCGGGAACCCGAGCCAGGGCGCGGACCGAGGCAGGCATGGGGGACTGCCATCGGCTTATGGGTGGGTTTTGAGGCTGACCGTTGACCGCTGGGCCGACTCGGCATCGCGTGAAGACTGGATTTCGGCGACGTTGACACTCGTGAGCGTCAGTTTCGTGAGCACACCGAGCCCGCTGCCGCCCGCCAGTTGCCAGGTCAGCGGAGTCGCCGATGTCAGTCGCAGGCCGCAGGCCGGTCGCGAAGCGCCCGTAACAGGGCGAGTCCAGGGTGCTGGCATCAGCGTCCGCCACCACGACCTGCCTGCCGGCGATCATCACCCAATCCCTGTCCCCTTAGTAAGCAAGCTGGTGGTCGCGCCCTGAGCCTTCGGGCGGGGCAGATCGAATATTTGCGTCTGTCGAGGTGGACCGGGGACGTTCTGGCCATCGCGCTAGATCTTCCAGTTCTGTGCTCTCGTTGTGGCCGACTCCAGGCGGTCGTATTGGGACAACAGGAGTCGGCCCTGCGTGGGCGGAGGGGACCGCAATTGGTTGTGTTCCGGTCGTGCCCGATTCCAGGAGGTCACGCTAGGGACCGGGATGGTGTTGTCCGGGGGAGGCGACGCCGGTCTCGTAGGCGATCACGACGAGCCGGGCGCGGTCGCGTCCGTTCAGTTTGCCCAGGAGCCGGCTGACATGAGTTTTGACGGTGGCGATGCTGAGGTGCAGGTTCGCGGCGATCTCGGCGTTTGACAGGCCGGCTGCTACCTGCCCGAGCACTTCGTGTTCGCGGTCGGTGAGCTGCGCCAGTGCTCCGTCCGCGGGCGGGACAGCTCGTGGCCTGCGAGCGAATTCGGCGATCAGGCGCCGGGTGATGCTGGGCGTTAGCAGCGCGTCGCCGCCGGCGACAACCCTGATCGCATCGAGCAGCTGCTCGGGCGGGGTGTCCTTGAGCACGAACCCGCTGGCACCGCTGCGCAGTGCCTCGAAGACGTGCTCATCCTCATCGAAGGTGGTCACGATGAGGATCCGGGGCAGGGGAACCTGATCGCTGTCGAGGATGACCTTGGCCGCTTCCAGCCCATCCATGATGGGCATGCGGATGTCCATCAGCACGACGTCAGGCTGGAGTGCCTTTGCCTGGCGTACCGCCCGGACGCCATCGCTGGCTTCGCCGACGACGCGCAGATCGGCGGCCGAGTCGACGAGCAGCCTGAACCCGGCCCGGACGAGAGCTTCGTCGTCGGCGATCAGCACCCGGATCGCGTCGGCAGGACCGCTCGGGTGGCCGGGGTGCTCGCTCACCGGCGGCGGTCCGCAACTGGCAGCCGGGCCACGACGGCGAAGCCGCCCTCGGGCCTGGCCTGGGCGGTGAGCTGGCCGTCGAGCATCGCGGCTCGTTCCCGCATTCCGACGATCCCCAGTCCGGCGGACGGGGCAGCCGACTGCGGCCGACCCGGCCCGTCGTCAGTAACGGTGATGGTGAGCTCGGACTGGCCGTGGGCTACCTCAAGCCGGGCGACGAGTCTCAAGCTCCAGGCGCTGCCGGTAGATCCGGCGGGCACGCACCATATCGCCCGCCAGCCACGCCGGGATCGCCGCAACGGCCTGAACGGCGTCCTGGCCCTGGCCAGGATGAAGATGAATGCCAAGCGGGAGCACAGCCCAAGTGGCCAGGCCCGCCGCGATCGTCGCTGTCAGCGATGACCGCCGGTCACAGCGGTCAGCCACGGTGAATACGGCGATCGCGAAATTGGGACCCGCGCTGCTGACGAACGGCGTGAACCGCACGCCCACGAGCGTCGCCGCCATGCAGACGACGGCGACTGAGACGACCGTCGCGACCGGCCATCTCCCACGTCAGCCTGGTGGCAGCAGCTCGCCGTGGCTGTCCTTGCCTGCGCGGCATTCGGCTACGCCCGGTGGCGGCATCTGCGCAGGTTCGGCCGCGATTCTGGTCGGCTGTGGCTGCTCGCGCCGCTCGGAAAGCCTGCCGCCCGGCGAGCCGCCCGGATGGTGCCCGGAGCGCTCCGCCGACAGTCCGGGTTCGCTCATACCCTCGTCGCGCTGCCGCCCGCCGGGCTGTTCCTCTATTGCTTCTGGCGCGCAGGCATCCAGATCACTGCGGGCCTGGACCCGAACTCCACGGTCAACGCCTGGGGCGGTCCGACATATCTCGGTGCCATGGCCTGCCACTACCTCGACTGTTGCGTGCTGATGGCCGCCACAGCATGGCTGCTTGACCGGATCCTGCTGCCCGACCCGGCGAACGCGACGGCAAACAGCAACGCGCCTGCCGGATCCACGCCAGTGTCCGCCACACCCAAGGCCGCTGCCAACCGAAGTGATAGCCGGTGACCATGTCACGCCAGCAGCCAGTATCAACCGGCCTGCACCCGGTGACCGCCCGCAGGCACCCCGCTGAGATCGCGGGCCGCTTAGATTCAAACGCCTCGAGCCGTGCATAGCGGCGGCAATGTGCGCTCCTTCCTCGCCCACTTCCCCACGGTGCGCCCTGCGTCTGGTCCTATGTGGGGGGATCCGGTGCCGATCCTGGTGACGTTGGTGGCTGCTTCGAGCTGGGTGCGGAGCTGGCGGGCTTCGAGGGTGAGGCGCTGGATGCTGGCGATTGCCAGTTGCAGGTGCTGCCGGAGTTGCTGGTTGTCGCGGCGGAGCCGGGCGTTCCTGGCCACGAGCCTGGCATGGTCAGCCGCGGCGGGAGAGCTGGTGATGTCCGCGGGTGACATGCGGCGGGCCCCGCAGGCGGCAGCCAGAACCGCTGATATCCGCCCAGCCTGCGATCCAGGGGAACCTCGAATACGGTCAGGGCGGCCTGCTCAGTGCCTGCGCGATGGCGACCGGGCTGGGCGGATCCCGGTAGAGTTTTGTGGCAAGCCGCTTTCCCGGGTGGTCTAGCCAGGCATGACTACGGGTTTTGGTCCCGTCAACGAAGGTTCAAATCCTTCCCCGGGAGCACAGCTAGTTCAGGTGGGTTCAGTACCTGGCCACGAATCTTCGGATTCGCGGCTCTGTGCGGCCGTGATCGCTCCGGTCCAGCCTTCGATCCTCCGGTAGAGATCGGCACTGGTCCGCACGTCGACACGGAGACAGCCGTGATAGGTGTCGCCGACGTTCTTGCGGACAGTAACCGGGTTGTGCCGCTTGAGGGCCGTGCGACGGAATTGATCCGGCTTCGCGCCAGTCACGCGCAGCCAGTACTCCTGAGCTGCTTCTACATCGGCGCTCTCGTGGATATGCACTCGATAGATGAGCCGGTCCGGGCTGATCCCTGCTACCTCTAGGAAGCGCATGAAGAACCTGATCAGCGCTGGATCACTGTTCGTGAAGATGACACGATCCTGCCGCATGTGTGGCTTGTTCTTGGCGCCCTCGCACCAATAAGCGATGGCGCCGGCGATGAGGATCTCCCGGTCGGTCAGCGCGCCGATCTGGGAGGCGGCCGCGGCGCGGACTGCTTCCCGCTGTGCCTCGCGGATCGGACGTTCCTTCGCCCAGTAGCGGCGCACTCCCTCAGCCCCGCGCTTACGGCACTCCTCGTAGCTCAGCCGCTCCGGGCGGGGCAGGTCGCGGACCCAGAGTGAGACGGAGCTCTTGGCGACGCCTAGTTTGGCGGCGATCCGGTCGTAGTCGAGTCCCTGCTCGCGCAGTTCCCGTGCTCTGGCCCGTAACTCGTCCTTGGCGCGAGGGCGCAGGGTCCAGGCGGGTGGCGGCTCGCCTTTCAGTGCCTTGTCTAACGTCTCGTTGCTGGTTATGCCGAGGATCTCCTTGATCTCCCGGCGCGACCGGCCTGCCCGGCGCAGGGCAATCGCCTGCTCGCGTCGCTGTTCAGCGATCGTTATAGATACCATATTCGAATACTATCGGATGCCTCGGACAGAATGGCGCTACTGATGCTGTGCGAAAGCCCATCGCTGTCTGGGCCCAGCCACGGGCGCTCTCCTGGATGCACGGGGCCGTTACCCCGTGGTGGCCATGTCCGCCTGCTCGGTCACCAGGCCGTGCTCGGTCACCAGGCCGTGCTCGGTCACCAGGCCGTGCTCGGTCAGCTCCCAGTAGTGGCGACGACTGGGCC
>OBLW0100000832.1_pt1 | contig 26669 bp, 20 predicted proteins | sample 1520161 | NCBI WGS metagenome assembly OBLW01 (sample SAMEA3539309, study PRJEB22396) | soil metagenome | biome: tundra; feature: field; material: soil | place: USA | collected 2010-05 | depth 0.15 m | reverse complement strand
CTAGAACCCCACCATCACCGGCTCCATTTCCAGGCTGATTCCAAATTGCGCATCTACGGCGGCCACAATTTGACTGGCTAATTTGAGAATCGCTTCCGAACTAGCCCCGCCGCGATTGATGAGAGCCAGCGTGTGGCGCGAAGATATCCCCGCCGCTCCCAGCACATACCCCTTCGGAAAACCAGCCTGTTCAATCAGCCATGCCGCCGGCAATTTAACCTGCCCCGGCCCAGCGGGAAATCGTGGCGGCTGCTTTGCGATTGTTCGCGCAATCTGCTGCACGCGTTCTTCAGTGACCACTGGATTCTTGAAGAAGCTGCCAGCGCTGCGGCAATCAGGATCGCCCTCCACCAACAGCATTCCCTTTGATTCGCGAACGCGGCGTACTGCCGCAGCCACCTCGACAAGACTGGGTTCCCTGCCGTCTTCCCTGTCTTCCTGAATCGCCCGTTGCAGATCAGCATAGCGCAACGTAGGCGCACCGCCATGAGTCAGCCGGTAGTCCACACGTGTAACAATGTACCGACCGCGGTCGATTGAGTTGAACCGGCTGCGGCGATATTCAAAGCCGCATTCACCGGCTGTGAACTCTACAAAGGCGCGCTGTTCGAGATCGAACGCGCGAACCAACTCGATTGCAGAAGCAACTTCCTGCCCATATGCCCCCACATTTTGAACCGGTGTGCCGCCCACTGTGCCGGGAATGCCGGCCAGGCACTCAACACCCGCGCAGCACTCCGTCACTACACGCTCGACAAATCCGTCCCAGTTCTCGCCGGCGGCAACCTGATAGATCCTCTGCCTTGAGTCATCCACCGATTCGACGCCACACAGGCCTACATACAACACCAGCCCTTCGAATCCCCTATCCGAGACCAGCAGGTTGCTGCCTCCACCAAGCACAAACAGGGCAGCCCCCTGTTCCGCCGCCCAAGCGGAAGCTTCGGCAATCTCGTCTTCGCTCGCAGCCTCGACAAACCAGCGAGCGGGCCCACCGATCCCGAAGGTCGTGAACGGCGCAAGCGGCTGATTTTCTAACATGTGCATCGGATAAATCCCACACCACGGGGTTTGACGATAGAATAGTTACAGGCAACTTCCCTGCCGGAGGCAAACATGTATCCAGAACTGATGGTAATCCCGATGCGCGAAGAACTGGTGCGCGCCGGTATCAATGAAACACGGACGGCCGAGGATGTCGACGCGGCTCTCGCCCTGCCTGGCACTACGCTGCTCGTCGTGAATTCAATCTGTGGCTGTGCGGCCGGCAAAATGCGTCCCGGCGTGCGGTTGGCGCTTGGCAACTCCACTAATCTGCCAGACCAAAAGATTACCGTCTTCGCTGGCCAGGACCGCGAAGCCACCGAGCGCGCCCGCAGCTACTTTGAAGGCAACCCTCCCACTTCCCCTGCTGTCGCTATCCTGCGCGATGGCAAGCTGGTCTACCTTATGCAGCGCTTCGTAATCGAGCAGTCCACAGCGCAGCAGATAGCCGGCGAACTGGTCCGCGCCTTCGACGAATTCTGTGCCAAGACAACCGCCTGAGCCGCGCTCCAATCAGCTACAACAACAAAACGGCCTCCCATGCGGGAGGCCGTTCTGCTTCGAGCCCACGAATCCCTCAATCCGCCTCAGTCGCCTTCATCAGCTTCTGCACCTTGCTGTGCTTGATCGAATACGAAAAGTAGATCACCAGTCCAACCAGCAGCCACCCGACCATCACTTCCCAGGTAATCAGCGGAAGTCTCGTCATCAGAAAAAATGCCGAAATAATGCCCAGGATCGGCACCAGCGGGACAAAAGGCGTCTTGAATGGCCGATCCATCTGCGGATGGCGAACCCTCAGCACCCATACCCCCGCGCAAACAATCGTGAAGGCCAGCAGGGTCCCAATATTCACCAGCTTCGAAAGCTGCTCAATCGGAAGGAAGCCAGGCAAGATCGCCACAATGGCTCCAACGGCGATGGTGGAAATCCACGGCGTCCGGAACTTGGGATGAATCGCTGCCGCCCAACTGGGCAGCAGCCCATCCTTCGACATCGAGAAGAACACGCGCGATTGGCCAAGAAGCATCACCAGCATCACGGTCCCCAAACCAAAAACTGCGCCTATGTTCACCAGCAGCTCTCCCCAGCCGATCCCCGTGACCTTGATGCCGAGAGCAACCGGAGCGGCCACGTTGAGTTCCTTGTAGTTCTTCAGTCCTGTCAGGATGGTGGAAACGATGATGTAAAGCACGGTGCACACCGCCAACGAGCCGAGAATGCCGATTGGCATATCCTTCTGCGGATTCTTCGCCTCCTGAGCCGCGGTCGACACAGCGTCAAAACCTATATAAGCAAAGAAGACCGATGCCGCCCCAAGCGCTATGCCATTAATCCCGAAATGCCCATGCCCGTCTGATGGCGGAATGAACGGATGCCAGTTGTGCATGGCAAGCGAGGGATGAAGAATCAGGAAGTACCCACCCAGCACTATAAAGATCCCCACTACCGTGAGTTTTACGATCACGATTGCCGTGTTCAGATTGGCTGACTCCTTGATGCCAATCACAAGCACGGTGGTGATCAACACAATCACCAGAATCGCCACGAGGTTGAAAAGCCCCGTAGCGTGCCGCAGTCCTGCACTCGACACGTCCATTGGAAGCGCACTCATTGGCATCCACTGGTTCTGATAGAGCACCAGGTCGGTCCCCGGCGTTGCCGTCAGTTGCGGCGGAATGTGCAGGCCCATCTGCGCCAGCAGGCTGTTGAAATATCCTGACCATCCCGACGCCACGGTTGCTGCGCCAAATCCGTACTCTAGCCCCAGATCCCAGCCGATAATCCACGCCACCAGTTCACCCAGCGTGGCGTAGCCATACGTGTATGCGGATCCAGCAATCGGGATGATTGATGCGAACTCCGCGTAGCAGAGACCCGCGAAAGCGCACGTTATGCCGGCCAGAACGAAGCTCAGCGACACCGCCGGCCCAGCAGCCGTAGCTGCCGCAGTCCCCGTAAGCACAAAGATTCCAGCGCCAATAATGGCCCCTATGCCAAGCGTGATCAAGTTCAGCGCGCCCAGTGACCGCTTGAGCGTGTGTGCGCCCGTTTCACTGGCCTCCTGGTTCAACGTCGACAGGGCTTTGATGCGAAAAAGTCTGGACATGTATGAGGGACTTCCTCCTCAGGAGTCGGTTACAGATTCACTTCAGCTTGAACGGATCTTGCCGTTCGGCGAGACCAGAAGAGATAAACAGGGATACCTAGCAGGACAAGCACCAGGCCCGGCCACGTGTACTGGGGCTTGTACCGCAATAATACGATACAAATCCACGCAGCCATCACGATGTAGAGCGCGGGCAGCACAGGATAGCCCCATGCCTTGTACGGCCGCGGAGCATTCGGCCGCTTGAAGCGAAGCACAAACAGGCCGGTGATGGTGAGGATGTAAAAGACCAGCTCCGCGAAGATGATGTAATCCAGTAACTGGCTGTAAGAGCCCGAAACGCAGAGCAGAACGGTCCATGCAGCCTGCACCAGCAATCCCGCAACCGGCGTCTTGTACCGTGGATGCAGTTTACCGACGGACTTGAAGAACAGCCCATCGCGGCTCATGGCATAGAACACGCGCGCGCCGGCCAGTGTCATGCCGTTGGCGCAACCAAAAGTTGAAATCAGAATTGCCCCGGCCATCAGCATGGCACCGCCGGAGTGAAAGATCTGGCCCAGCGCCGCTGTCGCTACACGATCTTCTGCGGCGTACTGAATGCCGCGCGCCGCCACCGTCGCCCCGTTGGGATCGCCGTGCATTGGCAACACCAGCAAGTAGGCCAGGGACACAAGAAAGTAAACAGTAAGCACAAACCCAGTACCGAGGATCAGGGACAGCGGAAGATTGCGTTTCGGGTTTTTGACTTCGCCCGCGGTGAACGTGATGTTGTTCCATGCATCGGCGGAGAACAGCGACCCTACCTGCACCACTGCTAGGATGACTACAAGGTTCACCAACACAATGGGCCCGCCAACGCCCACCTGTACCGGGTGCATCGCACTCCAGCCAGCATTCTGCCAGAAATGGCCTGAACTGAAATTCGCTTGCCAGGCCTCGCTGCTGCGCCCAATGGTGTAGGCGAGCAGGATGAGTGCCGCCATCGCAAGCGCCTTCGCTGAAGTGAATATGTTCTGGATCAGCGCTCCCAGTCCGACGCCGAAGATGTTGACGATGGCCAGAAAAACCACGATCACGATGCCGGTAAGGTTCGCGGTGCTGACGCCAATCTCCATGTTTCCCAGCACCATTGGTCCGACGCGAAGAGCCGGTACATGGGCGATGTGCCAGAGCCAGTGGGTCGTGGAGATCGCCGGAAAAAATACGCCGAGGAACTTCCCAAAGGCGACGCAGACAGCAGCAATGGTTCCGGTCTGGATGACAAGAAATAGCGTCCAGCCAAAGAGAAATCCCCACAGCGGTCCCAGGGACTCGCGCAGGTAGACATACTGGCCGCCAGCCTTGGGCATCATGGCCGCCAGCTCGCCATAGCTAAGCGCGCCGATCAGGGTAAGAACGGCCGTGACCACCCACGCGCCCAGGAAGAGCGCGGGAGAGCTGGTGCCCCGGGCAATATCCGCGTCGACGATGTAGATGCCGGACCCAATCATGGAACCGATCACAATCGCCGTAGAGCTGAATAGGCCGAGCGTCTGGGCCAGCCGTGGGGCTTCGCCTGGCTTGGAGGGATCTGGGATGGGAGCGAGGTCGGGAGTTGTCACTTCCAAGATTTTTACCCGAAACATCCTGCTATGTCTCTAGCTTTCTATAATTTCGTGAATTTAGCGAGATTAGATGACCGAAGGCGATGAGACAAATGGGCCTAGAGACGAGCGATCAGCCAAGAATAGCCTTCCATCTGCGGAACTCTGCCGCAGGGTCCGGCGCGCGAAAGATGGCTGCTGAAACGGCTACTGCACTTGCACCCGCTGCAAGAACGGCTGGCGCGGTGTCCAGCGTTATGCCTGCCGCAGCCGTCAATACCCGCCCAGAACCAGCCTGTTCCCGCAGTCTGCGCACGCCTTCAGTGCCGATGGGTTCGTTGGAAGTCAGCTTAGTCGTAGTGAGGTAGACGGGACCGATAGCTAGATAATCCACTGGCTCGCCGAGAATACCTGGTAGCAATGTCTCGCTGCCGCCAAATGTGCCAACGATGCGGTTCGGCCCGACGAGGCGGCGCGCCTCCTCGGGAGGCAAATCGCCTGCATCCACGTGCACGCCGTCAAAACCAACCTGTTCAACCAGATCAGCCCTGTCATCGAGAATCAGCTTCACATCTTCAGCGGGCAGCGCAATGCGCAGGATGGCCGCGTCCGCTAACAGCTCGCCATCAACGCCGGTCTTGTTGCGGTACTCCAGCAGAGTCACGCCAGCATCCGCTAGTGCCCCACCTAGCCGCCGCAGAAATTCCGCGCGCCCTGCGGATGGAATCGTCGAAGCATCAAGGATGGGATAGATTTTGGGAAACAAGAAGGCCATGGGGGCAAGATTAGACTGTAGAGCCATCTTTTGTCTGTGATCATCTCCTGGTTATCGATCCTGAAGAACGACCAGTCCGTTCAAAGGCTTCTGGTCAAAGAGAATATTCGTGCCCCATCCTTGCGCATTGTTTCTCGCATTGTTTCTGGCGCAAGGGTGGGACACTACGACTCTTCATCCAGTCGCCTTTGTCATGCCTGTTCCAAGAACGGTGAACCTTAGTTCTTATTCCTTATGCTCCGGGCATTTCATCCGCGGAAGGTCCGTAGGTACCAGGGAGAGGCTTGTCCAGGAGACGCAGATAGACTCCCAACTGGGCGCGGTGGTGGGCCAGATGGTTCAGCACCCAGGTGCGCCAAACTTCGTACTTCGAATCGTCGATCCATGCCTGCCCGCCTGCGACGAACTTCCAGTTCTCATCCCATTTCACAGGTGCAAAGTTTCCCAGGATGGCCTTCGTCTCCGCCGTCTCCGTGTCAAACCGTTCAAGGAGCGCCTTCTTGCTGGCTGGCACGTAGGGCTCATATTTCTGGTCGGTCGCCATCTCGATCTTGTCCTTGGCCAAGGTGCTCGATGCCCATTGGCCGGCAGTCTCAGAAACGTGACCTGCTAACCGGCCCAGGCTCATGGATTTGGGGTGGGGTTTGTAGTTGAAATCAGAATCAGCGGGGATGGCCTCGAGGATCTTCCTGGTCCTGGCAACCTCGCGATCATATTCGGCGATCAGTGCTTTGTGGAAATCCATTCGTGCAACCTCCTATGTTGCAGAGCCAGCATAGCCCATCCGCGACGAAAAGGCGAAGAAAAAGCGATAATATTTCGGATAATTCCTGTGGAAAACTAGCGCTCATCCGGAGGACCGATCGCCCTACGGCCATTCCTCATTTGGGCAGGGCAAAAGCGACATAAGCTCCACCGACCGGCCCCTTCGGGTCCCGGCCGCCGCTGGAAGCGATCACCACGTACTGCCGTCCATCAACCATGTAGGTCGAAGGCGTAGCGATCCCCGCAAAAGGCAGCTCGGTCTCCCAAAGCAGCTTTCCCGTCCGGCTGTCGAATGCCCGGAACTTCCGGTCATATACCGTAGCCCCAATAAACACCAACCCTCCAGCCGTAACAATAGGCCCGCCGTACATCTCGGATCCCGTGTCCCTGATTCCCTGCCGCGCTAGATCCGGATATTCGCCCAGCGGAATCTTCCATAGATATTTACCTGTCTTCAGATCGATGGCATTAAGGGTGCCCCACGGCGGCTTGATCGCCGGATAACCATCCGGGTCGAGGAATTTGCGATAGCCCGTGAAAACGTAGTCCGGTGTCGCACTTTTTGCCGTCGTCGCCTGCGACGCAGCGTGGTCGCTCACCTCTAGAAACCGCAGCAGCGCGTCCAGGTCCGGTCCTTTCAAATTAGGAAATGGCGGCATCGCGCCTTTGCCGTTGTGAATCTCCGCGACCGTCTGAGACGCCGTGCTTCGGCTCCCAATTCCGATCAGCATTGGAAACGCCGGCGCGATTCCCTCCCTGTGATCGCCGTGACAAACTGCACACTTGTCCTTGTACACTGCAGCCCCGGCCTCGTCCGCTGCCGCTTGGCCCGTCATGCTCAGCACGCTCGGGGCAGCCATCATCTCCGCTACGCCAGTTGGGTTTGCTGTTGGGGCAGCCGTGCGCAGGTAATCGAGCAAAGAGGCGAGAGCCTGGTCGTCCAGGTTGGGGAAAGAAGGCATTCTTCCCGTGCCCTTCTTCACCTGCTCAGTCACCCGCTCAGCAGTCAGTCGACCCAGAATACCAACGAGCGAAGGAAACGCCGGCGGCGCTCCGGCGCGGTCCACACCGTGGCACATCGCACACTGGCTCTGGTAGACCGTAGCGCCCGGGCTCGCGTTCTGCAGCGCCGGAACCAGCCCCCCAGTCCAGGCCATTTCGTTCGAGCTCACATAGAGAACATCGGTCGCCGGGTCAAGCGCAGGACCGCCCCACTCGCCACCCCCATCAAAGCCAGGAAACACAACCGTCTGCTTGCCTAGAGCGAACGGCAGAAACTGGCCATCGCTGCGCAGGTTGTGAAACTCCTTTACGGCCCAAGAGTGCGCTTCAGGCGTGCGCGTCGTGAGCATGTCTTCAGTCAGCCGCTGGCGAACAAAGGGCTCGGGCAAATCGGGCTTCGGCTGCGTGGGTGCAGTCACCTCGCCGGGAACCGTGCTCGCAGGATACGGAAGTTCATGGATGGGAAACAGCGGCTTGCCCGTGAGCCGATCGAATACAAAGATGTAGCTCTGCTTGCTAACCTGGGCGACGGCGTCTATCGACTTCCCATCTCGCTGGAGAGTGAACAAAGTCGGCTGCGCCGGAAAATCGCGGTCCCAAATGTCGTGGTGCACTCCCTGGAAATGCCAGATACGCTTGCCTGTATTCGCGTCGAGAGCCAGCAGCGTATTGGCGTAAAGGTCGTCGCCCAGGCGGTCACCGCCATAAAAGTCCATCACCGCCGAGCCGGTTGGCACATACACAATACCGCGCGCCGTATCCAGCGACATCCCCGCCCAGTTATTTGCCGCTCCTGCGGTCTTCCATGCATCTGTAGGCCATGTTTCGTAACCGGGCTCGCCGGGATGCGGAATCGTGTGAAAGGTCCACCGCAGCTTCCCAGTGTGCACATCGAACGCGCGAATGTCGCCGGGAGGCGCAGGATGCGCTTCAGGGTTTCGCCCGCCAACAATAATCAGGTCCTTGTACACAACGCCCGGTGTGGTCAGTGCAATCGATTGCTGCTGATAATCGCTCCGCGGATCATTGCCCAGCCCCTTGCGCAGATCAACGCGGCCCGTCTCGCCAAACTCAGGAACAGGCTTGCCCGTGCGTGCATCGAGGCAATACATGAAATTCATGATCCCCGCAAAGATGCGTTCTTCGTTTCCGTCAGTCCAGTAAGCAACGCCGCGGGCTGGCTGCGTCCCGCCAATCCCCGAATCGAACTTCCACTTCAGCTTCCCCGTTGCTGCATCGAGAGCGACAACTTTCTGTGTCGGCGTATAGGCGTACAGGGTCCGGCCCACAATCAGTGGATTATCCTGGAGCCCACCCTTTTCGCCGGTATCGAAGCTCCAGGCGACCTTGAGTTGTTGTACATTTGCGCGGTTAATCTGTTTCAGGCTGGAGTAGTGGTCTGCTTCGGGTCCGCCATTATAGGCTGGCCAACCGACCGTGCTTTGCGCAGCGCAGACCACACAGAGGAGGGACGAAAGAAGGATCAGAGTTGGCACAGTGATACTAAGCCGCGGATGAGGCGCGCTGGTTTGTTGAAACATAGGTCTACTTCTCGGCTTCCGCTCTTTTTGCCAGAAACCGCTCCATGAAGCCAGTATCAAAGTTGCCGGCGCGGAAGCCCGCGTCCTGGAATATCTCCTGATGCAGAGTGATCGAAGTCTCAACGCCCTGCACCACAAACTGGCTCAGCGCCCGCTCCATCTTGGCGATGGCCTCAGCGCGATCGCAACCGTGAACGATCAACTTCGCAATCAGCGAGTCGTAGTAGGGCGGAATAACTCCCTCGGCGTACTGCGCTGTGTCTACGCGAACTCCGTTGCCGCCGGGGACATTGAAGGCCGTGATCTGACCGGCCGAAGGAGTGAACTTTTGCGGATGTTCCGCGTTGATGCGGCACTCAATTGCATGCCCACGGATCTCAAGTTTCGACGGCAGGATGTCAGTCAGCCGATCACCTGAAGCAATCCGCAACTGCGCCTTCACAAGGTCGACGCCCGTGATGGCCTCTGTGATCGGATGCTCCACCTGGATGCGCGTGTTCATCTCGATGAAGTAGAGCTGCCGGTCTTTATCCATGAGGAATTCGACAGTGCCCGCATTCTGGTAGCCAATATCTGAAAGGCAACGGCAAAGTGTCCGCCCGAGTTCTTCGCGAAGTCGTGGCGCAACCTGCAGCGAAGGAGCTTCTTCAATCAGTTTTTGATGGCGGCGCTGAATGGAGCACTCCCGCTCAAAGAGTGAGGCCACGTTGCCATGTTCATCGGCCAGCATCTGAAACTCGATGTGGCGTGGATCCTCGATGAACTTCTCCATGTAGAGTTCACCGTTGCCAAAAGCGTTGGCGGCTTCGGCAGTGGCGGCATGGAACAAGTTATGCAGATCGTCTGCGGTGCGCACAATTCTCATGCCGCGTCCGCCACCGCCTGCCTTGGCCTTCAGAATGACCGGGAAGCCCACCTTCTTCGCCCACACCTGGGCTTCCTCTACCGACTCAAGAATGCCGTCGGAGCCCGGCAGGATGGGCACTCTGGCCCTCTTCATCGCCTGGCGGGCCTTTTCCTTCTCGCCCATGAGGCGCGTCACTTCGGGCGGAGGTCCTATGAACTTGATGTTTGATGCGCGGCAGACTTCAGCAAAGTTCGCGTTCTCGCTCATCAACCCGTAGCCGGGATGAATCGCGTCCACATCCGCGATTTCGGCGGCCGAGATCACAGCAGGAACATTGAGATAACTATCGGCCAGGCGCGGAGGACCGATACAAATTGCCTCATCGGCAAAGCGGACGTGCAGTGCGTTGCGATCCGCTTCGCTGTAAACGGCAACTGTGCGAATGCCGAGTTCCCTGCAGGCGTTCAGAACGCGCAGTGCAATTTCGCCTCGATTGGCAACCAGAACCTTACGAAACATTCATACCCTTTGCGCGCGAAACTAACCCAGCCGGACGGAGAAGAGGGGCTGCCCAAACTCGATGGGCTGACCATTGGAAACGAGGCATTTTACGATTTCGCCGGAAGCATCGGATTCGATCTCGTTCATCAACTTCATGGCTTCGATGATGCAGATGACCTGGCCTTTTTCAACGTGATCGCCGGGCGCAACGAATGCCGAAGCACCAGGTGAAGGCGAGCCGTAGTAGGTACCGACGATCGGCGATTTCACCAGATGCAAGCTGGCATCGGGGTCCTCGGCCGGAGGCTCGGGAGGTGTCGCCGGAGAAGGATGCGCCGCGGCAGCCGCGGCCTGGGCCACGCCCGGGGGAGCCGTTGCGAGCAGACGCGCCAGATCGTTCAATCCTGCCGGTGCGGTTTCCTGCTGGTTGAATTTGAGCCGGATTTTCAAGTCGCCGCGGTCCAGATCGAACTCAGCAACTTGGTATTCCTTCAGAAATTCAATCAACTGCTTCAGGTCTGCAATATCCTGTGCTTTCATTGGTTCCCTAACTCTTACACATTCGTGTGGTTCGGGCCGGTCAAAACGACGCAGCTGCCCAAGGTTTCAAAAACATGCTTTCACAGTTCAATGAGCGCCTTGGGTGCGGGGGTCAACACCTGGCCTCCGGTTGGAGTCACAGCAACCATATCCTCAATGCGGATGCCGAACTTACCCGCCAGATAAACTCCAGGTTCGATAGTAACAACCATACCGGGCATCAGCCTGGTTGCTTGCCCGGCACCGATACGCGGCGATTCGTGAATCTCCAGCCCGACCCCATGGCCGGTGGAGTGGGAAAAAGCCTCCGCCAAACCTTCCCTGCGCAATACTGAACGTGCCGCTTCATCAACCTCGTCGCACCGCACGCCCGAACTCACCGCAGCCACTGCAGCCTCCTGGGCTTCCAACACCGCGTTGTAAGCGTTCCGCTCTTCCGCCTTCGGCCTCCCCAGGTAGACGGTACGCGTCATATCCGAGCAGTAGCCTCCGTGGATTATACCGAAGTCAAGGGTAAGAAAGCCCCTTCGAGGCAGCGTAGCACTGGTGGCTCTCCCGTGTGGAAGGGCCGAACGCACCCCCGAGGCCACAATGGTCTCAAACGACATTCCCTCAGCACCCATCAGTCTTGCCTGGTGTTCGAGTTCGGCTGCCACCTCAATCTCGATAAGACCTGGCCGAATGAAGCCCAGCATGTGGTCAAAGAGCTTGCAGCCTACGAGCGCAGCCTCGATCATCAGGGCCAGTTCTTCTTCATCCTTGATCCTGCGCAAAGGCTCAACCATGGGCGCGGGCAAAGCTGAAAGGAAGGCTCGGCGCAAGGGTGACGGCAGTGCTGCCTTCCAGCGAGCCAGCTCGGCCACAGTGGTGCATGCGGGGTCAAACCCGGCAACCTCTACTCCTGGCTGGGCCGCCAGCCACTGAATCGCCGCAGAAGCCGGCGCCCCCGATACAATCTCCACCCGCGCGGCCTGGACCTCTTCCGTAGCCTGTACCCTGTAACGGCCATCGGTAAACAGCCGGCCAGCACGGCTGGTGATGGCCAATGCCGCACTAGAGCCGGTAAATCCAGAGAGATAGCGAAGGTCGGGAAGGTGGGTGACTATGAGCCCTGGGAGCCCGGCTCGTGTCAACTTGCGGCGTAATGCGCCGATGCGGCGGAAGTGATCCACACGCTAAGAATAACAGGGGTTAAAGGTCGGATATCTGTGACCTGAAAAGCGCTTGAAACCGGTGCCCCACGATGGATAACAGGGTTCCCGCCCATCTGAGGTTGTGGGTGCTGTCCCATTCGAGATCATGGGCCGACCCAAGCAACGAGCGAATTTGCACGCCCCATATCGAACGGCAGAACCTCAGCTTAAGGATGTGGATGCGCCAAATGACGCGGCTGACCAATGTGTTTTTAAAGAAGTGGAGGGAACCGACAAGCCGCCTACCCTCAATGGTTTGCGTAATACCACTTTTGGAGGATTCATAAAACGCTGCGCGTGATGCCTTCTATAGAAGAGGTTGGTAGCAGAAAGGGATGGGACATGAGGGACATTCGCGCGGACTTAGAAGAACGGCTGGATGCAGTCGGAAGAGACAGAGAACAGTTACAAAGGCGCATAACCGAAATAGACCAAATCGAGACTGCAATCAAGGCAGTCTTGAAGCGCGAGACCGATAACTTTGGCACGGCCTCTCCCAGCGTTGTTGAGACGGAATTTGCCAGTTTTGACGCTAAAGACGCCATGAACAAAGAAGCCATGAGCGTAGTGAGACCGGGCCACTGGGGCGAACTACGAGTAGGCTAGAAGTCCGAATATCACGTTGCTAGGTCGGCGGTGGATCTACGGCACCGCAACCGCCGGCCCTGGGTTTCGATTCTGAGATTTGGTTCTGACCCCGAAACCTGCTCTTCTACAGTGCTGGCCGGACAGGCTTCTTCTGACGCGGATCTACTTCGGCTTCCGCAGCCTGCATGTCAGACTGGCGGTCCATCCATTCGTCCAGTCGCGACCGCTTGAAGCGCCACCGGTTTCCCAGCTTGAACGCAGGCACAAAGCCGTCCGAGGCATATTTGTAGAGCGTGTCCGGCGAGATGCCGAGATAGTCGGAAGCCAGGCGAATGTCCATGACTTCGCGCACTTCAGGGACAAGCAAATTCGAGCGAACCGCGGCATTGCGCATGATTGCCTCCTGAAGGGCAAACGACTCAGGGTGGATTCCGGAAAATCTGCCGGTAGTGTTGTATATAACTCGGATTCCCCCATAATTTCAAGGGTTTTCAGGCATTTACAGGAAGTTGATCCTCTTTTCGTCTCCCTTTCCGCGACGGCAAAGCACGGTACCCCACGGGTAAACCCAGCCCGTTGGGGCTGCTCTATGCGCAGACCCAAGCGATTGGGTCATTAGGACAGATGGTGCGAAAATTACGAAATTCGGGCTGGATTGGTCGACAAACGAAAAAGCAGACCTTGCCGAGCGGCCTCCGACTTAATCTGCCACCCTACATTCCCTTGCGCCACCAGGTGGTCTTCTCGTCGCTCAGAAACCTGGTCTTCTCGCCGCGCGACAGGTAGAAATCCAGTACCTCATCCTTTTGAAAAATGGCGCAATCCGGCCACGAAGTGTCCTTCTCAAGATGAGTTTGGGTCTGATGGTTGTCCACCAGAGTGATTTCTTCGGGAGTACACTCGACGACCTGCTGCGCCTTGAGAGAGAACGCAGTACCGGAAGGCGGCTCCGGGGGCATCTGATTGGCAATCTTCGTCAGCAACAGAATGAACACAAACACAGCTGCGAAAATGGCAATTCTTTTCATGACCCGAGCGAGTCCCTGGTGTGCCCTTCACGCACTCAAGAGGAATGCGCTGGATTCACGGATGGTTGGTTCCGGCTAAAGGCTTCTCCGGAACCAATGTAAAGCGAGTCTGTGTATAACACAAGCCCAGAACGCAATCTCCGCATAGTTGGAAAGGTTCTCCGTTTTGACGGCAACTCGCGCCTGACCGCAGCCTGCTTGTTGAAGAGATCAGGCCTTAGTTCTGGTCGTCGCGCCGATGTAGCGTCGGCTTGTCATCGCTAGTCGAATTGCTGTCGTCGGTCTGGGTCGTTTGGCTGCCGGTAGTATCGGTTCCTGTGCTCGCCCTGCGCAAAGACGGCCTCGTGACGCCCTTGGTATCGGTAAGGCGTCGCTTGTTTTCGATTCGCGCCAGACGAGCCTTGACGTCGTCGAACTCCGACGTGGTGACCATGTACTCGTCTTTCGCCGGCAGAATGCGAGCGATCTCCTCCTGCGAGTGCAGGATACGGTCCGGGGTTTGCGGATGGTCTGCAAAAACCTTGGCCACGGCACCGGGCTTGCGCTTCTCAAGTGCCTGGATCTTCTCAAAGAAGGTGATAAAGGCCTGCGGGTCGTAGCCGGCACGGTACATGTACTGCACGCCCAGGTAGTCGGCCTGGCCTTCGAACTCGCGCGAGAACTTCATGAAGGTGATAGGGATTGCAATCGATGCCGCTTCATAAATTCCGTAACCGGTCCAGCCGCCGATGAAAATCAGTGGAATGGTTCCCAGCTGCGCGTAGTTCAGTCGCGTCATTTCACGGACCGCATGGTGAGCGCAGACGTGGGCTGTCTCATGAGCCATGACTCCGGCCAATTCAGCCTCCTCGTCGGCGTTCAAGATCAACCCCGAATTGACGTAGAAGAAGCCACCTGGTAGGGCAAAGGCGTTGATTTCGTCCGAATCAATCACCTTGATCGTAAACGGCACCTTGCAATCGGAGTTCTTGACGATGTTCTGGCCGATGCGATTTACGTATTCGGTGATAACCGAATCGTTGATGAACTTGGAGCTCTTTTCGATTTCGTCGGCGTAGCCCTTGCCCATCTTGATCTCGGTATCGGTGGAATACCAGTTTCCCAAGCCACGGGCGCCGATGTCGCGATTGCCGACCGCGTTGACGTCCTCCACGCTGCCCGGCTTGACCTTGGTCATTTCACTGCCTACCGCGACCACTTTCTCGGGATCGACGCTCTTTCCTGGCATATCCCCGCCCACTGGAGTGGTTCCGGGCGCCGGCGGCTTTGTCGTATCAGGGGTTTTGTCCCCGGCTGGAGTCTTGCCGGAAGGCTGCGTTGCCGAGGGGGTGGCTGGGATGTCGCCCCCGACTGGAGTTGTGCCGGGCGCCGGCTGGGCCGTAGGTGCGCTGGCCGGAGCGGTACTGGTGCTCGTGGATTGTGCTCCCAACGCGGTAGCCAGTGCCAGCACCAATCCTGCCAGCACCACTGTACGCAAGCCGTTAAACTCTGGCTTCATGTCCTAACCTCCAGCGCGTTCGCATTTGTGCCCTTGGTTCCGTGGTTCCGCACCGTTTAGACGTTAGTATCTGCTGCTTTGGTAACAACAGGGAAGAATAATTCGACCGGCGGGGGATAATCCAGGTCTCCGGCTCGGTTTTATACGAGCTTGTTGGAGCTTTTGTCTGTGTGAATTACAGTGGAGAGCACGCGGCAGCGGGGGAGGATTTTTGCGCCGGACGATCTTGAACGTGGCTTTGGCCGCCGTCTGTGGGACGATGCAACTGCTTGCCCAGGCGGCACATCCGCATCCCGGTTCCCTGCCGGATGTGCTGCTGGGACCTCATCGCCATTCCGGACCGGCCCCGGTAAACGGTCCAAGCACCCCGCCAGCGATCTTCGACGCCACCAACCTGGGATCACCGCTATTGCTCGACAAGGGCTGGCGCGTGGGAATCACCGGCAACCAGTCCGCGGCTGCGCTGGGATTCGACGACTCAGCATGGGCAACCAGGGACGCTCAGAGCTCCATGGAGGATGTTCCCGACGAGGACCAAACCGCAGGCGGATCTGGCCAGGACAAAAAGAATGGAATTCCGGCGAGCAGCCAACGGCGCTTTGCGTGGTTCCGGCTCCATATCAGGCTGGCTCCCAATCACGGACCGCTCACTCTACTCATCGAGCTGCCGGTTTCGCAAAACACTTCTCTGGGCATTGGCTCGACCGGGCCGGGGGTAGATGTGTTTGCGAACGGGAAGCCGGTGAACCCTGAGGGACCGCACGGAGACGCCCCTCAGCACTATCAACAGATTTCCCGCATCTACGACCTGAACGTCGCGCCCTCTGAAACCTCCCTGACGCTGGTATTGCGCACCCTTTACATTCCCTTCGGGTATACAGCCTATACCAGCTTTTTTGCGAATCGCACCCTGCACATGGGAAACCGCGATGACTTGAACCGATCGTTGGACCTCTGGTCGGCCCACAGCCTCTTTGAACGGCTCCCGCGGCTGGTGGATTCAATTCTGTTGGTGGTGCTCGCGCTTTTTCTGCTAGCACTCTTTTTCGCGCAGAAAGGGCATATCGAGTACCTCTGGCTGGCCTTGCATGAACTGCTTCAGGCGCCGATAGGGTTTGTCGAGCTTGCCGGTAGTTCCGCTCGGCTCGACAGCCTTTGGTATGCCGCGGTGGTTCTTCAGCTGGTACTGATCTCGGCGTATGTCTATTTTGAGTTCCTGATCGCGTTCCTCGCGCTGCGCCCCAGGAAGTGGTACGTCCGATGGCATATCAAGATCTTGCGCTGGACAGCGCCGATCCTGGCCGGAGTGGGCCCGACTTTGCTCCTGGTTGGTCACAGCCAGGCCATCGGGGTGGTGCTGGCCCTCGTACTCGTGTGGAGTTTCTTCTGGATCCTGGGATGGCTGATATTCATCTTCATCACCCTGATAGTGGCCACGCTGCGCCGCAATTTTGAGGCAGGTTTGCTGCTGATTCCGCTGGTGCTGACCGGGTTGGGAATTATCGAGCCCGTGTTTTCAGCCGGCATGAGCGATTGGAGCGGGCGCGCCTACAACTCGCCGCTGACGCTTCAGGCCGGCCCCATTCCAATTCACTTCGCGTCCATCGCCGACTTCACGGGCATCCTGGTGATCGTGCTGATTATCTTTGTCCGCTTCCTGCGTATTCACCGCGACCAGGAGAGAGCGTCAAGCGAGTTGGCAGCGGCTCGCAGTGTGCAGGAACTGATGATTCCGCTTGAAAAACTGGCGACTCCAGGATTTGAAGTGGACTCGATCTACAGCCCGGCAAACGAGGTGGGCGGAGATTTCTTCCACGTACAATCCACCGGCGACGGCGGGCTGCTGGTGGTGATCGGCGACGTAGCCGGCAAGGGACTTAAAGCCGCCATGAATGTGTCCATGCTGATGGGTGCACTGCGCCGAACCCCGGAGCGAAGCCCGGCAAAGATTCTGGAGTCGCTGAATCGTGTGCTCACCGGCAGCGAAAGCTTTACCACATGCCAGGCGGCCTGGTTTGGCGCTAATGGCGAACTGGCGATTGCCAACGCTGGACACCTGCCCCCTTACTTGAATAGCCAGGAAATCGCGCTGCCGGGCGCGTTGCCGTTGGGTGTCCTACCTGAAATGCAATATGAAGAAGTGCGACTTTATCTGCACCCCGGCGACCGAATTCTCCTGTTGTCCGATGGCGTGGTTGAAGCACGACGCTCTTCCGGCGAGATTTTCGGCTTTGACCGCGTTCACAATTTGAGCAATCAATCCGCCTTCTATGTTGCTGAGGCAGCCAAAGACTTTGGACAGGAAGACGACATCACTGTGCTAACCGTCAGGCGGCTGGCGCAAACGAAGGCCGCATAGCAACACTGCGAAAGAGTGCGGGGTGGCAACTGCGGAAGCAGTTCCCTGCCCCCTTGACTCGCCTTCCGCGCCTCTGGTCTACTTTCTTTAGCGAAATGTATCTGTGCAACCCCAACACGAGTTTTTGCACGGTCCTGCAAGGCGCTTTTCCCATCCCCGCAATGCGAATTAACGGCTCCAATTCGCGTGCGGGAAAAGAAGCCTGACGAAGAAATTCTGTACTTGAGAGACACCCAGGCCACCACCCGCAATCGCGGCTGGTGGTTTTTCATTTCCGGCCAGGTAATGCTCTCTTCCAACTCAGTCAGTAAACAGTCACCTTTTTCAGAAATAGACGCTCAAGGAGAGAACGCATTGGAAACTGTAACTCTAGCCAGCATCCAAACAGCTCGCGCGCGCATTGGGGAGGCAATCCATGTTTCCCCTTGTCACCTGTCGCATCATCTCTCCGAGTTGGCTGGTCTGCCCTTACACCTGAAGCTCGAAAACTTGCAACGCACTGGCTCGTTCAAGGAGCGCGGCGCGCTGAATAAACTGCTCACCCTGAGCGAAACGGAACGCAAACGGGGCGTGATCGCGGCCAGTGCCGGCAACCACGCCCAAGGAGTTGCTTTCCACGCTACCGCGCATGGCATTCGCGCCCAGATCGTGATGCCGCTGGCCACGCCGCTGGTAAAGGTGGCCGCCACCCGCTCGTATGGCGCCGAGGTGATCCTGCACGGCGCTAGCTACGACGAAGCCTGCGACGAGGCAATGCGGCGATGTGTGGAGGAAGGCCGCACTTTTATTCATCCCTTCGACGATCCCGAGGTCATCTCCGGCCAGGGCACCATCGGCCTTGAACTGCTCGAACAAATACCGGACATCGAAGCGGTTGTGGTGCCTATCGGCGGCGGAGGCCTGATTGGCGGCATTGCTTGCGCCCTCAAGGAGACCAACCCCAGGATTCGCGTCGTCGGCGTAGAGCCAGAAAAGCTGCCATCGATGCAGCGCGCGCGCGGGGCCCGCGCTCCGGTCACTATCGCCCCTGAAGCCACCATCGCCGATGGCATCGCCGTCCGCCGCGTCGGCGACCTTACTCTGCCGTTAGTCACGCGTTACGTGGACGAGATTGTCACGGTGGACGACGAAGAGGTAGCCAGCGCAATTCTGATGCTGCTGGAGCAGGAGAAAACGCTGGCCGAGGGCGCCGGCGCAGCCGCGCTTGCGGCCGTTGTGCAATCGAAGACCAACCTCCGCCATCGCCGCACCGTAGTGATGGTCTCTGGCGGCAACATCGACGTTACCCTGCTGGCCAAGATCATCGAGCGAGGCCTGGTAAAAGATGGGCGCCTGCTGCGCATCCGCGTCTATCTTCAGGATCGACCTGGCGCGCTGCATCAATTGACGAAGATACTGGCCCACCAACGCGCCAACATTGTCGAGACCCTCCACAACCGCGCATACTACGGTGTAAGCCTTGGGGAAACGGTGATCGACGTAACCATCGAAACTCGCGGCGCCACCCACATCACCGCCATCAGCCATGCCCTGCGCGAGGCCGGCTTTCGCTTCGAGCGCATCCAGTAAGGAACTGCATGTACACACCGAAATTCAACCAGGTCGCCGATCGCGTGCTCTTAATTGAGGCGATGCGGGCTTATTCGTTTGCCATCCTTATCGGGCCCCAATCGGACCCCGCGTCAGATGCTTCGCCGGTTGCCACGCATCTGCCTCTGGTCGTGAGGGACGAGGGCGAACACGGCCTGCTCGAAGGCCATTTCGCGCGCGCCAATCCGCACTGGAAGTCCCTCGCCGGACAAGAAACGCTGGTGGTCTTCAGCGGTCCGCACGCCTACGTTTCGCCGGCGCTTTACACTGAGGCACTCTCAGTTCCTACCTGGAATTACATCGCTGTCCACGCCTATGGAAAGCTCACGCTGGTGGAGGACGAGCCGGGCAAGGACGCCTTGCTGACCGGCCTGATCAACGCAAATGAACCGGCTTATGCCGAGAAGTGGATGGCGATGCCGGAAGGATTCCGACGTTCTATGCTGGCTGGCATCATCGGCTTTCGCATTCCAATTGCCCGCATTGAGGGCAAGTTCAAGCTCAGCCAGAATCGCCCTGAAACCGATCGCCGAAGTGTGCAGGCTTCCCAGGCTGCTGGCGATTCCGATCAACAGGCTCTGGCCGCGTGGATGTCGCGGCTGATGGGCTGATCTAACCGGAACTTTGCAGAGTCGAATCCGCTCCCTGCCCTGCCGCGCGTCACACCATGCGCCATGCCTCACGAGAGCGGTATACTTCTCCCGATCTTCTCGGAGGTTGATCGACTCATGCGTAGAATTATCGCCGCACTCGGCCTGCTGATCGCAGCCGCCGCCGTTTACGCTGCACCCGCGCCTGCGACAACCGACTGGAAAGCGAAGGTAGCCGCAACCATGCCGTTGCTCGGCCACCGCAACTGGATTCTCATTGTAGATTCGGCCTATCCGCTCCAAAGTTCTCCAGGAGTCGAGACCATCGATACCAAAGCCGGCCAGATCGATGTTGTTCAATCGGTTCTAAACGCGATAAACAACTCCATCCATGTCCGCCCCGATATCTATATGGATGCGGAACTCCCCTTCGTCCCGGACCAGGACGCACCTGGCGCCTCTGCCTACCGGAAACAGATCGCAGATGTTCTTCACGGCTATGCAGTCGAGTCAGTGCTTCACGACAAGGTCATCGCCACTATCGGCGAAACCGGCAGCCAATTTCATGTGCTCGTGCTCAAGACCAACATGACAATTCCCTACAGTTCGGTTTTCATCCGCCTTGACTGCAAGTACTGGAGCGCGGATGCGGAGAAGCACATGCGCGAAATGATGAACGCGGAACGGCCCCCAGCTGCTCGATGAGCCAACTGATAACAAAAGCCGCGCTCAGTATTGCACGAGCTTTCCTCTACGGGGATGGCGAAGGTTCTTCTGCTGGGCGTAACGCTCGCCGTTTTGCAGCAGTGGTGCGGTATCAATGTGATCTTCAACTACGCTCAGGAGATCTTTGCCGCTGCTGGTTACCAGGTCTCCGGCATTCTTTTCAACATTGTCATTACGGGCGCAGTGAATGTGGTTTTCACATTGATAGCGCTCGGCGCCATTGATCGCTACTGGAGGCGATTTCTTCTGCTCGGCGGAGTTTCAGGGCTGGTACTCATCTACACAGTTCTCGGCACTTTCTATCATCTGCATTTGCAGGGGAAGCCGATGCTGGTGCTGGTGCTCGCCGCCATCGCATGTTATTCCATGTCATTGGCGCCAGTTACCTGGGTACCTATTGCGGAGATATTCCCAAATCGCGTTCGCAGCAGCGCAATGTCGACTGCAGTCACCGCTCTGTGGAGGGCCTGCTTTGTGCTTACGTATACCTTTCCCGCTTTGAACGCGGCGCTAGGCGCGGCGGGCGTGTTCTGGACTTACGCGGCAATCTGCCTGGCAGGTGTTATCTTCCTTTACTTCAGCCTTCCTGAGACCCGCGGCAAGACCCTCGAAGAGATCGAGGCAGATATCCGAACGAGCAAATAGCAAGAGGAGAGTTATGCGTTCAGAACGCGAGATACCCGCCGAAGCCCGGATAATTTATCAATCGGCGATTCGACTGATTGTTCTGGCAGTCTCTGTACTTTCACTTCGAGGCGGCATGGCGCTCGCCCAACAGACGCATATTGTGCTCGACGGTCATGGTAAGGGTCGCATCTTCGACGGACTCGGTGCGGCTAGCGCCGGAGCTTCCTCGCGCTTGCTGATTGATTATCCCGAGCCGCAGCGCAGCCAGATTCTCGACTATCTGTTCAAGCCGGGCTATGGCGCGGCACTGCAGCATCTGAAAGTCGAGATCGGCGCAGATGTCAACTCGACAGATGGTTCCGAGCCGAGCCACATGCGCACGCCTGCGGATCACAGTTCCACGCGCGGCTACGAATGGTGGCTTATGGCTGAGGCGCACAAACGGAATCCGGAAATCATTTTGGAGATTCTCCCTTGGGGCGCACCCGGCTGGATCGACTCAGATGCAACAGCGAAGCCCACACTCTACACAGCGAAAATGGCGACATACATGGCGGACTTTATCAAGACTGCCATGCGTGATTACGGCCTTGATATAGCCTATGCCGGACCGTGGAATGAAAAAGTTCATAACATTGCCTATGTTAAGCAGCTTCACGGGCGGCTCGTTGAAGAACATCTCACATCAAGGATCGTATGTTGCGATGAATACCCGGGCCAGGGCGCCGGGCAATGGTCGGTTGCCGACGAAATGCTGAAGGACCCCGAACTGGCGAATGATGTTGCCGTGATAGGCGGACACTATCCGCTAATGAAAGGCAAGATCACCACGACCGACGCCGCACGAGAAACAGGCAAACCTCTGTGGTCAAGCGAAGACCAGCCAAACGGCGGCAGTGGCCCGTTTGTCAGCCGCGACTGGGCTGTTGGCGGGAAACTTCTTGCCCATCTCTATAACCAGAACTATCTTGAAGGCTCACTCACCTCCACGGAGATTTGGAGCCCTATTACTTCCTACTATGACAACTTGGCTGCTCCTAATTCCGGGCTAATGTATGCCAACACTCCATGGTCGGGAAACTACGATGTGCAGGGGGCCATCTGGGCAACCGCGCACACCACGCAGTTTGCTCAGCCCGGATGGCAGTACCTCGACTCTGCATCAGGCAATCTGCCGGAAAAAGGAAGTTATGTAGCTCTCAGGTCAACCGACAGGCGGAACTGGAGCGTCGTTCTGGAAACGATTGGCGCGTTGCACAAGCAGGCCGTTTCGTTCCAGCTCGCAGGCGATCTTGCCGCAACTACGGTTCACATCTGGGAGACAAACAACTCCCGCACCTTTGAGCACGTAGACGACGTTAAGCCGGTGAAGAATACTTTCGAGTACACCTTCGATGCGGATTCGCTCTACTCGCTGACCACCACAACTGGCCAGGGCAAAGGGACGGCACAGCCGCCGCCGGCTGTGCCATTTCCCTTCCCTTATGCAGATAACTTCGAGACAACGCCACTGCTGCACACTCCGAAGTATCTTTCCGACCAGGACGGGGCCTTCGAGGTTCGCACATGCACTGGGCGCGCGGGAAGTTGTCTTGAACAAGTGATCACGAAGCTCCCGATTCCCTGGGGCCCTCTGCCTGATCCGTTCACACTGGCCGGCAATTCGGACTGGACAGATTATGCCGTGTCTGCCGACGTGCGCTTTCTCACCGAAGCGCCTGCGACCATGATGGGACGCATCGACTCATCGGACGTGTTCAAGGACAGTCACGCGCGTTGGCCGAGCGGTTATGTACTCCGCTTGAGTCCGAATGGCGCATGGGAGTTGTTGTCGGAGGAATATAAGAAACCTGTCGTGACTCTTGCGTCGGGTACTGCCAAAATTGATCGCAAGCAGTGGCATCATCTGGACCTAAGCTTTCACGGCAAGCAGATCGATGCATCGCTCGATGGCGCGTCACTGGCCTCGGTCGAGAACGAAGCGCACAAGCATGGCATGATTGCCTTAGGAACGGAGTGGGACCTGATCCAGTTTGACAACCTTCGGGTGGCACCGTAATTCGCCCTGACCGCCGTGAACCTCGCGGCTAACCAACTACTCAAACACGCCGCGTTGAAACCCTTTCCTCAGTAATGCGACCGAGCGTCCGCACGAGGGCGCGGAAGTTCTCTTCACTTGCCGCAAATCTATTAAATTCGCTCCATTAATGCCGCCCATCGTGATTCCTTCTTTGCGAAAGCGGACAGAGCTGGGAATAGTCGTCCCGGCGCTCGAATGAAACTCGGTGGCCCCGGCGCCATTCGCAATCGCCTCGACAGTCTCAGGCTAGACGCCACCTCCAGGCATGATGATGACGCGTCCGCTAGCGACCGGCGGATAGACGCCGGAAAAGGGTTGGTTAAAAGTTGAGATGCCTGCGAATTGGAAGTCGCACGGACCCTCGCATTGGGGATGATTGCGCAGGAAGTACGACTGACAATGCGTTGGCGCATCCAGTATCGGTTTCGAATTCAGTGTCCCGAATCTGGAGCTATCGCCTTGCCCTTGTCCGAGAGGTAGGGACCGAGCGGATTTCCGGCGAGCGCTTTGAGGCCCGCTACCACGCACTCCGCGTTCAACTCCGCACCTGTGCGGCTCGTGTGCGTATGCGGATCGGCAAACAACGGCTCCACTTGTGCCTCGCCAAGCGCATCGTAGTGGCGCGCGATAATCTCGTCCAGATCGACGAACGCAGCCTTTTGCGAGTCCGCCACCTGCCGCGCCCAACCTCCATAATTCTCTGCGTTGCGCACGACCTTTCCGTCCTTCCAGATCTTGCGCGGAATGGGTGAGCATACGATTGGAATCGCGCCCTTGGCTAGCGTATCGGCAACATACTTCTTCATATACCAGCCATATGTGTGCACCACCTCATGCTTCCTGGTGATGGGGTTGTCGATTTCCCTCGACTCATCCCCAACACCCGGCAGCGTTCCACGCGCGCGGCTCGTATCGTCGAGCGGTCCGGAATCGTTGTGCCCAAATTGGAAGACGACAAAATCGCCAGGCTTGAGCATTCCGAGGAGCTCGTCCCAACGTCCGTCGGTAATATAGGTGCGGCTGCTTCGCCCGCCGATGGCGCGATTTACTACGTTGATCTTCGATGCATCGAAGAAGTCAACTAATGGCTCGCCCCAGCCCCATTGCTCGTTTGCGCCATCGCCTCGGCCATTGCGAACAGTCGAGTCCCCTACCAGGTAGAGAGTCGGCAGGTCTGGGTTCTTGGCAGTCGGCAGCGCAGGCTGCGTTGTCGCACCGGGGTCTGTCGTCTGAGCCGTGTTTGTAGTCGCCGCCGACTGCTCACCCTCGAGAGGACGGTCGCCAAACGCTATCTCTTTCTGATTGTCAACGATTGAGTCCGTAAACACTGGCTTGCTTCCGTCAGCCGTTCGGATATTGCTATCGGTGATAGTCCAGTTTCTGGAATTGGCAATCGTGCCCGCAGTGGCCGCCTCAATGTCGAGATGGTCAAGACGGAAATCGTCCAGAGTTGCGTCGGGATAAGCGCTCACATTGAACGCCGCCTTGGCGCCGGTCGCTTTGATATTCCAGATATGAACATCGCTGAAGTGAGGTAGTCCCTGCAGTTCTGGAACCCTGGTCGTAAGCGTAATCCAGTAGGAAGGAATGTCCTTCATTCCGGCCGGCAATGTGGCGTAACTGTAGCTCGGATTCCAGTTCATGGTCATGTGAATCGGTATGGCCACGCCGTCCAGCTTGAGGTCGTGAATGCGAATGTCCTTCGCAAACCCTCCGCGTGTGTGGGCCGACTTGAAGAGCACACCTGACGGCACATCCTTAAGCGCAGTGATGTTGTAAGCCTCAATGTTGCGGAAGCCACCCGATGTCTCGCTTCCAATGGTGATCGCCGCTGCGCCACTCCGCACAATAGAGTCGCGAATCACAATATCTTCTGTGGGGCGATTGACGCGCAGTCCGTCGGAGTCACGACCAGACTTGAGGCACAACGCATCGTCGTTTACGTCGATGTCCGCGTGTTCCACCAGCACCTTGCGCGATGAGTCGATATCGATACCGTCGGTGCTTGGGCCCTTGCCACCCTCGTTGTTGCGAATATTGACACCATCGACGTGAACGTCGTGCGAGAACAATATCTGCACAGTCCAGAATCCGGCGCGCTTGAGCAGAATCCCACCGCCGAGCTGAACCTCCGACGAATTCTGAACCAGGATCAACCTCGGTCTGCGCGCGTCATAGTCCGAAGCCCATCGCAGGCCCTTCGGCTCATACGTCGCGCGAAGATCCCAGTACGACTTCCACCAGATAGGACCGTCGCCGTCGATAGTCCCCTTCCCGGTAATCGTGACGTTCTGCTGGTCGCGTACATTGATGAGCGCCGCGGGCCAGGTCATTTCGATGCCGGCAATGCGAGTAGGCAACATCGGATAGTCTTCAAGTTTTTGTGAGCCTACAATCGTTGCGCCGTCAGGTAGCAGGAGCGTCACGCCCGATTTCAGGAACAGCGAGCCAGATAGATATGTTCCGGGTTCGAATGTGACTGTCCCCGCAACAGCGGCAGCCCTGTCAATCGCCTTTTGAATTGCAACCGTGTCAAGCGTTGTACCGTCACCCTTTGCGCCGTATTCATTCACCACAAACATCTTTTTCACGGGAATCGGTGTCGCGGGCAAGCTGAAAGCATCCACGGCATCTGGCTGCATCGGGATAAAGTCAAGCACCTCCTTGTCGAGCAGTTTGACAACGGGGAGTTTATTCGCGCGGATTCCCTGGACGACGCACCGCGCCAGTTCGTAGGCGCCGTACTTGTTGAAGTGTGTATTGTCGTTGATCGCCTCAGTCTGATTCGGAAAGGCATTGGCTGCGTAGTGCATGAATGCTTTCAATGTGCCTTCCGGGCCCATCGTTTCAAACAGTGTTTTGCTCATCGCGTTTAGGTCAATGAGCGCCACATGCTGAGCCGCGGCGATCTCTCGAACCGCATCGGGATAACCCGCGAGCGAGTTGGTGATCTTACTCTCAGCGTCAAAGGTTCGCCGGTGCATGCTGGTCACCAATACTGGCGTCGCGCCTTTTGAGCGAGCCTTCTCGATATAGTCAACGAGCAGCTTCTTATAGTCGTCAAGTGAGACTGCGCCAGGCTTCTGGTCGTTATGTGCGAACTGCATGAAGAGGTAATCGCCCGGCTGAATGAGCGACATGATCTTTGCGAAGCGTTGCTCGCCTTCAAAGCTTCGAATAGTCTCGCCCGATTCGGCGTGGTTTGCCACAATGACGCCGGCGCGGAAGAAACGTGGAAGCATCTGGCCCCAAGCAGCCCAAGGCTCCACATCCTGATCGACCACCGTGGAGTCACCGGCCAGGTAGATCGTTGTCTCGTGGACTGGCTCGATGCTAATCGACCGGAAGCTCGGATGGTCGCCGTTGAATTCCAGAGTCAGCTTGTTATCCCAGTCCAGGTTGCCGACTTCGCGCGGCTTCAACTTCACTCGATGGTTTGCATCGCCTGCAATCTCCGGAACTCGAACATTCGTATCGAAAGTCCGCGCGATCGAGCCCTTGGCCTTCACGGAGACCTTCTCCAGCATGAGTCGGCGCGCTTCCGACCAGACCGTTGTGGTTGATGCCTGTTCGCCGCCAAGAACAATCTTTACCCGATAGCTTCCCTCCGGCAGAACAACGGAAAAGAAAAAAGGCTTGTCGCTGGAGCAGGACTTCGCGTCAACCTGTGGAGTTGTAT
>OBLW0100000831.1_pt1 | contig 26670 bp, 24 predicted proteins | sample 1520161 | NCBI WGS metagenome assembly OBLW01 (sample SAMEA3539309, study PRJEB22396) | soil metagenome | biome: tundra; feature: field; material: soil | place: USA | collected 2010-05 | depth 0.15 m | reverse complement strand
ACCTGCTGGCAACCGGAGGCACCGCGGCCGCAGCGGCGCGCATGGTGGAATCGGCTGGCGGCCAGGTGGCCGGTTTGGGATTCGTGGTCGAGCTTACGTTCCTTCATGGGCGCGCGAAGCTGGCCGGCCGCGAGGTCTTCTCGCTGCTCCAGTACGACCAATGAGCACGGGCCTGTCAAGAAGCAACCGGCCCGCGCGCCGACTACACCGGTCCTTCACTTTCGCGGCTCCGAAGGGCCGAAGACGCCACCGCTCGGTTGAAAATCACGCCCGCATGGAAGGAAGAAAAGCCGAGACGACTCTCGGCTCTGCAGGCTTGACAGCCCGCGCCACGGCGCTGGGTCGAAGACGACCGCTCCCTCACGGTCGCGGCTCCAAACGCGCGACGGAGCCTGGCACAGAGGGCACTCGATGAGGGAGCGGACGGTAGGGAACAATGGCGTGACCCGCCGGGCGCGTGTGCGCGCGCTCGCCAAGATCAACCTGGAACTGCGCGTGCTGGCCGAGCGGCCCGACGGCTACCACGAGCTGCGCACCATCTTTCACACGATTTCTCTCGCTGACTCAATCGACATTGCTTTTACCCCCGCGCGGCGGACCATCATCGAGCTGGTGGACGATCTTCATCTCGACGACAACCTCGCAGCGCGCGCGGCCCGCGTCGCAATGGATGCCATGCGCCTTACCGGGCACGTGGAGATGCGGCTCAAGAAGCGGATTCCGATGGGCGCGGGACTGGGCGGAGGCTCATCGGATGCGGCCGCCGTGCTGCTGGCGCTGCCGGTGCTTGCGGGGCGCGGCCTGGCGATGGATCGCTTGCGCCAACTGGGGGAACAGTTGGGCAGCGACGTGCCGTTCTTCCTGCTGGGCGGGGCCGCAGTGGGCATAGGCCGCGGCACGGAACTGTTTCCGCTGCCCGATGGCAGGCCGTTGAGCGGCGTTCTGGTGTCACCTGGTATTCATATTTCGACGGCCGGCGCGTACGCCCGGCTTAATTCGCGTTTGACAAGCGAATCTCAACAAAATAAAATGGTTACTTTCCAGTCTCGAGTGTGGGACGGGGGTGTCTCCAGGGCCGCCTGCAACGATTTTGAAACGGTGGCCGCGGAGCAGCATGGCATCATCGGCGCGATCAAGAAACGGATGTTGCGCGCCGGAGCTTCGATGGCGCTGATGACCGGCAGCGGATCGGCCGTGTATGGGATTTTCCCTGGTTCCGCCCAGGCATCTGAAGTTTTTAGGGTCTTCCGAAAAGAAAAGGCGTTCCGCTTTTCGCTGGTGAGCCGTGCGCGATACCGCGCGATGTGGTGGCGGACACTCGAAGAGCACATTACTGCGAAAGTATGGCCTCCCCGAAACCGAAAAGAGCAATGAGTCACGACCGGCTACAACTATTCACGGGCAACGCCAATCCAGCGCTGTCGCAAGAGATCGCCCAGGGCCTGAACACGACCCTGGGTGCATGTACGGTGCGGCAGTTCGCCGACGGCGAGATCCACCTGCAGATCCAGGAAAATGTGCGCGGCGCCGACGTCTTCGTCATCCAGCCGACGTGCAAGCCGGTGGAGCGCAACCTGATGGAACTGTTGCTGATGATGCAGGCGCTGAAACTGGCTTCGGCGGAGCGCATCACGGCAGTGTTACCCTATTATGGGTACGCGCGGCAGGATCGGAAGGACAAACCGCGGGTGCCGATTTCGGCCAAGCTGGTGGCGGGGCTGCTCGAATCGGCCGGCGCGGACCGCGTGCTGACGCTCGATTTGCACGCCGCGCAGATTCAAGGCTTTTTCGATATCCCGGTGGATCACTTGTACGCCTCGCCGGTGTTGATCGAGTATTTCCGGGCGCAGAACCTGCCGGATGTGACGGTGGTTTCGCCGGACGCCGGCGGTGTGGAGCGGGCGCGGGCGTTCGCCAAGCGGCTGAATTCGTCGCCCCTGGCAATTATCGATAAGCGGCGCGAAGAGGCCAACGTCGCCGAGGTGATGAACGTAGTGGGCGACGTGGAAGGGCGCCATTGCCTGCTGGTGGACGATCTGATCGATACCGCCGGCACGCTGGTGAAGGGCGCCGAAGCGTTGATTGAGAAAGGCGCGGCTAGCGTTTCGGCCTGCGCGACGCACGCGGTGCTGTCCGGTCCGGCGGTGGAACGGATCGAGGCATCCGGGCTGAAGGAAGTAGTTTTTACGAATTCGATTCCGCTGGCCGATGAGGCCAAGCGGTCGAGCCGGATCAAATCGTTGTCGGTCGGGCATTTGCTGGCGGAAGCCATCCGATCGATTCACGAAGAGACTTCGGTGAGCGTGCTGTTTATTTGAAGTTGGGGCGACAGACCACGAAAAGCGATGGTCCGTCCTACCGGCCGCAACCCACGTCAACCCCGTAAGGGGCGAACCGGACTTGCGGAGAATCAAGGAGAGTTTGCGTGAAAAGAGACATTACCGTAACAGCCGAGGTGCGCGCGTCGCGCGGCAAGAACGAAGCGCGCCGCACACGCCGCGCCGGGCAGATTCCAGCCGTACTCTACGGAGCATATAAGGACGCGGTCAGCGTATCGGTCAACCCGCGCGAGATCCTCAAGATCGTCCGCAGTTCGACCGGTTACAACACGATTTTCAACCTGGCGATTGAAGGCGGCGAAACGACGCCAGTAATGTTGGTGGATCAGCAGGTGGAACCGGTGAAGGGCACCCTTCTGCACGCCGACCTGAAGCGCATCGATCTCACCAAGCGGATACGCATCACGGTTCCGGTGTATACGGTGGGCGAGCCGGCGGGCGTGAAGCTGCAGGGCGGGCTGCTCGAAGTCATCACCCGCGCGATTGAAATCGAGTGTCTGCCGGACGAGATCCCCGAGAGCTTCTCGGTGGACGTGAGCGAGTTGATGATCGGGCAAAGCAAGCGGGCAAGCGATGTGGCGCTGTCGGCCTCGATGAAGCTGGTGAGCGCGGCGGAGACTGTGATTGCGCACGCGGTGGCGCTGCGCGCCGAAGAAGTCGCACCGGCGGCGGAAGCCGCGCCTGTAGCGGAAGCCGGCGCAGAGGCAGCCGAGCCCGAAGTGATCAAGAAGGGCAAGAAAGAAGACGAAGCCGCGCCCGAGGAGAAGGAAAAGGAAAAGGGCAAGAAGAAGTAGGCTTCCATGTTTCTGGTGGCCGGTCTGGGGAATCCGGGCGAGGAGTATGTGCGGACGCCGCATAATCTCGGGTTTCTCACCATCGACCGGCTGGCCGAACGGCACGGCATCCGCGTCACCCGCAAAGATTCCAGAGCGCTCGTCGGGTTGGGCGAAATCGACGGGCAAGAGGTGATGCTGGCCAAACCGCAGACGTTTATGAATCTCAGCGGCACTTCGCTCGCGCCGCTGATGGAAAAGCACTCAGTTCCTCCGGATCGCCTGGTGGTGGTTTACGACGAACTGGATCTGCCGTGGTTGTCGCTGCGCATCAAGCCGAAAGGCACGCCGGCCGGCCACAAAGGCATGATATCGGTGATCGGGAGCCTGGGAACCAGCGACTTGGCGCGGGTGCGATTGGGAATTCATCCGGGCCGCCCGCTGCGGAGCGGTGCGGAATATGTGCTGGCGCCGGTACGGCGCTCGCAGGACAAGGAATTGGACGACTTCGTCGGCTACGCGGCCGATGCGGTCGATTCGATAATCGCCGAAGGCGTCGCTAAGGCCATGACGAAATTCAATCGTCGCGCCCCAGGCTCAAACATAGAGGAAGCATGAGGATTTACGAAGAGCTGTTTATTATTAAGCCGGATGTGCCGGAAGAGGAAGTCGACCAGTTCGTCGAACAGTTGCGAACGCAGTTGACGGCCGCGGGCGCCACGGTGGACAAAGTCGAAAAATGGGGCAAGCGCCGCCTGGCATACAGGGTGGATAAGTACCGCGAGGGCACGTACGTGCTGCTCGAATTCACCGCCGAGGCGGATACCGTGAAGGAACTCGAGCGCCGGCTGCGCGTCTCGGACATGGTGATCAAGTTTCTGACAGTGCGCATCGACAAGACGCGGAAGCGGCTGGATAAGCGGAAAAAACAGCGCGACAAGCGGGCCGCCAAGCGCGCGGCCAATGCGCCTCCGCAGCCCGCCACCGTTCCCGGTGCACCCCAGAGCGCGGCTCACGCCGGAGAGGCGCCGGCCATGCCCGGCCAGCCCAAGGAGAATTAGCCATGGCGGAATTCAAAGGAAGACCCGGCAGCGCCGGACAGCGGCCCACGGGCGGCGACAAGGCCGTCGTTTCGGGGAAGAAACAGTACTTTCGGCGCAAAAAGATCTGCCGCTTCTGCGTCGAGAAGATGGACGACATCAATTACAAGGACGTCAAGACGCTGCATGCTTTTGTGGCGGAGCGCGGCAAGATCGTCCCGCGCCGCATCTCGGGCGTGTGCGCGCCGCACCAGCGGCGGCTTACCGACGCCATCAAAAAGGCGCGCAACATCGCCCTGCTGCCCTTCGCGGCGGCGAACTAGGTCAGGAGGAAACTCGCATGGAAGTCATATTGAGAGAAGACGTGGAGAAGCTGGGCAACCGCGGCGATATGGTTCGCGTAGCGCCGGGTTATGCCCGCAATTTCCTGCTGCCCAAACGCCTCGCCGTGGCCGCCACGGACGCTAACCGCAAGATCGTCGAACAGGAACGCCAGGCGCACCTGCGTAAAGAAGCTCACCTGAAGGGCGAGGCCGAAGACTTGTCCAAACTCCTGACCGGTGTCACTGTCACCATCGCACAGAAGGCCGGCGAACAGGACCAGTTATTTGGCTCGGTCACTGCCAAGGATGTGGCCGATGCGCTGGCCGCCAAGAATTTCACCATCGATCGCCGCAAGATCCAGCTCGACGAGCCCATCAAGCAACTCGGCGAGTTCAAGGTCCCGGTCAAGCTTCACAAAGATGTCATCGCCGAGGTAACGGTGGTGGTGGCGAAAGAAGAGTAGTTCCTTCTTCGGGCCCGCCTGGCCACGGGGCAGGCGGATCAAAGTGGGGTGTTCGCGCGACGGCTCGGGCCTATGCAGGAAAGCCGAGCCGCCGCCGGATCTATAGTAAGTCAAAATCGCTTTCATTTCTCCGCCTTCGCGCATGACTTCCAAGCGCTGCTCCCATCGGCGTCCTACCGCGCTCGTTCCCGATCCGCCGACCGGGCGGTGAGGAGCGCCGGCCCAGTCACAAGCTGACGCAATTTCCGTAATCTTCAGAAAACAGAATGGTTGCCACAAAGGCCGCAGTGTGCGCGGCACGCTGCCGGCATGTGCGCGATGAATAATGTGAGTGAGAGGGGCGTGTTTCTCACGCCCTGACCAGCCCCTGGCTTCGGGCAGTTACCGTCCACCGCACAACTCAAGCGGTGGCGGCAGATAGGCTGCCAGAAACGCGAATGCGGCGATGCCAGGGCGAGGAGAACAGATGCCGAGAATGCTTTGGGTGGTCCTGGTGGTTTGGATCGCCGCAGGCCAAACACAGATAGATCTGAGCACGCAAGCAAAGAACGTACCTATCAAATCCGGAGCCAGCCTGCCAAACACGTGCGCGGTTGGGCAGATCTTCTTCCTGTCGGGTGCGCCGACAGGAGCCAACCTGTATGGCTGCACGGCCGTGAACACGTGGTCGGCGCAGGGCGGCCAGGCGAGTTCCATGATGCAGGGAACGCTCGCCGGCGCGCCGAAAACCTGCACTGCGGGCCAGACCTATTTCGCCACCGATGCATCCGCCGGGGCGAATCTGTATGGCTGCTCGGCGGCCAACACGTGGACCTCGGAAGGCGGGAGCGAGACAGTGGCCAGCAACGGAGTGACGGTAGGATCCCGCCCGACGACCAACTTTCTGACGGGCGTGGGGCTGATATCGGTGATTACCGATACGGGCACAGAGATCAATATCCAGTCGGCCCTGGATACGGCGGTCGTGGCAACCCTGCCCGGCGAACAAACGGGTTCCAGCCTTCTGTGTGGCCCTACCAGCGGCTCGGCGAATAGTTATGAATGCTCGATGACACCGACGGCGACGGCCTACACGTTGGGCATGGTGCTGCATTGGATACCCAATGTAAACGGAGCGGGCGGAGCCACCACGCTGAATGTGGACTCCCTAGGGGCAACGAGCGTCAAGCAAGCGGACGGTGTGAGCGACCCGTCGGCGACGGACATTGTGGCCGCCAGCATGCGCGAGGTCTGGTATGATGGCGTCAACTTCCGGTTCCTGGGAACGGGGTCGGAACAGACTTCGGGAGGCGGATCGGGACCGGTACAGAGCGTCTTTGGACGGACGGGAGCAGTTACGGCTGCGAACGGGGATTACGCCGCGTCTCAGGTTACCAACGCGGTGGCGACCAACTCGAGCAACACGTTCACGGCGGGCACGCAGGATTTTTCGGGAGCGGCGCACACCAGACCGATGATCGTGGTTAGCTCATCTGGCAGCCTACCGGCGGTGTGTGCGGTGGGCGAACTGGCATTCGTTAGTGGCGCGGCGGCTGGGCAGCAGATCTACGAGTGCTCGGCCGCGGACGTGTGGACGCAGCAGAGTGGTGGCGGGGGCGGAACCGGGGGCGGTACGGCTCAGGCGCCGGTGTTCAGCAATTATGCGAACCGTCCGGCCTGCAACGGCGCCGCGACCGGGACGCGGTTCTTCGCCAAAGAGATTTCGAACAAAGAATGGCAGTGTGACGGAACAACATGGCAGCCAATAGCATTCGGGATGCAGGTGGTCGAGCCGACGGCGCTTACGTGGTCAACGGAGGTGGGCGGCGGGCCAGATACTCCGAGCATAGCCAACGTAGCCGGCGCCGTGCAATTGTCAGCGAACCATTCAACGGTAAGTGGCTATGCCTTTCAGGGCATGATGACCCCGCTCGCGATGACAACGCCCTACACCATCGAGATCGCTTTCACTCTTGACGAATTGTCCGCCGGCCAATACTCGGCGTGTCAGTTCGGCGTAGCGAACGGAAATAGTCCTTCCTCCGTATTCTTCGGTATCGGGTGGAGTTTCAGCAATGGCATCTTATTCGCTCCGACCCTTAACGTACTCGCTTCTCAATTCAACGCGATAGGCGGGGGATCCCGCATCGGTCTCCCCGGTATGATCAGCCAGCCTGTTACGCGCGTCGAGATGGTGGACGACGGCACCAACAGGGGCTGGTATTATAACTCCGGTTCCGGCTATAAACTTCTGTATTCCGAGAGCGACACAACGGACATTTCATCCCCTAATTACTGGGGAATTGGCTGCACCTTATATAGCGCGGGCGACCAAGTTCAACTGACTTTGTATCATGCGAGCGTGCATCACTAAAATGAGAACACTGTTACTATTAAGCCTCGGTTCCCTTTGTTTCGCCGGGCAGGGAATCGTTCTTGGCTCCGGCCAATACGTCTATAATAATTCGATACTAGCGCTGCCTTCGGGAACGCCGTATCGGATTGAAGAGTCACTGCAGAACATGTCTTGCGGTTACCATGTATTCAATCCTGGCATTGTCGGCGCTAACATATACCCGTTGTGCATTAACAGCACAAGCCAAATCCTTATGGTTTGTCCTGGCGACAACAATGGTAACTGCTTTCAGATAGAGACATACGGCCTGCCGGGAGGCTTCGTCACATTCCGCCTTCAGCACCTCCCTTCATCTTTGACAGACGTATGTCAGGCGTGGGATGTAAACGGGAACCAAATCGCCAATGCGACGGTTTCTTACTCCAAGGAATTCGCGTACGCGAATGGTGTGAGTGTCGGTGACGGCAACGGCGCGGGGTATGTTATCAACTATGCACGCATTTACGCAGCGACGGTGGGAGTCAATTCCCGACCGCCTGTGACGGCAGACACGACCGCGGGTCTGGTCTTCGAATGGAAGTTCGACGGCAACCTGAACGATTCTGGCCCTGGCGGATACACCGGGGTATTAACCAGCGGCAGCGCGAGCTACGTTACGACACTGGGGCAGTCCCTGGCAGTGCCGTTGGTGGCGAATGCGGATGTTAGCCCGTCATGGCCCGCGTCGATCCCGGGGTACCAGCCAAGTATGCGCGCGGGGCAGCCAGCAAGCCTTTCATGCGCCAACAGCTATTCACAATCGGATAACCCGAGTGTCTCGTGCTTCTGGCAGGTACTGCTTCAGCCGGGACAGGCCCCGCCGTTTTGGAACGACCAAAGGTCGCAGACGCCCACGCTTACCGGGCTCGTTTTTGGCGATTATGCCGTGGAGTTGACGGTGACCGATCAAGCGGGCAACGCGGCGACATCCGTTACACACATAGGCGCGGTTGCGACGGACGACAATGGCGTGGTGGTGAATGCCAATCCGGCCGCTGATGCGATCCTCGGCCCCATGATTGCATTTGGGCAGAACCCTTGGGGAATTGCGGACTATTGGCATCTCGCAGGGAGCATTGAAAGGGAAGCTCAATATGTTTCGGCCGGTCTGTCACCGACTTGGCCTTACGCAAGTTGGGAAGTGATGCAAGCGGGCACGGTGAGCTATAACTGGGTTGGCGTCGGGATGGCTCCAACCTACATGGGCGGTGCGCAGACCGTGTTGACGGCTGCCTGTTCCGGCAGCGCAACATCGTGCACGGTTGCTAGTGCGACGCCACTGCAACTAACGACATTGCCGGCGAGGATTTACATTTCGAGCGCAGGGAGCAACCGCAACAGTCCGACGTTCGAGGAGATCCGCGTTTGCTCGGTGTCCGGAACATCACCGGCCACATTGACGTTTTGCTACGACGGCCGCGGCTATGCGGATCCGGCAAACGGCACGCGACTGGCGGCCCAAAGGTGGAACGCAGGCGATGTTGTAGGCAACGACCCAGTAGTTGGCACCGGCACGGCGTTCACGACCACGCTGTGTCCTTCCGGCGCGCCCGGTCCGGTCGGAACCCTTTCCTATTCGACGGGCACAGTGGCGCTGACAGCAGGATCAACCAGTGTCACCCTGAGCGGAGGCAGTTGGACCGCGGCAACGGTGTCCGGCGCGTTCGATATGGTGGTCTCGGCTACGCATTCGGGCACGGCGTTCCAGTTCATCTCGCCAATTTCGAGCCTCACGGATGCAACTCACTTGATACTGACACGTCCGTTTCCGTCAGATGCGGACACGGCGGCAGGCCTGACGTACTCGATCATCAACCCAAACAGCTTTGTGGTTCTCGGATATACGGTGTCACAAGGGCTGAACCCGGCAGTACCCTTCACCAAGTACTGGCCCACATCCTATGGCTGTGAGTCGGATACTCTGGCGTACATCCTGCCGTCCTACGACCCAGGCTCATTAGCGTCCAATCCGGTCACCACCGCACAGCCGTACACCTACATGGTGGGCAACTGGTGGTATAACCAATCCAGCACCGGGGGACTGGACTATTACTCCGAGGACCTGGCGAATTTAGCTGGGTGGCTCCGGTCGGGCCTCAAGCAGTTTCACGATTCATCCATGATGATTGGCGACATCTGGATAAGACAACCGCAGAAATCCAATGGGGGCAACGGCGACCTTTTGATTTATGGCGGTCCGGTGATTGGCGGTGTTGCGAACGCAATGCTTTCCGATACGGGTCACGGAACGCAGTGGAAAGACATCCGGTCGTTTGCGCTCGGTGCCATAAAGGGCTATCCTGCTCCTGCTTCACCAACTAGTGATTGTAATAACGACGATTCCAGAGAAAAGGGATACCAGGGGACCTTTCTGGCTCTGGCGGCAGAGTTCGACCCAGATACTACTTCTTCGTACGCGCCTGGAGGGATAAGCTGGCACCAGTACTGGCAGAATGCACTGCCTCAATATGCGACAAATGAAGCATCCTGCGCCAACCAGTTCGGCAACACAGACAATTCCTGGCGCAGCACCTTTTACGGGTTCGGCGGCCAGTCAGCGGCAAATGCAGTAACCCTTACAAATGGATCGACCACGGGAACCGGCACGGGTCTCGTAAACACGTTTTGCTTTGGGATGGGCCAAGCATCGGACGTTACGGTCACAAACGGCTCCAGCACGGTAACGGGAACCGGGTTTCCGACGACCGGATGGAACCGGGTGGCTATCACCGGACCTGGACTCACGGATCGAAACGGCAATCCGGTCGCCACGCTGTGGGTTTATGCCACTCCGAATTCTTCAACGCAGTTCACAATCAGTTTTGGCGCAACGTGGCCGGGGACCACGAGCAGCAGTGCGAGCGTGATGTTCGACAATGGAAGTGCGTTGGGCGGATACGTCGATGGCGTAACGTCGTTCATGTCATTCGAAGCCGACCCGCTGAGTCAGTATGAATGGTCCTGCATTTATAACTCGCCCTCCTCGATCACACTGAATCGCCCCTGGAGCGGCACAAACAGCATTAACTATGGTTACACGGCCAACGTTACCGGGTACGCAGTTCAGCCCTTTATGCTGGGGATTCGTCAATACGCGTGGCTAGAGGGACAACAAGCCTCGGCGGTGACCCAACCATCGGTGTCAGCACTGTTCGCGACATTGCGAAGCGAGGCCGGCATCTATGAGAGAAGTGTAGCCGATCCGGTTGCGGGAGCAAGCTATTACGCGGTTCAACCGGCGTGCAATCCAATGACGCTGGCATCGATGGGAAACTCGGTTTGCTACGGCGGTTATCCTCCAACCGGGCTCCCTGGCGCCAATTATAGTTATACGGCAGAGCGGGTCAACACGATAGAGAACTCGATGTCACTGACTGATTATTATGTGTCGCAAGGCGGCAGCGGGTCGGCGATTGCATGGGGTGATCTGATGTATGGAAATTGCATGGGCAATCCAGTGTTTACGACGGGCGGGGTTTATGCGGCAGCCGACGGAAACACGTGCGATAGCGCCAACGGGAACCTGAACGCGGCTACCAATTGGGGTATTGGGGCGGGAAAGTGGTACGGCTTCTTCTTTGGTATTGGCGCATCTTGGCGATGGCCGGCACAGCGACTGGGCGGCGTGCAGGCGGCGCGGCCACGCGCCGTCTTCGTCGGATTCGATCTGGGCAGCGTGGCATCAGCGGGCAGCGTGCAAATTGTGGTCACGGCGCCGTCCGGCGCCCAGACAAGCTATACATGTTCAGTTTCGCCTTGCCAGGTGACGGTTGACGATCGACAGGGGAGCCACCTGTACCGTATGAACTATGTGTCGCAAAGCGGCGATGTGCTTGCCCGGTCGCAGACCGCTCTGCTCGATTGACCATGATTTCGAGTGCGCGGCGCTGTTGCCCGATGCGAGCCGACGATGAGTTGGGCCCGGCTGAGCGATCTGTTATATCCTGGCGTTATCATCGTTACTGCTGCTTTAGCCGCGGTCTACCTTCCGGCTGGGGCGCAGATTCGGCGGGTTGTGCTGTGGTGGATCGAGGGCGACGGGCAGCAGGAGAGTTTCGCGCCGGAAGGGGATCGCTGAGCGCCGAGCGTAGGTTCCCGGGTCCATCGAGCGGCGGTCCGCGTTGAATGACGAAGCAGATAGAGATGAGACCGGTTTCGTTGCTGCTGATCTCGGACTCCTATCCGCCCGTATTGGGCGGATCCGAGACCGAGGCGCAGAGGGTGTGCGCGGAGATGATCCGGCGTGGACACCGCGTCCTGGTGCTGACTTCAGGCGGGTCTCCGATGCCGCCGGTGCGCGACTGGGTGGACCCGGCGGGGGTGCCGGTGCGGATTCTCACTCGCAATGCACGGGGCAGATGGAAGGATACCGTATTTGCGTGCCGCGTGGCCTGGGTGTTATGGCGGGAACGACGCAACTACCAGATCGTCTATTTTCTCATGCAGGGCCTGCATCTGGCGGCGGGCCTGCCGGTGGCGCGCGCTCTCAAGAAACCAATCGTGATGAAGGTCGCCGGAAGCGGCGTGATTTCTGTGTTGAGAAGCTCGCGCATCGGCCGCGTGGAGTTGGGCTGGCTACGGCGGTGGGCCGCGCGACTGTTAATTCTCAATGAAGGCATGATGCAGGAGGCGATGGAGTACGGGTTCCCTCGCGACCAGATGTTGTGGATGCCGAATCCGGTGGATACGGAGCAGTTCCGGCCGGGTCAGCCCGATGAGATTGCCGACCTACGTGCAGGATTCCGAATTCCGCCGGAAGCCTTGGTGGCCGTTTATGTCGGCCGCCTGTCGGACGAAAAGGGACTGCCGTCGATGTTAAGCGGCTTTGCGCTGGCGGCGCGAGAGGAGCCGCGGGCGATGCTGGTTTTGGTCGGGGATGGGGCAATGCGAAGCGAGTTGGAAGCGATGGCCGCAAAGCTGGGCCTCGGATCTTCGCAGGTTCTCTTCAGCGGCCGGGTAGACGTATCGGAAGTCCCGCTGTGGCTGCAGGCTAGCGACGTCTTCACGCTAATGTCGCCGAGCGAAGGATTCTCCTGCGCGCTGGCCGAGGCCATGTCCGCAGGCTTGGCTTCGGTGGTAAGCCGGATCCCGGCAAACGTGCAGCTCATTGAGGACGGTGTTCACGGATTGTTGGCGCCAGTGGGAGACGATTCCGCCATGGCCGGTGCCCTGATTCGGCTGTTTCGCGATCCGGCATTGCGCGGCCGCCTGGGCCAGGCCGCACGGCAGCGCATCATCGATAACTACTCGACCGGCCAGGTCTTGGACCGCTACGATGCTCTTCTCGGCGAGGTCCTCGGCGAGCGAGCGTAGACTTGCGCCGGCTTGCGAAGGCGTGTTAGCAAAGGAGAGGTGGCCGGCACACTCCAGCATCGAGTCGTCTCTTGGGTGAGCGCGAACTTGTTCGATCACGTCACCTATACGGTCCGCAACGGGCTGAACCGAGGGCTTCGGCGGAGGGGAGGGTTAGGCTGGCTCCCGATGGAGCACGGCACCCCCGAGTTACGCTTTTGGAAATCGCTGGACTTACGCGGTAAGGTCGTCTACGACATCGGCGCCTTTCACGGACTTTTGACAATCTTCTACGCGCGGAATGCGCGGGCCGTGGTTGCCTGGGAACCCAACAGCCGGAACCGGCGGCGCTTGATGGAGAATGTGAAGCTGAACCTATTTTCCAACGTGATGGTGCGGCCATACGGACTGTCGTCGAAACCAGCGCGGGCGGAAATGAGCTTCGACCCGCTGATGCCAGGTATGGCGACGGTGGATAGCGGTGTGGCCAGCGGAAGCGAGCACGAGACGATCGAACTGCGGACGCTCGACGGAGAACAGGGGCTGGAGCCGCCAGACCTGATCAAAATCGACGTGGAAGGATTCGAGCTCGAAGTGCTGAAGGGCGCGGCCAAAACCCTGGAGCGTGGGCCCGACCTGTTTCTCGAAATGCACGGAGCGGACGCGGAGGACAAGCGCCGGCGTGTGCGTGCCATCGCGGATCATCTCTGGGCACTGGGTTACCGGCGGATTTCCCATGTGGAGACGGAAATGCAAATCACGCCGGAAAACGCAGCGGCGGCGTCGCAAGGGCATCTCTACGCCCGCGTGTAGAGTAGGCACAACACGAAAGTCAGGCGGCGAGGAGGGCTCCAGGCCTCGTTTTCTGAAATAATGTGGCTATGTGTGGAATCGCGGGGTATGCGGCAGCGTTGCGCACCCGGGCAACGGAGCCGGCTGTCAGAGCTATGGTTCGGGCACTGGCGCGGCGCGGCCCCGATTCGGAAGGCCTGGAGAACTGGGACTGCGCCACCTTGGGTCACCGCCGTCTGGCGATTCTGGACTTGAGCGAGGCAGGGAGTCAGCCGATGCTCTCGGCCGACCGCCAAATCGGCGTTGTCTTCAACGGTTGCATTTACAATTTCCTGGAACTGCGCCGCGAGCTTGAGGTCCGCGGCAATCGATTCCGGTCGGATTGTGACACCGAGGTGCTCCTGCACGGCTACCGGGAGTGGGGAATCGATGCGCTGGTCAGCCGCCTTCGCGGCATGTTCGCTTTCGCCGTGTGGGATAATCCGCGGCGCGTGCTGACGCTGGCGCGCGACCGGCTGGGCGTCAAGCCGCTTGTGTTCTGCGAGCGCCCTGGCGAGATCGCCTTCGCGTCTACCATCGCGGCCCTGCGAACGGCGGGATTCGGCGGCGGCATCGACCCGCAAGCGGTCCTGGAGTTCCTCGAATTCGGGTATGTGACCGAGGCTCATGCCATATTCCAAGGCATCGAGAAGCTCGCCCCGGCGACGATTGCGGAGTGGTGCGATGGGCGCATGGAGCGCAGGCAGTATTGGTCATTGCCGGAAACCGGAGAATCCGCCCCGGTGGGCTTCGATGAGGCCGTCGAACAAACCGAACAGTTGATATTGGAGGCCGTCAAGCTCCGGCTGATTTCGGACGTGCCTTTGGGTGCGCTGTTGAGTGGCGGCATCGATTCCACGCTGGTCTGCTGGGCCCTGCGCCAACTGAATGCCAACGTCAGGGCGTTCACAGTGCGCGCTCCCGGCAGCGACTCCGACGAGAGCGCCGCGGCAGCGGACACCGCCCGGAAGCTCGGGATCTCGCACGAGATCGTCGACATGCCGGACACCGATTTCTCGTTGGACGAGCTCACGGATGCTTACAGCGAACCGTTCAGTTGCCAGTCGGCATTGGCTATGTTGTGGGTCTCGCGGTCGGTGAAGCGCCTGGCCACCGTACTGTTGACGGGCGACGGCGGAGACGATGTCTTCTTCGGCTATTCGGCTTTCCGGAATGCCTGGATGGCGCAAAGGCTTGCCCGGCGGCTGCCGCCGGCGGTTGCGGCGGCATGGAACAAGGCAGGCTTTGTTATCCCGGGCTATGGGCCGCTGCGCAGCGCGAAGAACTTTCTGGGCTATGCAACCGGCGGGCTCGGTCCGTTTATCCGGGCGCACGACGGGCTGCCATACTATCGGCAGCGTGGAATTCTAGGGGAACCACTGGCCGGACGCGAACTGGCCCAACGGCAGCTTCCACCGTCGCTTGCCTCCGCGCGCCGGTTGTTGTGGGAGTTCTTCTCATATCACCGCAACCAGCATTTCGTGAGTGAATTCATGGTCAAAATAGACGGCGGCACCATGCATTACGCGCTCGAAGCGCGCGCGCCGTTCCTCGATCAGAAAATTTGGGAGTATGCCGCGGCCCTCCCGGCCCAGGTGCGGTTCCACGGGGGAAACCTAAAAGCCGTGCTGCGGGAAATTGTGCGGCGGCGCGTGGGGTCCGACGTAGCGTTCCGTGAAAAGCAGGGATTTACGGTCCCCGTCGAACGTTGGCTGGCAGAGCGTTGGAGCGGCATGCTGGACGGCCTGCGGCAAGGCACGGCGCTGGAGCGGGACGGATGGGTACGCAGGGGCTCGCTCGAAGCGCCGCTTCGCGATGCGCTGCGCCGGCGGTGGATCCCGGTCCAACTGTGGCGCCTGCTCGTCTTGGATCACTGGCTGAAGAGAAACCGGGCGCCAGCGTTTGAAGACCTTCATGCCGCGGTCTCCGCGGCCGACTCTGGCAGCGGTGTAGACTGAAACAGGACCCGAGAGTCTAAAAGGGAAGGTCCGTCTAAGGTGGGAATTCCGTTTAAGAGGGAGTTAGTGAAGAGGTTGGCCGCCGGAGTGTTCCTCGCGCTCCTGTTCCCATGCGCTTTGGCCTCTGGTTTCGGGCGACAGACCAGCGTCTTCAGTTTCTTTGCTCACCTTTGCGCGCTCGTCCCCGGCCTGGTCGGCGACTACGTGCGCGTTGCGTATTACAGGATGACGCTGCGGAGCTGCGCGCGCGACTTCAGGATCGAATTTGGCTCCTTCTTTGCCCACCCGCAGACTACAGTGGGACGCATGGTGGGGATTGGACCCTATTGCGTGATCGGTTACGCGGCGATCGGGGATGGTGCAATGATCGGCGCGGCCGTACACATTCTGAGCGGTGGCCAGCAGCACAAAAGGGATGCGCAGGGCCGGCTGACCGACGAAGGCCGGAAGTTCGTGGAAATCGTGATCGGCGAGCACTGCTGGATCGGAGCTTCCTCGGTGGTGCTGGCGAATGTCGGCGATAAAAGTACAGTGGCGGCCGGGTCGGTCGTTTTGACGCCCGTTGCTCCGGGGATTGTCGTCGGAGGAAATCCTGCGGAGACATGGTGGCGTCCCAAAGCCGCGGACCGGGCATCCGGGACTTGACGCAGTTGGGACCACCCGCCAAGTTAGACATCGGCGCGGGCTGAGCAAGAGGGGATGGTTCGGCTATAGTAGAGGTTTCACTATGAGCAGGAAAGAATTCCTTTTGCAACTCGACGAGGTCCTCGAATTGCCGGCCGGCTCGCTGAGCGGTCCCGAGATGCTGGAAGACCTCGAACAGTGGGATTCGTCCGCGATGATTGGATTCATCGCGCTGGCGGACGACCACAATGGCATAAGACTTTCGCCGCGGCTGATCGTCGACTGTGCAACGGTCGAAGATCTCTTGATCCTGGCGCAGGTGCCTGGCGGGTCCAGTTAGCATGGCCGGCAATCCGATGGATCTCGGTGGCACAACCGTGCTGGTTACTGGCGCATCGAGCGGGATCGGACGAGACACGGCAATCCTCTTGAGTTCGTTAAACGCCAGGGTTGTGCTGACCGGACGAAATCGGGAGCGCCTCCAGGAGACCTTGGTCCGGCTGGACGGAGAGGGGCACCGGGTTGCACCATTCGACTTCAACCATCCGGAGGAAATCAGCGATTGGCTCCGATCGCTGACCGTGGACGCCGGCCCCCTGAACGGTCTCGTCCATGCCGCGGGCGTTGAGCTTATCTCTCCCATCCGCTTCGTCAAGCAGCAGGACGCCGAGGAAGTGCTGAGGATCAACTTACTTAGCTCCATCATGCTGGTCCGTGCGTTTACCCAGAAAGCCTGCCACAGTACGCCCAGCAGCATTGTATTGCTCTCGTCGGTGATGGGGACCAACGGAGCGCCGTCGATGTCTGTGTACGGCGCTTCCAAAGCAGGCTTGATCGGTCTTGCAAAGTCATTGGCGATAGAGTTGGCGCCCCGCCAGATTCGGGTGAACTGCGTGACGGCGGGATGCGTGCAGACTGAAATGCTGGATCGATTTCGCGACTTGTTATCGGTGGAGCAGTTCCAGGCGCTGGAGCACGCCCACCCGCTGGGGCTCGGTACGGCGCGCGATGTTGCGCATGCGGTGGCTTTCCTCCTGGCGGACACGGGGCGTTGGGTTACGGGATCGACATTGGCGGTGGATGGCGGTTACTCGGCGCAGTAACATGGGAAGGGCTAGTTGAGGTTATTATGCAAGCGGCAGTATCTGCCATCGAGTATTATCTTCCACGCAAGACGACTTCTACAGCCGACCTTTCGACTGAGTTCCCGGAATGGCCGGCAGAGAAAATCGACGAAAAAACGGGGATACGGGAAAGGCATATCGCGGCTCCGGGCGAATGCGCCTCCGACCTGGCGGTAGCCGCGGCCCGGAAGTTGTTTGACTCCGGCCAGTGTCGGCCCGATCAGATCGATTATCTCCTTTTGTGCACTCAGAGTCCGGACCACTTTCTCCCCACCACAGCGTGCCTGGTCCAGCAGCGCCTGGGTATTCCGACGCGCACCGGCGCCCTGGATTTTAACCTCGGATGCTCCGGCTATGTCTACGGACTTGGGTTGGCTCAGGGACTCATCTCTTCCGGTCAGGCTGCGAGTATTCTATTGATCACCGCCGAAACCTATAGCAAGTTCCTGAACCCGCGCGACCGGAGCGTCCGGACCATTTTCGGGGACGCGGCCGCCGTTACTTTATTGTCGGCCGACCCTTCTGCCACTCCCCTGATCGGTCCATTCGTTTATGGCACCGACGGCCGTGGGGGCCCGAACCTGATCGTTCCCGCGGGTGGGATGAGGCAGCCGCGCACAACTGAGACCGGGGCCGCCGTCCAGGACGAGGGCGGCAACGTGCGGAGCCAGGACGATCTCTTCATGAATGGAGCGGAGATTTTCAACTTTACCCTCGACGTGGTTCCACAGACGGTGAACTCTTTGCTCAAGAAAGCGGGGTTGGAGGCGTCCGATGTGGACCTGTTCGTCTTCCACCAGGCTAACAAGTTCATGCTGGAGCATCTCAGAAAGCGCCTCCGAATTCCTCCCGAAAAATTCCAAGTAAGCATGAGCCATTGCGGCAACACGGTGTCTTCCACGATCCCGATTGCGCTCAAGCACGCGGCACAGGAGGGAAAACTCCCGCAGGGGGCTCTCGTCATGCTGGTTGGGTTTGGCGTCGGCTACTCCTGGGGGGCTACGTTAGTGCGCTGGTCCGGCCTTCGCTGATGCTGCAAGCAAGCATTTCGTGAGTGAATACACAGTCAAAATGGACGGCGGCACCATGCATTATGCGCTCGATGCGGTTGGGAGCGGCCGGAAGCAGCCGGTTCGGAGAAACTCTGGTTGCGCTAGCCGCGATGCCAAAGGGCCGACGCCACGACCCAAATCGCGCCCCAAGCGCCCGCGCCCAGAAAGATGCCGATGAGGACACCCCGGGCGGCGCGGCGGTGCTCGGGCTGGGAGATTTCTGCTTCCGCAACCTGGCTTGCCACGGTGACCGCGGTGTCCAAGGACGTGTGCTCGCCGGACCGATCCATGGCGAGCGTCTCCGATGCGGTCGAGCTTCGCATACGTTGTAATGCTACGGTCAGGCTCTGGTGCGGTCCATCCCACCTTTGGTTCATACTGCCTTGTTAACCTCGGCAAGGTGGCAGAGCATAACCCGGACGGTTGCCGGTTCGCTGGAGCGAGATTCCCGGTTAACGCCTGAGGGCAGGGCAGTTCCAGAGTGGGCGGACAAGTCTCGCAGGATGGGTGGCGGGCTAGGTCTTCGACCTTTCGGCCGGCAGATTCGGTTCTATCGAAAGGACCGCTTCCGAGCCGCGGCTTCCGTTCGGAGGCGAGGACCTAGACTCAGTTGGCCCCGTGGCCGGTAAGTACGCGGGGGATGGTTTGCAGCAGGATCTTCCAATCGAGCGCCAACGACCAATTGTCGATGTACTGCATGTCCAGTTTCATCCATCGATCGAAATCGACGTTGTCGCGGCCTGAAACGGCCCACAGGCAGGTGAGGCCTGGCCGCATGCGCAAGCGCCGCCGCTGCCATCGCTGATAGGTTTCCACTTCGCTCGGGACGGCCGGACGCGGGCCCACCAGCGACATGTCGCCGCGCAGCACGTTCCACAGTTGGGGCCATTCGTCGATGGAGAACTTGCGCAAGTACCGGCCGACGAAGGTGAGGCGAGGGTCGTCCGGGATCTTGAAGGCTGTCTGGCGCGTGTTGAGGTGGGCCAGCGATGGCTTGAGTTGCTCGGCGTTTTCGCACATCGAGCGGAACTTATAGAACCGGAACTGGCGGCCGTTGAGCCCGCAACGCACTTGCGTGAAGATCGCTGGGCCGGGCGATGTAAGCCGGATGAGGGCCGCGAACGCCGCCATGAAGGGCGCCAGGACCAGGAGGCCGGCGGCGGCGATGGCAACATCGGTCACACGTTTCAGGAGCAGGCGGATCTCGTCGTCGGGAGCGGCGGTGAATGTCAGCAGCGGGGTGGACTCCAGGCGGTCGAGGGAAACCGTGCTGTTGACGTGAGGAAAGAAATCCACTGCCACTCGTGTGCGGACGCCCTCTTGATCGCAGAGGAGAAACACCTCTTCCAACTCAGCCAGACTCTCGCTGCCGACGGCGAAGATAATCTCGTCGACCACGTGCTGGCGCAAGAAGGATGGCAGTTCCGCGATGGGATACACCTTGTGGACGGCGCCAAGGGTTATCTCAAGCGGGCCGCCACCCGACTCACTAAAAAATCCGCGCAGGCGAACGCCATACTTGGCCGACTCTTCCACAATGCCCGCCAAACGGATCGCACGCTCGCCGGTGCCAACCACCATGCAATAGTGAGGGGCGGCAAATTCACGGCGGATCGCGCCAACCACGCGGCCGGCAGTGAGCCGGAAGACCAAGAACAGCACCCACGCTACAGAGGAGTAAAGAGCCAGGAAGAAACGGCTGAGATCCATCCGCAGCGCGTACTCGAAGACCAGCAGGCAGAGTCCGCCATAGGCGCATTGCCGCACCGAATCACGGAGGATGGCGCCCGGGTGGGCGGAATCGAGCTTGTCATAGACCCCGAGCCACAATCCGATCATTACCCAAGCGAAAAGCGAGAAGCCGAGCACCAGGACCTGTTGTTCCGCCGTAAGGTAAAACAGGAAATGCCAGTGCTGAATGGCGCGTGCGTGGTAGGCGATCTCAAAGGCGAGCGCGGCCAGGATCAGGTCCGACAATCCGTACAAAGCACGGGCGCTCCGCTGGTGACGAAACATTCGGGCTCAGGATAACACGGGCTGGACCACCCAGGAGCGACGGCACCGGGGCGAATTGCCATCGAGCGGGAGGAGGTGGCAGGGCTCGGCTCGCCTCACTGGGGAAATCCGAACTTCCCGGCCAATCGCTTCAATATGGAAGAATTCTTCCGGGCGAGACCATATCGCGCGAAGGCAGGGATATCGTAGTCGACCTCGGACAAATCGGAATCCGTATTCCGGCGGGGCGGGACCTCAACCGGCCCCAATTTCGGGGACAGAACCTCGTCGGCGGGAACGGAAGCTACCAGTGGCTGCGCGGGGACGCCCGGAGCGGTGCGGGAGGGTATCAGCGCCAGATTCGTGGCCGCATCGCGGATGTAGCCCACATCAATCGTGGAACACCCATCCCCGTAAGCCATCAGCAGCGCCGAATCGCAGATGGAGTTGATCAGCCGGGGAATTCCTCCGGACCATAGCACCACGCCCTCGATCGCCTCCGGAGCAAACGGCGGCTCGCCGGTTCCGCCCGCCTTTGCCCAACGGAACCGTATGTACTCGGCGGTCTCCGCGGCGGTGAGCGGATCGATGTACAGGCGCAACGCGATCCTCTGTTTGAATTGGCGTAAGTCGTGCCGGTCCAGGAGATCATCCAACTCACATTGACCTAAGAGCACGATCTGCACGAATTTGTCCGGGCCAAACTCGTAGTTCCCGAGCAAGCGGATCTCTTCCAGGACTTCCGCACTCAATTTGTGAGCTTCATCGATCGCCAGGATCGCAATTCGGCCATTGCGGTGGGCCTCCAACAGGAACCCCTGCAACGTCCAGAGACGCTGCGCTTTATTGGCGGGAATGTCGGTGATTCCGAAATCCAGCATGAGAAGCTCAAGGAACTCGGATGGCGTCAGGGTTGGATTCAACAGAATGCTGGACAGGACTTTACCGGTGGGCAACTGACTTACAACAGAGCTCAGGAGGGTTGTTTTTCCGGTGCCAGCATCGCCGGTCAGAACCACGAAACCCTTTCGGCCTAGAATGGCGTACTGTAATCCGGCGAACGCCTCGTGATGTTTCGAGGACAGAAAGAGAAACGCCGGGTCTGGCGTCAGGTTGAATGGCAGCTTCTGTAATCCGAAGAAGGCGGTGTACATATCTACAAACGTGGCCACTGCAATTCTGCAACCACGTCCCCTCTCTTGAAGTGTAACGCGATCCGGATGGCGGCTGCACTTGTGTTTGCGGCGTCGCCGGGCGCAGCCGCTGTCACACTCGGCAATCCCGGCGCCAGCCCAGACCCCCTTGCAATCGGGAGCGAAGACGAATCGAAGGGGAGAAAAAGCCAAAAGAGTTGGACTTTCCGGGGAGGTCGTGGCTCGTAACGCGTTATGAAGCAATGGCCGCCGCCCGAAGGCGGTTTGGCCCCCAATATGCTTACTGTAAGCGCGGCTTAGCATGCATGCCGGAAGTGCGGGTCGCTCAAGCCGTCTATTACGGAGTCTAATCTTATGTCAGCCGCTGCATTACAACCGCTCAGCGTGGCCGAAGTGCTGGCCGAGAGAATCCGGACCCGTTCGGCTCGCGTGGGAGTCATCGGCCTCGGTTATGTCGGATGTCCGTTGGCCGTCGAATTCGCACGTGCGGGCTTCGCCGTCACGGGCATTGACGTTCAAGAGGGCAAAGTCGCCGGTATCAACTCCGGTCAGTCTCATATTCAAGACGTTCCTGCAAGCCGTGTGCGTGACTTAGTAAAGAAGAAGAAGCTTAGGGCCACGACCGACTTCTCCGTGATTGCCGAACTGGATGCGATCAGTATCTGCGTCCCCACTCCACTGCGGAAGACCAAAGACCCGGATATGAGTTACATCATAGCCGCGTGTGAGGAACTCGCCAAATACACGCATCCGGGGATGCTCATCGTGCTGGAGTCGACCACGTATCCAGGCACTACCGAAGAGGTGTTATTGCCGCTGCTGGAGACGGCGGACCTTCGGGTGGGGCGGGATATCTTCCTGTGCTTCTCTCCCGAGCGCGTGGACCCGGGGAATCCGAACTTCCAGACGGTGAACATCCCCAAGGTAGTGGGAGGGATTACGCCGGAGTGCACGGAAATGGGCGCTCTGTTCTATGCGCAGGCGCTGCAGACGGTAGTGCCCGTCAGTTCCAGTCAAGTGGCCGAGATGGTCAAATTGCTGGAGAACACCTTCCGGATGATCAATATCGGGCTGGCGAACGAAATCGCCATGATGTGCGATCGCATGGGCATCAACGTCTGGGAAGTGATCGACGCGGCGGCGACCAAACCGTTCGGGTTCATGCCGTTCTATCCTGGCCCGGGGCTGGGAGGCCACTGCATCCCGATCGACCCGTTCTATCTTTCGTGGAAATCGAGGCAGGCGGGAATCGAGGCGCGCTTCATCGATTTGGCGGGCTACATCAACGGCCAGATGCCGCACTTCGTGCTGGATAAGATTCAGGGCGCTCTCAACGAGCAATCCAAGCCGCTGCGAAATTCGCACGTGCATATTCTGGGCGTGGCGTATAAGCGCGACATCGACGACGTGCGGGAATCGCCGGCGTTGGACATCATCCATGTTCTATCTCAGCGTGGCGCACGGGTGACTTACAGCGATCCGCGAGTCCGCCGTTTGCAGTTGGATGCCGGAGGGGAGTATTTTGCCGAAGAGCCTTTGGCGGCTTGCTCGCGCGCCGATTGCGTGGTGATTGTCACGGACCACTCCGAATTCGATTACGCGGCGATAGTCGATCAGTCAAAGCTGATCGTTGACACGCGCAACGCTTTGAAGCGGTTTAGCTCCTCCAAAATCGTCCGCTTGTGAGCGAACGGCCGGCCAGAGCCGGCACATCGGCTACGGCACAGCCGTCGGCTCTTGCAGGTCAAGCCAGGCGCGATGCGAGCGAGACGCTCCGCGCGCACTCCTGCGGATCCGATCTACGGCGCGCACATACCGGTTATCTGGTGCCGGCCGCGACTCTCCCCAACGTCTCTCTGATGTTAGCGGCGAAGGGTGATCGCGGATCGTCTTGGAGGGCTTTTTGCAAGGTCCCTCGGGCTGCGTCGGGTTGGCGGTCGGCCCAGTAGGCCATTCCCAAGTGAAATCCGAACATGGCGTTGTTCGGAGCTTCCTTCACGGACTCCCGCAACTGCGCCACGGCTGAGTCGAACGATCCCAGTTTGTAGTAGGCCCAGCCAAGCGTATCGGCGGCAAGCGGGGATCTGGGCATCTTCTGCTTCACCCTTTGAGCGAGAGATAGCGCCAGGTTGACATCGCCGCCGTGATCCAGGTAAAGAACAGCCAGCGATCCGGCGGCGACGGCAGATTCCGGATCGATCTCATGCGCCTCTTCGCAGAGTTTTTTCGCTTCTTCCCAATTGCCTTCCCGCTCATACTGAGCCTCTAGGACGAGATAGTTTGAGAGGTTGTGGGGATTGGCCGCAATTGCCTGGCGGAAGTCCTGCTTGGCGCTGTCAACGGCGCCCCTGGCGAGATGAATGTTTCCGAGCAGACTGTAAGCCTGGGGCGTTTTCGGATCAAGCGCAATCGCCTGCTTCAGGCTGGATTCGGACTTATCCAGGTCCTTCAGGTTAAAGTAGCCTAGCGCCAGCAGGAAGTGTAACCCGGCATTCCGCGGGTTCTGCTGAACCAAGCCTGCAATTCGCTCGACGGCTTGGGCGGTCTTGCCCTGAACCATATACACATTGAGCAACTGCGCCAAGGCGGGAAGCGACGTCGGATCTTGTTTGAGCAGGTCCTGAAGCGCGGCCTCGGCCTGTTGGGGGTTACCCGTCGCCAACAGTGCCTGAGCGTTCGCAAGCTGCGCCAGAGGCAAACCCGGGCGTGCCTGCAGTGCAGCAGCGGCCAATCGCAGGGCTTCGTCGTTGTCTCCCGCTGCAACCGTAAGCGACGCCAGCGCAGCTTGAGCCTCGGTCATCCCTGGAGAAAGGGCAAGTGCCCGAGTGAAAGAGGCCTTGGCCAAGTCAGACATGCGGAGTGTCCTTTGGGCGACGCCCAAGAGATAGTATGCGATGGCGGACTGCGGATCGGCCTGAACCGCCTTCTCGAGAGCCGAGACCGCTTCCTGCCGCTTGCCCTCTGCGAGCAGTATCCGACCATTTGAGAGAAGTGCCTGTGGACTGTCTGGTCTAGTACTTATGACCTGCTGTTCCAAGGCGGCTGCTTCCTGGATGCGATTCAAGTCGATCAGGACGTCGACCAAGCTCATTTTGACTGAAGCGTCCTTCGGTTTGGAGGTCATCAGGATTCGGAATTCGGCGGCCGCCTTCTCTTTCTGGCCGGTGGATACGTAAAAATGCCCGAGGGCCTGGTAAGCCTCCGGGTCGTCGGGGGCAATAGTTTTGATCCCCTGGTAGAGTCTCTCTGCGTCAGACGGTTTTCCCGCCCGGACCAGGATCCGGGCCCAGAAAACCCGAGGCAGAATCGCGCCGGGGTCCAGTTCGGATGCCTGCCGCATCTCAGCCTCGGCTTCAGACAGCCTGTCTTGCGAGAAGTAGAATTGCCCCAGACTGACGTGCGCGTCGACCGATTTCGGGTTGGCCTCGACTGCCTTGCGGCTAACAGCTTCCGCTTGCGCCGCCTGTCCCGCGGACAGATAGACGGCCGACAGGGCCGCATAGTGCTCGACCTGTTGGGGAGCGAGATCGATGGCCTCCTGAAATTCGCGCAGCGCGTTCGCACCGTCGCGGGTCAAAACGAACTTCTCGCCGAGTATCGCGTGGGCGCGGTCATTCGCGGGGTCGGATTTCAGGACGGCCTGCGCGGCAGATTGAGCCTGGTCGAACTGCCGGCGCGAGATCAGCAGGTCCGCAAGGTGCAGTTGCGCGCCGGTATCTTTGGGATCGAGGGCTGCGGCCTCCATAAACTCCCCGTAAGCGGCTTCGGAGTTGCCCAACCTTAGATAGCCCTCACCGAGCCGCGAATGGGCCGTTGCGAACCTCGGATCGAGACGCACCGCGTTCCGGAATTGGATGACTGCCTCGCGGTATTTGCCGGCGTTGAAGTACGCTTCACCACTACTAAGGTATTTGAGTTTCCGCCGATCGGGATCCGAAGAACAGCCTGCCAAAGCGACTGCCAGGAAGGCCACAAGAAACGTTCGATGTAGCGCGGTACCACGTGTTAGTTGCATTCCCCTCACCCAATGACTGAGCGAACCGGTGTTTGCGCCGGTTGCCCCTGGCACAATATTACCAAGGTATTCAGTCTCACACATTGCTATCAGTACCAGGACTTTTCGATTGGCCAAGTGCTTTAGGTACAATGCCCGGGGACAATTCACTGGTTCTTGTGTGCTTGGATTGCCCTTTCGTGCCATTGACCAGGTCTACAACGGCCTGTAATCTTGATCAAGCTTCACAAAGCAGTTACGGCTGCGGCGTGACGAGGACATTTGTCTGTGAGGGGTTTCGAGTAGCAGCTCGACGACATATCACTAGGGGAAGGAAGTCGCGGAATCGACAAGGGATGACTATGAAACTGATTCGAAGGCTAGCTTTTTGGGGAATCGCGGGAGCGTTCTGCTTTAGCGGCGGCGCTATCGCCGAAGTCAATATGACGCTCACGGGCGTCGGCACCGGTGCCAACATGGGCGGAGTTTACACGAGTCCATATGTGGCTTCGATAAATGGAGTATCGACCTACGTAATATGCGACGACTTCACGACTGACGTCTGGGTCGGCGACACTTGGGAGGCGAATGAGTACACCCTGTCCGAGGTAGGGTCGAGCGGTCCTCAGAAGTTTACGACGCCGGACTGGTCGCCGTACTCGATCCAGCAAGAGTACGATGCCGCAGCCGTACTGGCCGAAGACGTGATGGCCAATATAGGCAATGCGACCCTGGCCGGCGAATACTCTTATGCAATCTGGACCCTCTTCGACCCAGCCGCCATCGATGGATACGGCGGTAATTCCCTGACGGGTTCCCAGCAGAGTGCGGTCAACAGCTTTAGAACCGCAGCTCTAACCCAAGCCGCAAGCGGAGGGGCGTCGGGCCTCGACGTGTCGATTTACACGCCGAACCCGCTGGGTGCAGCGCAGGAGTTCCTTGTCGTCAACGCACCCGAGGCGTCGCTACCAGCTACCTTAGGGTTTGAACTCGTGGCCCTTGTCGGCGGAATCTTCCTGATGCGCCGCCGGCTGGTCCGGGCTTAGACCGCAAGACGAGCGAGCACGTCAAGCCACGCTTGAACGAAGGCGCGCGATGGCAAAACCCGCGCGCTTTCGTGACAGCGGCCTCTTTTTGGGCGGAGTGCAGATTCCTTGGCTGCTGAAGGCCCGGTCGTACTCATGAGGACGATCGCCAAAGCCGGGATCGCCAGTCCCTCAAGAGATGGCAGTCATCTCATCTCGCGTAAACTCACCGAACACGAGCTGAATCTCGCGCATGTCGATTGATCCAGGTTTTCGGCCAGCGAAGAGGGAATTCTTGGTGACGCCGC
>OBLW0100000830.1_pt1 | contig 26679 bp, 16 predicted proteins | sample 1520161 | NCBI WGS metagenome assembly OBLW01 (sample SAMEA3539309, study PRJEB22396) | soil metagenome | biome: tundra; feature: field; material: soil | place: USA | collected 2010-05 | depth 0.15 m | reverse complement strand
GCCGCCGGCCGCGCCCAGCACGTGCCGTCCTAAAGCGCCCAGCGAGGCATAGGCGAGGTCATCGGTCGGTGGCAGGCTCACTTGAGGTCGCCAAGGCCACGGTTGCCACCGGTGCCCACGGGACACGCCACAAAGCCAAAGGTCGCCAACGAGCCTTTCTTCGAGGTCTTCGACCCTAAGCTGCGCAAGGACTTGGGCGTCTGGTAACTCAAGAAGTGAAATTGTAGCTTGCCGCCTAGCGCACCCGAAGCCACTGATCCTAAACGGGTTCGCGATCATATCGCCCAGTCCGCCACAAAGCGTCGTTGAAAATCTATTTACACTTTCACGAGAATAAGGCATTATCTTAGACTATGGACGGGGATTTGGGGCATGCAACCTTCCGCAGACCGCACCTCGCGCCCACCAATGGGAAAACTGGAACTCCGATGAAACCTTCAGCCTTTCGGCTCGGCGCACTGATATGTGTTCTGTCCGGCTCTGTCCTGGTGAGCAGGGCGGCGCAGGTGGTGCTGGTATTGCGAACCGGCGCGGACTCGTGGCAGGTCCTAGAAGCGGAAAAGATCGCCATCAACTCCAAGAGCAAGGTGCGCATCGGTTCGGCCGGTTCGCCCGACGTGCAGCCTGGAGAGTACAAAAAGCTGGTCGCGGAGGAGATCCTGCGCGTAGGGATTCTACGGAGGCACGCGGCTGGCTACCTGGTTCGCAAAGACGGCGGCAACTGGGCGCCCATAGCGCCCGATGGCGCTAATTTGAAGGCGGCCACGTCTTATGCCGCGCTCTGGTCATCCGCCAATATAGCCATTCAACCGGACCACAACGCAAAAGGTATGGCCCCGGTAAAGACCGCGGATGTATTCGCGATCGTGCCGGGCGCCGACCGCAACGAGGCGGTGGTCGCCTTTCTGTCCGACCCCGCGAACTTTCGCGGCGCCGGCGAGGAAGGCGACGATGCCGCTTTTGCGGAGCGCATGTCGCTCCTGGTCAGCGCGGCCGGCTTCGTGACCGGTCCATCCGCGGAAAAGCTGCAACAACTGATCCTCTCCGAAATGGAAACCTCCAACCAGCGTTTGATTTCGGGGATTGCACACTACAGCGAACTGGAACACGGTCTGAAGTATGTGGCCGTGTCACAAAAAGCCTGGCCGAACGACCAGCGCCAGCAGAAGGCGCGCACCGCACTCCTCGAGATGCAGCACTGGCTGGACCAACGCATCGCCATCCTCAAGGCCTTCAATGCCGGCGAGCTGTGGGACGCCTTCCTGGACAAATACGGGGATTTCGGCCGCTATGACAACTCCTTCGAGGAGTTGCGCAAGCTGCGCGACAAAGCCCTGTCGGAAAGCACGAAGCAGCATTTCAGCGAAGGGAAGCGGCTTCACGAGGCGAAGCAGTACGGCCCCGCCGTGATCGAATTGAAGTTGGCCCAGCGCCGCAGCCCCGGAAACAAGGACGTCGCCGCGCAGATTGAATTGGTGAGCATCGAGGACGAACGCACGCATCCTAAGCCACCCCCGCCGGACCTGAAAGACCCTCGCCAGATGCAGATTACGCGGCATCTTTCGGCTGCGAAGAGCTATATAGGCGACAAGAAATGGGAGGAGGCGGAATCCGAGATCCAGCAAGCCGAAGGGTTGGATAAGAGTTCCTACAGAATCCTGCTCACGCGCGCGGAGTTGCTGGAGGCGCAAGGCAAACTGCTGGAGGCCCTTAAGGTACTGGACCAATATGCCAAGCTAGTCTCCGCCGAAGCAGACGTCACCCGCGGTGAAGAATTACGCGGCAAAATCTCTTCTGAACTGAATTCACGGCGCAGGACGCTGAAAGACTCTATCGAGAAGGCGGAGGCCGATGGCGATTACCCGCTGGCCCGGGATAGCGCGCAATCCGGAGTCGAACTGGACCCCGCGAATCTCAACTTTCTGCTGCATGCCGGGCGGAACAACGCGATTGTGCGAAACCGTGCAGTTGCGAAACAACAGCTCGAGGACTATGTCCGGCTTTCCCAGACCTCGGCAGGCGACGAAAAGGAGCTAGCCAAAGTCTACGGCTATCTGGAGGCCTTGAAGATCGTCATTGCCGAGCCCGAAGGCAATCCCAATTGGTACAGCGGCTACAAGTCTCCCCCAGGGTTGTTCTATTGTCCGGTGAGCCTGATGCCGAACGTGCAGGTTGCCGACATCAAGGCTTCCAAGAAGCAGGCAACGTCGTTTCAGTGGAACAACGGCCAGTTGGGTGCGGTGATCACGCGCACGCAGGAGCCCGGAGAGAGGGATTTCAGCGTTTATTTCGATTATTTCAAAGACCGCAGGATGGTCCGGCGCGTGGCCACCGAGCAATTCACCGACAAAGACGAGCGCATGGTTCCGCGTTTTACCGCGAGCGGTGCGGCGGGCGAAGGGAAGGGCTCCTATGTGGCGCTTCTGAACTACCCCTGGGTGGACCCGTTGATGGTGGAGCGCCTGATGAACAGGCGGGTCGCCACCCTTGTTGCCGGTAACCCGTACTTCCACCCACTCGTATGGAATGGCATATACCGCTTCCTGGCCGAGTACGACGACCAGGGGCGCGTCAAGTCGGCCACTCTGCTCGACGCAAAGGTACCCTTCGGTCTCGATTTCAAATGGGAAGGACTGCGGCTCATGGAGATCGCGGAGCGTGGGGGCCAGAATTACCGCCGCACCATGAAATACGACGGCGACCGGCTAGTTTCGGAGATCATCTCCTTCCGCGGGAAGACTCCGAAGATCAAGTACACGTATAGGGGAGACCAACTGACGGAGGCGGAATGCGACGACGATCTCTCGATCGACAACCGGTCCCGTCGCGCTACTTTCCGGTGATCGAGCTCTGGAGACTTCATATGCTCAAAACGATTTTGGCTTTGATCGCGCTTGCTCCATTGGCTCCCGCGCTGGCGCAGCCCCACGACCTGAATTTGCCGCGGACCCGCAGCAAACCGGGCATCGACGAAACCAAAGCCGCCGGCGATCCTTTAGCGAACTACAAGAATCGCCACGAGGCGGCCGTGGCTGCCTTTCAGGCCGCCTACGAAGCCGCTTCGGGGCCGCACCATGACCGGGCCATTCGCTTGTTCCTGGTTTCGCTGCGGCGCGAACCGATGGCCAAGGCTCTATACGATCTGGGAATTCTCTGCGCGCGCGACTACCGTTGGGAAGACGCCCTCAACTTCCAGGGCGAAGCTCAACAGCAGACCGCCGACCCCGACGTGGCCAAACTCGCCGCACTGGAAATCGACCGCTTGCACATCGTCGTGAATCTCGAAGGCAGCCCAGCCGGCAAGCAGCACCGGATTTTCGATATTCAGTTCCTCCAGGTTCTCAGCAAGGAAAAGGACCAATTTGCGGCGTTGGAGGATCTGAAACGCGTGATTAAGCAGAACAACAGCCGGTGGGAGGCCCCTGCCCTGGCAGGCATTCTGTATGCCGAGGTGCACAAGTTTCCCGAAAGCCTGAAGGCTCTCGAAGACGCCGCCCGTCTGGCGCCGCCCGACCGGCGAGAGCACCTCCAGGCGGCCGCCGAACTGGCCCGGCACGAGGCCACGTTCACCGAACAAAGGATCAGCGCAGATGAGTTGTGGGAGAAGCAGGAGTACGAGTCCGCCGCTCAACACTATGCCACGGCCTGGGAAAACAGCCCCGGACGCCTGGACGTGGGCTTGCTAGCCGCCACCGGTTTTCTGATGGCCGATCGGGTCGATCTCGCGGTACAAATCCTCTCTCGTATGCGCGCCTCCGCCACGGGGGACATGCGCGCCAAGGTCGCGGCGATGCTCAAGGAACTCGGAGCGGTTTCGGAAGAGGCCAGAATCCAGGCTACTCGCGCTTCGGGCGCGTCCGGCGGTCCATCCATTGTGGATACCCCAGCCCACATGCGCACGCTGGCCGGGCAATTGACCTCGCGCCAAATGGAGCTGGCGGCCAGGGGCGATCCGCCGCTCCTGGACGACAAAACTAACATCATCCACGTACCTGACGAGGAATTGACCGGAGAGCAGTCCAATCTACCTTTGCTCTCCGATGAACGCATCTACGACCTTTACAAGCGTAACCAGCCGCCGCCCAGCGCGCCGCCTGCCGCGACGGAACCCGCGGCAAATCCGTCCGCCCCACTGGCAAACCTTCCCGCGGCCCTGCCCCCATCGCCCGGTGCGGAACCCGCACGCCCCTTGGCGGGAGCCACACACGTCCCCGGCGAATCGCTGGTTTCCGTGGTTAGCGATACGCCAGGAGCGATGGTGGTCTTCGATGACCGCGACAATCTGAATTGCCCCGCTCCCTGCCAGATTCCCATGGCGGCCGGCCGCCACACGTGGCGAGCCACGCTTGGTGGTTACCGCGATGCGCTCGGGGTATTCAACATTGAAAGGGGGAAGAAGGCGCCTTCGGTGAACGTCTCGTTGGACGCCAAAGTTGGTTTCGTCACAGTCGAATCGACTATCCCCGGCTTGCCGATCGTCGTGAATGGCCAGAAGACCGACTTCCTGACGCCTGGTCGATTGAAGCTGCGGGAAGGCGCGTACAAAGTGTCGGTGGAGATCGATGGCAAGATGGTGGTGCAGGACATCAGCGTGCGAGATGGCGCGTTGATGAAGATCGGCTTCTGACCGGCCTTCGGCGCACCGGCTTCATGCGAAACTACCGCATCTTCGTCATGTGGCTCGCGCTTTGGGCCGTGGCGGATACCGCCTTTGCGCTCCGTATCGAAGTCTTGCGCGGCGAGGGCGCGAACAATAATGCGCCTCAAAACCTGGGGACGTCGCCGGTCGTCCGCGTGCTGGATGCGCGGGGCGTGGCCGTATCGAACGCATTGGTGGTTTTCAGCAGTCCGGACAGTGGCGCCACCGTGGACTTCGCCGGCCAGGGATCGTCCGCGCAGGTGCTTACCGACGAATCCGGCATCGCCGTGGCGCCGCGCGTGCGCGCTATCGGCAACGGTCCCGTAGAGATCCAGGTGATGGCCAATCTGGAACGCGATTTCGCCAATGCCGTCATTCATCAGATGAATCTGGGCGCCGCTAATGGCACCGGCCGCGACCGGGAGTTAAGCCTCACGCGGCTACCGCCCGCGCAGACTGGCACCGCGGACCCTCGCGCTATGGCTGTGGGCGTCCGCGTAGAGGACGGAACTGGACGCCCGGTGTCCTCTGCCACCGTGCTTTTCGTGTGGCGTAAAGATGGCAAGGAACTTTCGCGCGCCGTGATTACCTCCAACTCCACCGGCGAAGCCTTCGGCAGCGTGCCCGAGCGATTCCGCCACGCGCACCTGGAATTCATGGTCCAGGCGGAATCCGAAGGGCGCCGCGTGACCGATTATTTCCGGCTGGATTAACTTCAAATTCAGCTTTAATTAACTTTAATTAAGCGCGGGCAATCGGATTATGCCCCCATGGGCAGCACCGTGCGCAACGGCCGTGCAGGGTGGCCCTGCTCGGAGGCGTCCACCAGTGCCTGGTAATATCGCGTCCACAGGCGTCGCAGTACATCTGCGATCTGGCGTTCGGAATCGCTGTAAATCAGCGAGGAAATCAGGCTTGCCGGCGGGGAGCGGCGGAGCGATAGATCCACGGGCACCTCGGAACGGCGCGCCGACTGGAGCCGGAAGGCTTCCGCACTCTCATCTCGAACACTGCGGCGAATCGCAATCCACTGGGGCGCATCGCGCAGAGCGCCCAGTTTCGCCTCGAGCGCATGCAGGTTCAAACCCAACAATTGGACGTGCTCTTCGAACACTATCCCGATAGTGACCACTACCAGCCGGGGGCGCGGTTCGGCGCGGCTCTGGTCGATATAGGCCGACACCGCATCGCTGTACACACGCCGCTTGTCTAAGACTGCCAAATACCCGTCAAAGGCGCGCTGGACGTTCTGGCGGGCCTCCGGCAGGGGTACCCGAAAGACGCGCCGCTCCAGTCCCGCATCAACGGTTCGCCACTTGGCCCATGCGCCGGAAAGCGCCTCGGCCGCCGTTCGAATCGCGCTCTGGTCGAAGTCCGGCGGCGCTGGCAGTTCCGGCGCCGGCTGGGCCCGCAACGCTGGGAATTGGAGCAGAACGATCAGCAGCCCCAGCGGGCAGCAACGCTCATGGCTCCGGATCGGGCTTGCTGGCAAACCGGACCTCCAGAACTTCAATTCCACAAGCGCGGTCCGCCGCAAAGGCCAAGCGAACCGAGGAAACGGGGCCGGCCGCGTCCGGCGAGAGCCGGCTCCGAATGGCGGCTTTCAGGCACCTGCCGAATGCAGCGTCAAAAACCGCACAGCCGACGTATCGATCCAGGTCGATGCCGTAGCGGCCGGCTACCTCCCGAAATATCGGCCATTTCCGAGGCGGCTCCATCTTGAAACGCAGTCTTCGGCTGATATCCGTTATGCCGGCGCGCGGTTTCCAGCCCGGCGGCTGCATGAGATAGCGCGCTACGCCGAGATCGTCTTTATCCAACAGCGCCAACATTCCGTGCTGGGCTTCGACGACGCCCGGCAACTGGTTGCGCAGGTCCGGGGCGATGGACAGGCTGATGGAGTTGAGGTTCACGGTCACATTGGACGTCGTCGAATCCGGCAACTCGATTGCCGGGGGATCCAATCGCCCCGCGGCGCCCAAGAAAACCCGCTCGGGGGGGGCCGGTGCGGGAAAAGCCAGGGGCACGAAGGATGCGACGGCGGCTTCCCGCACCGCGGAAGCGGGGGCCTCACCGAGAGGTCCGGGCAAGGTCGATATGCAAAGCATTACGGCGATCAAGTGCAGGGCAAGACTGCCTGCCAGGCTGTTCCACGGCAAGGGTGGCGCGGCCCTCCAGTTCAGCGCCCGCTCGAGCGCGAGGCTATCCGCGTCCCCGGTAGAATTCTGGCGGACAGGCATCGATGGGAGCATAGCGGCTGGGCAGGCTATTGCGGCAGCAACACCTCCATGCCGCGGGGAATATACCCGTCGCCGGACTGGGATCGCTCCACGAGCAATCGGCCGTCGGTGCCCAACTTCAAATCCATCTCCCCCTCGGCCGCGGGAGTTTGCGAGATCCAGTGCAGCCGTATGGCGCTTCCCGATCGGCGCGGCCCGGCGAGCGCAAGCTGCACATCGTGAAAACCGCTGCGCACCGCCAGGCGCGCCGTGTACGTCCCGCGCAGCGTATCGCTCTCCGGGCGCAACTCCAGGGTGACCTTCTCAGGCTCCCCATATCCAGTCCATGCACCGGGCTGGCTGCGGTAGGCCCAGGTACCGGCAAAGCCGGCAGCGCGGACGGATGGCGGCAGAGAACCTGGCGCAGGGGCGGCGGAACCGGATGGTTTTTTTGGCGATGCCTTCCGCGGCGTGCCAGGCTGCGGGCCCTTCTTATCGAGGGCCTGCTCCATCGCCGTGTAAAGCTGGGCCCAGTGCGAGCGCTGGTGGGTGGTGCTGTCGCGTTCCTGCCCCCAGAGTTTCACAACCTCATCCAGTTTCTGTGCCAGCGAATCGCCGCCAGACGCGCTTTGGATGGCCTGCTGGGCCTTATCGATGCTTTCGAGCGACCGGATGCGCTGCGCGATGTTGTTTTGCAGATTGATCAGATTGGTGCGCTCCTCGTCCAATGCGCGGCGCACGAGCAAGTATTCATCGCCTTCCGGCAAATCGCGCAATTGTCCCTCAACCTTGACCTGCTCATCGAGCGTGTGCGCCTGCTGCGCTTCGAGCGATTTTCGCAGAGTCCCGGTTGGAATCGTGCCATTCTCCCCCTGGCTCAAACGACTTCGTAGATTCTGCAAACGCAGTATCACGGCCTTCAGGTAAACCTCTTTTTTCGCCATGGCGTCATCGCGCAAGCTGGCGGCCCTATGAATCCGGCGGCGGACCTGTTCAGGGTCGGCCGTGAACAAGTCGCGCTCCAGGCTAGGATCGTTTTGCAGGCAGGCCTCGTTGGCGTCACGGTATTCGGCTTCGGCGATGGCGATGTCCGGTATGACCTCGACGTGCTGGCCCAGACAGGGAAGCGCACACAAAAGCAGGATCGCAGGGAAGAAGTTCAAAATACGCATAAGATGCCGGCTAGGGATTGGCAGCCGGCTTGGGCAGCGGCGTGCGCAGGGTACCCGGTTGTTTGGTGTTGCACACCTCGTGGGCAACCTTGCGTTTATCCTCATAAACAGCGGTCTGGTCCAGGCCGTATGCGTCCAGCCGAGCTGAATTCTGACGAATGCCGATCAAGCGCGCCGTGATGGAGGCCTTCATATTGGTGATTTGGACGGTGAGCGAGTCGAACGTCTGCTGCGCTTTATTGAGGCGTTCCTCGCTATCGAGGATATCCTTCTTGAGCTCGTCTATGTCCCTCCTGATTTCTTCAGTGCGCTTGCTTTGCTCCAAGGTGGCCTCCTTCCGTTCCAATGTTTCGCGGTTCTTTTTTTCCTCATCCAGCATGCCCGCCAGGCTGGCTTGGTCCGCTTCCATGTTCGCCAGAGTCCTCTGCTGCATCTCTACCCGTTTCTCCTCGGCGATGCCCCAGACCTCGTAGTATTTCTTGGCGGCGCCTAAATATGCATTCATGGCGTCCAGGGTGCGATCGATCAGCCCGCCGACGCGATTGATCTGGCAATGTTTGGTGCGGAGCAATCTATCGACCTCCGCTATATTGTCGGCGTCCGCTTTCTCGTAGACCACCCGCAAGCGCTCGGACTCGTCCCAGAGCGCTGCAAACCGGTCGCCTTGCTCGACCTGGGGTGGCGCGGCAGGGACGGCCACGGTGGGTGCGGGTATCTCGGGCGCAGGGGCGCTCTGCGCCTGGGGCCAGACGGCGCCAGGCCCGATGCACACCAGAAAAACTGCTGCGATTGAAGCCTTCATGCGAAACAGCCTCATATGATAGTGCAGAAATGGCATAAAACGCTACTGCGTGATCCGAAACGTAAAAGTCCCGACTGGACGGTCCTTCAGTTTGAGCGTGATCCGGTAGGTTCCGGGAGACGGCTCATTGCCATACGCCACCATGGCTTGCTGGGCGCCCGGCTTTAGCACAACCGGCTTGGAATCCGCCACCACGCCGTCCAGTGTCCACTCCAGTTGCAGGCGGCCGCTGGGTAAATGTTGTCCCTGGAAGCTGACGAGCGCCGTCAGATCGCCTTGCCCCAATTCCCCCAACTGCGAATCAAGGAGAGGAAAGCTGGAACCGTTCTCGATTCGGTGGGTGCCGCGCGAGAGCACGTCGATAGAGAAGCGCGGGGTGAGGTCCGCAACCGCGCCGGCGTCGGGAAGATCGCCACGCGCCACTGCGGCCTGTGTTGGCCGGGGCGCGGCATTCTGTGTCAGGGCGGCGCCCAGCGCAGGCGGCTTGTTGCCCGGCGTTTTTTCAGTCTTGACGCCCTGCTGCTTTTCGGTCTTCGCGCCCCGCTGGGCAGGCCCGGTGGCAGTCTTGGGACCCTCCTTGCGTGCGGGCGCACTTGCGACTACGGGGACAGGCGTCTTGGCAACGGGTGGTTTGGCAACGGGTGGTTTGCTTCGCGAGCACCACATCAGCGCCAGCAGGACCAGGAGCAACACCGGCGCCAACACGTAGACGAGTTTTGAACCGCGCCGGCCAGCGGTCTCCGGCTGGGTGATCAGGCTGGCGCCCAGGAACGCCACCAGTTCCATGCAAGAGCCATAGCGCCGATCCGGGTCGCGGTTCAGCGCCCTTAACAAGGGCGCATCAATGCCGGATGGCAGTTGCCGGTCCACCTGAGACGGCGGAGTGACCGGCGCGCTCAGAATTGCCGCCGGCAGATCTAAAACGCGCTCGCCGTATGGCGACTGGCCGGTGTACATCTGGTAGGCGATAACGGCCAGCGAGTACTGGTCCGAGCGTGGCCCAACATCGGCCGAGTCGCGCAGGTGCTCCGGGGAGAGGTAGCCGTGAACGAGGCTGGCGGCGACCGGCCCGCCGTCGAGCCGGTGCGCCCTCGGAGAAATCGCGAAATCCGAAACCATCGCGCCTTTCTGGGTCAGAAAGATATCGGAAGGCTTCAGATCCGCATGCACCACGCCGCGTCCGTGTGCGAAATCCAGCGCCATGGCCACCTGGCGCAAAATCGTGTCGCTTTCTTCCGGCGTGAATCGCCGGGCGGCGTGCAGGGCGGTCGCCAGGGTTGAGGCGGCCATATATTCCATGACCACAAAGGCCTCACCAGCCTCGTCGATTACTTCGAGTACGGGGACGATGCGCGGATTCGTCAAACCGAGGCCTTGATGTCCGGCGTGCAAGAACGATTGCCGTTCGTCGCGCCAGGTTTGACTGGCGGGATCGGCCTTGGACTCGAACTGCCGGATGGCCACCTCGCCGGTATCCGTTTTCGCCAAGTAGACAGTGCTACCTGTCACCATGCCGATGCGCCGGACGAGTTGATAACCTTCTGAAGCGTTCACCGGTTCCTCACATAGCGGTCAGATACGCCAAATCGCCCACGGGCAAGCCAGCCTATCGATACTATCATTTCCCCGACACCTTGTCATTCGCACACTTGGGTGGTTGGTGGGGGGTCAGTTTGCTGGTGGGTTGGTGCCGATTGCCAATCGGCGCCGGATGCCATTCTGCCTCACAGGCAAGCTGACCCACTGGCGGTAGTTTGAGCGTTTTATTTTCAGTGCACTAGGGAGTCTCGAAATGCCCTATTGCGGCGAACGGGTCTTAGTCAACGCCTTTCGCGATGAAGCCTTTCCAGGAGGTGGCGACCTCGTGCGGCAAGACGTGCAGCGACGCTGGACCAGTCCGACGTGCGAGCGGGCGCGGCAAGGTTAGCCTCGTCCGGCGCGGCTTGTTTCCTGGCCGAAAGCACGGCTAATGCCGCCTTGGCGCGCTGTTCCGCGGCGTCCTCATTTGGCGGCGCTGGGATGGGGGCCGCACCGCCGGCTGACTGGCCGCTGGCGCCGCCGGCCGTCGCCGCGAGGTCACGTTGTCGCGCCGAAAAAGCAGACAAAGCTCGCGTGGCCCGCTCTTCGGACTCACGCCGCTGCTGCTCCAAGGCAGCCGCCGCGGCATCCCGATCCGCCCGGATCTCGGAATCAGCGGGATACTGGCCGGCGAGGCGATCCAATACGGCCATGGCTTCCCGATACTCGCCCTTCTGCATAAGCCCGGCGGCATCCTGGCGCGCTTTGGTAATTGCCAACAGTTCCCGCTGGCACCGCGCCTGCTCTTCCGCTTCCCGGCGCAGAATCTCCAATTGCCGCCCCAGCGCTTCCCTGTCCTGCTTGATGCCGGGATGACCCGGAAACTGGCTGGCGAACCAATCCAGCATCGCCAGGGCAGCCTGGTAGTCGCCATTCTGGATCATCCCCGCGGCATCACCGCGTGCCTTGGCGATGGCCGCCTCTTCGCGCTGGCGGCGGGCCTGCTCTTCGGCTTCCAGAAGCTGCCGCTCCAATTCCCGCTCCGCGGCTTCACGGTCCCGCCGGATCTCGAGGTGACCGGGATACTGACTGGCGAGCTGGTCCAACAGCGCGAGCGCGCCCCGGTGGTCGCCTTCCGTTATAAGTGCGGCAGCATCGGTGCGGGCCTTGGCGATGGCCGTCTCCTCGCGCTGCCGACGGGCCGCTTCTTCGGCTTCCCAGCGCTGCCGCTCCAGTTCCCGCTGCGCGGCGTCCCGATCCCGCTGGACGCCGGGATGCCCGGGATACTGGTTGGCAAGCCAATCCAACACTCGGATCGCACTTTGACTGTCGCCCTTGCGGATGAGCTCGGCGGCATCCCGGCGCGATTTCGCGATAGCCGCCTCTTCGCGCTGCCGCTGGGCCTGTTCATCGGCTTGGCGGCGCTGCCTTTCCAATGCCGCGTCCGCGGCTTGCCGGTCGTGCTCAATTCCCGGATGACTTCCGTATTTCCGAGCGAGCCGGTCCAACATGGCGATGGCGTCTGCGTAGGCGCTTTGGGCGGTGAGGGACGCCGCATCCCGACGCCCTTGGGCGATGGCTTCCTCGATGCGCCGCAGATGGGTCTGTTCTTCGGCTTCTTGCCGCTGCCCCTCTCTCGCGAGCTTTGCGGCATCCAGGTCGTCCTGAATACCGGCGTGGCCCGAATGTTTGTGTGCCAGGCGCTGCAGTATGGTGATGGCGGCATGGTAATCGCCCTCTTTGGCCAGCACCGCGGCTTCCCGGCGCTTCTCGGAAATAGCCTCCTCCAGGCGCGTGCGCTCCAACTCGCGCACTGCAGTCTCACGATCCTGCTCGATGTCCGCGTGACCTGGGTGTTGTTTCGCGAGCCGGTCCAATAAGGCAATCGCGCCCGGATGATCGCCGCTTTGGATAAGCGCGGCTGCCTCCGCCCGGGCACTGGCGATGGCGACCTGCTCTTGGCGGCGAACTTGCCCTTCCGCCTCCAGGCACTGTCGGTCCAGTTCGCGCGCGGCCGCCTCCAGCTCCTGCTGAATCCCGGGATGGCCGGGATGGACTAGAGCAAGCTGTCGCAATATGGCGATGGCGCCTTTGTAATCGCCCTTTTGCACCAGACCTGCGGCATTCTGGCGCTGGCTGGCGATGACTTCCCGCTCTTGGCGGCGGGTTTCCTCTTCGGCTTCGCGGCGTTGGCGATCCAGTGTCTGAGCCGCGATTTCCCGGTCTCGCTGGATCTCGGAATGATTTGGATATTGGCCGGCCAACCGGTCCAGGGTGGCGAGTGCGCTCTTATAGTCGCCCTGCCGGACCAAGGCTTGCGCATCACTTCGCCCCTTGGCAATGGCCGCTTCTTCTTGTTGCCGGCCGACCTGCTCTTCGGCTTCGCGGCGTTGGCGATCTAGTGCATGAGCCGCGGTTTCCCGGTCTCGCTGGATCTCGGAATGATTCAGGTAGCGGGCCGCCAACTCGTCCAGGATTACGATCGCGCCCTGGTAGTCCGCCTTCCGGAGCAGGGCATCGGCATCGCTTCGCCCTTCGGCAATGGCCGCTTTCTGTTGCCGGCGCGCCAGTTCCTCGGCTTCGCGCCTGGCGCGCTCCTGGGCCACCCGGCGCGCCTGCTCTTCGGCCTCGCGCCGGACCCGTGAGACGCTCTCGAACAGCTTTGCAGCCCGAGGGTCGGGCGCCTCGGCCAGCCAACGCCGCAGCAGTTCTTCCGCATGATCGTACGTGCCGGCGGCGCACGCCTCCGCCGCCCGTCTCAGATCGCCATCGTACGCCCGGTACCGTTCAAACTCTAGCGAGAGCATCTGCCATACCGGGTCTTGCGAAAAGCTTAGCCGCGTAGCCGCGAGTTGCCGTTCGACCGCTTCCAAATCCTGACGTGCCAGGCTTCCGCGTACCTGGGCCTGCAATTGTTGAATCGCCAGTTGCCGCTGCGCCTCGTGGATCCTGGCCGAGTATTCGGCAAGGGCCGCTTCCTCCGGAAAATCAAGTTGCGCAGCTTCGCAACTTGTGGCGGCTGAATCCCAATCTCCAGATTGGATCGCCTCCTCGACGCGGCGGACATGCGTCGCGAATAGCCGCGTCCGTTCCTGTTCCTGGAGCCGCTGGCGCAACCGCCCCGCGGTGTCCAGCAACTCCGCGTTCCCCGGATAGAGGGCCAGAGCCGCTTCCATCAGTGCGAGGGCGGCGCCATACTGCCCGACAGTTTCCAGGGCTGCGATCTGGGAGCGATGTTGCTTGACAAACTCGGACTCGCGCAAGGCAGCCAGCGCGCCTCGCGCGGAAGACAACAGCAGGCCGATTTCCGGCTCACCGGGGTACTGCAGCATGGCATCTTCCAGCAACCCAACGGCTCCGGCCGGGTTGCCTTCGGCCAGAAGGCGCCTCCCCTGCTCCAGCCTGGCCTGCAACCCGCGGGCATACTCCCGCTGGTCGCGCTCAAGCTGAAAGTTTCGTTTGCATTCGACCAGGGAGGTCTCTTCGCCGAACTCGCCGATGGCATCCATGACCGCCCGCAACGCTGCGTCCAATTGACCGTCGTCAGCCAGCCTGTGAGCCTGACGGACCACCTGGCCGATCTTGCGGGCGCGGTCCTGTGCCGCCGCCAGAGTGTTCACGATTTCCATGAGGCGGGAAATGCCCGTGTCGCGCGGGTATGCGCGCAGCCCGGCCTCAAGCACTTCACGCGCGTCGTCGAGGCGCTTCTCTTTCATGAGGACGCGTGCGGTTTGGGTTGCCTGGTTAATGGCTTCGAGCCTCCTTTGGGCGGCCAGATATTCCCGCACTTCCGAGAGCAACTCGGAGGCGGCAGGTTCTTCGGGATACTCGGCGCACAGGGCTTCGGCAGAGGCGCTAGCTTCCTGCAGGCGTTGACCGTAAAGTGCCTCTCTAGCCCTGGCCAGCGCCGCCGCAAAGGCGGCTTGGCGGCGGCGCTTTTCGGCCTCGGCGCGTTCGCGCTCCACACGCGTCCGGCAAGCGGCGATTTTTGGACTGGACAAGCCAGCGGCTTCCGCCTCGCTCAGGACTGCCATGGCACCGTCATAGTCTCCGCCGTTCGAGAGGCCCTCGGCGCGGGCCAGCATGGCCGCTTCCCGGCGGCTCCGAATCTGCTGGCGCAGTTGATCGCGCAATTCGGGGGCCTCCGGATTGCCGGAATCCAGTTCCGCGGCGCGCGCAGCCTTGTCCACCGCATGTTCCAGTTGGCCCCGCTCCATTTCGGTGCGCGCTTCGGCGACCAGGCGCACGGCGCTGCGGACGTTTTCAATGGTAATCTGCACCTGATCGACAAGCGTCCGGATCTCCGGGTTGGTTTGATCGAGCTTGAGGGCGCTCTCAAAACACTGCAAGGCTTCCTTAAAGCGGCGCGCAACCAGGTGTTCGTGGCCTTTGCGGACCAGCGCTTCGGCACGCGCGCGCATGGCCTTGCGTGCCCGCTCTTTTTGGATCTGTTCCCGCCAACGATCGGCTACCTGGTTTAGGGGATCCCAATGCAGCACTTGTCCAATTGCGACCTGCGCCCGCTCGAGGTCCCCGGCGTGAATCAAAGGTTCAATCTCAGCCGCCACGACGGCGGCCCGTTCACGCCGGAGGCGCTGCAAAACCGGCTGAGTTTCCAGGACGACCTCATCCAGCCGGTCGGGGCGGATCTCGGGATCCTTCACCAGGAGCCGATGAATCATACTCTCCAGCGCCGCCGGGCATTCGGGAAGCTTTTCCCGGATCGGCCGCGGCTCGTTGGCCGTGATGCGATACATGACGGTCGCGAAGTCATTGCCAAAGAACGGATGTTCCCCCGTAAGCAGCTCATAGTAGACATCCGCGTAAGCGAAGATGTCCGAGCGCTTATCGGCATCCCGGCCGGTGAACTGCTCGGGAGCCATGTACAGAATCGTTCCCGCAATATCGCCTTGCCGCGTGCGGCGCGTTCCGTCCTTGTCCATCACGCGGGCAATCCCGAAATCCATCACCTTCACGGTTCCGTTTGGCAGCACCATGATGTTGCCGGGCTTGATATCGCGGTGGACCACATTTTCGGAGTGGGCGTACTGCAGACCCCTCGCGACCTGAAACATGATTTCGACTTTATCCAGCAGTTGAATGGTCACCCCGGCGACCTTCTGGGTTTTTATAACGCTCTCCAGGGTTTCGCCATCCAACAGCTCCATCACCAGATAGGGCATGCCGTCCTGCAGGTCGAAATCATAGACTTTGACGATGTTTTCGTGCTCGAGCTGACCCGCGGTCTTGGATTCATCCTGGAAACGGACGAGCATGTCCGGGTCCGAGCCTGAAAGCACCTTGATGGCGACGTAACGGTTGACGTTAGGATCGAAAGCCCGATAGACGCGGCCGAAGGCCCCCCGGCCCAATTCATCGGTCGTTTCATCGCGGATGAGATATCTGCCGAAACGTCTGCTCATGCTTTGCCGTGGGCCGTTCCGGTTCCGCCGCACCCTCTGTTGAGTAAGCCGGCAATAGCGGGCGCGGGCAGGAGCTCCGGGAATGCCGATCCGGACCTTTCGTATGATAACTCAAGTGAGGACGAGTTTGCGGATCGGTAGAACGGGAAGGATTGCACAACCACTCCACTTGTGCTAGTTTGTCGTGGGCGAGCATCATGGCAATCGAGGCTTTTGGCAAGACCGACCGGGGTTGCGTTCGGACCGAGAATGAGGACCGCATCCTGGTTGACGATGCGCTGGGACTCTATCTGGTCTGCGATGGAATGGGCGGCAGCAAGCGCGGGGACATAGCCGCGGAATTAGCCGCCGACGCCGTCCGGTATTACATCGATGCCTCCCGCGACCGCTACGATGTGAGTTGGCCCTTCGGCTACGCCTTCGAACTGTCGCTGGACGCCAATCGCCTGGCAACCGGGGTGCGACTCGCTAACCGGCACGTCTGGCGGCGGGCCGAACAGGACCTGGAACTCGCCGGTATGGGAACCACCATTGCCGCGGTATTGATCGGCGACGGCCGCGCGGTGGTGGGCAACGTTGGCGACACCCGCGTCTACCTGTCCCGCGAGAACCGGCTCACGCAAATTACGACAGACGACACCATGATCGCCAGCATGGTGCGGAAGGGCCTCCTGCCGGCTGCCGAAGCCGCTTCGCACCCCATGCGGAACGTAGTCACACAGGCTGCCGGGCCGCAAGAAGAGGTTGAAGTGCACCTGCACGAGGAAAAAATTGCACCAGGTGATGGGTTCCTGATTTGCAGCGATGGCTTGTATAATCTGGTACAGGAGCCGGACATTCTGGCTGCTTTGGCGGACAGCGGCAGTCCGGAGGCCGCGGCGAAACGACTCATCGAAGCCGCCATCGATCGGGGCGCGCCCGACAACGTTTCGGCGGTGGTCTTGCGGTACAGTTAATGGAGTCTGATGGCATGACTGGCATGACTACCTTGGGGCGATACCAAATTTTCGACAAACTCGGTACCGGATCCATGGGCACAGTGTATCGGGCTCAGGATACGATCCTGGAACGCGAAGTCGCGCTGAAAACCATTCGCACCGAAGGAGATATCCATCCCGAGCTGCGCGAGAGGTTCTATCGGGAAGCGCGGGCATGCGCGCGATTACAGCACCCCTCGATCGTGGTGGTCCACGATTTGGGAGAGATCGATCATGTGGCCTACATCGCCATGGAGCTGTTGGACGGCGCCGACTTCCGCAAATTGATCGAGCAGCGCGTGGAGATCCCCCTGGCCACAAAGCTCGAGGTCATGGCCCAGGTTTGCGATGCGCTGGCCTATGCCCACCGGCGGGGCATCATTCACCGGGACATCAAACCGAGCAACCTGTTTCTGATCGAAAAGAGACATGCGAAAGTGCTGGACTTCGGCATTGCGCGCCTGCCCAGTTCCCAACTCACGCAGGAAGGGAAGATTCTCGGGACGCCGAATTATATGGCTCCGGAGCAGGTTCTGGGAAAGCCAACCGACGGGCGGTCGGACCTTTTCTCGGCGGCGGTGGTTTTTTTCGAATTTCTGGTGTACGCGCATCCTTTCCAGGGAGAGAGCATTCCGCGGCGGATCGTTGAAGACGATCCGGACGCGCTGGGAGCGTCTGAACGAAAGCTTCCGATTCTGCTGGAGAGGGTCTTCGCGCGCGCCTTGGCCAAAGAGCCGGACCGGCGCTATCAAACGGGCGACGAGTTCGCCGGCGATTTGCGGGCGCTCGCCGATCTGCTACTGCAGAACGCCTCGCCCTCCTTTTCGCGGGCGCCATTGCCTTCGGAGCGCGACGTTGCCGCACGCGTCGGGCCGCCGGGTGAGGATCTTTACGATTCCCGCCTATCGGAGTTGATGCAGTTGATACCGGAGTTTGAAGGCGCGATGGCGCATGGCGATACCACTCTGGCCCGCCAGATTCTGGTGCGGCTGGAAGCCATCGGGACGGCGGATTCCCGCTGCGCCGAACCCGTACGGCTGTGCCGGGCCCGGCTCGCGGAACTGGAGCCGGCGGCCGGGCCTGCCGTGCAAGCAAGCCCGCAGGAACAGGCGGGGCCAATCGGCGCTGCGCCCTCCGCCGTGCCGCTGGCTCGAGATCCGGGGACCAACACAAAGACGTGCGGGTACTGTGGCGCATCCAATCGGAGCGCGGCGGCGCATTGCATTCAATGCGGCGCGCGCCTGCCTGCCGGGATGCCTGCGACACCCGATCCCATTCCGACGGTGGTCATGCCGCCGGCGGAGACCCAGATTCGGCCCAATCTCGAGGCGACCGCTCTTTTCCAAAGCGGCGCTGTAGCCCAGGCCCCCGCCCGGCTGCCGGAACGTGGCACCGACAGGGAGGCCGCGCCAGACACGAAGGCTCCCGTAGTGGAGCCCCCGCAACCCGTCCCGCCAGCGCCGGACAGGCTAGCCTCCGCGCAGGAGCGGCTCCGCGGCTGGTGGCAACGATTACTCGAATTAGCGCGGAAACAGAAGCAGGTCGCATGGCTTGCGGCGGGGCTCCTGGCGGCGATCGTGGCGATGATCGTAGTCGCGCTGGCGTTCCAGCCCACACGACTCCAGTCCGCGCGGGTCTTCGCCCTGGTGAGGCCCGCGCATGCACCGCTTTATGCCGAACCCAGCGCGAAGTCCAAAACCATAACGGTTTCCCATTGGGAACGGATCAACGTTCTCCAGATGCCGCAGGCGCCCGATCAGCAGTGGCTTCCAGTTCAATTGGCGCGCGAAAAAAAGGTCTTTCGGCCCGGGTACATGCATGCTGCGGACCTGGAGCGGTGGTATAGTCCCGACGCTGCCTCCAAACTCCGTTTGATGCTTCTTTTCCAAGCCGGGGAAACAGGTACGGATGGCGAGGTTCAGCAAGTATTGTACGATTTGCAGGCGTTGGTGGATCGCGTTCCGGACGCGCCGGTATCGCGTGAGGCACAGATCTACATGACGAGCCTGGAACTGGTCCTGGGGCGGCACATGAAATCCGCCGCCCCAACTGACCTGGCTTGGCAGGGTCACGTGGAATCCGCGCGCAAAGACCTGGAGGCTGGCATCGGGGGAGCGGAGCCGTCGACGGTCGAGGCGTACCGGCGGCAAATCGCCGAAGTGACTGCGGAGACTGCAGCCACGCCTCCGCCGCCTCCGCAGCCTGTTACTGGTACGGTTTCCGCTTCGCCGAAAAAGAAGATCGAGAAGCTTCTAAAGGATGCGGAGGATCTTAAAAAGGACAATCCCGCCGAGGCCGAGAAGTATGTCGATCAGATCCTGGAGATGCAGCCTGACAACAAGCATGCGCAAGAGTTGCAGGAATATATTAGAAAAAGGAAGGAGTTTCTTGCAAGATAAGAGTGATGGCCGGGTACTAGTGCTGGTTGGGGCCCTGCTGTTCTGCAGGGCGCCAGTTTGCCGCGCTCAATCGCATCCTTCTCCAGAGGGATCCCAACAGGCAATAGCAGGCCAAAAAACAAAGAGCGGCCCGTTGTCGCTCTCAGCAGTTCTGGAGTTCCTAGACGATTTCAAGCATGACATCGCGAGCGAGCAGGAGGTGATAGAAAAGCTGGCCCGCGGACTCGATTTCAAGGCTGACGCAAAGACTCTCGCTGCGCTGCGTGAAAAAGGCGCGACGGATGCCATTATCGAAGAGATCAAGAACCGTGCGAAGCGGGAGGAGATCGCGACTACTCTCTCGTTAAGATGCGCGCCCGCCGAATGCCAGATCAAAATTAATGGACAGCCCGCGGGCGTTACATCGGACGGCCAACTGGTCAAGACCGGGCTGCCGCCCGGCGAGGTCACCGTCGACTTCGAGAAGGAGGGATACATCACCGACCAGAAGACAGTGAAGGCCAGCAGCGAACCAGGCCGTCCCACTTCGGTCACTCTCGAGCCAACACCCGCCACCATGGCCGTCAACGGCAAGAAGCTTTACGAGATGATGGTGCGCGCTTTGGGCGGCGCAGCCATCGTGAAGAATCTCAGGAGCATCACCGGCAGCGGTTCCCTAACTTCGTACAAGGACGGCAAACAAAGCGATTGGGACTTCGATGTCGCCATGGGCCCGCCGCACCTCATCGAGATGCAGGTAAAAGGTTCGGCGGCAGGGCTTCTTTACGGGTGCAACGGCGAAAAATGCGGGGAAAAGAAGAAAGGGTTTCTGATTTTTAAAGGTAAAAGGCTTCCCGAGGCCGTCGCGAGCGACCTCGAACCCAACCTGCGGCTTTTCTCGCACTATGACCTGGTATCCGTTCTGGAAACGCTGAGTTCCAAGGTACGTCTTACGGCTCGCACCGCGGACATCCACGGCAAGATAGAGCAGCACCTGAATGCCGATGCGCCTGACTTTGCATATGTGCTGACCATAGGCACAGATTCGCTGCCCACTTTAGTCGAGTACAAACCCCGAAGCGGGCTTGGGGCAGCCACGGTCACTTATGGAGAATACGTGAAAGTTGGCGACTACAATTACCCAAAGCATACTTCCGTAACACTTCCGGGCGCCGCGCAATCGGGAATCGCAGTCCGGCTGGAGCATGTCGATTTGGGTTCCAAGCTACGCCTTAGCGATTTTCCGAAATAATCTCCGCCGAATCGCCTATCGATGCGGCTCGTCAATTCCAAAATCGTATCCTTTACCGAAGTTGCCCTTGGGGGGCTCGGCCGAGCCGACCAGAAAAAACAGGTACTCGCCTTTGCCGAGTTTGCCGGTGCCGATCTTGAATAACCGTGGACCCACTTCCAATGAATCGAACTGCCGCATTGCCGAGGCTTTGAGTTCCTCCTTCTGGCTGGGCATCTCGAGTTCCCGGCGATCGCTCTTCCCTTCCAGGGCAACCAGGACAACTTCTTCGATGCCCTTACCCTCCGCAAGACGCAAGTAGAAGACTGGAGCGGGATTCGGGATCCTCGTCTTCGAAGCCGGCCCAACCAGGTAGCCGATGGTCTTGGGTTTCTTCAGGAGAACCTTGCCGAGGCCAGCGCCCTCTTTCACTCCCAATAGCATCTTCAGATCGATTTTTGTGGGCGGGTCTTCAGGAGTTTTTGTGGGCGCGTCTGCAGGAAAACGATACAATCCCGGCTCGGGCGGTACCTTGGATGCGTACTTATCGTCGGGATACTGTTTGACGGGCGGGCCCGCCTTGGGGGAAGAAGCGGAGGACGCATCCGGTCCGGCAGCCGGCGGGGGTGGCGGCGCGGGGGGAGTATAAGGCTGCGAAGGATCCAAGAGAAACTTGATGATGTTGTCGCTGACACCGGATTTCTTAAGCTCGAGCAGTTCTTCCGTGCTGAGGTCGAATGCCTTGCCGTTCTTCTTGATTTTGGTGACGATCAGTTCCTCCGACAATCCGGTCTGGCATAGCTTGACAACTTCTTCCACCGATAGGGGTGCGGTGCTGCCAGGCGCCTGTGCGCCTTGCAACCCAAGCAGCGTAGCGGCTAGCGCCATCGAGAGCAGGAAGTGGAGAAGCGAGCGGCCCGCGATCATAGGAGCTCAATTGAGATTAAATCAAATCAGCCGGGCATGCAAACGAGAGGTCCGAAAAGGAAAAGGGCGCGGGGATGACGGGGATTGAGGAGGGTCTTGCAAACCGTCACCTTAAGGTGTAACTTTATCTAGACGCGAGATCATGGAGCCGGAACCGCGAATACGGCGATCGGAAGAGTTGAAGGAAGCCGCCGAGGCGCCTCATCCTTCAGAAAACCTCGCACTTTTATACCAAGGCCTGCTTACGGGTATCGTGCGCATGCAAGCCGGGCGGCAGCGCATCACCGACGGGGAGTCCTTCCGCAGACGGACAAAGTCTGCTTTGCAGGATGTGGAGCGGGAGGCCACTGCGGCCGGTTACGACGGGGAGGACATCAGGGACACGCACTTTGCGATTGTCGCTTTCCTGGACTCGGTGGTACTCCACTCGAACGACCCGGCGCGCGCGGAGTGGGAGCGGAGGACACTGCAGGAGGAATTGTTTGGCCAGGCGGTCGCAGGCGTCGTTTTCTTCGAAAAACTAGAGCGTTTTCGCGCTCGTCGCGATTCGGAACGGTTGGCCGACATTTTGGAGGTGTATCTGCTTTGTCTGCTGTTGGGGTTCGAAGGCCGCTACTCGGGAGGCTTGCGAGGAGATCTGGAGTCCACGGTGGAAACCGTGCGGAGACGGATCGACGATATCCGGGGGCGCAGCCGCCAGATCTCACCAGCCGGCGGCTTGCCATCGGAGCCTGCCCGTGCGGAACCCGTTAAACCTCAACAATTCCACCGTTTCCGCGTAATTACGCTGGCCGCAGTGATCTTCACTATTCTTTTGTTCCTGTGCCTGAAATTGACCTTGAACTGGTCTTTTGACCAACTGGGCAACAAGTTGTCGGGGCTACAGTGACGATCAAAACACTGCTCTTTTCGCTGTTCTTATATGTGTGCCTGGCCTGGGTAGGAGCCGCCTACCTGCGTCCCGATGAAATCCTGCATTTTGGACTGCTCTGGACCGCGATTGGCCTGATAGTCGTGCTGGCGTTCATTATCGGCGCGCGCCTTTTCGGCTGGTGGCGGTTGTCGCGGGCGAAAGCCGCTGCCCGGCCCGCCGCTCACGTCAGGCCCGCGCCCATGGTCCACGAGGACGACGCGGCGCTGGCCGCTTTGATTGCAGAGGCGAACGCCAATCTGGCAAAATCCCCCGCTTATGCCGCCAAGCAAGTGACGACACCGCTCTCAGGCATGCCCTTGTACTTGCTAATCGGCCCGGAGGGCAGCGGTAAAACGAGCACGTTCGTCAATTCCGGCCTAGAGCCGCAGTTGCTTGCCGGGCAGGTGTCCGGAACCGGGCCCCCGATGCCCACGCGTCTCTGCAATTTCTGGGTAGCTAAGGACGCGATCTTCGCCGAACTGTCCGGCCGGGTGTTCAGCGGCGACACGGCTCGATGGACCCAACTGCTGAAGGTGTTGCGCGGCGACTCCTCCGTTCCGATGTGGCGACGGCTTTGGCGTGAGCCCGAACAGGGCCTTGCGCTCCGTGGGGTGATCGCGTTCTGCGATGCTAAGGAGTTCACCGGCACTCCGAACTCCCAAGCCCTGGACCGTCGCAGCCGCGACTTGCAGGAACGGCTACAGGCTGTCGGCGACGTTTTTGGTATTGACTTTCCCGTCTATCAGTTGTTTACCAAGAGCGACGCCATCCCCTATTTCCCGGATTTTTTCCGGCGGCTGCCGGAGCCGGAGGCAAATCAGGTATTTGGTTGCAGTCTTCCGCTTCACGAGCTGGGGACAGCCGAGGTTTCCGCGGACGAACAGGCCAAGCGGCTCACCCGGTCTTTCCGTCCGCTCTATCAGGAGCTCGCGAAACGGCGAATCACACAGCTCGCCCACGAACCCGACCCGGCCCGGCGGCCCGCAGTCTACGAGTTCCCCAGGGAGCTCAAGCGGATTCGCACGCCGTTACTGCAGTTCCTGAGCGAGACATTCCGCCCCCATCCGCTGCGGCTTGGTCCGTTGCTTCGGGGGTATTATCTGACCGGCATCCGCGAAGTGGAAGTTGCGGCGGCGAACGTGAGTGAAACCCGCGCAGACTGGCCGGCTCAAAAGATGGAAGCCACACGGCTGTTCAGCGCTGCGGACGCCACCCGTATCTTCCGCCCCGCGGATATCGGCATGACCTCGAAGATCGCCGGCCGCGGCATGCTGGTGCGCCGGTGGATGTTCGTCTCGGACCTGTTTCATAATGTCGTGCTTGCCGACCGGCCCGTGCCGAAAGCCGCGACAGTCGACCGGCGGGTCGAATTGTATCGCCGGGGCATTCTCGCCGGGGCATGCGGTCTCTGTTTCCTGATGTGCTTTGCTTTCCTGTGGTCTTGGACCCGCAATCGCACACTCTTGGGTGACATCAGGCAGGCTGCCGACGCCAGCATTGAGCAACCCGACAAGACGATGCTTGGGAAACTGGGAACGCTGGACGCTCTTCGCGAACAGGTCCAGCGGCTGATAGATTTGGACGGTAGCCGGCCCTTGGGGCTGCGCTGGGGTCTCTACTCCGGTGATCGGGTTCTGGACGAAGCGCGGCAGGCATACTTCCGGCGCTTTAAGGATCTTCTGCTAAATAAGCTAAACGGCGAGATAATAGGTCGTCTACAAGCCGTGCCTGCAACACCTGTTGGAGACTCCCCTTACGAACCCACCTACAGCCTGTTGAAAACACACTTGATGATTTCCGGTTCCTGCAAGCCCGAGCCTGCCGCGGTTGCTCAGGTGCTGAAGAGCACCCGTCAAGAAGCCAGGTTGGCCGCCGGGTCATCCGAGGAGCAAACGCTAGCGGATCGGCAGATCGCGTTCTACGCAAACGGGCTGCTGCCTGAGGGAAACCCTTTCCGCGTGGGGGAAAATGCGGACGCCCGCGAGCGGGCACGGCAGTATCTTCAAAACATCAAAGGCATTGACAGGATATACAGGAATATATTGTCCGACGCCGAAGGCAAGCTGAAGTCTCAGCACCTTGGCGAACTGGCTCCCAAGTACGCTGAGGTGCTGAAGGGCCCGGCGGAACCGAGCGGCGCCTTCGCGCAAGCCAACTGGGATTTCATGCAGAACGCTTTCAAGAAAAACAATACCGCCGCATCAGGGGATCCCTGCGTCGTGAGGAGCTCTTCGGATACCGGGGGCAGCGGGACGCAGGATGCCGAGGTCGCACGGAAACTGCGCAGCATGTTTATTGCAGACTATGTCAAAAGTTGGCGCAGCTTCGTGCAGGGGTTTTCGGTGGTCCGGTACAGCGGTCCGGACGACGCCGCAAAAAAGCTGCAAATCCTGGCGGACTACAAATCGCCGTTGCTAGCGCTTTTTTACTTGACCGGCACCCAGACTAATTTCCCAGCGACAGCGGACGAGCCGGGCACTCTGGAGAAACTTGGAGAGAAGGTAGGGCTCGGAAAGGCGCTTTCCGGGAAGAAGAAGGCCGAACAGGAGGCACAGAAGGCGGGTGTGGTCCAGACGGCGGCCAAGGAGATGCGTCCCGCCGACATCACGCAGATTTTCCAGCCGGTGCACTGGGTTGTGCCGCCAGCCGGCGACAAGTGGGTAGGCGACAAGAACAGCGCCTATATCCAGGCGCTCGCGGACCTCGGGCTGTCCATGCAGGCGATAGCTGCCAATAGGCTCGATCCGGCGGCTCAGCAGGCGGCCCTACAGAACTACGGCAAAGCGCTGGCGGCCGCCCAGCAGATTGAAAGGGGATTTATATCCGTAGGCGAGGCGGGCTTGGACTCAGAAGTGCAACGCTTGCTGGAGCAGCCATTCCTTTACACGAAGAGCTTCATCAACACCGATTTGGATAAGGCGGCAGCGGGTCAGATCAACGGCGAACTACACAAGCTCTGTGTAGCCCTGAGCGGCACGCTACGCAAGTACCCGTTTCAGCCCTCGTCCAAAGACGATATAGGCCTTGACGAGCTCGCAAAGTGGTTTGGGCCGGCCGGGGCCATCTGGCAATTCCAGGCGAAAACGCTGGCTGAACTGACCATGAAAGATGGTTCTCAGTGGAGGCCGAAGGATGCCGCAAAAAAACCGCAGGTGACGGAAGAAATGCTGGCCTTCCTCAACCGCGCGCAATCGATCGCGGATGTATTCTATCCTAGCGGCGCGAACAAGCCGCGGCTCAACTACACTTTGCGGCCGAAGCTGGACAGCAGCTTCAAGGACTCGATTTTGGAGCTGGAAATCGACGGGTTGCCTTACCAATGGACATCGGGCTTGCAGAAGCAGTTCACCTGGACTGGAGAGAAGAGCGTCGGAGCGGTAGCCCGGATAAGGACGGGCACGGTCGCCTATGCTTTTGCCTCTCGCACGGGAATCTGGGGCATTTTCCGAATCATGGCCGAGGCCGAGCCGCGGCCTCTCCTAGGCAAGCTTGTTGAATGGAAATACTCGCGCGTGGGCGATGGACATCCCGATCCGATCCAGCCCGGTCCGGTCCGGCTGGAAGTTGTCGAGTTTCCCGGAGGTAAAGATGTCTTCAATTCGGCTTTCTTTAGCTTGCAATGCCCGCAAAAGGCAGTTCAATAGCCGCTGGACGACCGGCATGACCTCCGCTGCGCCGGCCTGCCTAAAAAAAGATTTGCCCAGGAAGGAAACGGCAGCGCCGCCAACGTCACTATTATGTTTGGAGCCCTCAAAGGGACCCAGGAACCCGGAATGCGAGGCGGCCTGTGGGACGTCCAAAAGGGCGAAGGGGATGCGGCAAAATGGGCATTTGCGGCGAAATGGGCGAAATGGGCCTTTACAGCATTGCCGGATTGTGATAAGCTTCTGCGAGCAGAGAATACGATTCTCAAGAACGTTACGAGAGAGTGCGTGTTGGGAGACGCATTTGTCCAAGGGACTATGAACAATGCCTAAAGAAAGCCAGCAAAAGAAACTCGGGCGCGTCCGCCCGCCGCGGGTCCACATCACCTACGATGTGCAGGTCGGCGATGCCATCGAAAAACGCGACATACCCTTCGTCGTGGGCGTATTAGCCGATCTCTCGGGTGTGCCCGACAAGCCCCTTCCGCCCATCGCAAAAAGGAAGTTCGTCTCCATCGACCGGGACAACGTCAACGACGTAATGAAGAAAATCGGCCCACGGCTCGCCTTCAAGGTGCCCAATCGTCTGAGCGAGGACGATACCAAGCTGAATGTCGAATTGCGCTTTGAGAGCATGGAAGATTTTCAGCCAGCTAAAGTCGCCCAGCAGGTTACGCCGCTGCGCAAATTACTGGAGTTGCGCAATAGCCTGGCGAACCTGCGAAGCAGTCTGATCGGCAACGAAAAGCTGGAGAACCTCCTACAGGAAGTGGTCCAGAATCAGGAGTTGCTGCGGCAGGCTGGCTCGGAAGCTGGCATCCGCCCAAGCGAAGAGA
>OBLW0100000829.1_pt1 | contig 26682 bp, 23 predicted proteins | sample 1520161 | NCBI WGS metagenome assembly OBLW01 (sample SAMEA3539309, study PRJEB22396) | soil metagenome | biome: tundra; feature: field; material: soil | place: USA | collected 2010-05 | depth 0.15 m | reverse complement strand
CTTCCACTTGGTCATATTGTTTGTCCTGGATGAGCTGGTAGATCAGCGTCTTCCGCATGCCAGGGTTGAAGGGTGCCAGAGCAACGGCCTTTCTGGCAGACAGGATCGCCTCGTCGCGCTTGTTGCTTTGGTCCTGGGCCGCGGACAGATCGACATAGACGAACGGCTGCAACGGATCGAGCCGCAGAGAGTGCTCCAGATGGGAGATAGCCTCGGCGTACTTATGGTCATCAAGATCGCGATGCCCCAGGGAAGCCTGGACAATGGCGTTCTCCGGGTTGAACGTCTCCAACTCGGCCAGTGTCTTGAGCCAGGATTGGACAAACTGCTCTTTCCCTTCGACCTTAAGCAACTTGTAGGCCTGCAAACGAATCAGGGCAGGCGGGGCCAAAGCTCCCGCGCCGCGCTGGCCCGCAGGGTTGACCTCGACCAGGTCGGGCATGGTGGCCGTGGTCTGATTGAAGGTCTCGTTTGGGAATGGTTCGTCGGGAGTGCGCACGATACGATGGTTGGTCGCGCTGGAGTGCGAGATGACGCCGATGCTGCGGCGGGGCATGTGACAGCCAATACAGTTGTCGCTTGGCGTGGTGGCCTGGCGCGCAACGTGCGGCGCGGTACAACTGGCCTCGCTATGGCAGGCGAGGCACTTGGACTTGAAATAGGCCGGGGCTTCCGCCTCGGTGGGCTCGACGTGCGGATCGTGACAGCTAATGCAGCGCAGCTGTTTTTCTGCGCTTAGGTTCCGCGTGGCGAGGAAGCACCTGCTCAAGCTCATGGAGTAGTAGTGCTGGACGTGATCCTCGTTGGGCGGGTTGTCGCGCGTTGGTGGAATCTGAAAAATGGCGACGGTGCGTTCGAGGGGGTCGCCCGGGCGGAAATCCTGATAAGTCTTCCCAGGTTGCAGGACGCGTGCGTCGCCAGCCTGATGGCAGGACATGCAGATGTCGTCGGCCAGCTGGCTGCTCAAATGCTCCGGGTTGACGATCATGGGGTCTGAACCGTTTTTGGCGAACTTACCTTTGCGCATCGCTTCGACATGTGCAGCGCCTGGACCGTGACAGTTCTCGCAGCCGATGGAGGTCTGCGTGAAGGCCGGGTCGCGGTAGCTTCCGTCGCGACCGGCGATGGGCTGAGGGCGACCACTGTGGCAGTAGATGCAGCCAGGCTGGATGACGCGGTTGAAGCCGTCGTCCTGATTCTGATAGCCGGGCGAAAGATCCCAGCGCGCGGCCCGCGTGTAATGGGAGAGCGGCGCCTGGAAGAGATAATCGCCACGGCGCAGGAGGACACCGCGGCCGTTCTCTCCCGTGCCGATGATCCAGCCCATTTCATGTGCATTGCGGAAGATTTCCTGGCCGCTTGCTCCGGTTTCGTACTCGCTTTGAATCAGTTTGCCGTTCTCGACCTGGACTTCGAGGTGGTGGTTTGACTTGGCGTCGAACAAGCTAGTTGTCTCCGGCGAACCGAGAGGCAGAGTCTTCAGAAACTCCGGCGTGATGGGAGTGAGCGACCGGCCCATGCTAGCCTTGGCAAACGAACTGGCGATTCCGCGATGGCAGCGGGCGCAGGCAGCGGTGCCCACGTAGCCGTCCTGATTGGACGCTTTCGCCGTGGCAGGCGGCGTGTCGGCGGCAAGGGCCGGCGCACGCTGGCCAAATGCACAGCCCGATCCAGAGGCGAGCACAAGTGCAACTAGGATGAAAAGGCGATCGGGAAACCGTAGCATCTTCGGACAAACCATCGCAGGCCGACGGATGCGCTGTCCAGTCATGCGAGCGGGGGAATCAGGAATCCAGACTGAAAGGGCGCCGCAAGAGTTTCCTCTTACGGCGCCGACTCATTGTTTCTCAGGTGCGTTTAGAACACGATCTTGGAGCCAAGCTGCAATACGCGTGGGCCCCAATCGCTGACCGCCGTTCCATACTGCCCGCCCTTAGACGAAGTCCACGTCGTATTGATTTGGTTGAACTCCGTGTGGTTGAAGGTGTTGTACGATTCCGCGCGGAACTCGAAGTGAGCCCGTTCGGTGATCGCGAAGTTCTTGTAGAGAGAGCTTGTGAAATCGACGCGGCCCGGGCCCAGGAAGGTGTCCTTTCTGGCGTTGCCGAAACCGAGGTTAGGACCACCGGCATAGCCGGGGGTCGGTGGGGCTAGCGGATCCAGTGCAAGTGATCCGACGCCACCGTTGGCGTAGGTATCGAACCAGTCCCCGACCTTGTGATGGTAATGGATTGGGTTGATGACATTGGCGCGGTTTGTGTAGTTCCCGCCCAACCCGATCGTGTCGTTCACGCCGCTAAAACCGGCGCCGTTGGTGTTGCCCGCCTGTGCGAAGCCTGGCTCGCCCGTCTCATCCACAAAGGTGCCTGCAAGCTGCCAGCCACCCAGCAGGGAGTGAGCCAACCCATTGGCCTTGTTGAAGATGGGCAAACTGTAGATGTAGTTTCCCCCGAAGATCTGACGGCGGTCGTAACCACCGTTGCCCTTGTCATACTTCAGGTTATAGGGGTTATTTACTGTCGACAAGTCTCCATCGGTGAGGTCGATGGTATGCGAGTACGTGTAGTCCAGCTCTCCGCTCAAGCCCCACTTGTTCTGGAGACGCATGCTGGCCTGCAGGCCGTTGTAGGTGTTGTTGGTTGTGTTTTCTTCCTGCGCGATATTGCCATATCCCGGGTAGGTGCGCAGCTCATTGCTTCCGGCCGGATAAATCGTGCTCGGCAATCCAGTGGAAGCCGACAAGGCTCGGAGGTTGTCCGGCGTGTTAACCGGGAAATTGTTGATGTCGCGGTCGATGTTCTGATGCCACCCGAGATTGCCTACGTACTGAACAACGATAATCACGGACGGCTGCAATTCATGTTGCACGCCGAGACTGTACATGGCCGCGGCAGGAGCCTTGTAGGTTGTCGCCAACGTGGTCAGGCTGGCCGGATAGACCGGAAGGGCTGTCGGACTACCGCAGTTCGCTGGATTGGCCGTGGATGCCGTCGATTCCCACGAGCAGGTTGGAGCGCTGTAGTAAACGCTGCCCGCAACTGGTGTGTATTCATAGGGCAGGTTGGAATTCGAAAGACCATAGGTGTCGTTGCCCTGCAAGCGCTCGTAGAAGGTTCCGAAGCCGCCGCGAAGAATGGTTTTACCCTGCCCAGTCAAATCATACGAAAAGCCGACGCGAGGTTGGATCGTGTTGTAGTCGTTTGTTACCATCCCGCGAGGCACACCGTTGCTCCCGGGTTGAACCATGCCATTGAGGTAGTAGGAAGCTCCACCAAATCCGGGAGGCGTCTGAACTCCAGGGCTGGTCGGGTCGATAGCGCCCGCGAACGTCGTAGACCAGATCACGGGATTGTTGACGTATTGCTGTGGCTCAAAGTTCTCGATTGCATTGTTGCGCTCCCAGGCATGCGGCAGCGCGTCGTAACGCAAACCAAGTTGCAGGCTGAGCCGGGGGGTCGTCTTCCAATTGTCGTAGACGTACGCCGACGGAGTCTGGTTGACATAATGCCGGATCGCCATGGACTGCGGCTGAGAATATTGGGTGGCCAGGCCAAGGAGCTGACTCATGAACGGATCGCCTGCATTCCCGCCGTTTCCGGTGCCGGTCTGGTTTTGTCCGAATTGGTAGTCACCCGCGGCATCGGCCTGCAATTGCTGATTCTTGGTGTAACGGTTGTAGCTGAAGCCGAACTTCATTGCGTGCTTGCCGCGTGTAATCGAAAGATCAACCCTGGGCTCATAGTCTTGCGCGGCGTTGTGCCATGCCCCATAACCGGTTTGCATCGCCGCGCCAATGGCATTGCCGCCCCACTGTGCGCCGGGGTACTGGTTCGAACCCGAATTCACGAAGAAGTTGTTCGAAACCCAGCTGCTCGAGTGAAGAGCATTGGGCGAGTTGGTGATGTTGATGACGTTGCCGTCGTAGTTCATCGACGCTTCAATCAGCACGTCCGGAGAAATTTCACCGGTCAGCTTGATCGCCGCGCTGTTCGCTGGGTTGCTTTCCACGCTGGTGATGGTGTTGTATGTCTCCCAGTTCCAGGCCAGATCGGCGTCCGCTTCACCTGTCGCCTGGTTATCATGCAGGAAGTGGCCGAGAATCTTCCACTTGTCATTGATTGAATGGTCAACACGAACAATCGATTCCCATGCCGTCGTCGGAGTGGCTTCCGAAGTGGTCGCCTTATCCCCTTGAGTATTTGCCTTCGGAAGGAGGCTCGAATTGAGGTACAGCACCGCATCGGGATCGAAAAGCGACGCTGGAATAATCTGGCCGGGGAAAGGCAAACCGCGAGATCCCGCGAGACCAGCAGCCGCAAGTTTGGCGGCAAAAGCAGGATCAGGTACCTGCGCCACCGTCGGAACATAAATGACCTGGCTCGTTGCATAAGCAGGGGCCACGTATTGCAGATTTGTACCCGCTGTGGGACGGTCTGCATTGGGCATCGTCGGATTGGTAGCCGGAGCGCTCGATTGAATAATCCGACGCCACTCCTGGTTAAAGAAGAAGAAGGTTTTCTGCCGCGAGGTGTTGAACACATGGGGAATAAACAACGGTCCGCCAATGTTCGCGCCAAAAATGTTCTGCCTTAACTTGGGAACCGGGGTGAAATTGGCAGCGCTCCCCTTCTGATACTTGTTGAAGTAGTCGTTGGCATCCAGGTCGTCGTTGCGGAAGAATTCCCAACCCCCGCCGTGGAATTGCTGCGTACCGCTTTTCAAAGCGAGACTGAACGTCGCTCCCGAAGCAATACCGTAATCCGGAGGATAGTTGCTGGCCAGCACCTGAAATTCGGCGATGGCGTCCATTGAAGGCATGACGCTCATACCACCGGCGCCGCCGCGGTCATCGGCTTCCGCACCATCCAGGAGCCAGATGTTATGGCTTTGGCGCAGACCGTTCACGCTGATGCTTGCGCTGGAAGCCGAAGCCGTTGGGGGGTTGTTGTCAGGAAGGTTGGAACTTACGCCAAGACCAAGAGCGGCGAGTGACGTGAAGTTACGATTTTCGGTTGCGATCGAGGTAACCTGTTCGCCGCTGATCAGCGTGCTGACTTCATTTGACTCTGTCTGCACCTGCAGCGCATCTGCCGTAACTGAGACTTCCACCGTCTCGGCGCCGACTGTGAGCTTCACATCGGTTGCAAGTGTCTGCGATACGTTCAGGGTCAGGCCGGACGCCTGGTAGGTCTCAAACCCCTTCGCGGCAACCTTCAGGTCGTAAGTGCCGACGTTCAGTCCGGCGAATACAAATCCGCCCGTCGCATTGCTTGTAGCGTTGAAGACAAAACCGGTTTCCTTTTGCTTCAGTGTCAGGTTTGCGCCTGGCACGTATGCCCCAGTCTGGTCCGTGACTGTACCGACAATCTCAGAGTTCTGCTGTGCGAATGCTGCCACGCCAGCGAACAATAAGAGGACCGGCACAATAATGGATAGTAATCTCGCAAGTCTCATGTAGCCTCCCTTTTCAAAAGTTGCTGCTGTACATCTGCCGCTTCACTATCGAATTAGCCTGAAGCCTGGAACGATTTTTCTCGGCATTGAAAATGCGAGGCTATTTAACGCGCATCTCGCGATTGCCGTCAAGTAGAAAATCCATTTACTTGAGATCATTCCTTGCATCAGCCAATTCGCCCCGTCTCTTCGGTGGGCTGCCTTCCGGTCTTCTGGAGGGCTTCACCCCCGGTACTTTCAAGTACTGCGGGGTTAAGTTGCGTTTCTCTTTCCAGCCGAAGCGCTCCTCGCTCCCTCCGGCCTATTTCTGGTCCTAACCGACTCCCTGCGAGCCACTAGAGCAAGCCTGGAATGGGCTGCTTTATCCGTTCTTTGGAAGAAGAATTTCCAAGAGATATGTCTTTTGGAATCTTCTTGCTCAAACGTTTAAGCAGAATGCGCAGTACATCACATTCTTTGGGCCGGTGGAGATTAAATGCCGGACAAGGGATGGTTGTCAAGGATCAAATTGTCATTTTTGCAGGCGTGCGGAAGGGCCAGATCGCGACTCCGAAGCAAGCTATCGGAAGATAAGGACTTCTAAGTTGCGGGTACTCCGGAAAGTTACTTCCGCCTAAGGTGCGCCGGAGCTAAGGGTCGTCCTTGACGAGGCCGACCAATCGAATTTTCGCGAAAGGCTTAATGAGATAGTCATGAGAGCGCAGCACTGTTCGGGCAGCGCAAGCAAGTATTCCGTTTTTGGGAATTACCGCTGTTTTGACCTTCATTTTGAGGAATAGCAATTCTATTCACGCAGTAAGAAGGCACGTTAACGCATGCGCGCAAGGTCGCGCAGATCGCGCGCAGTTGCTTCAAGGAATGTCTCCACGCTTATCTCGGGCGGGATTTCCAGTCCAGATTTCGCCTGGATTGCTTCCGCGATGCGTTGCGCGAGAAGCTGGCGCGTGTGAAGTGGTAGATCGAGCCTGCGTGCGAAGAATCCTTCAAGCACTTCCAGATCCGTCGCAGATAAACGTGCGATGCCGCTGGATGAAAGCGCGACGGACACATGCGGCTCAGGTAGAGCGGCTGGTTGCGACAAAGCCGGAGCGGTGAACGTGCGTATGCCAGTTCCCCACCCCACGGACGAAGACCTGTCCGCGGGGACCCCGGTGCCCCACCCCACGGACGAAGACCTGTCCGCGGGGACCCCGGTGTCGGCCCACAGAGGTGTCTCCTGTTCGCGATCGCGAACAACCAGAGTGCCCGCGGCGAGGTCGCCCAATCGTTGATGCTGGCGCGTGGCAAACACGGCGATGACTCCGACCGCATAGAAGAATGGGATCTGGTCCACGTATCGGATGAAGTTGCGTGCCATCGATTCAAAGATTCCAATGGCGCGGCCAGATTGCTGGATGACGCGAATTCTGGCGACGCGCTTGCCCGGAGTGCGGCCATGCCAGAAGGCTTCAAACAATGTGAAGTAGCCCCAGTTCAAAAGGAAGATTGTGATTGTGAAAACTGCGACGGTCCATTGATAAGACAGATTGGAAAAAGCCTGCAGCGCGGGTTTGAAAGCCCAGAGCACAAGGCCCAGCACAATCAACCCAGCGGCCCATATCAGCGTATCGATCAACAGCGCAATGAAACGGCTGCCAATGCCGGCCAGCGGCATCTCGATGGCCACTAGCTCCGGCGTGTCGATGTTAAGCTGATCTGAATTCAGGTCCATGGCCCACATTCTCTCAAACCAGTGGATTGCCAAGCGACGGCCGCACTGGGACCGTCTCGCCGAACTGCTTGCGCTTTCTGATCGTAATGGCCTGGCACAGCTTTCGCGCGCAGAGTTGCAGGAGATGGCCCTGCTCTACCGCCAGGTGGCAGCAGACCTCTCGGTGCTGCGCCAGGATGCGACGTCGCGCACTTACGCTGAACATGTGAATCATTTGCTGGCGCGGGCACACCACATTATCTATTCGGGGCGCAAGACGAGCGTCGCAACTCTGTTTCGTTTTTTGCGCGATGAGTATCCGGCAATCTTCCAGCGCAATCTGCGCTACGTTGTGGCGTCGTTGCTTATCTCGGTGGCCTGGGGTGTGCTGGGCGCGGTGCTGACAAGCGCACGCCCGGAGTTCATGCGGCACTTTGTCGGACCGCAGATGATCGCAACAATGGAGCGGCACGAGATGTGGACCAAGTCGATCGTGACCGTAGCTCCGATGGCTTCCAGCGCGATCATGACCAACAATCTGACGGTCAGTTTTGTGACATTTGCAAGCGGGATCGCGTTTGGATTGGGAACATTCTTCTATCTGTACGTCAATGGCATGATGTTGGGCGTAATCGGCGCCGCGTGTCATCAATATGGAATGTCGCTCGCGCTCTGGAGCTTTGTCGCTCCGCACGGATCGCTTGAACTGCCGGCGATTCTGATTGCAGGCGGCGCCGGCTTTCGTCTCGGTCACTCGATGCTGTTTCCCGGTTCGCTGCGGTGGAGGGATTCTGTAGCCGCTGGAGGGATTGAGGCCACACGACTAGTGTCCGGCGTAATTCCGATGCTGATGATCGCCGGAACCCTTGAAGGATTTTTTTCGCCATCGCATGCGCCGGTTTGGCTCAAGTTCACAGTCGGCGGCATGCTGTTCACGCTGCTGCTATTGTGGCTCTTTCGGCCAGTCAAGCCTGTGCGGACCGTATAAGACCTTCCGATGAGCCTGCACTCCATTCTGCGGCCCGAAGTTGTCGTCGCTGCGCTGCTGATTCTGTTTCCGATGCTGTTCGCGGGATTCGCTCCTGAGCGCCTCGCGGGCTGGGCTGATGTGTTGCCGCGAACGGCGCGCCTCACATGTCCTTCACTTCTGTGCGCGCCCTATGTTCTGGTCGCTCATGCCTTCGGCATTTTTCGCTGGGAATGGCTCGCGCTTTATGCGCTGTTGCCTGTCGCCATCGCACTGCTCCTGGACCAGGCACGAAGCGCCGATGCAGGCAGGCGAGGCAATTGGCGCGATTTCGTCATTCTTGCGACGCTGGGGTTGGCCGTGGATTTGCGGTGGCTCGAGCCTGCATGGCCGATGGGCTGGGCGGCATTTGGCAAGATGCTCCTGCTGGATGCCGGCATCTTCGGTTTTCTCGCGGTGCGGCAACTGGATGGAGTAGGTTTCGATCTTCGACTGCGGTTGAGCGACGCCGGCGTCGGGCTACGCGAGTTTTTTCTCTACGCTGTCATCGCTATTCCGCTTGGGTTGGGGCTTGGATTTCTGCATTTTCACCAGAACTGGCCGCAGCCGTTGCATGCGATCGCCGCCTTCATCTTCACGTTTTTCTTTATTGCGATTCCCGAAGAGCTGTTTTTTCGCGGGTGGCTGCAGAATCTTCTCGAACGGCGTATCGGCCGCGTTGCCGCACTCATGCTGTCCGCAATTCTCTTTGGACTCGCACACTGGAACAAGCGGACGACGAGCTTCAACTGGCGGTATGTGTTGATAGCGGCGATTGCGGGAATTTTTTACGGCAGGGCATGGCGCGCTCAGCGTCGCGTGGGCGCCTCGTCCATCACCCACGCAACGGTCGATACCTTGTGGTCGCTCTGGCTGCGGTGAAGATGGCGCGGTGCGCGATAGTTGAGATAGCCCAAACCAACGCGCATATTGTGCAACACGGTTGCAGGGACGGTGATGGCCACGCAGATGCCGAAGATGGCGTGCGCCATAGCCAGCGGCCAGATGTTGCGCGTCTTAAGGAAGACAAGGCAGGCAGCCAGACCCCACAGCAGCGTCAGCAGCGTCAAAATCGGATTGGGCAGATGCGCAGCGGCAAAGATGATGGCGGCTGTCACCGCGGCCACGGTTGCGCTGGGGACCAGGCGAACCAGGCGAGCGAGAAAATAACCTTGCAGCAGAAATTGCTGCGCCAACGACCAGACAGTGTATCCGCCGAACGCGAGTATCCATTGAATTAAGCCGCGGGGGCGGTGCAGGGTGTGCAGGCTGCTCGCAAAGAAGACTGCGGTGCCGGCAAGCAGGAGGGCGACGCCGACCACCCAAGACGTGCGCCAGAAGCCAGCAGCATGGCAGCCCATCGCTTTCCAACCGGGAAAGGACGAAACAATCGAAAACACGAACCATGCGATCGCCGCCCAGTAAAGCCAACGCTGCAGAGGTCTCGGCGTCCAGATGACCGCAAGGATTAGCGCGTAGCCAATGGCGAGTTCACAGAAAGCCCACGTCGTGCTACGCGCCGGAAGTTCCCCGGCGCGCACACATATTGCGCTGTCGTTTTCGGTCGGGCTCATCTTTGACCTCCCACCAATGCGCGCAACGGCCGTCGCCGTGCGAGCCTCCCTCGCTTGTACGTTCCCTTATCGGCGGGTTATTCCGAATCGAGACCTATTTAATGGTAGACGGTTGTAAGCGCTTCGCCGTTATCTACACTTTCAGGAAAATCTTCTTGCGATAAAGAATCCATACGGGAATGAAGCAAACCGCAGTAAAGGAAACCGAATAGGCAAAGGCCGCCCAGTGAGGATTGGGGATGTGCGCGAAGATGTGCGCGAAGAGCACGACGTTCAATGCAGCATGGCGGCCAGGGCCGTCCGGCACTGTCACGTTATCGAGAACACCGGGCAGTAATTCACTGAACATGTAAGCGGCAATTGCATTCGAACCGAAGACGAGCCACACCCATGTCCAGCCTTTGCGCCAACCGCGCACTTCAATCGCCCAGAAGGCGAAGGCGAGAACGGCCAGCGAGTAGCCGGCCGCGACCAGCACAAAAGAACTGGTCCACATGTTTTTGTTCAATGGAAACCAGAGGGCCCAGAAATAGCCGAGAGCGAGGCTCGACAAGGCCGCCACTGCTAATCCATTTGCTTTGAAAGAAGCGGGCTTGTCGGAACGAAGCCATAAGCCGGTCAGCACGCCGAGCAAAGCCGTGCCGATAGCAGGCAAGTCGCTCAAGAGACCTTCAGGATCGCGCACGTTGTGATCGGGTGCATAGAGATACAAGTGATGTGGGAAGACAAGGCGATCGATCCAGGAGACAAGATTCTGGGTCATGTCCATGAACGGAACGTCGCGGCCAGGCGTGCCGACACCGGGAATCGGAACCCATCGAACCAGGATCCAGTAGCCCACCAGCGCGACGACTAACGCGACGACCTTTGTCGAGGCGCGATTGTCCCAGAGATAAAAGAGGCCGACGACGAGATAGCAGACGGCGATGCGCTGCAAGACACCGTAAAAGCGCATGTGCTGAAGCTGAAAGAAGGGGAAACTGTTGACCACAATGCCCAGCAGAAAGAGGACCACTGCCCGTTGCACCGTGTGCCAGGCGAGTCGCGCCCGCGTCGCGCCACGCGCTAATCGCGCGTCGAAAGCGAAGACCACGGAGACGCCGACGACAAACACAAACGTCGGAAAGACTAGATCGGTCGGCGTCAGGCCGTTCCACGAAGCATGGTTCATGAATCGCCATGACCCGGGGCCGCCGTTGTTATTCACCATGATCATGAAGGCGATGGTGATGCCGCGAACCACATCGAGAGAAAGCAGTCGTTGCACCCGTGTGGGAACCGGCGCCGAAACGGTTGTGGCGATGGGGGTGGGTGCAGTTACCGGATTATTCATGGCAATTCGGCGCCTCCGCTCAACGAGCGCTGGTTGCACCCTACGCTACGCGGTTCGGGTGGATTTCGCCAAGTGCAGTCTCGCTTGGTGATCACGCTCTCGAAATCACGGAGACCCTGCGATTCTCCCGCAGATACTGCTACACTCCCCCTTTCAGGGAATTCCAACAAATTTGCTTTGAAGCTCCTGGAGGCTATGCGTGCCTGAGTTTGAGCCCTTTGTTTCACCTTCCGAAAACCGGCCCGAGTTCACATTTCGCGCCCTCTTGCTTGGATCGCTCTTCGGCATCATCTTCGGCGGCGTCACCGTGTATGTCGGTCTGAAGGCAGGGCTCACCGTTGCAGCTTCCATTCCGATTTCGGTGCTCTCCATTAGCATTCTGCGGGCATTTGGGCGCGCGTCGATCCTTGAGAACAACATTGTGCAGACGACGGGGAACGCGGGCCAGTCCATCGCTTCGGGCGTTATCTTCACTTTGCCCGCGCTCATTTTTCTTGGCTTCGATCTCGAGTACTCGCGCATTTTTCTGTTGGCCCTTATCGGTGGATGGCTCGGCGTGCTGTTCATGATTCCACTGCGCCGCCAGCTCATCGTGGAAGAACACGGCGTTCTGACTTATCCAGAAGGGACCGCATGTGCTGACGTACTCATCGCTGGCGAGAAGGGCGGATCGCTGGCGGGGCGCGTCTTCTCCGGGCTTGGATTGGGCGCGCTCTACACGCTGTTTCAGAACGACAACATCTTCAAGGCGTGGCCGGGAACGCCGGAGTTTCAACCGGACTTCGGACCGCAGCACATCCTGAAAGGCGCGTCGATCAAGGCGGACGCGACGCCGGAGTACCTTGGCGTGGGCTACATCATCGGGCCGCGCGTGGCTGGGGTCATCTTTGCCGGCGGCGTTTTTTCGTGGCTGGTGCTGATGCCGCTGATCTACTTCTTCGGGAAGGCGCTGCCCAATCCGATTTATCCCGGAACGATCCCGATTGCGCAGATGGGACCGAGCCAGCTTTGGTCCACTTACATTCGCCCAATGGGCGCGGGCGCTGTGGCGGCGGCTGGACTCATCACGCTGCTCAAGACCGTACCCACGATTCTGAACGCGCTGATCGCGGGCTTCAAGACGATGCGGCCGGGCGCGGGGGAGAAGAAGAAACCGATCCGGACAGAGGATGACTTATCGATGGGCGTGGTCGTGTTCGGATCGCTGCTGATCGTCGCCGCCATGTTCATTTTTCTGCAGTTCAAGCCGGTACCCGGCGCGTATGTGGGATGGGAGGCCAATCTTGCCGCCTCGCTGCTGGTGGTTGTGTTTGGATTTCTCTTCGTTACAGTCAGCTCGCGGATCGTGGGATTGATTGGCAGCTCGGCCAGCCCGGTTTCGGGCATGACCATCGCGACGCTGATGGCGACCTCGGCGATCTTTCTTGTACAGGGTTGGACGGCTCCGGCATTCGGCGCGCTTGCTATCACGATCGGTGGTGTGGTGTGCATCGCGGCGTCGAATTCAGGAGACACCTCGCAGGATTTGAAAACCGGCTACCTGGTCGGTTCCACGCCATGGAAGCAGCAGGTCGCGCTGATGATCGGCGTCGTGGTTTCGACGGTGGCGATCGGTTTCACGCTCAACCTGATGAATACGGGGTTGCAGCAGTTTCGCTCTGCCCCGCAGGCTTGGAATCTGAATGCACCGCATCCGGGCGTTTCGGTGCAGAGTGACGTGAAGCGGCTGCCGGGTCAGTTTCCGGTGCTTGGGCCAAACAATGCATCGACGCTGCATCACAAGAACGAATATGTGGTGCTGAATGCGCTGGGGTCGGCGGAATTGGCCGATGGCAAGTATCTGTATTCGCCCGCTACTGGCCGTATCGAGGTGCAGTGGATTCAGGGTATCGGCAGTGAGAAGGCCGCGGCGCCGCAAGCGCGCCTGATGGCCACGGTGATCAATGGCATTCTCAGCCGCAAGCTGCCGTGGGGCCTGGTGATGCTGGGTGTGTTCCTGGTGGCAGCAGTGGAGCTGCTCGGAGTTCGGTCGCTCTCGTTTGCCGTGGGCGCGTATCTGTCGATTGGCACCACGCTCGCGATCTTCTGCGGAGGAGCGGTGCGCTGGTTTGTCGATCAGGCTGTGAAACGTGCGGGGGGCGACACGGCGGAAGCGGAAAGCGAAATCTCGCCGGGTTCTTTATATGCTTCGGGGCTGATTGCGGCGGGCGGCATTGTCGGGCTGTTTGGAGTGGCACTGAAAGGCTACGAGACGACCGCGGACAAGGGCGACATTCTCAACTTTCCGCATACGTTTCTCGATCACTCGTGGGTTTCAGTGCTGGCTTTCGCGTTGCTTGCGTATTCGCTGTACTACTTTGCGCGGAAGCCTCTGAAGAAGTGACGCATGCTGCCAGAGATCGAGGCTTTGGAGACTGGTTATGACTTATTGGCGAATGAGAATCAGGGACGGCAAGGGTGGTCAAGATTTATGGCCGATATGTCAGGAACATGAGGTCGCGGCGATTACGTACGACGGAATTCGTGACATTGATTTGCGGCCATATTCCGAGAATCTCCACCCACCGAGCTGGAATCAGATCAACGGATCAGCCGCCAAAACGAGCTTGAGCAGGTTCGCTTGGCAGATTCGTGGAGGTGACACGATTTTTGTCGCAAGTCATGGCGAGATTGTAGGAATGGGGCATCCATCGGCAAATAGCGGAGAACTCGGCTATCGATTTGACCCAAATTCTCCCATTGCGCCCAACGACGGCGTGCCTTGGCACAACCTAATCGACATGGACTGGGAGACTAGTTTCAATTCCTTTAAGCCCGCATCGATGAGAGCCCCTCTATTACACTCCTGCCGCCCTGCGCCAGATCCGCCGAGAGCATTCTGCACTATCGAATCAATTCAAGACTTGGTTGAAAGATGCGCATGGAATCCAAGTAACTCAAGAGAAGAAGCAGATTGATGCCACGTTTGTAGTCAAAAAAGTGACGTTCCTGGTTGAGTTTAAGATCGCATATCAAGGAAATACAAAGAGGGCTATTCGCGAGGCGTTGGGGCAAATTCTTGAATATAACTACTACCCTCCCAGGGCCAGTCACGACCGTTGGCTTTTGATACTCAACTCTTCTCCAAACGACGATGATCGAGCGTTTTTGCGCTTGTTGGTAAAGGCGTTTCGTATTCCTATTTCGATTGGTTGGAAGACGAGCCGAAACTTTAATTTCGATCCGAATTTAACTTTCTGAAACACGGATTCTAATGAGCAGGCGGAGGCATTCAATCTCCTACGCGACCACCCTGAGTTGCACGCCTTCATGTTGCTGCAGGCACGCAATGATTTGAAACAGATTTGCGGCAGTTGGATTGCCTTTCGGCCCGAACATCTGATGAAGCGTCTTTACATGGAGTCCTGTGTTCTCCGCAAGAGTGGGAAAACCGACTGTGGCATTGATATAGTCTCGCAGGATTTCGCGGCCCAGCGCGGTTTCCCCTCCCAGCAGAGCTTCAACCGCATCGCTGAGCAAGCCGCGGCGAAACTTCTTGTCGCTCTGCACACGCGCCTGCACAGTCTCCCGAAAATCTTTGGTTAACGCCATGTCTCGCTCCTCTTTTGACGTTTGTAATTCTGCCAGCACTCCGCCGCGAGTGTGATGTCGTTCTGCTGACGCTGCTTCGTACCGCCGCAAAGTAAAATCACAAGTCGATCTCCATCTTTTCCGAAATACAGCCTGTATCCGGGACCGAAGTCGATTCGGCATTCAAGAACACCGCTACCGACTCCTTTCACGTTGGAAAAGTTGCCTAGCGCCAAGCGGTAGAGCGAGGTAGTGACACGCCTTGCCGCATCCGAATTGAGCCGACCAAACCACTCACCAAAGAGATTGCGACCGTCCGGATTCAGATACTCCCGGATTTCGATCATCGAACCAATAGTAACATATATATTCCCATTTAACCGAGCATCGTAGAGCGCTGCATGTGACTGACACTTATTTGCTGGCCCTAGCTGCTGCACATCGCGGGCAACTGGCCACATTCGACCGGCACCTGGTTGCAAATGCAGTGTTTAATGGTTCAAAGGCACTCTACCTCATCGGAGGGCCGAGTAGATTGAGAGGACCTACCGGAACAAGTGCGAGAGCTGCCAGAGGCCGTAGAACATGAGCGCGGCCACGGCTTCGATTGCGAGTGCCGACCTAATCCCGCGCATGCATCCGGGCCTGCTTGGCAACGAGTCCTCGTGCTCATTCACCTCTGCGAGGCTCTGCGGGAATTCCAGCACGGAGGATTGCCGCACCGGGACAAATTGAAGTTGAAATGTCGGCACAGATCGCAGGACATTGGTTTCCGCAGGATGAAAGACTCTGCTCGTCATTTTGGATGGTCCTTCTGCTTGATCTGTCGGCACCCATGCAGGATTCATCAGACCGAGCGCAAACGGAAGTACTGAACTCGATACCTGATTCTGTAGCCAACGAGGGGAGAACAGTGTGATTTATATCACGCAAATGTGAGAATGTTTTTCCGGTCTTTTCCGAATTGGTGAGCGTTCCAATTCGGGAGAGCCCTCTCGACGAATTGCTCGTTCGGCATTCACTTGTCGACCTAAATTTCACTAAACAAATAAGATATTGGGCAAACTCACCCCGCTCTTGCCGGATAGCTGGCGGAATCGATCCGCCGCTATGATTGGTTTGGGGAGACCAAGCAATGAATACTTCCGGCAACACAATCCTCATTAGAGGCGGTGGTTCAGGCCTTGGCCGCGGGCTCGCCGAAGCTTTCCATTCCCTTGGAAACCAGGTCATCATCGCCGGGCGGCGTCGGAGTGCCCTCGACGCAACGACGGCTGCGAATCCCGGCATGCAGTCGGTTGCGCTCGACCTTGAGAAGAACGACATCCGGGCATTCGCCGCATCTGTCGTCGCGCGCTTCCCAAAGCTAAACGTGTTGATCAACAATGCGGGCATCATGCGGCCGGAGCGCCTGAATGCTGAAACTGTAGACCTGACCGATTCCGAAGCTACGGTAACCACCAATCTGCTGGGGCCGATTCGCCTCACCGCTGCCCTGTTGCCCCATCTCAAGAAGCAGCCGGGCGCCGCCATCATCAACGTCTCTTCCGGACTGGCCTTCGTTGCTCTTACGCTGACCCCGACTTATTGCGCAACCAAAGCCGCGCTCCATTCCTACACGCAATCGCTGCGCTACCAGCTCAAATCCACCAAGGTCGAAGTCCTCGAGTTGATTCCGCCTTATGTTGCCACGGACCTGATGGGTGGTGCGAAAGACCCGCGTGCGATGCCTCTGAACGAATTCATTTCCGAGACAATGGAGATTCTGAAGAGCCAGCCTGCACCGGCGGAAATCTGCGTAGAGCGCGTGAAGGCCTTGCGTTTTGCAGCTGAGAGCGGGCGCTACGACGGCCTGTTCCATGGGATGAATTCGGCCCTGGCCAATTTCGAGTAAGCCTGTCGCGGAATCGTTGAGCGGAAAAAGGCGCGCAACAGCTTGGCCCTAATTCGAGTAGTTCAATTCTGCAGGGAACTACTGCGCTTGCGGAACACAACCTTCAGTTCGCGGCGCCAGTGTTCCGCGAAGGCGATGAGTTCCCACTCAACTTCAGGCGAGAGATAGCGGAGAACTGGTTCGTTGGCGGGATGAATGCGCAACGCGGGCGCAGCGAGCGAAAGATGCGGCGCTCGTGGCGAAACTTCCGCGCCAACAAAATAACCCTGCCGCTCGAAGGCCGACAAGGGCCTGGCACTTCCGGCAACGACCTGCCGGTCCTGATTGAGTGCGCGGACACGAATCCAATAGTCAAGGGCCTGCATAGGCAGATGCAAATCCTCATCGGCTTTCAATTCGATGACGGCAAGGCGGCCGTCGCGATCGAGTGTCAGCAGATCGAGCATGCCGCGGTCGCCGCTGGTTAGCGCCGGCACTTGACTGTACAGCAGATCGCCGCGCAGGTTGGGAAAAAGCTCGTCGATGTTGCTGCGCAAGCGCGATTCCAGCCATCGTTCCGGCTGCAAACGGAAGAGTGCGTCGGTATGCGATCCGTCGGGATGACGGCTGTGAACGAGACGGGCTAAAAGCTCTTTACAGAGCGATTCACTCTCGGGTGTGAGCGGAGTCTCATTTGGCCCGGCGCCGAATGTGATTTCGTTTTCGCGGGTGAAAGAATGGGCAGCCATGCCATGCCGGACGCGGGCAAACTCGAGGCCGTGCAGAAGAAGGCACACCTCGCTTGCGGAGCGGGCGCAGACTTCGACCCGGTCCCGCGCAAGGGGAGGAAGAAGGCTCATCAGGCGATCGACGCCGGCTTGGCATCGCTCGATCGCAGCAGGCGCCGAGAAGGCGTGCACCAGGCGTGACTCCAGATTGCCCGTGTCCCGAAAGTCTACGGCCGAGAGTTCTTCGCTGCGCTCGTCCAAGGTGAAGAGCTGAAAATTGGCTGCCGCATGATTGAGCCAGGCCATTCGTTCCGCGGTGGTGCGCCAGGCGCCGGCCGGAACAATCACTTTGAGGCCACCGAAGTGACGCCGTCCTTCCGCCGCAGCAGCCTGGCGACAGTAGTCGAGCCAAAGAATACCCAGCGTGAGGACGCCATCGACGGTAGAAGCCGATTCGGCTGCGCTCACGCCGATCACTGCTTCCGCGGATGTTCCGCGCAGCAGCCGCCCGCGGACATAGGCCGGCCCGAAGCTGTGCTCCAGGTCCATTGCCGAGCGGAGTCGGTCCACCCTTGAACCGATGAAGGCGCGTGTCAAGGCGCGTTCGAGGAGTCGCTGGTAGTTCCGCCGTCCGGCGTCTCGCGTGGTTGGTGTACGGCGATCGCAGGAGGGGACGAGTTCCAATGCTTGCGGCTTGGCGGTGCCCATGCGTCGCGTCAACAAACGGAGAGATTGGGCGCGCTGGCGCACTTCGACGACGGTGCGCATCAGGTTGCGCTCGTCGCTCCAGAATTGCAGCAGGCAACGACCGTGAGATTCGCCGACCGAGTAACGCGCACGGCGCAAATCAAAAATCATGCGCCCGTCTTCGAGCAGTGCCGCGGCCGGGTGTTGCGCGAGATATTCTTCAACGCTCCGGGCGAGTTTGCCGGCGGAAGCGGCTTCGGAGGCGCCCATGTGCTTTTCCTACCAGCCTTGGCGCGCGCGGAGGCCGGTGATGTGGGCGGTGTGATGGCGGGAGTGCCAGTCGTAGAGGGCCAGGGTGGTCGCGAGATTTTGGCGGCCGCGCTCCGGGTGATTGAATCCCTTCCGAAAATCCTCGTCACTCATCGATTCAAGCAGCGCAACCCACCGCTCGTGCAGCGCGGTAACCAGGACAAGCGACACTTCGATGGGCTGGTTGCTGTCGGATAATTCGGCCCAGGCTGCCTCGTCGTAGGGCTTGATCGTAGGCCAGTCCTCAGTGAGCGCGAGCTTGAACCGGACATAACAGTTGATGTGACTGTCGGCGATGTGGTGGATCAGTTGACGTACTGTCCAGCCGCCCTCGCGATAAGGGGTGTCGAGCCGGGGGTCATTCAGGCCCTTCACCGCGGAGCGAAGATGCTCGGGGAGTTGGCGCAGCGTCTCGATATGTGCCGCGCGGATGCCAGGAAGCGAGGTCGCGGGCGCGTTGAAGCGGCCGATGGGATAGCGAAGAGTGTCCAGATCTGTCATGGCGCGAATCTCTAAGAGAAGAGGGCAGGGTTCGCCTGCGATGAACCGTAAGGCAAGCGTAGATCTTATTTTGGACTAGCAAGCCGCGCCTTGCGCTAGATCTTTTTGTGGTGCTGGCGGTGCGCGGTGTGATTGGGATGCTTTAGATAAGGATTTTGCGCATGCACCGGCTTTGGATGCGTCACTTTATGTTTAGCGGCAATGGCCGGAACGGCAAAGAGCATCAATAGGAAAGCAGCGAGGACGAACTTTTTCATGGCCCGAATGTAGCACGATCGAGCCGCTTTCGGTAGCGGTTCGATCACACAGTTATCCCAAAGGGTAACGAGTCTCCGGTATCAAGTCTCCAACGTGCTGCTGCCGGGGCTTCCGGAACGAGCAAGGGCGTAAACTAAAGCTAAGATGACAAATCCCGCTGCTTCCCCCGGCACGAGTACTGGAACAAGTCATAGACGTTTTTTTTTCGAGAAATTTGGCATCACCGAACGGCTGCTGGAGCGCTGCCTGGGCGAAGCTCTCGCGGCAGGCGGTGACTACGCCGACCTCTATTTCGAATCGGTCACATCGACGGCGTTGGGCGTGGACGAGCAGATCGTAAAATCCGCAAGCCAGGGCGCCAGCGCCGGCTGCGGCATTCGCGTCCTTTCTGGCGAGCGAACTGGCTATGCGTACACCGATAATCTGAGCCCCGAAAGGCTGCTGCATGCGGCGCGCACGGCTGCGCTTATCGCTTCAGGTCCGGCGAAACAAACCGTACAGGGATTCACCGAGACGCCGGCTGCCGATCTCTATCCGGTGCCGCTCGGCGGGTTCGACCTGGACCTGGCTGCGCGACTTGAACTGATCGTGAGAGCCGATCGCGCTGCCCGGGCATACGATCCGCGCATCGTGCAGGTGCGGGCAAGCTATAGCGAAGAACTGCGGCGGATACTGATTGCGGCCTCGGATGGCGCTTTCGCCAGCGATACGCAGCCGCTGTGCCGCCTGAACGTGGCTGTCATCGCCAAGGACGGGCCCATTTCGACCAGGGGCTCGGCGGGCGGCGGCGGGCGAGCGGGCTTGGAACAATTCGCTGGAAGCAAGAGCCCGGAGCACCTTGCGCACGAGGCAGCGCGGGGAGCAATTCTGCAGTTGGGCGCTGTACCTGCGCCGGCGGGCGAGATGCAGGTGGTCCTCGGACCTGGCTGGCCGGGTGTGCTGCTGCACGAAGCGGTCGGCCACGGACTTGAAGCCGATTTCAATCGCAAGAAGACATCCGCATTTACAGGACTGATTGGCCAATCGGTAGCGAGCTCGAAAGTCACGGTGGTCGACAACGGGACCATGGCCGGGCGGCGCGGTTCGCTGAATGTGGACGACGAAGGATCTGCGACGCAGGAGACGGTGCTGATTGAAAACGGCGTATTGAAAGGCTATCTGACCGACAAGCTTTCGGCGCGGTTGACCGGCACTGCAAATACAGGCTCAGGCCGCCGCGAAAGCTACCAGTGCATTCCCATGCCGCGCATGACAAATACCTACATGCTGGCCGGAGACGACGCGCCCGAGGACATCCTGCGCTCAGTGAAGAAGGGTCTCTACGCGGTGAATTTCGGCGGCGGGCAGGTGGACATTACGAATGGCAAATTCGTGTTTTCGGCCTCGGAGGCTTACCTGATCGAAGACGGCAAGATCACGGCACCGGTGAAAGACGCAACGCTGATCGGCAACGGACCCGAGGCGCTGAAGTATGTCTCCATGGTGGGGAACGACCTGAAACTCGATGAAGGCATCGGCACCTGCGGCAAGGATGGGCAGAGTGTGCCGGTGGGCGTGGGGATGCCGACGATTAAGCTGGATCGGATGACGGTGGGTGGGACGGGGCGGTAGGCCATTTGCCTTGGCTCTTTCAATTATCTCAAATTTGAGATATAATAATCTATGTCGTGGTCGGTGTAGAAATCCTGAACGACACGGTTGCTGCGGAAATACTCGCTTCCTGCCGATATGCATGCCAGGTTTCTTCGCCTCGCAAAGCGGATTGAACAAATTGGGCTGGAAGGCTTAGACGAGCCGCACGTGAAGCATCTCAGGGGCAAGCTTTGGGAGATGCGGCTCATGGGCAGAGATGGAATTGCGCGGGCCTTGTATGTAACCGTTACAGGCAAGCGAGTCGTGGTGCTTCGAGCATTTGTGAAAAAGACGCAAAAGACGCCGCGCCCAGAGATCGAATTGGTCCTGCGGCGAGCAGAGGAGATTGTATGACGATTCCCTTGAAAGATTTCATGGCGCGGTCTCTGGCTGATCCAGATGTCAAGCGCGAGTATGATGCCTTGGCTCCCGAATTTGAATTTTCCGCGGAGTTGCTGCGGGCGCGAAAGCGCGCGGGGCTCTCCCAGGCGGAGTTGGCCGAGCGCATGGGCACCAGTCAATCCGCCATTGCCCGGCTCGAAAGCGGACAGACTCTTCCCAGCACTAAAACTCTGCTTCGGTTCGCGGAGGCTACAGGATCGAAGGTTCAGTTGCGCTTGTCCGCGGCATAACGCGCGAGCGAGAACTTTATGGAAGTCTTAAACTCTTGGCCTCCATAGCTACTCCACTAGTGATCGCATTCGTCAGGCTGCTTATCAATAAGTCCATTCAACGCCAGAATGCAATAGCTGAGAGACAGTCGTCGTGGCTCACGAAATGGGCTGACGATTTTCTTACGCAAGCCACCGGTTTCAATGATTCGGCAACCACGTTCTTCATGCTTTTCCTATCGACCGAATGGAAAGCTGAAAATGAGGTGCCTGGATCCAATGAGCAACAGAAGTCGATGCACCTTGAGGTTGTGACACTTATGCTTGCGTTGCAGCGAGGACGATGGGATATGGCCAAGTACTCAGCTTTTGCGCCAGCAAGTGGTAAAGGACTCGAGGAAGCAGCTCAAGCGCTTTTCGATGAAGCTAACAATTGGATAAAGAAAAAGGGCGGGAACGTGGGGGCCTTTCAGCAGAAACAGCTGACGTTCAATATAAATGCGGGAAACGTCCATGCTGAATTGCTCGGATTGAAAGTTTCGAAATGAGTTGGATCGCGTATACGCTCTACAAGAGATCGTAGACCATCTCACGCGGCATCATCCTTGCGCATAATTGGCAGGTCGAGCTCGATGCGGTCATGGATGACCGATCAGGTCACGAGAAGAGCAATTTTTGTTACTGTTGACCCATGGCCGAAACCGCTGCGACCTTCGAACTGACCGCTCTTGATCTGGAATCCCTTGCCGCCGACGTTGTGGCGCGGGCCGTAAAGGCCGGCGCAAGCGACGCCGAAGCCGTAGCGCGCGAAGGCGACGAGTTCAGCGTGAATGTGCGCCTGGGCGAAGTGGAGACGCTCAAAGAGTCGGGCTCGCGGGCGCTGGGATTGCGTGTGTTTCTCGGCAAGCGGTCGGCCTCGACGAGCACCAGCGACCTGACTCCGGACGGAATTCGGCTGCTGGTCGACGGCGCGCTGGCGCTGGTCAGGGTGACCGAAGAAGATCCGCTCAACGGCCTGCCGGAGCATGAAGAGTTCGGCGCGATCGAGGAAGACCAGCACCTCTATTTTGAAGACGTGTATTCGCTCTCGGGACCGGAACGCATTGAATGGGCGCGGCGCGCGGAAGCAGCGGCGGTGGCGGCCGACGTGCGTATCACCAACTCCGATGGCGGCAGCTTCGACGCGGCCACGGGACGCAAGGTGCTCGCCAACTCGCGCGGTTTTGTGGGCAGCTATCGCACAAGCTATGCCGGCGTGTCGGCAGCGCCGTTGGCAGTGGACGTGAACGGCACGATGCAGCGCGATGGATGGTGGAGCAGCGCACGGAGTTTCGCGCTCCTCGAATCGCCTGAAGCTGTTGGGGCCGAAGCAGCACGGCGCACCTTGCGGCGGCTTGGCGCGCGGCGCGTGCCGACGCAGAAGGTTCCCATTGTCTTCGCACCGGAAGTCGCGCGGTCGCTGATTGGTTCTCTCTTCGAGGCCGCCTCGGGCGATTCGATCTGGCGTCACGCTTCGTTTCTTGCGGGCAAGCTGGGCGAGGAGATCGCTGCGCCAAGCTTGACGCTTATCGACGACAACACGATGATGCTGCCGAGCGGCGTAGGCGGGTTCGGCACGTCGCCTTTTGACGGCGAAGGGCTGCCATCGCGGCGCACGGTCGTTGTTGAGAACGGCGTGCTGCGCAACTACCTGCTCAACACCTATACCGCGCGCAAACTGGGCATGAAGTCGACACACAACGCTTCGCGCGGGCTGGCCGGCACACCGGGTATCGGCTGCGGCAATCTTTATCTCGAACCAGGCACGCTCACGCCGGAACAGATCATCGGAGATATTCCAGCGGGCTTGTATGTGACGAGTTTGATGGGATTCGGGACTAACATCGTGACCGGCGATTATTCGCGCGGCGCGACGGGCCTGTGGATCGAGAATGGCGAATTGACGCACGCGGTCGAAGAGATCACGATTGCCGGAAATCTCGGCGAGATGCTGCGCAACGTGACTGCCATTGGGAACGATCTAGTGTTTCGCGGATCGGTGGCTTCGCCTTCTCTGCGGATTGACGGTATGACTATCGCGGGGGCGTGAGGTGGGTGCGGCTGCTGGGAGCGCAATACAATCGATAGCCTTCGACCCGGCCGACGCGCGATCCGCGCTTTTGGAGCTACCCCAGCGACCGGCGGTGTTCGCGCTCTATGGTGCGGAGGCAAAAGACGAGCCCTACATCGGCCGCACGCCGAATCTGCGTGGAAGACTTGAGCGGCTGCTTCAGCCCTCGCCGAAACATCCGCGGCGATTGCAACTCGCCGGGCGCGTGCGACGGATCGCATGGCGGCTTACCGGCTCAGAATTCGAATCTCTGCTCATACAGTTTTCCCTTCTTGAAGAAATTTACGGGCCCAAGTCCCTCGAGCGGATGCATCTGCGCGCGCCCGCATTCATCCGCTACCTCGGCGGCAATCCCTATCCGCGGATCGTAGTGACGAACAAGCCGAGCCAGCGCGAAGCCGACTCTGCGTATGGACCGTTTGCCTCGCGCGCGGCGGCAGAGCGCTTTTCCGAAGAAGCTCTGAAGCTGTTTTTGCTGCGCCGCTGCACGGACGACCTCGATCCCAATCCAAGCCATCCGGGGTGTGTGTATTCCGAAATGAAGATGTGCCTTGCTCCTTGTTACAAGGGCTGCACCGACGAGCGCTATGCCGAGGAGGCTGCGGCGGTCCGCGATTTTCTGGCGACGCGAGGCGAGAGCAAATTGGTCGCGCTACGTACACAGCGGGAGCAAGCATCGACGAATTTGGAATTCGAGTCAGCGGCGGCGCTGCATGCGCAGGTGCAGCGGGTTGAAGGTGTGCGGGCGTTGGCGCCGGAGCTGGTGCAGCCCTTGAGCAAATTACGCGGCGTGATCCTCCAAACATCGGCTGCCCCGGATGAAGTTGCTGTTTTTCTCTTCGAGAATGGCCGGCTGCGCGGGCCCGCAGCGTTTTCGACGCTGGGCATGCGGATCCAGAATGAGCGTTCGGGATCGAGTTCCCTCTTCGCGCAACCCATGACCATCGAACCAGTTCCGGAACAGCCGCCACTGGGCGATCTGGCGAGCCAGCCGGCGACAGGCGCCACCTTGATCGAAACACCGGCGAAGGCCGCCCGCAGTCTGCTCGAAGCGCGTCTGGAAAGCGTGCTGGCGGCTTTGTCAGCATCCGTCGAAGCCCCTTCACCTACCATTCGCCAAGGGCATCTGGCGTTGCTCAAGCGCTGGTACTATCGGCCGGAAGTGCGCCGCGTGGGCGAGATCTGTTTCCCTGACGCGGAAGGCCACTGGCCGCTGAAATCGATATTGCGCAGCGTGGGCCGCGTGGCTGCGAAGAGTCTGGCTGCGGCCAAGCCCGAGTGAGAAAATAGCCACGATCTTATGCCGGCGAAGGAAAGCGTCAGGCAAATGCTCGTGCCGGGCGGACGGCTCGATGCAGGCCGTGTGTGGGAGGTGGTGGAGTTGGTGGACGCTTCGTTCGTATCTTGACGACAAAAGCTCCATCGTGAAGACTGCCGCGCTGCATGGGTTGGCAGACCTGACGCGCCAGGATCGGGCGTTGCTGCCCGAGGTGCTCGATCTGCTCCGTGTGGCGGGACGCGCAGGCACGCCGGCCATGCGGGCACGCAGCCGCAACCTGCTCAAGGAGTTCGAAAAGTCCGGCTGGGAAGGAAAGCAGCGCACTTCGCTGCACATGTTCAGGTAAACACCGCAGCAAACGTGTCCCGTTGCCTCAGCTCATCGCTAGACGGGCACCCGGATGAAACCTTTTGCAACCACCGGCGAGCGAAATCCTGTGACTGATACACTGGCGAGGCGAGAAGACCATGGTTGAGCTGCTTCCATCGATTTTGTCGGCTGATTTTGCAAGGCTTGCGGATGAGGTTGCCGCGGCCGAGCGGGGCGGCGGCACGACCATTCACGTCGACATCATGGACGGGCACTTTGTTCCGAATATCACTATCGGGCCGCCCGTTGTGAAATGCCTGCGCAAGGCGACCAACTTGCCACTCGATTGCCACTTAATGATCGAGAATCCCGACGAGTACATCCCCGCCTTCGCCGACGCCGGGGCCGACTGGGTGAGCGTGCACTATGAGGCATGCCGGCACCTGCATCGCACCCTTCAGTTGATTGCCCATCACGGCATGAAGCCAGGGGTGGTCCTGAACCCGGCCACGCGCGTGAACTTCATCAAAGACATCCTGCCCATGGTCCATCACGTCCTGATCATGAGTGTCAATCCAGGCTTTGGCGGGCAAGAATTCATCCCGTTTTCGCTCGATAAGATCAGGCGTCTGGTCGAATTGCGCCAGGAATTGGGCCTGGCATTTAAAATCGAAGTGGACGGCGGGGTGGCTCACGACACGGTTGCCCGGGTCGTCCAAGCAGGAGCGGATCTACTGGTTGCCGGGAATGCTGTTTTTGGCGCAGGCGAGCCGGAACGGGATGCACGCGCACTGCTAGCGGCCGCTCGTGCGGCGGCAGGCGAATACGTTAACTAGGGGCGATGTGTCGGCAAGGGCGAGCGGTCTTTCCCCAGCTGCAAGCTCAAATTGAGGTGGTATGAATCTTTTTTCCCGGAAGATCGCGACAGCTGCGTTGGCGACGTTGGTTCTGACAGCGGTACTGGCCCAGGCCAAAGAGAAAAAGCCCAAGCACAAAAAGGATCAGGACCTGAGCGCGAACCCGTTGGCCAACGTGAACTCGAAGCAGCCTGATAAGGTGCTCTTCGACAAGGCCATGGTCTCGATGAAAAAGGGCCGCTACGACGTGGCCCGACTCACGCTGCAGACCCTCCTGAATACCTATCCCGACTCCGAGTACCGGATGCGCGCTAAACTGGCGGTCGGCGACACATGGTTCAAAGAGGGCGGCGCAGCCGGACTGACGCAGGCCGAAGCAGAGTACAAGGATTTCATCACCTTCTTCCCCAACGCGCCTGAAGCTGCCGAAGCGCAGATGAAGGTCGGCGACATCTACTACCAGCAGATGGAGAAGCCGGACCGCGACTACACCAACGCGCAGCGCGCCGAAGAAGAGTACCGGAACATGATCAACCAGTTTCCGGATTCCGCGCTGATTCCCCGCGCCAAGCAGAAGTTGCGCGACGTGCAGGAAGTGCTGGCCGAGCGCGAGACGCAGATTGGTCTCTACTACGATAGCCGTGAGAACTTTGCCGCGGCCATCGCCCGCCTCGATACCGTCGTTGACACCTATCCTCTCTACTCCAAGAGCGATCAGGCGCTGCTCGGGATTGGCGACGCCTATGCCGGCCAGGCCCACCGCGTGCAGATTGCCCCCGGTTTGCCAGGTGCGGTGCGTGAACGGCTGCGCGCCATGTATATGGACCGCGCCGCCGCAGCCTACGCCAAGGTGAAGATCGGAAGAGCGTCGTGTAGGGAAAGAGTGTAGATCTCGGTGGTC
>OBLW0100000828.1_pt1 | contig 26693 bp, 21 predicted proteins | sample 1520161 | NCBI WGS metagenome assembly OBLW01 (sample SAMEA3539309, study PRJEB22396) | soil metagenome | biome: tundra; feature: field; material: soil | place: USA | collected 2010-05 | depth 0.15 m | reverse complement strand
CGGCCGACGTCCACGTGTTCGACAGGGTGTAGCCGGTGGGCCCGGTGTTCGGGAACGGCGTGGGCGTGCCGATGTCCCCGTTGAGCTGGTAGGCCGTCTGGAACGTCACCCAGCCGGAGGTGAACGACAGGCCGAGGTCGTAGTCCGCGCGAGTGGTGCCGATCGCGTTCGTGTCGTTCGAGGACTGGGTTGGAATCGAGATGCCGCCGAAGAACACGACGAGGACCGGATCCTTCGAGTTGAGGCGAATCTTCGTTCCGATGCGGACTTTGTCCGTCTCGCTGTGCGTGAAGCCGCCGAAACGGTAGTGCCCGTCCACGAGCCCCTGCCAGTCGAAGGAGGACGCGTGGTAGCGGTTGGAGCCCGTGCTCAAGGTCGCCTCCCAGTTCGGCATGAGGCCGTAGCCGACGGAAAGCCCGAACCGCTGCAGGTCGTAGCGGAGAGGGTCGTCCGAGAGCGGGGCCGCATACGGAACGGACGCCGCGGTCCTACTCCACATTCCCCAGGACAACCCGAGAGAAAAGCGTCCCTGAGGCAGCATGTCGGCGTTCACGACCTGGAAGAGTCCCGTCTCGCCCGTGACCGTGGGACCTACCTGTGCCGCGAGGGGAGCCGCGAGGACCAGGCACGCGATCGCACCGAGGAGGAGTCGGGTCCGCATCCGTCGCATCGAATCTCCTTTGGTCCGCTCTGGCCGCAGGGCTCGTTCTTGGCCAGGGCGGGGAAAGTGCCTCGAGTCGTTGTCCAAAAAAGACAGGAATCGCTGGCAGATTCTAGCGCGTCCCCCGCCGGGAGGCAAACGAAGTCAAGGAGTTACGCTCAGAGGAGAGGGTTCATCTTTTCTCGGAACCCGCGCGCCGCCGCGTGGCCCCTGAGCTTCTCGACCATCTCCTCGAGCGTCCGGATCAGCTCGCGCACGACGTCGAGTCCGCGGCCCCGGTCGAGCTCCAGCAGAGCCGTGCGATAGGGACGGTCGATCGTCGCGTCTCCCGGCGCCGCCGCTGCGGCCTCGGCCTCCTGCTTCACTTTCGTACAGAGGATCTGAAGGCTGCGCTTCTCGTCGCCCTTCGAGAGCGCCTGGAAGGGCCCGCTGTGGGTCGAGACGTTCGCGATCGACTGGCCGGTGGGCGGGGGAATCGCCGAAAGTGGCGCGGGCGCCGGGGCCTGATGCGCGGCCCGGTCGCCCGCGCGCGCCTTGCCGATCTCGACGAGCTCGGCCGTGACGAGGCCGTAAAGGGTCTTGGCGATGTCGAACGCCGAGGTCCGAAGAGCCCGAGCGATCTCGTCGATCGAGCGGCTGCCGTCCGCCTTCGTCGCGACCTTCCATTCGAGCGGCGTCAGCGTCACGGGTCCGTTCGCGCCCTCGCGGGCCACGAGGACGGGAACCGAATCGGTCCCGGGAATCTTCTTCGAGAGGATCTTCCACTCGTCGCTCCGGCGCGCCGCCTCGAGGAGGAGATTCGTGTTCGAGCGGCTGATCGTGCGGGCTTCGCTCTCGACACCCGGCGAGAACTGGAACGAGCCCTGGCTCCAGAGCGCGAGCGCGTAGACCGCGTCCTCGCCCTCGACCTCGCCGAGCTTGGCGTGCGTGATCTGCCCGTTCTGGAGATAGACGTAGCCTTTCTCGGAGGCGCGCGTCATCGAGAACATGCCCGTCTTTCCGGAGACGGCCACGAGCTGGACGATATCGGAGAGCGGGAGCTCATTGAGGGAACCTTGAAACGACATCGGACCCTTTCACGATAGCAGCCCGCGCCGGATCGGCTCAACAGGGGCGTCAGCCGGCCGGGCGCCTCTTGACCCCCGCGAGAAAAGACGTGAGCGCCCGAGGGGCGGGCGCGAAGCTCGCGGCGCGCCGCGCGGCGACGAAGCCGTGGGTGAGGGCGGCGGCCGCGGCGTCGGCGGCGTCGAGGGCGAGGTGCCGGCCGAGGAGAGCGCCGACCATGCGGCGCACCTGCTCCTTCTCGGCGCCGCCGGATCCCGCCACGGCGCGCTTGATCTCGGCGGGAGTCACCTCGGCGGTCGGGATGCCGGCTTGGGCGAGCGCGAGAAGCAGAACGCCGCGCGCCTCTCCGAGGGCGATGAGGCTCTGGGGATTCACGCCGGAAAAGACGCGCTCCACGGCGGCTGCATCCGGCTGGACAGCGGCAATGACCCTGGCGAGCGCGCTGTGCAGGAAAGAGAGACGCTCGGCGAACGTGCCGGTCCGGGGCGGGCGGAGGACCCCGGCATCGACGAGGGCGGGCGAGGGGGCGAAGTCGACGACGGCCCAGCCCGCCGCCCGGCTTCCAGGGTCGACCCCGAGGATTTTCATCGCGTTCTCGGGATCTACTCCGTCAGGTACTTCTCGTCGATGTCGCCGTTCGACCAGACTTTCTGGACGTCGTCGTTGTCCTCGACCATGTCGAGGAGCTTCAGGAGCGCGGGGGCCTTGTCTCCGACGTCGATCGTGTTCTGCGGAACCATCTGGATCTCCGCCGTCTGGATCGGAATGTTCTTCGCCTCGACGGCGGCCTTCACGGCGTCGAACGAGGCGGGGTCCGTGAGGATCTCGAAGACGTCCGAATCCTCGGTCCTGAAGTCCTCGGCGCCCGACTCGAGAGCGAGCTCCATGAGCACGTCTTCCTTCGCCGCGCTCTTCTCGACGGCGATGGTCCCCTTCTTCGAGAACTGGAACGCCACCGCGCCGGCCGCGGCCATGTTGCCGCCGTACTTCGTGAGGAGATGACGGATCTCGGAGGTCGTGCGGTTCTTGTTGTCCGTCATCGCCTCGATGAGGATCGCGGCGCCGCCCGGCCCGTAGCCTTCGTAGTTGACTTCCTCGTAGGTCACGCCCTCGAGCTCGCCCGTGCCGCGCTTGATCGCCTTGTCGATGTTGTCGGACGGCATCGACGCCCTTTTCGCCGCGAGGACCGCCGAGCGCAGGCGGGGGTTCGAGTCGACGAGTCCGCCGCCCACCTTCGCGGACATCGTGATTTCCTTGATCAGCTTCGTGAAGAGGCGCCCGCGCTTGGCGTCGGCGGCGCCCTTCTTGTGCTTGATCGTGCTCCACTTACTGTGACCGGACATGACTCACCTCTGGGGTCTTCGGGCCGCGAAGTCTAGCAGGGATGCGCCTCCAGTCGGCCGTCCCGTCCGGTCGGCAGGAGGCGCACGGTGAGGCGGCGGCCCGGGACGTTCTCGCCCGGCGGAAGACGAAGTCCGACGTCGAGATAGTGATCCGTGAGGCCCCGGTTTCCGCGCAGCGTGACGACCTCGGCCGCCGTCCCCGACGCGCGCGAGGCAAACGCGCGGGCCTTCTCCTCGCCGAGGCGGCGCAGGGCGCGCGTCCGCTCCGTGACGACCCGGGGCGGCAGGGGATTTTCCTGATGCCAGGCCGCGGCGTCCGTGTGAGAGCGCGGCGAGAACGGGAACACGTGGAGCGAGGCGAAGGGCAGCTCTTCCACGAAGCGCCGGGTCTCCGCGAACTCGGCGTCCGTCTCGCCGGGAAAGCCGGCGATGAGGTCCGTCGCGAGATGGAGGCGCGGGTTCAAACGCACCGCGCGTGCCGCGAGCGCTCGGTAGCGCTCCGGCACGATGCCGCGGCGCATCCGCTTGAGGACGCCGAAAGAGCCCGACTGCAGCGGCAGATGCAGATGCGGGACGACGGCGCGCGAGTTGGCGGCGAGATCGACGAGGGCCTCACCGGCCTCCATGGGCTCGAGCGAGGAGAGCCGGACTCGGCACGCGGGCGGGTCGTCTTCGAGCCGCGCCAGGAGGTCGAAGAGCCGCGTTCCGCGGTCGTGTCCGAACGCCGCGAGATGGATGCCCGCGAGCACGACCTCGGGCACGCCGGCGTCTCCGAGGCGCCGGACGGCGTCGACGACGTCCTCGATCCGGGCGCTGCGCTCTTTCCCGCGCAGAGAAGGCACGACGCAAAACGCACACCGGCGTTCGCAGCCGTCCTGGATCTTCAGGAACGCGCGCGTCCGGTCCGGGTCGATGAGCGCCTCCGGCGGCCGGTCCTGTGCGGGCATCGCGAAGAGCGCGGCGCGTGCCGCCGCCCCGGTCGTGACGATCCGCTCGGGGAGGAGACCGGCCTCATGGGCGTCGAGGATCTCGGGCAGCGCGTCCCGCGCGGCGAGAGAGACGACGAGGTCCACCTCCGGCATGCGGGCGAGCGATTCGCCGCCCTTCTCGGCGAGGCAGCCGGAGACGACGAGCGTCGCGCGGGGGTTCTCGCGCCGCAGGCGGCGCACGAGGCGCCGGCCGTCGCGCTCGGCCCGATCCGTGACCGCGCAGCCGTGCACGAGGAGGACGTCCGCCCCGGCGGGCCCAGCCGCCTGCACCTCGTCGCGGGCGACTCCGGCGAGCCGCGCGGCCGCCGCGGCGTCGATCCGGCTGACCTTGCAGCCGAGCGGCGCGGCGAAGATGCGGCGCGCGCCGAGGGGCGCGTTCCCGTTCGTTGACACGGCGGTCACCCCGACGATAATAGATTCTTCCGAAAGGAGTTGTGCACGCGGCGGAGGCCTCGCCTCCGTCCTGAGAATCCGGCATGAAGTTCCTGCTGATCGAATACGAGCCGCGCTATCTCGAGCGGATCCGCCATTACCTGGCGAGCCAGTCCCAGACCGTCGAGCTCGTCGTGGCGCGCGATGGCGAGGAAGGGCTCGAGCTGTACCGCAAGTCGCGCCCGGATCTCGTGCTCATCTCCTCCGTGCTTCCCAAGGTCCGCACGCCCGACGTGATCAAGGGGATGCAGGCAACGGGCCCGACGCCGCCCATCCTCCTCATGATGTCCGGCTACAAGGGTCGCAACAAGCGCGCGGACGCGCAGCGAGTGGGCGCGACGAGCATCCTCGAGAAGCCGTTCTCCGAGGACGTTTTCCAGGCGGAAGTCGCGATGGCGCTGGGCCTGAGGCCCGGGATCGAGATGCCGTCTTCCTCGGGCCCGCCGAGCGATCCAGGCACCCCGCTCCTCTCGGCCGAAGACATCTTCTCGGACGTCCTGATAGAGCTCGACGAAGCCCCGCCGTCGGCGAAGCCCGTTTCCCGCGAGATGCCGCCGCCGGGCTCGGTCGAGAAACGCCTCCACGACACGCTCTCGGGGCTCATGCCGCCGAAGAAGTCGGTGAGCGGATCCTCGGTGCCGTTTCCCTCGGCCGAGCGGCCCGAACGGCCCGTCGAGCGTACCGCGCGCGTGAACGTCGCCGAGGCGATGGCGAGCCTCGCCGCGCGCCCGCAGCAGACGCCGCGCCCCGGCGAGTCCCAAGCCCGGAGCATTTCCTCCGTCGACAAGCTTCTGCACGACACGCTCTCGGGGCTCATGCCCCCGCCGAAGACGGCCTCGGCCGCGCCGCCCGCGCGCCCGAGGGAGATCTCGCGCGAGGTCTCGGGCGAGACGCTTCGGATGAAGGTGTCCCCGATCCCGCCGCCCGTTCCGCCCGCGCCGCCCCCGATGGTACGGCCGGTCGACACGACGCGTCCGGTCGTCGCCGGACGTCCCGCCTCGTCGCCTGGCGCGTTCGGGCGCTACCAGCTCCTCGAGAAGATCGGCGCGGGCGGCATGGCCGAGGTCTACAAGGCGCGCATGAGAGGCGAGCAGGGCTTCGAGAAGATCGTCGCGATCAAGCGCATCGTGCCGCACATGGCGACGAACGCCGAATTCGTGACGATGTTCGTCGACGAGGCGAAGCTCGCGGCCCAGCTCAACCACAACAACATCACTCACATCTACGATCTCGGGAAGGTCGACGCCTGGCACTACATCGCCATGGAGTACGTCGAGGGCAAGGACCTGCGCACGCTCCTGAAGCTCGGGAAGGAAAGGGGCTTCCCGCTGCCCGCCGAGCTGGCGCTCTTCATCGCCGCGAAAATCGCGAACGCGCTCGATTACGCGCATCGCCGGCCGGCCCCGGACGGCAGCGAGCTCAACCTCGTGCACCGCGACGTCTCGCCGCAGAACATCCTCATCAGCGACGAGGGCGACATCAAGCTCTGCGACTTCGGCATCGCGAAGGCCGCGAGCAAGGTGTCGACGACGATGTCGGGCGCGCTGAAGGGGAAGCTGCAGTACATGTCGCCCGAGCAGGCCTGGGGCAAGAGACTCGACCGCCGGAGCGACATCTTCTCTCTCGGCTCTGTGCTCTACGAGATGCTGACGGGCGCGCCCCTCTTCGAGGGCGACACCGACATGTCCGTTCTCGAGAGCGTGCGTGAAGGCGAGGTCGCGCCCCCCACGTCCCGCGGCGTCGAGGTGCCGAAGCGCGTGGATCAGATCGTCCTCAAGGCGCTCGCGAAAAATCCCCAGGAGCGCTACCAGAACGCGTCGGAGTTCGAGAAGGACCTGCACGCGGTGCTCTACACGTACCAGCCCTCGCCCGGCCCCGCCGACCTCGCGATCTACATGCACCGCCTTCTCGAGCCTCCCCAGGCATCAGACGACGAGATCGAGGCCGCCTTCGACGCGGCCCGCGACATGCCCCGTCCGGCCGCGCCGCCGGCTCCCGCTTCCGAGGTCCCTCCGAAGAAAGGGAAGGGCCTCGTCATCGCGAAGGCCTCCGGTGAGGTCACGCGGCCGTCGGTTCCGGCCTCCGCGCCGCATCCTGCGCCGGCGGTCCGCCGCGCCGTGAGAGAGAGCGCGGCCGCCCACGCGCTGCCCGCCGCGGGCGAGTCGAAAAAAAGCCGCGCCGGCCTCGTCGCCGGGATCGGCATCGCAGCGGTGGTGCTCGTCGTCGGCGCGCTCTTCGTGACGAAGAACCGCTGGACAGGCGCGAATCCGCCCGTCACGGCGCCCGCGCCGAAGACGGAGGCTCCGGCGGCGAGCGCTTCCTCCGCGGCGTCCGTGGCTGTTTCGCCCGCGCTTCCCGCGGCCGAGCCGGCGAAGATCGTCGACCCGAAGGCCGTCGAGGCGGAGGCGCGGCGTCTCGGTGCCGAGCGCGAGAAGGCGCTGCGCGATGCGGCGGCCAAGCAGCTCACGGCGGCGGGGAAGCCCGCGACCGCGTCCGCGCAAGCCCCGGCCGTCGTGGGGCTCGCGCCCGTGAAGCCCGCCGAGCCCCCGCGCGAGGGTGACGCCAGCTCCGCGTCGGTCCCGGCACCGAAGAGTGTCGAGCCTTCCTCCGCAACGGTCGTGCGCGCTCCGGAGCCGCGGCCCGCCGAGGTTGCCGCCGAGGCGGCCCCGAAGCCCACGTTGGCGCCGCCCGCCGAGGTTTCCGTCCCCGACAAGTCGCCCGTAATTCCCGCCGCATCGAACACGCCGGTTTCGGAAGGCGACCTCGTGGGGCCCAGCGAGGGGGTCGTCGAGCCGCGGCTCGTGCGGCTCGGCGGCATGGGCGATCTCCCGCCGCAGGCGCGACAGATAACGCGCGCGGCCGACGGTTCCATCGGAACGCCGTTCCTCATGGCGCTCGTGGACGAGCGCGGTGTCGTCCGGGACATCCGGGTCATCAAGCCGTCGAGCTACAAGTTCGTCGACGAGGCCGCCGTGCGCTCGTTGAAGGGTGCGACAATCCAGCCCGCGACGAAGGATGGCGTGAAGGTGAAGATGTGGAAAACCTTCCCCATCACCGTAAAGCCCTGATCCTGTCGAGAGGGATTTTCGAGGAGAACGCATGAACCTTTCCGACGAACAGAGAAAGTTCTACGAGAACACGCTCAAGGTGACGAAGGTCGAGATCGACCAGCTTGAGTCCGAGATCCAGGCCGAGCTCGCGAAGGTCAAGGAACGGCTCGCGGACCTCCAGAACGCGCAAAAGGCGGCGCGCCAGATGTACGGGGCGGCGTGCCTCAGGCTCGGGATTTCGAACGACCTCGAAGAAGCCGAGGAACCCTGAGCGGACGTCTCGGTCTTATCTCCCTCGGTCTCGCGCTTCTCGCTTCTCCGGCCCCGACCCGACCCCCGGCCCCGCCCCGGCGCGTCGTCGCGCTCGCTCCCTCCGCGGCCGAGATTCTGTTTGCGCTCGGAGCCGCGCCGCGCGTCGTCGGCGTTCCTGATTTCGCGGACGATCTCCCCGAAGCAGCCGGAAAAGCGCGCGTCGGAGGTTTCGCGCCGGATCTCGAGCGCGTCGTCTCTCTCGCTCCGGATCTCGTCGTCGTCTCGAAGGACGGGACCGATCGCGCCGCGTACGAGAAGCTCGAGGCGCTGGGGCTCACGGTCGTCGTGACGAGCGGCGCGACGCTCGCCGGCGTTCTCGAGGACGTGGCCCGCGTAGGACACGCGCTCGGCGAGGACGAGCGCGCCCGGGCCCTCGTTCTCGCCCTCACGAGACGCATCGCCGCGGCGGAGGCTCTCGGGCGCGCCCGTCCGAGGGCGCGGGCGCTCGCCCTCATCTGGCCGGATCCGCCCGTGGCGGCCGGCGTGGCCACGTTCGTCGGCGACGTCGTGAGGCGCGCGGGATTCACGAACGTCGTGCCGGAATCTGCGGGAGATTGGCCGAGCGTCTCGTTCGAGACGCTCGCCGCGTGGAATCCCGATCTCGTGATTCGCCCCGAGACCCCGGAGAACGCCGAGGCGTTCGCGCGCGCGTTCGGCGACGCGCGCTGGCGTCTCGTCAAGGCGGTGAGCGCCGGCCGCGTCGTGGTGCTGCCCGGGAGCCTTCTCGAGCGGCCGGGCCCGCGCCTCGTCGAGGCGCTCGAGCGCCTCGCGGCGGTGCGCGTGCCGTGACGTCCCGCCGCCCGGCGCTCGTCTGGGGAATTGCGCTCCTCGGTGTGCTCGCGGCAGCTCTTCTCGCGTCGCTCCTTCTCGGAAGCGTTTCGCTCGCACCCGGCGCCGTGCTCCGGGCGCTTCTCGGCGACGGCGACGCGCAGACCGTCTCCATCGTGCGCGACCTCCGGCTCCCGCGGGCGCTTCTGGCCGTGCTCGTGGGCGGCGCGCTCGCACTCTCGGGCGCGGCGCTGCAGGCGCTGCTCGGAAACCCTCTTGCCGACCCGTATCTCCTCGGCGTCTCCGGGGGCGCCGCGTGCGGAACGCTCGTGGGCTCGCTCCTCGGACTTGGAGCCTCGGTGGGAGCGCACTCCGGCGTCCTCGGCTCTCTCGCATTGCCCCTCGCCGCGTTCCTCGGCGCCCTCGCAGCGGTTCTCGTCGTGGGGTTGGGCGCCTCCGCCGGGGGCCGGCTGGACCGCGGGCGGCTCCTTCTTTCGGGCGTCGTCGTGAACGCCCTCGCGTCGGCCGTGCTCCTCTTCCTGCTCTCCTTCGGCGACGCGTCGCGCTCGCGGACGTTCGTCTTCTGGATGCTCGGCTCGCTCGCGGGGGCCACTCCGGGCGCGGTCCTCGCCCTGTCGGTTTACGCGGCGCTCGGCCTCGCGCTCCTCCTGCCGCTCGCCCGGGCGTTCGACGCGCTCACACTGGGGGAGGAGACCGCCGCGACGCTCGGGATTCGCGTCGAGACCGCCAAGCGCACGGCCTATCTTGCCGCCTCGCTCCTCGCCGCGGCGGCCGTGGCCTACGCCGGAATCATCGGGTTCGTGGGCCTCCTCGTGCCGCACGCCGTGCGCCGCGTCACGCGCTCACACCGCGCGCTGCTTCTCCTCTCCTTCCTCGGAGGCGCCCTGCTCCTGGTCGTGTCGGATGTCGCCGCGCGCTCGCTCTTCGCTCCCGCGGAGATCTCGGTGGGCGCCATCACGGCGCTCCTCGGGGCCCCGGCGTTTCTTCTGCTCCTGAGGGCGCGGCCGTGACCGCGCCGCTCGCCGCCGAGGCGCTCGCCGCGGGGTACGGCGCGTGCGACGTCCTCGCGAACGTGACGCGCACGTTCGACGCGGGCCGCGTCACCGCGCTTCTCGGCGAGAACGGCGCGGGAAAGTCGACGCTCCTGAAGGCGCTCGCGGGCATCGTGCCCGCGCGGCGCGGAACCATCCGTCTCGGCGGGCGCCCCCTGTCCGGGATTCCGCGGCGCGAGGCGGCGCGCGCGCTCGGCTATCTCCCGCAGGGTTTCGAGCCGCTCTTCCCGATTCTCGCCCGGGATCTCGTCCTTTTGGGCCGCACCCCGTGGCGCACGGCGTTCGGCGCGCCCTCGGCGCGAGACCGCGCGGCCGTCGAAGCCTCGCTCGCCGAGATGGACGCCCTCGCGCTCGCCGAGACCGATCTCGGCGCGATGAGCGGCGGCGAACGCCAGCGCGTCCTTCTCGCGCGCGTCCTGGCCGGCGAGCCCGAGGTCCTCCTCCTCGACGAGCCGACCGCGAACCTCGATCCGCGCCACCGATTCCTCGTGATCGACGCGATGCGGCGCCGCGCCGACCAGGGGGGCGCGGTCGTCTTCTCCACGCACGAGCTGGACGTCGCCTCGACGGGCGCCGACGACGCGCTGCTCCTCTCCGGCGGGCGCGTGCTCGCGGCCGGTCCTCTCGTCGAGACGCTCACCGAGCCCCTCTTGTCGGCTCTCTTCGGGGTCGCGGCATGCGTGGCGCCCGGCGCGGGCGGACGGCCGACCGTTTCTCTCGGCCCCGCGCGGGCGCGCTAAGATCCCCGGTTCACGCCATGTGGTTCCGAAAGGACAAGATTCCGCGCGCTCCACGCGACCCGAAGACGACGTCTTCGTTGGGCGAGGGCCTGTTCCTGAAGTGCGAGGGGTGCCGGGAGGCGCTCTACCTCAAGGAAGTCGAACGCAATTTCCGCGTGTGCCCGAAGTGTGGATTTCATTTCCGGCTCCCGGCGGCCGAGCGCCTCCGGCTTCTGCTCGGCGACGCGGGCGGACAGCCCCTCTTCGGCGACGTCAGGCCTACCGACCCGCTCAAGTTCAAGGACAGCAAGCGGTATCGCGACCGCCTGAAGGAGTCAGAGGCGAAGACGGGGCGGCCGGACGCGATCCTCACGGCAAAGGGCACGATCGAGGACGTTCCGGCGATCGTCGCGATTCTCGACTACGCCTTCATGGGCGGCTCGATGGGCTCGGTCGTGGGTGAGGTCCTGACGCGCGCCGCCGAGCAGGCGCTTGCCGAGCGGGTCCCGCTCGTGATCGTGACGGCGTCCGGCGGTGCGCGCATGCAGGAGGGGATCCTCTCCCTGATGCAGATGGGAAAGGTCTCCGCGGCGCTCGCGCGCCTCGGCGCCGCGCGCGTGCCGTACGTCGCGGTCCTCACGGACCCGACGACCGGAGGCGTCACGGCGTCTTTCGCGATGCTCGGGGACGTCACGCTCGCCGAGCCGAAAGCGCTCATCGGCTTCGCGGGCCCGCGCGTCATCGAGCAGACGATCCGCCAGACGCTGCCCGAGGGTTTCCAGAGGTCCGAGTTCCTGCAGGAGCACGGCTTCGTGGACATCGTGGTGCAGCGCGCCGAGATGCGCGCGACGGTCGCGCGCGTCCTGAGGTTGCTCCAGACCGCCTGATGGTCCGGCTCGGTGAATAGGGGACGTGGCTTGAGCGCGCACCACGCTGTTTCCGGTCTGGCGTGGCTGGACGCCTTGGGCCCGCAGAAGATTCGTCCAGGCCTGAGCCGGACTCTCGCCCTGTTGACCTCTCTAGGAAATCCCCAATCTTCCTTTTCTTCGATCCTCATCGGCGGCACGAACGGGAAGGGGTCCACGGCCGCGACGATCTCCGCGATCCTCACCGCAGCGGGTGTGCCCTGCGGGCTCTACACCTCGCCTCACCTCATTTCCGTGACGGAGCGCGTGCGGTTCTCGGACCGCGATGTCTCCGCCGCCGCGCTCGATGAAGTCCTCCGGCTCATCGCGGCGGTCGCGGCTCCTGGCGAGCGGGGACCCACGTACTTCGAGGCCCTCACGGCCGCGGCGTTCGAGCTGTTTCGCCGCGCGCGCGTCTCGGTGGCCATCGTGGAAGTCGGGATCGGAGGGCGGCTCGATGCGACGAACGTCCTTTGGCCCGACGTCTCGGTCGTGACGAACGTCGCCGCCGACCATCTCGACGTTCTCGGCCCCGCGCTCGAGGACGTCGCGCGTGAGAAAGCCGGAATCTTCAGAAAGGGTCAGCCGGCGCTCCTCGGGGCGTCGGGCACCGCCGAAGGCCCACGCGCCGCCCTCCATACCGAGGCGCGGCGGATCGGGGCGCGACTCGTGGAGATCCCTTCGGCGGCGAACGCCGCTTTTTCGCTGCCGGGAGCGCACCAGAGACAGAACCTCGCTCTCGCGCTCGCGGCCGCACGCGCCGTCGCGCCGCTCGACGAGGCGGCCGTCGAACGCGGCCTCGCGGCCGTGCGCTGGCCCGGGCGCCTGCAGAGGCTCGAACGCGCCGGAGCGAGGCCCCTCCTTCTCGACGGCGCGCACAACCCGCCGGGCGCCTCCGCGCTCGCGGAGCATCTCGACGTGACCGGGCTGGCGGGCCGGGTCGACCTTCTCTTCGGCGGCATGTCGGACAAGGACCTGCCCGGCGTTTTCGCGCCGCTCGCTGCGCGCGCGCGCCGGATCGTTCTCGTGGCGCCCGAGTCGCCGCGGGCCGAGAAGCCCGAGGCGCTGCGCGCGCGGCTGGGGCGGCCGGACCTCGAAACCGCGAATTCCGTGGCCGAGGGCCTCGCGCGGCTCGAGGAGGCGGACGCAGACGGCGTGATTCTCGTCGCCGGCTCGCTCTATCTCGTCGGCGAGGTGCTGCGGCTAAGATCGAGAGCGTGACCGCGCCTTCTCTCGTCGTGGCTCTCGTCCCCACTCTCACGAAGAGGGACCTCGAAGCCCAGGAGGATGCGCGGCTCTCGATCTACGCTTCACGCGCGTCACGCGCCGTGCGACGGTACCCGGTCGCCGAAGAAGGGAAGACGTACGACTACCGGACGGAGTACCAGCGCGACCGGGACCGCATCATCCACTCGCGCGCCTTCCGCCGGCTCAAGCACAAGACGCAGGTATTCATCCCGTTCGAGGGCGACCACTACCGAACGCGCCTCACGCACACGCTCGAGGTCACGCAAATCGCGCGTACGATGGCACGGGCGCTCGCGCTGAACGAAGACCTCGCCGAGGCCTGCGCGCTCGGCCACGACCTCGGCCACACGCCGTTCGGGCATTCGGGCGAGAAGGTGCTGAACCGCATTCTCACGGGGGGCGAGCCCTCGATCCCGATCGAGCCGAAGATCGCGGCGCAGGTCGGGGCCTTCAAGCACAACTACCAGTCGGTGCGCGTCGTCGACGTCCTCGAGAAGCGTTACGAGCATCCTGGCCTCAACCTCACGAACGACACGCGCGAGGGCATCCTCAAGCACACGACCTGGCGCCGGGATTTCCCGTTCCCCGACATCGATGCCGAGGGTCTGAACCTCTCGTCCGGCGGCCACCTCGAGTGCCAGGCCGTGGGGTGGGCCGACGAATTCGCCCAGCAGGCGCACGACCTCGAGGACGGCCTCAAGCTCGTCGATTTCGGCAAGGTGCTCGCGCTGAGCGTGTCGCGCGCGGTCGTGGACGCGCTCGGCCCCGCCTACACGGCCACGAAAGACAACACGGTGCGGCACGCCATGCTCATCCGCGGGATGATCCACCTCCTCGTCACCGACCTCATCACGGCCTCGCGCGCCTCGATCGGGAAGTGGCTCGAGGCGAAAAAAGTCACGACGTCCGACGAGTTCTACGCCCAGCGCCGCAAGCTTCCGGGCTCGCTCGTGGCGCCTTCGAAGACGGGCGACCGCTTCTATCAGGAGCTCAAGGAGTTCATCTACCAGAACGTCATCCACAGCTACCGCGTCGCGCGGCACGACGGGCGCGCGCAGCTCGTCGTCACGACGCTGTTTTCAACGTGGTACAAGAACCCGCGGCTCCTTCCGGATTACGTGCTCCTCCGGTATCGCGATCTCGCGGGCGTCTCGTACCTGAGGGACGTGCCGCTGAAGCGCCTCGACGCCGAGATCGCCTCGAACTACACGAAAAAGCCTCTTTTCCTGCGCGCGATCGCCGACCACCTCGCCGGGATGACCGACAGCTACGCCCTCGCCGAGTACGACTCGATGGTGTCCGCCTATCCGCGGCACGCACCCGAAGGCCGTTGACGCGCCATACCGGCCGCCGCGATACGATCCGCTTCCCGGAGGATCCATGCCAGAGGCCGCCGTCCGACCCGCCGCGCTCCTGAACCGGTCGCTCGCCGAGGTCGATCCCGAGATCGCGCGCATCGTCGCCGCCGAGACAGCCCGGCAGAACGACGGAATCGAGCTGATCGCGTCCGAGAACTTCACGTCGCGCGCCGTCATGGAGGCCGTCGGGTCCACGCTCACGAACAAGTACGCCGAGGGCTACCCCGGCAAGCGCTACTACGGCGGCTGCGTCCACGTGGACGAGGCCGAGTCCCTCGCGATCGCGCGCGCGAAGGCGCTCTTTTCCCCGGGCAACCCCGACGCGATCCACGCGAACGTCCAGCCGCACGCGGGCTCGCAGGCGAACACGGCCGTGTACCTCGCCTGCCTGAAGCCCGGCGACACGCTTCTCGGCATGTCTCTCGCGCACGGCGGGCACCTCACGCACGGCCATCCGCTTTCGATCTCGGGGAAGCTCTACCGCGTCGTCTCGTACGGCGTCTCGAAGGAGACCGAGACGATCGACTGGGACGCCTTCCAGGCGACGGCCGAGGCCGAGAAGCCGAAGCTCATCATCGCGGGTGCGTCCGCGTACCCGCGCACGCTCGACTTCCCGCGCTTCCGGAAGATCGCGGACTCGGTCGGCGCGCTCCTCATGGTCGACATGGCGCACATCGCGGGCCTCGTGGCGGCGGGCGTTCATCCCTCTCCCGTGGGCCACGCGCACTTCGTCACGACGACGACGCACAAGACTCTCCGGGGCCCGCGTGCGGGCCTCATCCTCTGCACGCCCGAGTGGGCGAAGGAAGTCGACAGGGCCGTCTTCCCCGGGATCCAGGGCGGGCCGCTCGAGCACGTCATCGCGGGCAAGGCCGTGGCTCTGAAGGAAGCGATGGAGCCGGACTTCGCCCGGTACCAGAAGCAGGTCGTCGCGAACGCGAAGGTGCTTGCTGCGGCCGTCGCGTCGCACGGCTTCCGCCTTGTCTCGGGCGGCACGGACACGCACCTCTTCCTCGTGGACGTGGGGAAGAGGAACCTTACCGGAAAAGTCGCGGAGAAGGCGCTCGACGCCGCCGGCATCACCGTGAACAAGAACGCGATTCCGTTCGACCCGAACCCGCCGATGGTCACGTCGGGCCTGCGCATCGGAACGCCTGCCGCCACGACGCGCGGCATGGGCGAGGCGGAAATGAAGACGATCGCGGCGCTCATCGCCGAGGTCCTCGCCGAGCCCGAGGACGCGGCCGTCCAGGCGCGCGTTCGCGGTAAGGTCAAGGAGCTGACGGCGGCATTCCCGCTCTACTGACGGGTTCCCTCGGCGCTCTGAGGAATTCCGTCGCGCAGCCGCAGCCGGATGCGGAAGAGCTCGAGGTAGGCCTGGGCGCCGCCGAAAAGCGTGACGCGCGAGTCGGGAGAGTTGAACCAGAGGACGGGTACCTCGGCGATCGGATAGCCGAGCTCGCGTGCGAGGGCGAGCGCCTCGACGTCGAAGGCGAAGCGGTCGACGCGGGCGCGAGAGAAGATCGCCCGTGCGGCCTCCCGCGTGAAGAGCTTGAAGCCGCACTGCGTGTCGCGGATGCCCGGCACGAGAAGCAGGCGCGCTATCTGGTTGAAGAGCTTGCCCATCGCTCTTCGGCCGAGCGACTGGCGCTCCTTCACGAGCGATTCGTCCAGGGCGCGCGAGCCGATCGCAACCGGTGCGTTCGCCGACGCGAGCTTCTCCCACTCGTAGATGGGCGTCGAAAAGTCCGCGTCCGACACGAGGATGAGGCGGCCCGCGGCCTCGAGGCAGCCGGTGCGGACCGCGAAGCCCTTGCCGCGGTTCTTCGGGAGGCGGAGGACGCGGAGGTCGAGGCCGTGGCGGCGCCCAGCGTCCTCGGCGCGCGAGGCCGTCGCATCGGAGGAGCCGTCGTCCACGACGAGGACCTCGACGCGGGGTGCCGACGGCCGGGCGGCGAGATAGGCCGAGACCGCCCCGAGGGACGCGGGCAGCCGCTCCTCCTCGTTGAAGGCGGGGATGACGATCGACAGGTCGACGCCACGCGCCGGCTCCGTGCGTGCGGGCGCGGTTTGCGTCCCGAACGCGGGACTTTCGCGTGTCGCCATCACGACGGCCGCGCCTCGTAGACGAACTGGTAGCCGAAGAGCGTGGGCGAGAGGCGCGCCGCGGCGAGCGCGGCCGCGCGCACGATCCCGGCAAGAGGCGGGCGTGAAAGCGCCGGAAAAGCGAGCTCGAGCGGTATCGCGGTCGCGTCGATCGACAGGACCCGATACCCGCTCTCCTCGAGGAGAGCGCGACCGGTGGCCCGCGTGAAGAAGCGCAGATGCGTGCGGTCGAGGATGCCGCGGGGCGCGTAATGGAAACGGCCGAAGATAAGGCCGAGCCGCACGGTGACGTTCGCGACGTTCGGCAGCGAGAGCAGGAGAACTCCCTCCGGCTTCAGGAGGTGCCTCAGAGAGCCCAGCAGGACTTCGGGACGCGGCAGATGCTCCAGGACGTCGCCGGCCACGATCACGTCGAAGAGCTCCCTCCACGGCCCGGAGATTCCTTCGAGGAGATCGCCGGTCACGGGCTCGTCGAAGAACGGAGCGCCCTCCTTCGCCGCCTCGGGGTCGAGCTCGACGCCGGCCAGGTACCGGCACGCCGGACGGATGCGCCGCGCGAGGAGCCCGGCGCCAAAGCCGAGGTCGAGAACGGCGAGGTCCTTTCCGCGCGCGAGGACTTTCTCGAGGAGCAGCACATGCGAAGAGCCCGGGATCTCCTTCCAGGGATAGCGCTGCGCCTCGAGGGATGCGGTGTACTTCAGAGCGGCGCCCTCTGCGCGATCGGAATCCGGCGGCCGCTGCCGAACGCCTTCGCGGATACCTTCAGGCCGGGCGCCATTTGGTTGCGCTTGTACTCGGCGCGGTCCACCTGGCGCGCGATCTTCTTCACGAGCGCGAGCGGAGCATGCGCTCGCCGCGCGGTGGCCTCGACGGAGAGATTCCGCTCCACGAGGCCCTCGAGAATCGCGTCGAGGAGCGGATACGGCGGTAGAGAATCCTGGTCGGTCTGTTCCGGCCGAAGCTCGGCCGAGGGCGCCTTCACGAGCGAGGCCTCCGGGATGAGTTCGCCTCCCCCGTGCGCGTTGAGGTGTCGCGCGAGCGCATAAACGCGCATCTTCGGGAGGTCCGAGATCGGGGCGAGGCCGCCGCACATGTCGCCGTAGAGCGTGGAGTAGCCCACGGCGATCTCGCTCTTGTTGCCGGTCGTGAGAACGAGCGGCCCCTTCTTGTTCGAGACCGCCATGACGAGGAGGCCGCGGAGGCGCGACTGAATGTTCTCCTCGGTGACATCCTCTGTCAGGCCGAGAAACAGCGGCGCGAGCGTCCGGCGCGCATCTTCGAAGAGCGTATCGATCGGCAGGATCTCGAAACGGATGCCGAGGTTCTGCGCGAGAGCGCGCGCATCCGCGATCGACCCCTCGGAGGAATACGGCGACGGCATCGCGAGTCCCGTCACGTTCTCTCTTCCGAGCGCCTCGACCGCGAGGGCCGCGACGAGCGCCGAATCGATTCCCCCCGATAGGCCGAGAACCGCGGTCGAAAAGCCGCACTTGCCGGCGTAATCGCGGATGCCGAGGACGAGCGCGCGCCGGAGCGACTCGAGAGGATCGCCGCCGGCATCGTCGGGAAAGTCACGCGCCTTCCTTTCCGAAACCGGGATGACTCGCGCGAGCCCCGGGCCGTGGCGCACGACGTCCACGACTACGAAGTCCTCCTCGAACTGCGCGGCGCGTTGGACGACGCGCCCGCGGCCGTCGAGCACCATCGAGTCGCCGTCGAAGACGAGCTCGTCGTTCCCTCCCACGAGGTTGAGAGACGCCACGGGCACGCGCCCGTCGCGCGCGTAGCGGGCCAGCATCCGGCGCCTCAGGCGCGGCTTGCCTTCCGAGAACGGCGACGCGGAGATCACGACCACGAGCGTCGCGCCGCGCTCGACCAGCGCTTCCCCCGGGTCGTCGTGATACAGGCGCCTCTGCCGCCAGAAGTCCTTGTCATTCCAGAGGTCCTCGCAGACGGGCAGCCCCAGCCGTTCCCCGCGGAACGGCAAGACGACGCAGCCGTTGCCCGGCTCGAACCAGCGCCCTTCGTCGAAAACGTCGTACGTCGGCAGGAGCGTCTTCTTCGCGAGGACCCGCACGCGGCCGCCCTCGAGCAAGGCGGAGACGTTGTGGAACGGCTTGCCGACGCGGCTCCGGTTCGGCACGAACGTTCCGACGAGGAGCGCGGTCCGGCGCGCGCGTCGCGCGAGGGACGAAAGAGCGCGCGCGGCCTCGCGCACGAACGACGGGCGCTCGAGGAGGTCCCGCGGCGGATAACCGCAGACCGCGAGCTCGGGAAACACGGCCAGATCCGCCCCAGCCTCTTCGGCTCGGGTCAGGCCCTCGAGAATCCGGGCAGTGTTGCCCGCGAAGTCCCCGACGGTCGTGTCGATCTGGCAAAGTGCGAGCCGCACGGCGCTCCCTACGAGAGGCCGGAGGGCTCGGCGGCCTCCACGGGCTCGATCGTCGTCCGCGACACGAGGTCCGCGAGCGTTCGGCCGCGGCGGTCGAACGCGGCGACGAGCAGAGGCACGCCCGCCAGCGCGCCGGTCAGGAAGAAGCCGGCGAAACGCAGCAGCGCGGCGGACAGCGTGGGAGAGCGGCCGTCCTCGGCGCAAATTTTCAGGTCGGCGAGCGCCATGCCGGGCGTCGTGCCCCAGACGAAAGGCGCGAGAACGAGGAGGACGAGAGCGGCGAGCAGGAGGAAGGCCGCGAGCGGAAGGAACGCGGGAGGCGGAAAGCGCAGGTTGAGGAGCAGCGCGCCGGCGGCGAGCTCGACCGCGCCGACCAGCGCGAGGATGAGGAGATCGGCGAGACCCGCCGCCACACGCCGTGCGAACGCCACCGCGCGCGGCCCATCGGACTCGGCACCGGCGGGCGCGGGCTCGGAAAACATCGGCGCGGCGGGCCTGGACGGTTCGTGAGCCGCCAGCGCCGGCGCCGCCCCGGCGGGAGCCGGCTCTCCGGCGGGCTCTGGCGAGGCGCCTTCTTCCTTGGGGCCGAAGGGTTTCTCGGAGACGTTCGGAAAGAGCTCGAGAGTCGTATGCGGCGAGGATCGCCGCCGCCGGGGATCGGGAGCGAGCGGATGTTCGGCGAGCGGGTCGCGCGGGGGCTCGGACATTGTGCGTCCGGCCTCAGGGCCTGAGGGTGAGGTGCTTGATGAGGATGCGTGAGAGCAGGTCGTTCGCGCCTCGCGGGTATTTTCGCGCGAAGCGCAGGAGACGCTGCGCTTCGGCGTCGCCCGGCCGCAGGTCCGTGGCCTCCTTGACGGCGGTCGTGGCCTTCGCGATGTTGCCCGCCTGCAGGCTCTGCACCGCGGAGTTGTAGTACGCGTTGACGAGGTACTCCTCGACGTCCTGATTCTTCGCGTCGCCCTTGCGGAGCTCCCAGAGGAGCTTGATCGCGCTTTCGTAGTCGTTCTCGTTGTACGACTTCGAGGCGCTCCTCAAGGTCTCGACCTGCTCGTGCGCGCGCTGCGCCGCCGCCGCCGCCTCGGCGTCCTGGGGGCGGGCCTTGACGACGGGATCCAGGTTCTTCAGCGCGTCGATGTACCGGCTCGAGGACATCGCGGCGAGGCCGGTGACGCGCATCTCGTCGAGCTGTGCGGCGCTCGGAGCGGCGGGCCCCGGTGTCGGCGCCGCCGAAGACTTCATCTTCTCGATCCGAACGAGCGCCTCGTTGTGGCGCGGATCCGAGTCGGGAAGCTTCGCGAGGACGGCGATCGCCTCGTCGATCTTTCCGGCGTCGAAGAGGGCCTGGGCTTTCTGGAACGGGTCCTCGGAGGGCGTCACGCGTCCGCCCGGCGCGCCCCCTTTCGAGGAAGGTCCGCCCGCAATCGCGGGGCGAGCGGCGGGCCTGACGCGCAGGAACCAGTACGCGCCGCCGGCGATCGCCACGAGAAGAACGGCCGCCGCCGCGAGGAGGATGCGCACGTCGATCCGGCCCTTGCCTCCCGGCCGGGCGGCCTTCTCGGCGCTCGTCGCCGCGGGCTCGAGGCCGGGGCCGCTCGCGTCCCCCGTGAAGCCGCGCCCCACACCCGAGTCGTCCGCGAACGAGGGAGGCGCCGGCGCCTCGATCTCGTGCTTCATGAAATCGGAATCGCCGGTGCTGGCGGAGACCGGCGCGGCGCTTTCCGCGGACGCAAGGGCCGCCTCGATCTGGTTGAGATAGCCGCGGGCCGTGGCGTCGTGCTCGGAGACGGCGAGGACGTCGAGAAACTTGTTGCGGGCGCCCACGAGGTCGCCGCTTTCGTACTGGGTCACTCCCTCGGTGAGAAGCACGTCGATCTTGCGCGCCGCATCCGCCTGCGACTCGCGCGCGGCGTCGATGCGGCGGCTCGCCTCCTCGTTCGAGAGGTCGATGAGGAAGACCCGGCTCCAGAGGTCGATGGCCTCCTGCGCGTTGCCGCGCGCGAGGGCCTCGTCTCCCTGCTTGAGGAACTGCGTGATGCGCGGATCGGCCTGGACGCCGGACGCGGGGCGCGGCGCCACCTGGGCGGGCGCGGGCTGCGCGAGCGGCGGTCCCGAAGGAGGGGAAGCCAGCGGGGGAGCCGAGGCGGGAGCGGGAATCGTACCCACGGCGCCCGGCCCCCCGGGGGGCATGCTCATGCGCAGGTCGTCGAGACCGAGCCCGAACGGGTCGCCTCCCTGCACGACGGGCGCGACGGCTCTGGGGGCGATCACCGACGGAGGAGCCTCGGGAAGTCCGGAGGCGGACGCGCCGCCGGCCTCGTCGCCGAAGACGAGGTCGTCGAGCCCGCTCGCGGGCTGCCCCGGAGGCACCGGCGTGGCCGGGCCGCCCGGGAACGCATCCGGCAGGTCGTGGGCCGAATCCGGAAGCGCCTCGCCCGCGCTTTCGACGCCGAGGTAGTCGGCGAATCTCTCGACGTTGACCGGCGTGCCCGGCGTGACGCCGCGTAGCGCCTCGAGAAGGCTGCGCGCGGGCGCAAAGCGCGCGTCCATCTTGAGCAGGAAGTCGCAGCCGAGGAGGGCCTCCTCGTTCTTGCCTTCCTGCGCGAGCACGAGCGTGTGCCGAAACGTCTGGAGAACCTTCTCCCGCGCCTCGGGGGCGAGGGCGGGGCTGCCGGCATAGGAGCTCATTGGACGGAATGCTAGCAAGAACAGCGCGGCGCGGCGCGCCGTCGGATACGATCACCCGCCGGAGGCGCGATGGCCGCATTGATCGAGTGCATTCCGAACGTGAGCGAGGGGCGCCGGCAGGATGTCGTGTCGGCTCTGGCGAATGCGGCGGTGGAGGCCGGAGAGGGAGTCGTCCTTCTCGATCGCACCTCGGACGCCGACCACAACCGCTCGGTGCTCACGTTCCTCGGAGATGGGGACGCCCTCGTGGCGTCGATGACGGCGCTCGTTGGCGCCGCGCTCGGGGCGATCGACCTCAGGACGCACAGGGGCGCCCATCCGCGCGTCGGGGCCGTGGACGTGATCCCGTTCGTGCCCCTGCGCGGCGCCACCGCGGCTGACTGCGTGGCCTTCGCGAAGACGCTTGGAAAAGCGCTCGCCGACCGCTACGGCCTGCCCGTCTACCTTTACGAGGACGCGGCGACCTCACCGGACCGCCAGAACCTCGCGAACATCCGCAAGGGAGAGTTCGAGGGCCTCGCGGCGAAGATGGCGCAGCCGGCGTGGATCCCGGACTTCGGCCCTCGGGCCCCGCACCCGACGGGCGGCGCCACCGTCGTGGGCGCCCGCGCCCCGCTCGTCGCGTACAACATCAACCTCGGGACGTCGGATCTCGCGATCGCCGACCGCATCGCGAGGGCCATCCGCCACCTCTCGGGCGGCTATCGCTTCGTGAAGGCGATGGGCGTGAAGCTCGACGCGCGCGGCCAGGTGCAGGTTTCGATCAACATGACGAACTTCGAGAAGACCCCGCTCCACCGCGTCTTCGAGACCGTGAAATCCGAGGCCTCTCGCCACGGTGTCGCGGTCGTGGGCTCGGAGATCGTGGGCCTCGTTCCGCAGGCCGCGCTCTTGGCGGCGGCGGAGCACTACCTGAGGCTCGAGGCCGACCCCGGCCCCCAGGTGCTCGAGAACAAGCTGCTCGAAAGGCTCTCGTGAAGAACGCTCGTCTCGTTCCCGCGGCGGCGCTCCTCGGCGCCGCGACGTTCGCTCTTTCCGCGGCGAGTCCCGAAGCGTCCTCCGATCTCCGCGTGGCGCTCGAGCGCCTCGTGCGCGCCGCCCGTGTGACGAACGGCGCGTACGACACGATCCGCGGCCTCACGGACACCGTCGGCCCGCGGCTCTCCGGCTCGCCGGGCGACGCGCGCGCGGTCGCGTGGGCCGAGGCCACGCTGACGGCGCGGGGCTTTTCGAACGTTCATGCCGAAACCGTGACCGTGCCGCATTGGGAGCGTGGCGAGGAGAGCGCCGAGATCGTCTCGCCCGTGCCGTTCCGGCTGTCGCTGTGCGCGCTCGGCGGCAGCGTGGGAACGCCCGCGGGCGGGGTCGAGGCCGAGGTCGTCGAGGCGCAGTCGCTCGAGGGCGTGGACGCGCTCGGCGGGAAGGCGAAGGGCAAGATCGTCTTCGTCTGGAAGGTCATGGAGCGCCGCTCGGACGGGTCGGGCTACGGCGCGACCGTTCCGATCCGCGGAGCCGCGGCCTCGCGGGCCGCGAAGGTGGGCGCCGTGGGCGCCCTCATCCGCTCCGTGGGGACGTCGAACGCGCGACTTCCGCATACGGGCTCGCTGCGCTACGAAGAGGGAGTCCCGAAGATCCCCGCCGCGGCCCTCGCGAATCCCGACGCGGACCTCATTCATCGCCTCCTCGCCGACGGGAAGACCGTGCGCGTGCGTTTCGCGCTCGGAGCCCGGACGCTTCCTGACGCGGTCTCGGCGAACGTGCTCGGCGAGATTCCGGGCCGCGAGAAGCCGGAGGAGATCGTCGTCCTCTCGGGCCACCTCGATTCGTGGGACCTCGGTCAGGGCGCCGTGGACGACGCGGCGGGACTCGGCATCGCGATCGAGGCGGCGCGCCTCATCGGGCAGCTCCCGATACGGCCGCGCCGCACCCTCCGCGTGATCGCTTTCGCGAACGAGGAGAACGGCCTCGCGGGATCGCGCGCCTACGCGAAGGTGCATGCGGCCGAGCTGCCCTTCCACGTCGCCGCGATCGAGTGCGACGACGGCGCGGGGCGCGTGTCCGGATTCGGATGGACCGCCGGTCTCTCGGCGGAGCGCACCCTCGCGAGCGTCGCGGAGATCCTGAAGCCGTTCGGCGTCGGAGACATGAAGAAGGGCGGCGGAGGCGCGGACGTGGGCGCGCTGCGCGCCGCCGGCGTGCCGCTCTTCTCGCCGATCCAGGACTCCTCACGGTACTTCGACGTCCACCATTCAGCCGACGATACGTTCGACAAGATCGACCGCGAGGAGCTGAACACCGGAGTCGCGGCGATGGCGGCGCTCGCGTACGCGCTCGCCGACTCCGAGGCGCCTCTCGAGCGCATTCCCGAGGCAGACCGCATCGTGCGCCGCGAGCGTTAGGAGAGGGGGACCTACTCCCCGTCCAGCCCGAGCGCCTTCATCTTGCGATGGAGAGTGGTGCGGTCGAGGCCGAGGCGCTCGGCCGCGCGCGACACGTTCCCCTTCGTTTCCGCGAGGACACGCGAGAGGTAGCGCTTCTCGAACGCCTCGCGCGCGTCGGCGAGCGTCGCGTGCGCCGGAACCTCGTCCGAGGCCGGACGGGAGGAGCCGCGCCCGGCGGCTGGGCCGTCCTCGGGCGGGAGATCCGCGGCCCTGACAGCCGGCCCCGGCGACATGAGGAGGACGCGTTCGACGAGGTTCTGCAGCTCGCGCACGTTGCCCGGCCATCGCCTTTTCGCGAGGGCCTCGAGCGCCTCCTTTTCGAACGCCTTCGGGCGCCGCCCGCGCTGGCGCGCAAGACTCTCGGCGAAGTGCGCCACGAGGAGGGGAATGTCCTCGGGCCGCTCGGACAGGGGCGCCACGCGAAGCGGGACGACGGCCAGCCGGAAATAGAGATCTTCGCGGAACGTCCCCGCGCGGATCATCGCGGGCAGGTCCCGATTCGTCGCGGCGACGATGCGCACGTCCGTGGCGAACGCCTTGGCGCCGCCAACGCGCGTGATACGCCCGTCCTGGATGGCGCGCAGGATCTTGGCCTGCGTCCTCGGCGACATGTCGCCGATCTCGTCGAGGAAGAGCGTGCCTGAGTCGGCCTGCTCCCACTTCCCCTTGCGGTCGTCGATCGCGCCCGTGAACGAGCCCTTCACGTGCCCGAACAGCTCGCTCTCGATGAGCTCTTCCGGAATCGCCGCGCCGTTGACCTCGATGAAGGGGCCCGTCGAGCGCGGAGACGCGCGGTGGAGAGCACGCGCGACGAGCTCCTTGCCCACGCCGCTCTCACCCATGATGAGGACGCGCGCTTCCGAGGCTCCCGCGCGCCGGATCTCGTCGAGAAGACGCATCATCGCGGGGCTGGTGCCGAGCAGCGTCTCTTTGGCCGCATCCTCGTCCGTGCGGCTCATGAGCTCGCGTCTGAGGTCGTCGCGCTCGCGCGCGAGGCGGTACAGCTCGAGCGCCTTGTCCAGCGTCAGGAGGACGCGCTCGAGCGACAGCGGCTTCTCGAGAAAGTCGTCCGCGCCGCGCTTGACGGCCTGCACGGCCGTGTCCACCCCGCCGTGCCCGGAGATCATGACGACGGGCATCGTGAGGCCGGCGGCCCGCAGTTGATCGAGCACGGCGAGGCCGTCGAGATCCGGCAGCCAGACGTCGAGAAGGATCGCCTCGGGGCGCTTTGCCTCGTCGCCGAAGGCGCGTGCGAGAGCGTCCTGCCCGAGGCCGACCGCGTCCACGGTGTAACCCTCGTCGCTGAGGATCTGCGAGAGCGTCTTGCGGATACCCGGCTCGTCGTCGCAGACGAGGATGCGCGGGCCGTCCGTCATGCGGCTCTCATTCGCATGCGGGCGCTCACGCGGCCGGCCATTCGAGGAGGAAGCGGCATCCGTGAGGGACATTCTCCTCCACGCGGACGCGCCCCGCGTGCTCGGCGGCGATGCGCGCGACGATGGCGAGGCCGAGGCCCGAGCCCCGCGCCTTCGTCGAGTAGGCCGGGTCGAAGACACGCTCCCGCTCCGCTTCGGGAATGCCGGCCCCGTCGTCTTCCACGGCGAGGCGCGCGCGTCCCTCCTCCACGCCCGCCACGATCCGCACGTGGCCGCCGCCCGGAGTCGCCGCCACGGCGTTGTCCACGAGGTTGATGAGGGCGCGCTTCACCTGCTCGGCGTCCGCGTTGACGAGCGGAAGAGCTTCCGGGATGTCGGCCGACACCGTCACGCCCCGCTTCACGTTCGCATACAGGTTCGTGACCTGTTGGACGACCGCGCCGAGGTCCGTCGGGGCGAGGTCCGCGGCCGGAAGGCGGGCGAAGCGCCCGAACGTGTCGACGAGCGAGGCGAGCGTCGTGACCTCCTCGATGATGGTGGAGGCTCCCTCGCGCACGACGGAGGCGAGACTGTGGGGACTGGCGTCCTTGCCGAGAGCGTGCCTCCGCATGCGTTCGGCGGCGAGGCGGATCGGCGTGAGCGGATTCTTGATCTCGTGCGCCATGCGGCGCGCGGCTTCCTCCCACGCCGTCGCGCGCTCGGCCGCGACGAGGGCGGTCGTGTCCTCGAGCGTCACGACCCAGGCCCCCGCGTCGGCGGCCCCGGCGGGAATCCGGGTCACGCGAGCCTCGAGCACGCGGGGGCCGATTTTCAGCGTCGCCTCGCGCGGGGCGCCCGCCGTTCGCGCGCGCGCGAGGAACTCGTTGAGCGGCGCGAGGGCCTCGGACGCGAGGAGGTCCTGCGCGCGGGGGAAGCGGGCGTTTTCGTCGCGGCCGAGCAGGCGCCGCGCGGTCTCGTTGAGGAAATACAGCGTGTCGTCGTCGCCGAATGCGACGACGCCGGCGTCGAGCCGCGCGAGGATCGTGCGCACGCGGCGACGCTCCTCGTCGACGCGCTCGTTCGTCGCAGCGAGCTCCGCGTTCGCGGCGACGAGCTCGGCCCGGCTCTTGCGCAGCTCGGACGTCATCGCGTTGAAGGCGCGCGAGAGCGCGGAGATCTCGTCGCCCCCCTCCACCTCGACGAGCGCGTCGAAATCGCCCGCGCCGACGCGTCGCGCCGAGGCGGCGAGCGCCGCGATGGGGCGCGTCACGCGGCGCGCGAGGAGGAGCCCGACCCACACGGCCGCGAGGAGAACCAGGAACGCGAGGAGGAGGAAGAACAGCACCTGCACGGCCTCGAGCTGAGCGCGCTCGGCCTTCAGCATCGCGTAGGCCGAGGTCGCGAGCGAGAGCTGGCGCAGCGGCTCGGCCTCGGCGGGCGGGTCGAACGTGCCGACGACGAGGAAGCCGGAGGGCAGGGCGACGACCGTGCGTCCGGCCTGCCCGCCGTCACGCGTGGGCTCGAGGCGCCGCGAAAGGCCCCGCGCCCTCGCGTCCGCCAGCCAATCGGCGCCGGGGTCGTTCACGTCGCGCAGAGGCCACCTCGGGGCGCTGACGGCCACCGCCGGCCGGCCGGGGCGCCTCCACTCGATGAGGTCGACACCTGATTCTTCGCGCGCGAAAGACAGGAGCGCGACGAGGCCGCCCTCGGAGGCCGCCGCGAGCCGGGGCGCGAGGCGCTCGGCCGTGCGGCGCTCGAGGGCAGATCGGAAGAGCACACGTCTGAACTCCA
>OBLW0100000826.1_pt1 | contig 26713 bp, 16 predicted proteins | sample 1520161 | NCBI WGS metagenome assembly OBLW01 (sample SAMEA3539309, study PRJEB22396) | soil metagenome | biome: tundra; feature: field; material: soil | place: USA | collected 2010-05 | depth 0.15 m | reverse complement strand
GCCAGTAGAGAACGATGGGACAAAGCAGAAAGAGGAGTTCCGGCGCGGAATAGAGCAGGCGCACGTCCTGACTATGCACATAAAGGCTGAAAATTACGACGGCGGAAAAACTACTACCGACGCCGAGCGATAGCAACAATTCACGATCTCCGACATGGTAGCCGCGTCCGGAATTGCCGGTTGCGATTAAGTCACTCGCACTCAGTAACTCGGAATATCGTTTTGCCATGGCAAGACTGAGAAAGAGAAACAGCGAGAAAGCAATGAACCATTGCGAAAGTGGGGTCTTGGAAATTAGGGCGCCAGCAAGAATTCTGAAACTGTAGAAGCTGGAAAGTACGAACACGTCAAGTAGCGCGACCTTTTTCAGATAGAGGGAATACATCATAGTTAGCACGGAATAGGCGAGCAGGACGCAGCCGAATTGCAGGTCAAGAAGAAATCCGCATCCGAGGGCGGCGGCAAGCAAGATGCTCGAGGCAAGTAAGCCTTCGGGAATCGAAATGGAGCCCGCCGCAAACGGACGTTCCTTTTTCCACGGATGTTCGCGATCGGAATGGAGATCGAGGAGGTCGTTGAGAATGTAGAGTCCGGAGGCGCAGAGTCCGTAGAGCGCGAATCCGGCGAGCGTGCGGAGCAAGGGTTCGGCCGCCAAATTGTGGGAAAGGGCGAGAGGCAGAAACAGCAGAAGGTTTTTTGCCCAGTGGTGGCCGCGGAGCGCGCCGAACCAGGTACGCAGCGAGGGAAGCAACGACAAGCGCGGTTCAAGGATGGTGAGTTTGAGCGTGGTTACGGAGGCGGCCTGCGCGGCGCGAGACTCGCTGCCGACGACGTAGGCCGCCGCAGCTTTGCGCCAAACCGCCACGTCGGCTGCCGAGTCCCCTACGTATTCGAAGCCCGTCTCGGAGTAACGCTGTGCCAGGAAATCAGCCTTGTATGTTCCTTTGAGGTTCAGAGTCCCGTCGCTGCCAAGGACTTCATCAAACAAGCCAAGATAAGTGGAAACTTGTTCTGCAATTTGGTTGTCGGCAGCGGTTGTTAGAGCAATGGTGCGGCCGTTGGACTTTTCTTTCCGGAGGAGATCAATCAGCTCTTGCCGATAAGGCAAACGGGCCGGATTGAGTTCAACGTGAGCCGCGAGTTGCCGTTTGAGGAACGCGCGCCCTGAGAGCAGCCAGAAAGGCAGCAGGAGAAGGGAAAAAGGTTTGGTCTTCAGCAGGGCGAGAACGCACTCCCAAAAGACGTCACCCCGGATCAAAGTGCCGTCGAGATCCACGCACAACACCGGGGACGATGCTACCGCGGGTTTAGTTCCTGTCGCTGTCCCCATACGTTGATCGTCGCATAAGCTCAGTGGCGAAACACCGGGATAAGTGGTACACCCAGGTAACCTGAGTAACATGCGCCGGACGAAGGGGGAGGCTAGTATGAGCTGATCTGGAGCAGATTAGCCGGCCCCAGAAATAGCGCGCATGACCGATACGTCCACACATCCGCACTCCGAGACATTGGAGTCACTGGCCGAGTACCTGCGCCGTCCCGGCATTCTCGTTCCACTACTCGCGCTGGTTACTTTCGTGCTGTACAGTGGCACGCTTTCCTTTGATTTCGTATGGGATGACTGGCCGCAAATTGTGAATAGTCCCATGATCCGGAGTTGGGGTAATCTTTCGCGTGCGTTCGGCAGCGACTTGTGGTATCACGTGGCGCGGCACCAGGTGTACTACCGGCCGCTGTTTGTGGCATGGTCCATGCTGAATTACATGCTGTTCGGATTGCGCCCCTGGGGATGGCACCTGGGAGCGCTCCTGATGCACGTGGGCGCGGTTGCGTCTGTGTTTTGGCTGGTGCGGCGGTTGGGACTGGAATACTGGACGGCGGCTTTGGCCGCGCTGATTTTCGCTTTGCACCCAATTCACATCGAGCCCGTGGCATGGGTGTCCGCCGCATCGGACACGATGGTGACGATGTTTGCGGCGCTGGCGTTTGCGGCATTTCTCAGCTGTCGCGACCCGAAATACGATCCGAAGACGCGAACCGTCTGGTGGGTTGCTTCTTTGGGGCTGCTGGCATGCGCCTTATTGACGAAAGAAATGGCAGTGATGTTTGCCGGGCTGGTGGGAATTTATGCGTGGCTCTATCCGAGGCAAGGGCAAACATCGCAGGGGCAGAGACTTTTTACTGCGCTAACCGAGACAGTTCCCTACGCCGCGGTTACCGTTGCCTACATCATGCTGCGAAAGCACGCGCTCGCGCACGCCACCGGACAATTCGATCCTGCTCGTGGCATGGGGGATGTCGTTCGAACGTTGCCGCTAGTCTTAGCGACTTATCTACGACAGTTACTACTACCCGTTGGAATGACCGGACTCTACTACACCCCATATGTTACCGGCGCTGTATTTAGTCAAGTGGTGGCGCCTCTGTTAGTGCTCGGTGCCGTTCTGGTGGGATTGTGGTATTGGAATCCTCGCGAAGGGAATTCAACGATCGCCTTTGCGGGGTGTTGGCTGCTCGTGGGTTTGGCTCCGGCGCTGTATTTACGAAACTTTGCCAACGGCGATTTTGTACGAGACCGTTACATGTATTTGCCGTCGATCGGATTCGTGATTCTCGCCGCAACTGGCCTGCGGCGATTGCCTCCCCTCAAGGGCTGGAGCGCGCCGGCCGTGCAGACGTGCGCGGTCCTTGTGCTGTGCGCCGGGTATGTGTCCGCGTCGATTGCACAACAGGTCTACTGGGGCAACGATCTGATGGTGTTGCTGCGCGGGCAGTCGCTCTATCCGGGGAATCCCGCCACCATCGCGGGCTTGGCGAGAGAGTACAGCAAGGATGGCGCGCATGATCGCGCGATTAAGCTGGCGGAGTCGCTGGTAAGGGACCATCCGGAATACGGTTATGGCCCGCTGGCGCTGGCGGAAGTGTACATTCACGCCGGCCGCTTCGACGAAGGTCGCGTCTGGCTCGGCCGGGTAAATCCGGATTATGTCAAGTCGGAGGCGGGGATGGCGGGAGTCGCCGGACTGTATGGGCAAATGGGCGACTATGACCGGGCGTTGGCGCTGTGTTCGGAGACTCTGGCGAAGGAACCCAGTCTTTTTTCGGCACTTTACAACTGCGGCAACATTCACCTGTTAGACGGCCAGTATAAAGAAGCAGAACAATTGTTATCCCGCGCGGTGCAGTTAGTGCCGGAGCAAGCGGCGCCCAGACACTTTCTGGGACGCGCACTTCTGCAAGATGGACGGAGCGCGGATGCGCAACCCTACCTGCTCCAGGCCGTGGCCATGGACCCAAAGGTTTGGGACTACCACTACTGGCTGGCGGTGTCGTTGGAAAAAGGTGGAAATATTTCCGCCGCGCGGGCGGAGTACCGGAAGACCCTGCAACTGAACCGGGACAGTCAAGAAGCAAAGATGCGTCTGATGGCGCTGGAGGCGAAGTGAAGAAGGGAACGAAGAATCCTCCCGCGACGTCGGCGCTACAGAGCAAGCAAAAGTTGAGTCTGGAGCTAAAAGTTTACGAACAGGGCGCCAAACCAGTGGGCGATGTCAGCTTTGCCGAAGAACGGTCGCCCGCCGCGCAAGGATGGCTGCTGCGTTGGACGGTGTTGGCTGTGGTTCTGGCCGTTGCAGGAATTTATGCGAGGTTTCACATGAGCCGGGGCTGGGCGCCGTCCGACGACGGGGCTCTAAGCCAAAGCGCGCTGCGGGTCATGCAGGGGCAACTTCCGCATCGCGATTTTGGGGAGATTTACACCGGCGGGCTAAGCTTTATTCATGCGCTGGCGTTTCGAGCGTTCGGCGTGAACCTGATGTCGCTGCGCCTCTGTGTGTTTCTATTTTTTCTGGCGTGGATTCCGGCTGTTTATTACATTGCGCTGCGCTTTACTTCGGCCCTGGCAGCGGGAATGGTCGCGCTGCTGGCCATGGCTTGGAGTTATCCCAATTATCCAGCGGCCATGCCTTCCTGGTACAACCTGTTCTTTGCGACGTTTGGGGCGGCGGCGCTGCTCCGCTACCTCGAAGCGCGGACACGGCGATGGCTGTTTGTGGCCGGAGTGTGCGGCGGAGTCTCGATCCTGATTAAGGTGATTGGGACGTATTACGTTGCCGGCGTGCTGCTCTTTCTGGCCTTTCAGGAACAAAGCGAGAGTGCCTCCGAAAGTGAGGAAGGCGAGGATTGGAAAAGCAGCTTCCCGTACCGCGCGTTCAGTGGGGGCGCGCTGCTGCTGTTCCTGGCAACGTTGGTGTATGTGCTCCACACGCGGTTGGGCGTGGCAGAGCTGTACCAATTTGTATTGCCATCGGCAGTGTTGGTGGGGTTGATCCTAATGGGAGAACGGAAAGTCCACACGGGAACAGGGCAACGCTTTGAAACATTATTTCGGGCGGTCGTTCCGTTTCTCGGCGGGTGCATAATCCCGGTCGTTGTTTTCTTGCTGCCCTATGCCCGCGTGGGAGCGATCGCTCAATTCTTTTCGGGAGTGACGTCCAGCGCCGTCACGCGCTCGGTCGACTTGGGATTGCTCAGTCCCGTATCCGTTGAGAAGAGCGTTTTCGCGCTGGCCTTAGTGGGATTGGTGGCGGCGGCCATGTACGTACGCGAATTTCAAGGAAAAGCTGTGAGCGCCGCTGTCGGCCTGGGGTTGACGGTGATGCTAGTCAAGGCTGCGACGTCGACTGAGATCGTTTTGGGAGTGTGGTATTCGGCTGCGACACTGACTCCGTTGGTGGTATTGCTGGGCGCGGCGTTTATCTTTGTGGAAGGAAAACGGAGCGGCCCAACAAAACTCCAACAGCAGCGCATCATGGTACTGATTTCGCTAGCGGCGGTGTGCACACTGGTGCAGTATCCATGGGCCGCGTCGATTTATCTGTCCTATACGTTGCCGCTGACGTTGCTGGCCGCGGTGGCGATTGTGGCGACCGCCAGGAAGCAACCCGGCACCTACGTGTTGGCCGCGGTGACGGGGTTTTATCTGCTATTTGGCGCCGTGTTGCTGGTTCCCGATTACCTCTACGAATTGACTCACAAAGTGGGACGCATGGATGAACTGCATCTGCAGCGAGCGGGAGGATTGCGGATCAATTATGCGGCGAGTTTTGCGGACTTGATTCATTTTCTGCAGCAGCATTCACCCAACGGATTGATGTACGCGGGTAACGATTGTCCAGAACTGTACTTTCTGTCGGGACTGAAAAATGTAACCCGGGACGACGGCGGCGCGCCGTCCGGAGAAGTGCTGAAAGCGTTGCAATCGGACGATCTGAAGTTGGTGGTGATCAACGAAGCGCCGCTATTCCCCGCCTCTAGAATGAGCCCCGAGGTAAGAACGGAAGTTGCGCGGAAGTTTCCCGAGAGCCAGGTGGTGGGAAGATTCCGTGTGTTTTGGCGGCCGTAACGAGCAAGCTTGAGTGGGAACCGCGGCTCGCTTTGGGAAGATGCTGCGGACCTACGCACCAATAATTCCCATAAAGGGGAGTTGGAGTGATCCAAGGAAGAAAGCGCGCCGATCGCACTCGTGCACTGCCTAGATTGTGAATTGATGCCAAAATAGAAGTTTGTAGGCGAGCTAAGCAGTTCTATCCATGACCTCCCGAACGTTGCCTTCCTCGTTATAACAAGGCGTAACCACACTGATGGTGTTTATGAAGAAGAACCTTGCGCGTGCGAGAAATATTGTGCCGGCCGTATGGACTGTCGAGATGGTTGGGCGGCGGGTTGTATCTGACGTTCGGGCGGGACCGAGTAATAGACAGAATCGAGACCATCCACGCAGTGAGCGCGCAGAAAGAGCGCGGAATCGGGAGCCAGGCTCTGGAGCGATACCGGAACCTGCCAGAGATGATCGGGTTTGTGATAACCGCAAACAGCGAGGAGAGGCCGATCGCGCCAGATGACGCGGTGCGCGCCTTCGAGTGCCTGGAGTTCCGCGCCTTCAATGTCCATTTTGATGTAGGAGACAGTTTCGTCAGCAAGGATGTCATCGAGCCGAACGCAGGGAACTTCGATACCGGAAGAAAAAGCGATGCAGCCTCCGCCGATGCCGTCCCCGGAAAAATGGACGACGCCATTGTGTGCGGCTACCGCGGCGTTGTGAATGACGACGCGACTGTCGGTACCGTTCCTGAAAGCAAGGAGATCAGGCATGACTGCCGGATCGGCTTCGAAAGCTATCACCTTGCGAAAACGGCCATCGGTAAGCGAAAGGAGCGCCCGAATTGTATCTCCGGTGTAGGCTCCGCAATCGATGAAACATTCGTCGGGGTTAAGAGAGAACAGGCCGGGAAAGTACTGCTCATCCGGACAGGGAACTCCGCAGCAATCAAAGTCCGCCAATAGGCGCAGCTGGATCTGCGCGACGAAGGCTGCACGCGATAACTCGTCATCGAGTATGTCGAACGCGTGAGCAATTTCGTTACTTTGCTGCAGTAAACGTTCTGGCGTATCCCAGAAAAAATAGGGAAGAAAAGTACGGGCGTGGCGCCAGAAGAGCAAAGGAAAAGAAACGGCACAACAAGCCAGCGCTTGTAACTGGGTAAGCAATGCGGAAATAAGGTGCGACTGAGTTGGATGCCAAACTGCGACGACAAACGCGGCGTCGTGGGAATGCTTTCTTGCGGCGTCGGCAGGAGAGAGCACGGGAATTCCGCAGGCCATGGTTCCCCAAGTGCGCGGATTATTATCGGCGAAAGCGACCACGTCGAGGTCGGTGCCCGCGAGGCCTTGAAAGACCATGCGACCCAGACGGCCCGCCCCGAAGACGACGATCCGATGCCGTCCCAAGGCGGCCTCGTCAAAGGCGGCCTCCTGGCGGATGCGCGCGGCGGGCGGGGTTTCGCGGAGGAGCGACTCTAGTTGTTCTCGAGCACTGATCATTCAGTCCGCTCTCAGTGTGTTCCGCTGTTGCCACCGGCGCCCGCTTTGGCCGCGAGAGCGATCGGCACAGAGGGCGCAAGCCCCCGGTGATAGATCAGGTCGGTTAGCGACGGAATGTTCGCATAAGGACTGTCGATCGCATCGATCATGACGGGCTGATCTTTCGTCACCGCTTTCAGAATGACCTCGCCGCGCATGAGTTCGCGGCAAGAGATCTGCCCTTGCTGCAGTGGGACAGCCAGATAGACGTCGGCATCCTGTAAGACGTGTCCGACGGCCAGATCGCGTTTCGCGTACACCCCGCGGACCAGAGCATCGAGATACGCAATTTCTTGTTGCGGAGGAAGGCGCTTTTGTGTGCCGGGGGCTCCGCACATTCTCTTCGCGCGCTGAAATGCCTTGAACCAGGTGTCAACCTGCTCGGGCAAGGAGCAGTAGGGAGAGACGGTCGTGCCGCCGGTCTGAATATCGACGTGGCGCTCAAAGGTTCGCGCGCCTTTGGCATAGGCCATCAGCATCGATGAAGTCCAGTCGCAGTATTCGTGGGTGGAGAAACCAATGACGTGATCCGGATAACGGCGGCGCAGGAAATCGATCTGGTTGAGTTCGATATCGGAGTCCGCGGAGGGGTAAATGGAGACGCAGTGGTTGATGGCTAAAGGAATGTGCCGATTGGTGAAAAACGTGACCAGGTCGTCGATGTTTTTGGTCGACGATCCGCCGGTGGAGACAATCGTCGGTTTCTTTGTTTTTGCGATCTTCTCAATCAGGATCCAGTCATTGCAATCGGAACTGGCAATTTTCAGGATGGGAATGCCCAGTTCGCAACAAAAGTCGACGGAGCTTTCGTCAAACGGAGTCGCCATCGGAATGCAACCAGCCTGGCGAATCGCGTGGACTAATGTAGCGTAATCCTCGGGCTGGAGCCGCGTCTCCAGGGTCTTTTTGATATAGCGAATATCGTCGCGGTGGCGAAAGTCTTGATGAATAAAGCTATCTACATCGCGCAATTGCAGTTTGATGGCGGCGCGGACGTTATTGAAGCGAACGACTTGAGCATAGTTAGCGATAATCTTCAGCCCACGCTGCAAGTCGCCTAAGTGGTTATTAGCCAACTCCAATACGAATAACTCGTCAAAAATATCGTTGCCAGTCATGGTCTTGCTTGCCTATCCTAATTTACTGGGTTCGTATCATTGGTTCTTAAGTAGCATGGTAATGTCCTTATTCCTCGATGACATTGTCCATTAGTTCAGTCGCATCCAGGAATGGGTACATGTCCTCTAGATTAGGAGAAACAATTCGTCCGTCGGATAACTGCCGCGCGCGGGAGCGAGGCTCGAATTCCTGATTACGATCCAGGACGACATCGATTAGTGCCGGTCCTTCCGCGGCCAGCGCGAGATCGATCTGTGCGAATTGCGCATCCCGGTCGATTGTGGTTGAAGAAATGCCATAGGCGCAGGCCACTTTGACCATGTCTGGGAAGGACGTGCCACTCGCGGAGCTCTCTCCGGTGAGGCGGCCAAAGAAGCCGGATTGCGTCATCTTCATGGAGAGATAGCCGGAGTTATTTAAAACAAATATCTTGATCGGTAAGTGGTGATGAACCAGCGTTTGTAGCTCTTGGATGTTCATCTGGATGCTTCCATCGCCGGCCAGGCAAATCACTCGCTTGCCGGGGCGAGCAAAGGCTGCGCCAATGGCGGCGGGCAGGTCGTAACCCATGGAGGCTGACCCGGAGTTAGAGATGAGACGTTGACCCCGGCGCAGCTTCAAGCTTTGGAAGGGGACGATGCAGGCGGTAGCATTGCCGCAAATAACAACTTCATCGTCCGCCAGCCGGGCGGAGAGTTGCTCGACGAAGTAATAGGGATTTAAAGGCGGGCCGGGATTTCGTTGGCGATCTTGGACGACCGGGTAACGCCGGACGCGTTCCCGGCACCAGGAGAGCCATTTCAAGTGGGCTTCGGATGGGTAGCTTTCAGCGCCGCATTGCCTGAGCATTTCCCGCAGAAATTGCATGAGATCGCAATGGATAGCGAGGTCTGGCCGGATGGTGGGTTTGTGAAATTCGGCGGCGTCGATATCCACTTGAATCTTAAGAGCGCGCGGCGCAAACGAATGCCAGTTATAACTGGCCTGCCGAATATTGAGCCGGGATCCGAGGATGAGCAAAAGGTCGGCGCTTTGGACGGTGAAGTTTCCAGCGCGATCGCCGATCGTGCCCTGGCGTCCGCAGAAAAGTGGGTCGCCGGACGCGATGAGGTCATGCGTCCAAGCGGTGGTGACCGGGATACCCAACCGGTGGATGAGTTCGTCAAATTCCGCAAGTGCATGAGCGGCGCGGACTCCGGTGCCGGCGAGAATTACGGGACGCTTTGCGTTCTTGATGCGCTCGAGAACTTCCCGGCAATGGGACTCTAGTTGGGGCGAACCGCCGGCGGCGGCTGGTAAACGCCCGGCGGCCGCATCCTCGGCCGGATCATAGGCGCGAAGCGCGGGCGGATCGACTGCCGCAGCCTGCACATCAACCGGGATATCGAGCCAGCACGGTCCGGGGCGTCCACTTTGAGCCAGATGCCAGGCGCGTTCGAGGTGATAGCGGATCGAAAGGGGATCGTCGACCAACACCGCATATTTCGTGATCTTCTCCACCATCGCGACGATGTCGGCTTCCTGGTCTCCGAGTTGGCGCAGACCGGTGATGCCCTGGGCGCGCATGCAGGTTTCACGTTTGACCTGGCCAGAGATGACCAGCATGGGAATGGAATCGGTCCAGGCTCCGAATACTCCATTGAGAGCATTGATGCCGCCGGGGCCGGTGGTAACGTTGACTACGCCGGGCTGTCCGCTGACGCGCGCGTAAGCCTCGGCGGCCATGGCGGAAGCTTGCTCGTGATGATTGCAGATATATTGCAGGCGCGGCTCGGCGCCGATGGAGTCGTTCAGATGCATGGCACCGCCGCCGGTCACGAGGAAAATGTGGCGCACGCCCCAATCCGCGAGTTGGTTCACGACGTAGTCGGAGAGTTTCATGCGGGGCTCTTCTCCGATTGTGGTTGGGGAAGCAGCGAGATGACGGGATTGGTGAGTCCGAGGCGACGGATGTGCGCGCCGATCTCGCCGGCGTGCAACAGGGTCGCAACGATGATAGGCTCCGCCGAACTGACCATGTCTAGCGGTCCGACAATCGGCGCGCCCGCCAGGGTCTTTCCCCGCAGCACTGGATTGTTATCGATCACGGCGCAAACTGGCGTGTGCGCGAAAGCGGGAAGGGCGAGGAGTTTCATCGCGAATTGGCCGGCACCCCAAAGAAGCATTCGCTGATTGCCCGGGACCCGATTGGCGAGTTGACTAGCCAAGTCCTCGTTGATTTTGTCCATTTGTGCGGCGGATTGGCTGATATAGGCTGCGATTTTGGACGGTAACTCCAGATCGCAAACGACACTGCGCTCGCCTTGTGTCGTGGTTCCGCCCTGATCCTGGAACAGGCCGAAGACGGCAGGGTAAAGTGTGTCCGCCGCGGTTTCGATTACCTTCTGTTCGACCAGCACGGGTTGGAAACCGAAGCGGCGGGCTGTGTTTTCGAGAGCACGGGCGGAGAAATGATTGATATGTTCGGTGTTGAATTCCTGGAATGGGGCGTAGAAAAAATCGCTGTAACGGGCAGCGTCGGGAGTTTCCAGATACAAGTAACCTCCGGGCGCGAGCAGGCGGCGCGCGGACGCGAAAAAAGCGGGAATGTCGTGGATGTGTTCCAGCACGTGACTGAAGACGAGGCAATCGAACTTCGGCAGGTGCGCGGGCGTTGTCGCGGAAGAGATGGATCCGACGTGGGCTTCGAAGCCGCGCTCGCGGCAGGCGGCGGCACAGCGGAGCGACGGATCGAGGCCGGCGACCGCCGAAAATCCCCGGTCGCGGAGGGCCGTAAGCAGGCCGCCGGTGGCGCATCCGGCGTCGAGAATCGTGGCCGCGCGTGAAGGTAAGGCGCGGGCGATGTCGCGGGCAGTAATAGTAAGCCGGGCCGCGTCGTAAGCGGAAACTCCGCTGCCGGTTGCGGTGGCTGCGTCGTCATACTTTGACCATTCGCAATAAAAGCGATCGTAATCGCGCTGCGTAGCGGCCGGATCGGCGTAGACGAAACCGCAGCGGCGACAGGCCACGACGTTGTATTCGCTCGGCAACGGATAACCGTCGGGCACGATGAAACGCTGGCGATGAACGACTCGGGAGCCGGCCGCTCCGCAGGCGCCGCAGGCGCGATGAGGCTGAGGGCTGAGAGTGGCCGCCGCGCTATGCATGAGTCCTCAACTTGCGCTCGGCGGGCCCACCTTTGTCCGTCGCGCTCGCGGGCGATGTATTTCCAGAACACCATGCATAGGTTCGGCGGATGGCTTCGGGCAATGGCACCTCGGCGGTGAGCCCAAGTTCTGCGCGCGCTCGCGCCGTGTTCGGCACGTAACGGTGCAAAGTGGCGCCAGGGATGGCCGCGCCGGCAATGTCGATGGCAACTTCGGGAGGCAACGCGTCCGCAACTTCTTGGGCGAGAGTGGCGATGTTCAGCGCCTCTTCGGAGCCGACGTTATAGGCCCGCAGCGATTGTCCGTTGAAGAGCACGGTCCACAGCCAAACCATTAAGTCGGAAGCATAGAGATAGGAGCGCACAGCGGAGCCGTCTCCCCGGACTCGGATGGGGCGGTTGATCAGGCGGTCGGCGATGAAGTTTCCGATGGCGAAGTGGGCATCGAGCTGCATGTAGGGGCCGACGAAAGCGAAGCACCGAGCCAACTTCACCTCAAGCTGGGGAGACGCCGCGAGCGCGCACAACAGTTCCGCGGCGCGCTTGCCTTCTCCGTAGGCCGAAGCGGGATCGAGCGAATCCGGTCCACCGGTGAAGGATTCGGGGACGTGAGAAAGTTGCGGTGGTTGAATCCCATAAACGGCGCCCGAACTGACGAACAGAAGCTTGTGGACCGAATTCCGGGCCGCGAACTTCAAGGTGCGGCGCGTCCCCTCGACAATGGTGTCGAACATGGCGAGAGGAGTTTCTTTGTTCACTTTGGCGCTAGCGTCGGTGGCAGCGTGAATGAGGTGAGAGAAAGGGCCGGATGGAAATTCTCCGTGGCGAACGTCGGCGGAGCGAACCGTGATGGCCGGATCTTGCGCAAGGTGGGGCGCTTTCTCGCCGAGCCTTTCCGGATGACGGCATATCCCGACCGCACAGGCCTTGAGATTCAGACGGCGGTTCGCCCAGGCGAAGCTTTCGAGGAGCCAGCAGCCGAAAAAGCCCGTGGCGCCGGTGATCAGGATGCGCTGGCCGCGCAACTCCCGCCATAAAGGCTCGGTTCGCGTGAGGATTTGTTCGAGATCGCTCGCCAGTCGATTTGTCGTGTTTCGCTCGCTCAATGACATGGGGTCGACTGTCGTCGAGTTATCCATCAAACCTGAAACGTGACGGCTGATATTCCTTATCGCTGATTCCTGGGACTTACAGAACCCGCCTTTCAGTTATCCCACACGGAAGGGAGGAAGTAACAATTACGAAAGTACCCAGGCAGGGTGGTGGATACTGGTTGACCGTGTGGTGGGGACGGGGCAGACCCCGTCACCAAACGGGCCCAACCGCGGAAAACGCTAAGATTGGGCGGGCGCCGCCGCTCTCTTTGGGAAGATGTCGCCAACCCGGCGGATTTCGGCGCCCAAGGCCTTCAGCTTCTCTTCAATATGTTCGTAGCCGCGATCCAGGTGATAGACGCGATCGATAATAGTCTCGCCGTCGGCGACGAGGGCAGCGAGCACCAGCGAGGCTGAGGCGCGCAGGTCAGAGGCAAGAACGGCGGCGGCGCTGAGCGGGGTCCCGCCACGTACGATAGCGCGGCGGCCTTCAATCTTGATATTCGCACCCATGCGCACCAGTTCCTGCGCGTGCATAAAGCGATTCTCGAAAATATTCTCCGTGACGATCGACGTGCCCGCTGCTTGGGTGGCGAGCGCCATGTATTGCGCCTGCATGTCGGTCGGAAAGCCGGGATATTCTTCCGTGTTTAGGTCGGCGGCCGCCAGCGGCTGGTCACCCATGACACGAACGGAGTCAGCCTTGACCGCAGTCTTGACGCCGGTTTCGGCCAGCTTTTGCAGGATGGCGGTGAGGTGCGAGGGATCGCAACCGGCAACGTTGACGTCGCCGCCGGTCAGCGCGCCGGCGATGATGAAGGTTCCGGCTTCGATGCGGTCAGGAATGATGCGGTGCTTCGCGCCATGAAGCTTCGCGACGCCCTCGATGCGGATGGTGGATGTGCCGGCGCCGCGAATCTTAGCGCCCATGGCGTTGAGCAGCGTCGCGAGGTCGGCGACTTCGGGCTCGCGGGCGCAGTTTTGCATGACGGTTTCGCCCTCGGCCAGGGTGGCGGCCATGAGCAGATCTTCGGTGCCAGTCACCGTGATCTTGTCGAAGACAATTTCAGCGCCCTTCAGCCGTCCGCCCTTAACAGGATCGGTGGTCGCTTCCACATAGCCGTGCTCTTGCGTGATTTTTGCGCCCAGGCGTTCCAGCCCTTTGATGTGGAGATCGATGGGGCGAGCGCCGATGGCGCATCCACCGGGCAGCGAGACGCGGGCGCGGCCACAGCGGGCAACGAGCGGCCCGAGAACGAGCGTGGAAGCACGCATGGTCTTGACCAGTTCGTAAGAAGCTTCGGGCGCGGCGAGCGCGCGCGCGCAGATCGTGGTGCGATGGTGGGCACGTCCATAGCCGAGTTCAACTTCGGCGCCCATGGCCGCGAGCAGCTTGCGCGTGGTTTCGATATCGCGGACCTGGGGAATGTTCTCCAGCGTCACTGGTTCGTCGGTGAGAAGAGCCGCGGCCATGCACGGGAGGGCGGCATTTTTTGCGCCGCTGATGCGGACCGTTCCTAAAAGGGGATTGCCGCCGCGAATTACAAGCTTATCCATAGCGTGAGGGCTTCCGGGAAAATACCGGAACTACTCCCATTCTAGCGAGGATTATGCGGCGTTGGCGGCTGGATCATGCGCGCGCGTTCCCTTAGTAATTACTGCGGTGTGCCCGCGCGTCAGCCCACTGTGAGCGAGACGCCCATTTTACTTTAAGTAGTTTTCGCCAAGACGATAGCTTTCCGAACCTGGCCTCCGGATTGTTTCAGCGCGGCGATCGCTTGAACGCGGCTGACCTGAGCCTTGGCCATCAGCAAGGCCACCTGAACCCGGCCTCCGGCACTGGACAACAGCTTGCGCGCCGCCTTGCGATCCAGGGCAGCGGCCTTTTGCAGGATGCCGATTCCGCGTTCGGCTAACTTCGCATTTCTTGGCGGGACGTTGACCATCAGATTGCCATAGACAAAGCCGAGACGCGTCATGGCGCCGGTGGTCAGCATATTCAAAATCATTTTTTGCGCAGTTCCAGCTTTTAGACGAGTCGAGCCGGCAATTACCTCAGGGCCAACTTCCGCGACAATTTCGACGTGCGCGGCTTTACCTAACGGAGAATTTGAGTTGCAGACGACAGCGACAGTTTTAGCCCCTTGAGCGCGTGCGTACTTGACGGCGGCTACGGTGAAGGGTGTGCGACCGCTGGCAGCGATCCCGACGATGACATCTTTCCCGGTGGGCCGTTTCTTCGCGATCGTCTTGCGGCCGAGTTCGGACGAGTCTTCGTCTGTCTCCACGGCGCTGGCCAGTGCTTTGGGTCCACCTGCGATTACAAATTGAACCGCTTCAGGGTCGACGTCGAAGGTTGGCGGACACTCGACGGCGTCGAGGGCGGCGATGCGTCCGCTGGTGCCGGCTCCAACATAGATGAGTCTTCCGCCTCGGGAGAGAGCGTCCGCGATCAGATCGATGGCTTGGGCGATTTGTGGCAGCGCGCGTTTGACGGCGGGAGCGATTTTGCCATCTTCTTGGTTGATGATTTGGACGATTTGAAGCGCCGTCTTGTTGTCGAGATTGGTAGAAGCGCGGTTTGCCTTCTCAGTGTCAAGGGAAGACAGATCTCTTGCCGTTTGCTTTCTCTGGCGCTTCGAAGTCTTGAGGTTCAAAGTTGGTTCTCCAAGGCTTCAACGATCGCATCATGGAATGCGGGGCGTATTTTCTTAATGGACTGGTTCTGGCAGTCCGGCCAGGTGCGGTTGGTGAGCAAAACAATCGAGAGTTGGCGCTCGGGATCGATCCAGAGCGACGTGCCGGTGTAACCGAGATGGCCAAAGGCGCGGGAAGAAAAATATTTTCCGGATTGCGACGGTGCTGAGGGCGTGTCCCATCCCAGGGCCCGGGACGATCCTTCCGGTTCCGATTCCCGGCGGGTAAACAACTCGACCGTCGCTGGGCGCAAGATTGGATACCCGCCATTGAGCAGAGCGTGGGCGAAGACGGCGAGATCTTCCGCGGTGGAGAAAAGTCCAGCATGTCCGGCGACGCCGCCGAGGATGCTGGCGTTTTCGTCCTGCACTTCGCCTTGAATGATGCGATGGCGAAAAGTGAGATCGTCGGCGCTTGGAGGAATGGATTGTTTCAAGGCTGCGGCGGGTTTGAAAGTGGTGTGCGTCATGCCAAGTGGGCCGAAGATTTCGCGCTGACAGAAGCCGTCGAGTCGTTCGTCGGCGAGACGCTCGAGGACGACTCCGAGAATGATAAAACCGATGTCGCTATATTCGGCGCGCGTCCCTGGATCGGCGGCCAGCGCGGTGCTGACCGTGGCTTGCAACAGGTCTTCGCGAGTCGCGGCACGCTGAAAGAGCTTTTCATAAGCGGGCAAGCCAGAGCTGTGCGCGAGCAACATGCGCAGAGTGACTTGGCGGCGTAGAGCATCCTCATCGGCAAATTCTGGAATGATGGCCGTAACCGGGGCTTCAAGATCGAGCAGGCCCCGCTCGTAGAGAATCATGGCGGCAGCGGTCGTAGCTACCACCTTACTGAGCGAGGCGAGATCGAACAGACTCGCCGAGGTGACTTCGGGCGATGCCGGATCGTAGGTGAAACGGCCAAAAGCTTTCAGTGCGACGAGTTCTCCGCGCAGGGTTGTAGCGATCGAACAAGCCGGAAAAGCTTGCTTGCCGATGGCGTTCTCCAGCACGCCGAAAGCGCTCGAAAACCGTTCCTCCTGCGCGGCGAGGTTGCGCACGAGGAAGCTAAAGCCGGATTCTGGATGGGGCAGCGTCAAGTTCAAGGGTATTTTGAGAACTGATGGGGTTATAGCAAACGCGGCCGTTAGAGGCAAACCTGGAGTTACTTGGAGAGCATCGTTTGTAACCTTCAGCCTTGAGCCCTCACTTCGAAGTCATGTAGAGTCACAACAGACATGAAACATCTGCCGCAAAAGCTATTGCTGATCGCGATTCTGCTTTCCGCCACGGCCTTCTGCCAAACCCCGCTGGATTCCCACCTCACCGTTCTCGATTCTATCGTCGACGACGCCATTGCCCAAAAACAGATTCCGGGCGCGGTCTTGATTGTCGGTCACGACGGCCGCGTGGTTTATCGCAAAGCTTATGGCAGCCGCGCTTTGGAATTGCGGCCGGAGGCTATGACGCTGAATACCATATTTGATTGCGCTTCGCTGACCAAGGTAATCGCGACCACGACCGCTGTCATGCAACTTTGGGAGCAGGGCAAGTTTCGCATGAACGATCCGGTGGCGAAGTATCTTCCCGAGTTTGCGCAGAATGGCAAGCAGGACATAACGATCCGGCAATTGCTGGTGCATTTTTCTGGATTGCCCGAAGATCTCGAACTGGAGAAAAAGTGGGAAGGCAAAGAGACGGCATACCAAATGGCGTTTGACATCGCGCCAGAACGCTCTCCGGGCTCGGCATTTGTTTACAGCGACATCAACTTCATCGTCCTCGGAGCGTTGGTCGAGAGGTTATCCGGCGAGTCGCTTGACCAGTATGCGCTGAAGCACATCTTTGCGCCGCTCGGGATGAACGAAACTCGGTTTCTCCCTCCCGCGTCGTGGGCGCCTCTCATCGCCCCTACTGAAGATGAAAACCATCATCCGCTGCGCGCTGTGGTGCACGACCCTACGGCAAGGCGAATGGGCGGTGTGGCGGGTCATGCCGGCTTGTTTTCTACCGCCGACGATTTGGCCATCTTGTCGCAGGCGTTGCTGGATGGAGGCCGCGGCGTCCTGACTCCGGCGACGGTGGCGAAGATGACCGCACCCCAGCAACCCGTGAATAGCTCTGTGCTGCGCGGCTTTGGGTGGGATGTCGATTCTCCTTTTTCTACTAACCGCGGAGAACTTTTGCCCGTCGGGGGATATGGACACACGGGATTCACCGGAACGTCGCTCTGGATCGATCCGGCGACGAAGACTTACATCGTGCTGCTGACGAACGCGGTGCACATGAATGTTAGTGCTTCAAATAGGCCAGCGCCCAAGGAGAAGGGAAGCGCGGTGGCGCTGCGAACTAAGGTTGCTACGGCGGTAGCGGCAGCCTTGGCGCTCGATCCGGCCGAGGACGAGAAGATGCGTCTGGCCACACTTACCGGCTACAACGAAATGCAGAGTGCGGCGCGCAAGCTGGCGGTGCGCAACGGAATTGTAAAAACGGGAATCGACGTACTCGAAGAGACGAAGTTTGCGGCGCTTCATCCGTCGAAGGGCGGGGCGCCGCGAAGTATTGGGGTGCTGACGAATCAAACCGGCGTGGATGGGGAAGGTCGTCGGACAATCGACGTTTTGGCGAGGGTGCCGGGAATTACATTGGCCGCGATTTTCAGTCCGGAGCATGGCGTGACCGGCACGCTGGATACGACCGACGTTAAGAATACGAAAGATGCGGCGACTGGAATTACGGTGTATAGCGTGTATGGAGCGAAGGAGTCGGCGCGGCGTCCGCCGATTGACTTGCTGAAGCATCTGGATGCGGTGGTCATCGATCTGGCCGATGCCGGGGCGCGCTTCTACACCTACGAAGCGACGGTGGGATACTGTCTCGAGGCCGCCGCCCAGGCCGGGATTGAAGTGATCCTTCTCGATCGGCCCAATCCGATTACGGGCTCGTTTGTGCAGGGGCCGGTTTCCGATTCCTTTTCCAACGGCGCACAGGAGAAGTTTACGAATTATTTTCCCGAGCCCGTGCGGCATGGCATGACCATGGGTGAACTGGCGAAGATGGTGAATGTCGAGCGGCATATCGGAGCCCGGCTTGAGGTGGTTCCGATGCAGGGTTGGCAGCGCGGAGACTGGTTCGATTCGACCGGGGTCGCATGGGTGAATACATCGCCAAATCTGCGGGACTTGAATGAGGCGACGCTCTATCCGGGAGTCGCGATGATCGAGGGGACGAATGTCTCTGTAGGACGAGGAACGGACACGCCCTTCGAGGTGGTCGGATCTCCCTGGATCAAAAGTAAGGAATTGGCGGCGTACCTGAACAGCCGCGCCATTCAAAGCGTCAGGTTCGTGCCGGTTGTTTTTACTCCTTCCGCGAGCAATTTCGCCGGGGAAAGATGTGAGGGCGTCAATCTGGTGGTTCTGGATCGAAATACTTTGAATTCGCCGGAATTGGGAGTGGAGTTGGCGTCGGCACTGCACAAGCTGTATCCGAACGACTTTAAGCTGGAGAAGATGGCGGACTTGCTGGTCAATCAAAGCGTATTTGAAGCGATTGGGGCGGGCGAGGATCCAAGACGGATCGAGGAAGATTGGCAAGAGCGGCTAGAGGAGTTTTTGCAAATGCGGGAAAAATATCTTCTGTACAAGTAAGTTGGCTCTCTGCGCAGAAAGGCCGCGTGACGTTTCTGCCGTCAGATTTCGGAACAAAATCCGGCGGTGACCGGCAAGTCATCCTCGACTACAATTACGGGTACACCTATTGCCATGCTCGATACCATTCCTTTTATTCCGAGTTCGTTTCATCGTTGCGCCGGTCCCGGTTGCGGAGTCCAAAAGGGGGCAAGTGACCGCTGGTGGATCATGTGGAGTTCGTTCGACGACTTCGATGTGCCGGTGATGCATCTGGCTCCGTGGGATGAAAGACTGGCGATACGGGAGGGGGCTCTGCATGTTTGCGGCGAGGGCTGCGCCCAGAAACTGCAATCGCAATTCATGGGCAATATTATCGAGACCCGCATGCGACGAACCAGCGGTTAAACAGTACGCAGTTTTTCGCGCGCAGCTCCCTAATCTAGCAGGCTGCTCAAAAAAGCCGGTTCGTATCAGGATATCGCTTTAGCGATATCGCAAGCCTTTTTCCGCACCCTGCTAAAGGGTCACGTTGGTCCAAATGTTTGCCGCATCGCTAAAGCGATGCCCGATGCTGCTTGAATTTTCGGGACTACGTGGCGGCATCCTTTATAGTCGGCGCGGCGGCTAACTGGTAGTGCAGCAAGCGCATCTCAAAATACAGGGTCGATGCAGGTTCTTATGAAGATATTCGCTTTAGTTTTAGCGTTGTCGCTGACGCCAGTTGCCATGGCGCAGACGCCGTCTGTTTCGGATCCGGATGCGCCCTCCTCTGTAGCAACCGCGCGTTCGGAGAAAGTGGACTCGGCGAAGTTGGTGCTCACGATTCCCGCCGGCACTTCGATTCCTCTTTCTCTGAAGCAGGCCATTTCGACCAAGACGGCGCGGACTGGCGACCCCGTCTACGCGGAGACGGCTTTTCCTTTTGTGCTCAACGAGAAGGTCGTCATTCCCGCGGGCACCTATGTCCAGGGAAAGATTGAGCGGATGCAGCGCGGCGGCCACGTGAAGGGGCGCGCCGAGGTGTTGATTCACTTCACCTCCATTATTTATCCGAACGGCTATACGGTGATGCTCGGCGGTTCGATAGAAAACACGCCTGGCGCCGAAAACACAACGATGAAAGATTCGGAAGGAACGATCCAGCAGGACAGCGAAGCCGGGAGAAAAGCCCAGACGGCGGCGGGCGGAGCAGCTACCGGGGCGACGATCGGCGGGATCACGAACGGGCTGAAGGGAGCCGGCATCGGCGCGGGGGTTGGAGGAGCCGCCGGGCTGGCGATTGGAATGCTTTCGCGGGGTGCGGACGTGCGACTCGAGCCGGGGACATCCATCCAGATGGAGATTCAGCGCGAAGTGACGGTGGACGCGAGCCGGATTTCGTCGCGGGAAGTTGTAGTTCGAAACCAATAGAGTAATCGCGGGTGCAAAGTTTTCCCTCAGGCGCCGAAGCGCGGACCATTTTCGGCCGCTAACGGCACGAGTGGAACTCGTGCCCTTCCAGAGCACGGACTACTTCAAAACAAACATTGCGTTCACATGTGCGGTGACGGTCACGTTTTGTGGCGAGAACTCCTCGGTCGGGGCTGGCGCCGCCATTGCCGCCATGGGCACTGCGCGTCTTGGCGTGGGCGCGTAGATGCGAATGTTCTCTTGCGTGTCGACAGACGCGTAGGAGAGTTCGCCGAGCGCCCGCCCGCTGGCATCGGCGAGCGACTGCGCGGAAGCCCGCGCGCGCCGATAGGCGTCGGCGACAGCCTTGCCCTTGGCTGCTTCGGTCGCGTCGAGCGTGTAGCTGAGCGATTGGCTCTCACCCACGCTGCCATCGGCGAGTTGCTGCGTGACCGGACCAATCTTGGAAAAATCCTTAAGCTTGAGACTGACGCTGGTTGTAACCTGATAACCGATAATTTTGCGCTTTACATCTTTGTAGTTGTACTGGGGATTCACCGAGAAGAACCCGATTTCCGCAGTCTTCGGATCGATGCCATTGGCGCGCAGAACCTGGCGCGTGGCCTCGGCTTGCTTGGAGGCCAAATCGTAGGCTTCTTTGGCGCTATCGGCTTGGGCCAGAATGTTGAATTGAATGAGCGCTGTATCGGGTGCCGTTTCAAACTTGCCATCGGCGCCGACGAAAACCGTGTTGGCCAGGGCCTGCAGCGTCGGAGTCTGCGCGATGGACAGGCTGGCTAACATTACGAGAGCACAAAAAAAGACAGGGATCGTTTTCATTGACGCCTCTTTTCCATCCTCAATCTGAGGCTTCCGTTATACGCCTCTCATTAAGAACGCGGCTAGTCTGCCGGATTGCTCAGGGAAAATTAGGGAACGTATTGAAATGAGAACTTCGCCGGGCATCGGGAGGATGCCCGCAGCGCCCGCCAGATGTGAATCAGCCACATCCTGGCGGGAACCGCTGACTCCTCGGAACGGCGCGACACAGCCGCAATGAGGACCGTTGGATCGACTTCACTTCTTGTTTAGATGATGAAAGCGGGTGGAAACGATGCCCGCGTTCAAAACCGCGACTGAGCGAGTTTTCCAGATTCTCAGATCCATTGGTTCGACTGAGAACGGAGAACGGGGAACTGAACACCGGAGTTCAAATCTTCGGGAGGGAGGAGTTCGGTCCACTGATGTCTTTGCGCAGGTCTTCCCAGATGTTGTCGGGCATTTCAAGAAACACTTTGACGATCTCCGGGTCGAACTGTCTTCCCGACCAAAGTTTGATTTCCTCGCGGGCCTTTTCGATGGGTTGGGCCGCGCGATAGGGACGGTTGGAGCGCATGGCGTCGAGCGTATCGGCAATGGCAAAAATACGCGCCCCGAGCGGAATATCATCGCCCTTCAGGCCGCGAGGATAGCCGAGCCCGTCGTAACGCTCTTGGTGCGAGTAAACGATTTCAGCCGCCTCGGCGAGAAACGGAATCCGGGAAATAATCTTGTATCCGCGGTAGCAGTGCTCGCGCATGATCGCGGTTTCTTCCTCCGTCAGTTTGCCGGGCTTGTTCAGGATCTCGTCGGGAATCGCCATCTTGCCGATATCGTGCAGGAAAGCTCCACGGGCGATGATCCGAATCTCTTCCCTGGAGAGGCCCATCTTGCGCGCGATGGCGATAGTAAAGGCGGTGACGCGTTTGGAATGGCCTTCGGTCTCGGCGTCTTTGGCGTCCAGAGCATCGCCTAACGCTTCCAGCGTGATGTCGTAAGACTCTTCCAATTTGGAAAGCGCCGTCTTCCACTGCTGCGTGCGTTCCGCTACCAGCACTTCGAGGTTACTGCGATAGGCATCATTTTCGCGCTTGAGGCGTCGATTCTCCAAGGCACGCCGGACCGTAGCCAATAACTGTTCGCGCTCAAAAGGCTTGGGCAGGTAATCGTACGCCCCATTGCGGATCGCCTGCAGCGCCACGGAAATGTCGTGGACCGTCGTGACCATCACAATGGGCACGTCGGGATAGCGTTCCTTGGCCCGCTCCAACAGCGCGATGCCATCCATTTCAGCCATCATCAGATCGGAGAGGATGAGATCGAACTCGTCGCCCGACTCCAGGATGGACAAGGCTTCGACCCCATTGGCCGCTTGACGAGTGTGAAAATGGGCGCCGCCCAGCATCGAGCAGACGATCTCACGGATCGTTTCTTCGTCATCTACTACGAGAATGCGATCGTTGGCCATGGTTCCAGTATGAACGTATCGCTTATTTTATCCACCGGCTTCACATTCCGAAAGTAACCAATTGGAGACGGAAATAGGGCAGTGACGATGAGCCCGCGTGGTATCTAAGAAGGTGGGTGCGGGTGCGCCCCATTCACGCGGGCTGTGAAGTGCGCTCTTTTGTGTGCGCTCACTCTATGGTTTCTACCTCGCTATTCGGGAATTCGATCGGCCTGCTCGGCACCCCGTGGGCGCTCTCCCCATGGTTGAGCCTACCAACATTGACCGCCCGCGAAACGGCCGCCCTCCTCGCCGTGGCCGTCAGCCTGCTCTTCTTCCGGGCTTTTCGCGATCGATGTTTGCTGGTGTGGGCTGGGGGCTGGTTTACCTATGGAGTATTTCTTTGGCTCACGCGGGCCAATGAACTCCATGCCTCGAGGTCGGTGTCTGCATTGGGGCAGGCCGTTTTTGTGCTGGCCCTGGGCTTGTTTGCTTGCGCCGCGCTGATGACGGCGCAGGCGCGGCGAGTATTAGCGGCCCTGGTGGCATTCTCCTGGGTGCTGATGGTTTTTGCCGCGATGCAGCCGCTTTATTTTCCGGACGCGCTCTACTGGGTGGATGCCCAGACCTTGCGCATCGGCCTGGATCTGGCGTGCCGATTGCTCGCGGCCACCGCCGTGGTGGAATTACTGCGCTACCGGATGGGGCGTCCGGGGCCGGGACCATGGTTGTTCGGCGCCGGGCTGCTCACTCTGAACTTGAACTGGCCCGCGTTTGCCAGCCGCATTCCCGCGGAAGGGTATCTCTTCGCGGAAGTGCTCTTCGCTTCCAGTCTTCTGCTCATTGTGCTGGACGATGCCTGGCTGCGCAACCGTCGTCTGGCTGTGCTCAACGAGTTGACTGCCACCATTGCGCGCGGCGAGAATCATGCGCCCATGTTGCAGACCGCGATGGAAAAACTGAAGGCGATCACCGCGGCGAAAGCATCATGGTTCTCCCTGATGGTCGGCGATCGACTCCAGCCCACGCAGCATGCCGGCCTGTCGGGAGAATTTCTGCGAGCCATCGCGTCCAACGAGAATAACGAGACTCAGGCCCGCATACTTCAGGAAAACCGGGCGGCCGTATTGAACATCCGCGAGGTTGCCGAGCCCGAGCAAGCGCAACTGCAGAAACATAGGATCGGTCACGTCCTGCTGCTGCCCGTACGGGGCAAGCGCACGGTGATCGGAATGCTGTCTCTCGGCTATTCTGGAAACCGCCGTCATACCCGGGAAGAGTTGGATTTTCTGGAAACCGCGGCGCAGGCAGTGGGGATCGCGGCCGAGAATTTGCGCCTGCTCGAACAGGTGTTGCGCTCGCAACGGCAGTGGATGAATACTTTCGATTCCATCCAGGACCTGATTCTGGCGCACGACGCGGACTTTCACATCCTCAAAATCAATCAAGCCTTGCTGCAACGGCTGGAGAAGGCTCCCGCGAATGTGCTCGGAAATCTCTGTAAAGACGTTTTACCGCAGAGCCACAGTTGGAGCCGATGCCCTTATTGCGAACGCGGTTCCGGGATGACGGAAGGCACGGACCCGTGCTTTGGCGGCCAATCGGTAGTTTCGACTTCGTCGTATGCCGAGCAGGGAAGCCAAAAGAAGGGCACGATTCACGTTGTGCATGATGTCTCGGAGCGCCAGGAGGCGGAAGAAAAATATCGCATGTTGTTTGAGCAGGCGCAGGAAGGCGTCTTCGTAGCGACGCCCGAAGGCAACTTGCTCGATTGCAATGACGCTTTTGTAACTATGCTCGGGTACAGCAACCGCGATGAGTTGATGGCCCTCGACGTGGCCAGCATGTTGCATGCGGTTCCCGAGGAACGAGAGCTTTTTCGCAGGGAAATCGAAGCGCATAACTATGTGCGCAACTTTGAGATCACGATGCGGCGCAAAGACGGCACGCTGTTGGTGGCTGCGCAAAGCTGCTTCGCGACGCGCGATGCGAATGGCCAGATTGAACGCTATCAGGGTTTCGTCCTCGACATTACCGAGAAGAAACGCTCGGAAGACGAGATGCGGCGCCGTAATCGCGAGTTGAATGCGCTCAACGCCATGGCGGTCATCGCCACCCAGTCCTTCGACCTCGACGAGATTCTGAACCTGACTTTGCGGCAAGTGATTTCGCTGTTTGGAGGGGAGACGGGCTCGGTCTATCTGGCGGTTGAACCGGAGGGCACCTACCGCCGCCGGGCGGGATGGGGACCGCGCAGCGAAGCTCGGGTGCGGATGGCGGAAGTTTTCTTTTCTGAAGGTCTGGGCGACCTCGTAATGCGTTCGCGGGCCGAGGTGGTGACGCAGGATTTTGTTCCGCACCTGCCCCCGGCCGTGGTCGAGTTTGCCTGCGCTGACCGCCTGCCTTTCTGGATCTGGGTCGTGCTCTGGGGCAAGGAAAAGCCCATCGGCATCATGGGCATTGCCAGCAAGACCGACCGCCACTATTCGAGTAATGACGAGAATCTGCTGGTTGCCATCAGCCGCCAGTTGGCCACGACTATCGAGAAGGTGCAGCTCTACGAGGAGACTTGCCGGGCCTACGAAGACCTGCGGCGAACCCAGGAACAACTGCTGCAGAGCGAGAAGATGTCCGCGGTGGGTCAGTTGATCGCGGGCGTGGCGCACGAGTTGAACAATCCGCTGACCGCCATCCTCGGTTACGCGCAGTTGCTGGAGGGGGCTGGCCTCGACTCGCTCTCCGCGGACTACGTGCGCAAGTTGTTCAAGCAGGCGCAGCGGACGCACCGCGTGGTTCAGAATCTGCTCTCGTTCGCGCGCCAGCGCAAGCCGCAAAAGCAGGAAGTGGACTTGCGCAAGGTGCTCGAAGAGTCGCTTGCTCTGCGCGAATACGACTTGCGAGTGAATAACATCTCCTTGGAACGCGAGATTCCCGAGGATGTGCCGTCGGTCGTGGGCGATCCGCACCAGTTGGAGCAGGTCTTCCTCAACATCATCAACAACGCGCTCGATGCCATGGTCGAGAGCAGTGGCAAGGGCGAGTTGCGGGTGCGCATGTTCAAGAAAGAAAACTCCGTGTGCGTGGAATTTGATGATAACGGTCCGGGCATTAAGGATCCGAACCGGATTTTCGATCCCTTCTACACCACCAAATCGGTGGGCAAGGGAACTGGACTTGGCCTGAGTATCTGTTACGGCATCGTGAAAGAACATGGCGGGGAGATTGTGGCGCGCAACCGCGACGAAGGCGGGGCCACGATCGCCGTCCGGCTGCTCGCGAGCGAGAAACCTGCTCTGCCGGAGACCGCAACGCCGGCGCGGCGCGAGTCGCTGTTGGCCGGGCGCATCCTGCTGGTCGAGGATGAAGAGGCGGTCATGGAATTTGAGCGCGACGTGTTAGTGGGATCGGGCGCCGAAGTTACTACCTCGATGAGCGTGGAAGATACGCAGGAGCGCCTGCGCAATGCTACGTTCGATGTGATCGTGATGAATGGACGCATGCCTGGAGGATGCAGCGCGCGGGAAATGTATGAGTGGATCGGGCAAAATTGTCCCGGTCTCGAGCGGGGATTGCTGCTGACGTTTTCCAGCGTCATTGATGGCGAGACTCGAACCTTCCTGCAGGAACACGGCGTGCCTTCGCTGGCGAAACCCTTTGAAGTAGCGGACCTGATCTCGCAAGTGCGAGCTCTGAGCCAGAGGGAAAAGACTTCAGCAACGAAGACTGAACCGACGATCGACTCAACGGCGAACGAAAACGGCGAGGAAAAAACGCAGGGAGCCAGCGCCGGAATATAACCGCAACCTGAATTCCTTCTTGAATTACAAATTACCAATCCTCTTCTTACTTTTTCACGATCGGATTGTAACCATCGCCGATCAGGCGCGCGCGCATCGCTTCGGCATCCTTCAGTTCTCCGTAAGGACCAACCTGCACGTGATAGAACTTATCGATTACGGGATTGTTGGCGCTGAAGGCGGGATATTGTTTCTTCTTTAGCGCCTCGACCAGCGATTCCGCATCTTCCTTTCGGCTCACCGCTGCCACTTGAACAAAATATCCGGTGGCCACAGATGCCATGTCTGGAGCCGGATTTGGCGATGATTCCCCGGCTGGAGCCGAGGGCGCGGGTGAGGTGGCCGAGGGAGTCTTCGATGAATCCGGAGGCGTCAGTCCGGTATCGGCGCTTTTCTCGCCCACTGCTTTGTAGAAGCTGAAATCGGTGGAGTTGGCCTGCGGCGTGGCTTCCTTTTTTTCAGCCGAGGGCCGGACGGCGGTGGATGACGCTCCGGTCGGAGAGCTCGGCACGCCGCCAATCGTTGCGAGCGTGGTTTTTCTGCCGAGCGAGAATCCGATGGCAAAAAAGAAGGCGCAGACCAAAACGAAAGCAAAAAATATGGCCAGCATGCGGCCGGTGCCAAGCGTGATTTCCGTATCTTGTTGCGCCGTGGGCATAGGGAATAAGTCGA
>OBLW0100000825.1_pt1 | contig 26716 bp, 24 predicted proteins | sample 1520161 | NCBI WGS metagenome assembly OBLW01 (sample SAMEA3539309, study PRJEB22396) | soil metagenome | biome: tundra; feature: field; material: soil | place: USA | collected 2010-05 | depth 0.15 m | reverse complement strand
GGCTGCACAGCAGACCCTCAGCTTCGTCCACAGTCCGGGTGACTGACCGACACCGCGCCTCTCCAGGCTGACCTTTCCGCATGCGATCCGCGTGCGATAACGCGCGGCGCCCGGCGGTCAGAAACGGTCTGTAGGGGTTACTCACAGCCGCCAACCGCAAGACGCTATAGATGGCGTTTGCCCAGGTCAACGGGATAGATATGTGGTGAGGTCCTCACGTTTAGGGTCAACGCCAGGGATTATCAGCGGCGTCCGGATCGTCGCGAACCCCGACAAGCTCCGCGCCGTGAACAAGGCGCTGGCCGGACGGTGGGACTACGACATGCCAACCGAGGCCCGAAAGATTCCCTCTCGGCTGCGGTGGCTTCACGCGGTGGTGTCGGGCAGGTCGGCAGGGTAGGTGACCTGGACTTCTGTGATTGTTGCCGGGAAGTCACGCTTGTTGTTGGTGATGAATCGGTCGGCGCCCAGACCCACGGCGGTGGCCAGGTGGGTCGCGTCGGCCGCCCGGAGGCGGTATCTACTGGACAGGGCGGTCGCCAGTTCGGCGGTTGCCCGGTCAACCGGGCGCAGGTCCAGCCTGGCTAGGAGCCCGGCAAGGATGCGGACCTCGTCGCCGACACCGTCGCGAAGCGGCTTGCCTAGCACCTCGGGCAAGAGCAGGACAGAGCCGGCACCTGCCACCGCACCGCCGCCAGCAGACCGGAATAGGGCGGCGACCCGGCGGCCGAGCGGGTGGCCGGGGACAGCAGCATAGATGAGCGCGTCGGCATCGAAAACGTCCATCACCGAGCGTCGCGACCGGCCCTGATCTCGCCGATCAACTCCTCGGCGCGTTGTGCTGTGAGCCCGGCGCCTTCGGGCAGCGCGGTCGCGGCGGCTTCAGCAAGGAGGTCGTGGACCCGGTCGGCGTCGTCCAGCGCCGCACGCGCGCGGCGGCTGCGCAGGGCGTCGGGGCGGACGATGACGGCCACAGTACGGCCGTGCCGGGTTATCGTGACTTCCTCGCCCTCCTCGACACGGGTCAGCAGTTCGGGTAGCGCTGCCCGCGCCTCAGAGACGGTCATCGAGGTCATGACCCAGATTGTACTCCACTGTACATAGGAGTACAAGACTGAGTGTCCTACAGCTCAACCGCCTCCGCACTGCCTGACGCGGGCCATGGCGGCCGGAGGCAGGCCGGCCAGTCGGGTGCTCTCCCTGGTGAGGTGAGCCTGATCGGCATAACCGGCCTCGGCGGCCAGCCGGGCCAGGTCGGCCGACGCTCCGGCCTGGTCGATGCCGGATACGAAACGGCGGAACCGCAGCACCCGCCGCAGAGTGGCCGGGCCGTAGCCCACGGCGGCCCGGCAGCGGCGGTGCAGCTGGCGCTCGCTGACGCCAAGTTCCACAGCCATTCCCCGGACCCGCGCCGAGGGCGAGGCGAGCCGGCGGGCTGCCTCCACCACGAGCGGGTCGGGTGGCCCAGCAGCCACCATGCGGCAGGTGATCCCGGCCAGGCCACGCATCGCTACATCCGGCGTGAGCCAGCCCGGCAGCAGCCGGGCCAGGTCGACGGCTGGGCCGGCTGCATCCTCACCAGCGAGATCACCGGCCCCGACGCGCTGGTCCAGCAGGGCGCTGAGCGGCATGCCCAGGGCCGGGCCGCCCGCCCCCGGCCGCAGCCGGACCCCGGCGAAGACTGTGCCCGGCACGACAGCCGATGCCGCCGGCCCGGTGTCGGGTCCCGCGACGAAGACCCCCCGGCCGGACTGCCAGATCAGGTCCGCGCAGCCATCGGGCAGGACCGGAGCCTGCTGCGCATCCCCGGCCGGGACCACCCGTACCCACAGGCAGGCCACGGCCGGGCGGAGCGCGGCGGGGGCCACGTACTCCCGGTAGCCGGGCGACCAGTCCACAAGCACGAGTGTGCCACGAGCGTGTCCGTTCCGTTCAAGACGCCGGTGCCGCCGCCCTGCTCAAATGATCGTCATGAGTTCTCCTGACATCGACGCTGCCCAGCAGTTCCTCGCCGCCCATGCCCGGGTCCTGGAGTGGCAGCGGTTTGAACGCTTGTTCGGCGGAGGTGGCCCAGACCCGGTCCGGGCCGCGGTCGCTGCCTACCGCAATCCCGACGGCGGGTTCGGCCGTGCGCTGGAACCCGACGGGCGGTCCCCGGGCAGCCAGCCCCTCGCCATCGACTTCGCGCTGCACACCCTGGATGAGGCCGACGCCTGGGACGCCGGGCTGGCCGAAGGCGCCTGCGACTGGCTGGCGGCACACGCCCCGGCCGAAGGTGGCGCGGTGTCCTTCGACCCATGCATCGACGGATGGCCGCATGCGCCGTGGTGGGTTCCCGAGGACGGGTCTCCCAGCTCGGTTATCACCACGGGCCTGCTGGCGGCGACCCTGCACGCCCGGCAGGTCCAGCATCCCTGGCTGGACCGCGCCACGGAACTGCTCTGGACCCGGATCGGCGACCTGGCCGCGCCCGGCCCGTACGACATGCGCGCCGTACTCAGCTTCCTCGATCATGTGCCCGACCGGGACCGGGCGCAGCGGGCCGCTGACCGGATCGGCCCCATGATCATCGACCGCGGGCTGGTGACGCTCGACCCGGACGCGCCCGGCGAGATCCACACACCCCTGGACTTCGCCCCGCGGCCAGGATCACTCGGCCGGGGCCTGTTCGACAAGCCGCTGATCGAGGCTCATCTCGATCATCTCGCCGCCGCACAGCAGGCCGACGGGGGCTGGGCATTCAACTGGCTGGCCTGGTCCCCGGCGGCCGAGCGTGAGTGGCGTGGCGTCATGACCGTGAACGCACTGTGCCTGCTGCGGGCCAACGGCCGCTGCTGACCGGCCTACCGCAGGATGAGGATCACCGCGACGGCCAGCATGACGAGCGCGAGCAATTCCGCGATCCCGCTCAGCAGGACGATCCAGGCAATTCTCGAGTTCTTCCGGCGCGCGATCGTGATGAGTTTCAGCTGCGCCTCAGCCACGTGCTCAGACGCGGCGGTGGCAGCCTCTTTCCAGAGCTGGGCCGGGCCTTCCGCGAAATCGACCTGGCCGTAGGCAAGGGGGATCACCGCCACGGCGACCGCGAGGCCAATGGCCACCACGAACAGGATGACCGCCGCGATGAGCCAGCCATGAGCCGCCCCAGGCAGCCTGAACCTGGCCGCTCCGGTGATCACCGCGACCAGCCCGAAGAGCAAGGTGACGAGGGCGCCGGCGGTCGTGACGACGGTCGAGGCTCTTGCCTCCAGCCCCGACTGGCGGGCGAGTTCGTAGTCGAGCAGCGACTTGATGTACGCCCCGTACACATCTCCGCCGCCCGGCGGGGAAGGCGGGACAACAGGTTTCGGTGCTTGTGCCCGCCAGAGCGGCATGGCCTACCCGTGCTCTTCCTGGCTGGTTGCCGCTTCGAGGTGCTGCAACAGCTCGTCGTAGGCCGAGGCCAGCTTCTCGCTGACCTCGGGTGCGAGCTGGCCAGGTTGGTCGAGGTTGATTTCAAGGATGGGTCGCAGGCGTTCCCCGAGCTGGGCCGGACCGCCGAGTTTCCCCATAACCTCCCTGGGCACGGGCAGCACGACCCGCCAGCCTTTTCCGGGATCAACCATGATGGGGTTTGAGGCCCCGTCATCGTCCGCTGCGGGGCCTGAAGCCCCTGCACCGCCTGCGCTGCCCGACATACGTGCCCCCCAACAGTTGCGCAACGCTGGCAATTATGCCATTCCGTCAATGCCAGGCGCCGCGGAAACGGCCGGCGATGCCGGCCGAGGATTAGCCCGGCAAATGGCCTCTCAGCTGCGCTGAGGGATGACGCTCATGGGGGGTGGCGCTAGATAGCTCCCGAGGTCGCGCTAAAGGTACTGGCCGCCGCCTTCACCGGGTGTGCCGTTCCAGTAGACGACGGCCACGTCGGCGGCGTCGAAGACGTCCCACCCGGTGTCGGAGGTTACTTCGATGAGGCCGTCGGGGCGGATGGTGACGCTGGTGATGGGATGTTTCCCGTCACCCAGGACGATGTGCCCGCCGTTGCCGTGCAGGATCACGCCGGCCTGCCCTGGCTTGCCGGTGATCTTCTTCAGCTGTCCGGCGATGACGTTCGCGTCCATTGATGGCAGGCTACCGGCCTGGTGGCGTTGTCGGCCATCGCGGTGTGCGCGGTGACCCGCCGTCTCAGCGGGCGCCGCGATCCGGAATCAGCCGTAGAACAGGCGCTCCATGACGGCCCGGGCCCGCCGCGCGGCGCGCCGGTAGTGCTCAACCAGCTCCTGGGGGGTGTCGGGCGGGTATCCCATGAGCCGGGCCACCGCCGCGAGTTCGGCCTGCTTGGCCGGGATCACATCGGACGCCCGGCCGCGCACCTGCATCACCGCGTCGCGGATCCGGGCCGCCAGCCGCCAGGCCGTGGCCAGGGCCGCCGCGTCGTCCTCCGACACCAGGCCAGCATCGCGCGCGGCCGAAAGCGCGGCCAGGGTCCGGGTGGTCCGCAGCCCGCCGATCTCGTGCGCGTGGGTCAGCTGAATCAGCTGGACCACCCACTCGACGTCCGCGAGCCCTCCCGGCCCAAGCTTCACGTGCAGTACCGGATCGACTCCCCTTGGCATGCGCTCGGCTTCCACGCGCGCTTTGATGCGTCTTATTTCCCTCACGGAGGACTCGCTGATGCCGCCGGCCGGGTACCGGAACTCATCGGCCAGCGCGCTGAACCGGGCACCAAGCTCGCGGTCCCCGGCGATCGGCGCGGCGCGCAGCAGTGCCTGCGCCTCCCAGGGCAGTGACCATCGCTCGTAGTACGCACGGTACGAGGCGAGGGTGCGCACCAGGGGGCCCTGCCGCCCTTCCGGGCGCAGACCGGGATCGATGACCAGCGGCGGATCAGGGGCCGGCCGGCCCAGCAGACTGCGCAGCTCCTCGGCGACCATGTGCGCGGCCCTGGTCGCCGTCTCCTCGTCCGCACCGGGCCACGGGTCGTGCACGAACATCACGTCAGCGTCGCTGCCGAAACCAGTCTCGCGGCCGCCGAACCTGCCCATCGCGATCACGGAGATGCGGGTAGGCAGCGGACCCTCCTCGCCTTCGGTCTTCCGGATCGCGGCGTCCAGCGCGGCACCGATGGTCACCGCGGTGATGACCGTCAGTGCCTCGCAGGTCTCTTCCACGCCGGACATTCCCAGCACGTCGGCGGTGGCCGTGCGGAGCAGCTCGCGGCGGCGCAGCGCACGGACCGCGGTGACCGCCGCCTCCGCGCTGGCGTGCCTGGCCACCACCGCGGTGGCCTCACCATGCAGCGCCGCGGCCGGCCGCGGCGCCAGCTGGGCGTCCGCCCCCAGGATGGCCACCATCTCGGGAGCTTGCAGCAGCAGGTCGGCCGCGTAGCGGCTGGAGGCGAGCAGCCTGGCCATCCGCTGCGCGACCTTGGTGTCGTCACGCAGCAGCCGCAAGTACCACGGAGTGTTCCCAAGCGTTTCGCTGACCTGGCGAAAGGCGAGGAGCCCCGCGTCTGGCTGGGCCGCGCTCGCGAACCATTCGAGCATCACCGGCAGCAACGTGCGCTGGATCGCCGCCCGGCGTGACACCCCGGAGGTCAGCGCCTCGATGTGGCGGAGCGCGCCCACCGGGTCCGCGTAACCGAGCGCCTCGAGCCGGGCCCTGGCCGCCTCGGGGGTCAGCCTGACCGCCTCACCGGGGAGCCGGGCGACCGCCTCGAGCAGCGGCCGGTAGAACAGTTTCTCGTGCAGCCGGCGCGCCTCGCGGGCGTGTTCCCGCCAGCACGCGGTGAGTTCCGCCGCCGGGTCGGTGCGCGACGGAGGCCCGGGCGGGACGGCACCGCAGCGCGTGCCCTGCATGCGCATCGCCCGGCCGAGCCTGCGCAGCACCTCGGGATCGTCGGGCAGGGTGTGCGTGCGGCGCAGCTGGCGAAGCTGGAGCAGATGCTCGACCCGGCGCAGGAACCGGTAGGCAGCGGCCATGGTGGCCGCGTCCTCGCGGCCCACGTAACCGCCGCGGGCCAGCGCGGCCAGCGCGGGCAGCGTGGCCCGCTCACGGAGCGCCTCGTCGGCCCGGCCGTGTACCAGCTGGAGCAGCTGGACCGCGAACTCGATGTCCCGCAAGCCACCGGGACCCAGCTTGATCTGGCGGCCGGCCTCGGCGGCCGGCAGGGTGCCGATCACCCGGCGGCGCATGGCCTGAACTTCCCCGACGAAATGCTCGCGCTGCGACGCTCGCCAGATCATCGGGCTGAGCGCCTCGATGTAGGCCTGGCCGAGCGCCAGGTCGCCCGCCACCGGCCTGGCCTTGAGCAGGGCCTGGAACTCCCAGGTCTTGGCCCAGCGTTCGTAGTAGGCGACGTGGCTGGCGAGGGTCCGGACCAGCGGGCCGCTGCGGCCTTCCGGGCGCAGGTTCGGGTCGACGGGGAACAGCGCCCCCTCCGCGGTGCTTTGCGAGCAGACCCGGATCAGCCCGGCCGCCAGCCGGGTGGCCGTGGCCAGCGCCGCGCTCTCGGCCGTGGCTCCCGCCTCTCCCGAGCTGGCCGGCTCCGGCGGCGCGGCCACGAAGATCACATCCACGTCGCTGGCGTAGTTGAGTTCCTGTCCGCCACATTTGCCCATGGCGATGACGGCGAGCCGCCCCGGAGCCGAGCCAGCGGGCAGCTGGGACCGGGCGATGGCCAGCGCGGCTTCCAGGGCCGCCGCCGCGAGGTCAGCCAGCTCCGCGGCGACCTCGTCCAGCGTGATCACCCCGGTGAGATCCCTGGCCGCCAGGTGCACCAGGTGGCGCCGGTAGGCGGCCCGCAGCGCGGTGGCCGGGTCACCGCCGCCCGCTCCCTCCAGCCGTGCCACCGGCTCCGGATCAGCCGCCTCGGCCCCGGTGGCCTCCAGCAGGGTGGCGCGCAACTCGGCCACCGAGAGCCGCCGCAGCGCGTTCTCGCCCCGAAGCACGTGCCAGTCATCCGGATGCCGGGCCAGATGCTCGCCCAGAGCGACGCTGGCCCCCAGCACGGCGGTCAGCCTGGTGCGCAGCCCCGGATCGTCGCGCAGCGCGCCGCGCAATTCAGCGTCGAAGGACATCCGGGCCATCGCGTTCAGGGCGAGATCCGGGTCGGCGGCCGCGGCGAGCGCCGTCAGCAGGTCAGCGTCGGCGCCATCGGGGTCGAGCGCGAGGTCTTCGGTTACCAGCAGCTGCGCGCGGTGCGCATCAGCGAAACCCATCCGGGCCAGCCGGCCGACTGGGGTGGTCCTCCGCAGCATGCTCATGCCTGCACCGTAGCCGGGACGAGAGGCGGCGCCCAGACAGGGCACCCGCCCGTCTGGAGGTGATGCTCACCGCCGAGGCCCTGGTGCCCTGGCCCGGCCGGAGGCCACCGGTTTGACCGGATCGCCGAATTCTCCCGGCCATCCTGAGCAGTAACCCAGGTGATCGGGTCGCACGGAAAAGATCGCGGCGGAACGGCCATCCGCGGGGGCCGTGTGGCCAAGCCCCCGCGGAGGCGCCAGTTCCGGCACCGGGGCCGCCCGTGGGCAGCCCCGGTGAGGGGATTGCACTCGGGGGGGGTGAGTGCAGCACCTTTAGTAGTCTCTACCACGCCGGTAACGTCCCGGTAGCGCCCGAATGCGCGGAAATGTCAGGCGCTTACAGGATCGTCTTCGCGGATCAGGCTGACACTCGCCGAGGTGACGGCTCGGCTCACGCCAACCGGAACGCAGCCGTTAAGCCTGCCGCGAGCCTGCTCAGCATCAGGATGCTGCAGGCGGTCCAGGATGACCAGGGCCTCCCGCCAGGCACGGCGGGCATCGTCCGGTGCGCCATCGGCCTGGCAGGCGTCCCCCAGGTGGATCAGCACCTGCGTTTGCAGATACTGGGCCCGCATCCCTTCGATCATCCCCACCGCGGTGCGCAGGCAGCTGATTGCCTCGCCATGGCGGCCCAGGTGATAGAGCGCGAAGCCCATGCTGTCCAGGGTGGCTGCCTCGTTAAGCGGGTCGCCGTGCCCGCGGATCAGGCCGAGCGCCCGCTCACAGCAACGCAGGGCCTCCTCATGGTCCCCCAGCTGGGCGTGCAGCCAGCCGACCGCGTTGAGCGCCCGGGTCAGGCCGGCCGCGGTGCCTTCGGCCTCGACCAGGGCGAGGGACAGGTAGGCGTGCCTGAGCGCCTCGCTGAGCCTGCCTAGCTGCTCGGCCGCGGCTGCTATGTCGTGGTGTGCCCGCGCTTCGCCGGGCCGGTCGCCCAGCTGTGTATGCAAGCTGAGAGCGTTCCGGAAGTAGCCGAGTGCCTCCTCGAAGGCGCCTAGGCGATACTTCGCCCAGCCAAGGTCACGGCAGGCGTGCGCCTGGGCGGCCAGGTCGCCCCGGCGCTTCGCGGCCGCGATCGCGGTGTGCTGGATGGCGATCTGGTCATTCCAGAGGCCCTGGCGGTCGAAGAACAGCATGAGCGCCCAGGGGAGCTGCCAGGCATGGGTGTCGAAGCTCATATCGCTGGCCTGGTTAATGGCGGCCAGCAGGACCTGACGTTCGGCGGCGAACCAGGCCAGCGCCTCACTGGGGCTGGCGATGCTCTCGGGGATCACGCCGGGCAGCGGCGGCTCTATGGCTACGTGCGGCCGAGCGGGGTTGAGCAGCCGGCTCCCGGGCTGCGCGGTGTGCAGGTAGTGGTCGAGCACCCGGTGCAGGGCGTCATGGCATTCGGCGTCGCTGTCGCTGGTGCGGCACAGATCGGCGGCATAGGCGCGCAGCAGGTCATGGAAGGCATACCGGCCGGGAGCAAGCTCAGCGATCAGGTTCGCGTCCGCGAGTTCGGCGATGAGCATCCGGGCCCGGCTGGGCGCGACCCCGGCCAGGCTCGCGGCCGCCGGGACGGTGATGTCTGGCCCCGCGTGCAGGCCCAGCAGCCTGAACAGCCGTGCCGCAGGCCCGCTCAGCTGCTGGTAGGACCAGGAGAACACCGCCCGGATGCTAGCCGCGGGATCCCCCGCGTCCAAGGCGTCCAGCCGGGCCCTCGCGTCGGCCAGCTCGCGGGCCAGTTCGGCCAGCGACAAGCAGGGCCTGGCCGCCGCGCGGGCGGCGACGATGCTCAGCGCCAGCGGCAGCCGGGAACACAGCTCGGTCAGCTGGTTGGCCGCCTCAGCCTCGGCGCGGGCCCGCTCGCCCAGCCGGGCCACCAGGAGCGCGCGGGCGTCGACCGCGGTCAGCACGTCCAGCGGGACCAGCCGGGCGCCCTCTATCGCGGCCAGCCCAGGCAGCCGCGCGCGGCTGGTCACCACGGCGAGGCAGGACGGGCTGCCCGGCAGCAACGGGCGCACCTGGGCGGCATCGCGGGCGTTGTCCAGGACGACCAGCACCCGCTTACCGGCCAGCAGGCTGCGGTACATGGCGGCCTGCTCGTCAGCGCTGGCTGGCATCCGCTCCTCGGTCACCCCGAACGCACCGAGGAACCACCGCAGCGCGTCGGCCGACGCCACCGGGGCGCCAGACGGATCGAACCCCCGCAGGTTCACGTACAGCTGGCCGTCGGGGAAGTCCCCGGCCGCCTGATGAGCCCAGTGCACGGCGAGAGCCGTCTTGCCCGCCCCGGCTGTGCCGTCGATCACCGTGACCTTGACCGCCTCGTCGGCGCCTGACGCCTGCTTCAGCCAGGCCCGCAGCGCCGCCAGCTCGGCCGTCCGCCCGGTGAAATGCGCCACCCCGGCGGGCAGCTGCCGCGGGACCACGCCGCCAGGCGCGACGCTGGCCATGACCGGGCCGGGGGCGGCCAGCCGGGGATCTCCAGCGAGGATCCCGCGCTGCAGGTCGCGCAGCTCTTCACCGGGCTCCACACCAAGCTCGTCCACCAGCATCCGCCGCGTCCGCTGGTAGGCCGCCAGCGCCTCGGCCTGCCGGCCACACCGGTACAGCGCGAGCATCAGCTGGGCATGGAACCGCTCCCGCAACGGGTAGTCCAGGACGAGCTGCGCCAGCTCCGCGGCCAGCTCCGCGTGCCGCCCCTGGGCCAGCCCGGCGTCCATCCGCCACTCGAGCGCCTGCATCCGCAGCGCCTCGAGGCGCGGTACTTCGGCGGCCATGAGCACGTGCGAGGGAACATCCGCCAGCGGTTCCCCTCGCCACAGATCGAGCGCCTCGCCGAGCACGTCCCATGTTCCCAGGACGCCCGTCACGTCCTCACGCGCCGCTTCCTTAAGCTGGCGGACAGCCGTGGCGGCCTTCATGCACAGCGCGGTGAACCGAAGAGCGTCCACCTCATCGGGCACCGCGTCGAGGGCGTAGCCAGGATCGCGCGTCAAGATCCGCAGGCCCGCCACCGGTCCCAGGACATGCCGCAGCCGCTTGACGTAGTTGCGGATGGCCACCCGGGCCGCGGCGGGCGGCGCCCCGTCCCAGACGATCTCGGCCAGCTCGTCATAGGACAGTGCCTGCCCAGCCCGCAGCGCCAGCGCGGCCAGGATCACACGCTGCTTGGGCGCCGGGACCGGCACGGCGACACCTTCGGATCGGACCATTAATGGCCCGAGTACGCCTACGCTGAACGCGGTGCCGTCACCTCGGCCGGCGTCCTTACTTCCCACTGCGGCCCCACGTCGCGCCACGGCCCCGGCTCCTGACTCTGATTCAGAGCATCGGCAGGTAGCGGTTAAGTTCGAACTCGGTCACCTGGTGCCGGTACTCCCGCCACTCGTCCCGCTTGTTGCGCAAGAAGAAATCGAAGACATGCTCGCCGAGCGTCTCCGCGACGAGCTCGCTGTCCTGCATCACGTTAATCGCCTCGTCCAGGCTCTGCGGCAGCGGGAAGATACCAAGCGACCGGCGCTCGGCCGGTGTCAGCGCCCACACATCATCCTCGGCGCCAGGCGGCAGCTCGTAGTTCGCCTCGATGCCCTTCAGCCCGGCCGCCAGGATCAGCGCGAACGCCAGATAAGGATTGCACGCCGAGTCCACCGACCGGAACTCCACCCGGGTGGCGTTTCCCTTGTGCGGCTTGTACATCGGCACCCGGACCAGCGCCGAGCGGTTGTTGTGCCCCCAGCAGATGTAGGACGGCGCCTCTCCCCCGGCCCCCGCGGTGCGCTCGGCCGCTCCCCAGAGGCGCTTGTAGGAGTTGACCCACTGGTTGCAGACCGCCGTGATCTCGGCCGCATGCTTGAGCAGCCCGGCGATGAAGGCACGGCCGAGCTTGGACAGCTGGAACTCGGCACCTGGCTCATAGAAGACGTTGCGGTCGCCCTCGAACAGCGACATGTGCGTGTGCATGCCCGAGCCCGGGTGCTCGGTGAACGGCTTGGGCATGAACGAGGCGTACACCCCCTGCTGGAGAGCTACCTCCTTCATGATCAGGCGGAACGACATGACATTGTCCGCCGTGGTCAGCGCGTCCGCGTAGCGCAGGTCGATCTCCTGCTGGCCCGGCGCGTCCTCGTGGTGGCTGAACTCCACCGAAATGCCCATGCTCTCCAGCATCTGGATCGAGACGTGCCGGAAATCATGCGCGATGCTGTGCGGAGTGTGGTCGAAGTAGCCGCCTGAGTCGATGGGCTCCGGCTTGACGCCCGGCGCTGGCTTCTCCTTGAGCAGGAAGAACTCCACCTCTGGATGGGTGTAAAAGGTGAACCCGAGATCGGCCGCGCGGCCGAGCGCCCGCTTGAGCACATACCGGGGGTCAGCGTAGGAGGGCGAGCCGTCCGGCATCTTTATGTCGCAGAACATCCGCCCCACCCCGGACGCCTCGCCGCGCCAGGACAGCAGCTGGAACGTGGACGCGTCGGGCTTGGCCAGCATGTCGGCCTCGTACACCCGCGCGAAGCCCTCGATGGCGGAACCGTCGAAGCCGATTCCCTCGGCGAACGCGCCTTCGAGCTCAGCCGGCGCCACCGCGACGGACTTCAGGGTGCCAAGCACATCCGTGAACCACAGCCGGACAAAACGGATGTCCCGCTCCTCCAGCGTACGGAGCACGAATTCTTCCTGCCGGTCCATGACTGCCCATCCTTGCCGGTCAGCGATTTGATCATGGGGGATCCGGGGAGCGCACCGTGACGGCCGGCCGGGTCTGCCCTGCCGGACAGTCTCTCGCGACCTTGTTACCTGCGCGTTACGAACCCCTCTGCTCCCCGACGGTACCCTCCTGCGGGCGCGGTCAGGCCATCTCACCCGGGCGGCGGGCTCCAGGCCGCTGCGCATAGGCTGATTTGGTGCCAAGGCTCAGGATCGCCCTTGCCCAGACGAACTCCACCGTTGGTGACCTGGACGGCAATGCCGCCCAGGTGGCCGGGTGGACGCTGCGTGCCGCAGAGCACGGTGCCGCGCTGGTCGTTTTTCCCGAAATGATGCTGACCGGCTACCCGGTCGAGGATCTGGCGCTGCGTGCCTCGTTCGTGGACGCGTCGATCGCCGCGCTGGCCGGCACCGCCCGGCGGCTGGCCGCCGACGGGCTCGGTGGCATCGCCGTGGTCACCGGGTATCTGGCCCGGCGCACCGGGCTGCCACCACGGGTCGGCCTGCCGGCCGGCGCGCCGCTCGACGCCGCGGCGCTCCTGCACGGAGGCCAGGTCGTGGTCACCAGCGCCAAGCACCACTTGCCGAACTACGGCGTGTTTGACGAATACCGGTACTTCGTGCCCGGCGACCGCCTGCCAGTATTCCGGCTGCCGTGTGCCTCGGCCGGGTCGCCCGACGACGCGGTGGACGTTGCCATCGCCATCTGCGAGGACCTCTGGCAGGACGGCGGCCCCGTCGCGGCGACCAGGCAGGCGGGGGCCGGCCTGCTCGTCGTGCCGAACGCGTCCCCCTTCGAGCGCGGCAAGGACGCGGCCCGGCTTGAGCTGTGCACCCGGCGGGCTCGCGAGGCCGGCGCCACTCTCGCCTACGTGAACATGATGGGCGGCCAGGACGAGCTGGTCTTCGACGGGGACTCGATCATCGTGGACGCGGCCGGCACGCTGCTCGCCCGCGGCCCACAGTTCGAGGAGACGCTGCTGATCGCCGACCTCGAACTGCCCGCCGCTGACCCGGCGGTGGCGCCCGGCGAGACGCCCGCCGACGCCCACGATGGGACGACGATCACGATCCACCGGGTCACGCTGCCTGCCATGCCGCCGCCCGGGGCCAGCTTGGAGGCATCAGGAGACAGCCAGGAGGCCGGGCTGATCTGGCCCAGGCTGTCCGGCACCGCGGAGATTTACGCGGCGCTGGTCACCGGTGTCCGCGACTACGTGCGCAAGAACGGGTTCAGCACAGTCATTCTCGGGCTGTCCGGAGGCATCGACTCGGCGCTGACCGCCACGATCGCCGCCGACGCGATCGGGCCGGACATGGTGCACGTGGTGCTCATGCCGAGCCGTTACTCCTCAGAGCACTCCGTGGCGGACGCCGAGGATCTGGCCAAGCGCCAGGGCCTGCACGCGCGGACGGTGCACGTTGGCCGCATGGTGAACGCCTACGAGGCAGAACTGGACCTGAGCGGGCTCGCCGCCGAGAACCTGCAGGCCCGGATCCGCGGAATGATCCTGATGGCGCTCAGCAATTCCGAAGGCCACCTGGTGCTCACCACCGGGAACAAGAGCGAGCTGGCGACGGGGTACTCGACCCTGTACGGCGACTCGGCGGGCGGTTTCGCGCCGATCAAGGACGTGCTCAAGACGGTGGTCTGGGAGTTGGCCCGGTGGCGCAACGACCAGGCGGTCAAGCGCGGCGAAACCCCGCCCATCCCGGAGAATTCGATCACTAAGCCGCCGAGCGCGGAACTGGCGCCGGGGCAGTTCGACAGCGACTCGCTGCCCGACTATGCGGTGCTCGACAGCCTGCTCGATGACTACGTCGAAAAGGACATGGGAGCCGCCGCGCTGGTCGCCGCCGGATACGACCCGGCCCTGGTGGACCGGGTGATCCAGCTGGTCGACCACGCCGAGTACAAGCGGCGCCAGTACCCGCCCGGCCCGAAGATCTCGCTGCGGAACTTCGGCCGTGACCGCCGCCTGCCGATCACCAACCGCTGGCGGGAGCCGCGGCCCGGCCCGCCTCCGGTCAGCTGAGGAGCAGCACTGCGTAGCAGGCCAGCCAGTGCTCGACCATGTAGTCGTCGCCGAGCACATGAGGCAGCACGGCCTCGGCGTGCCGCCGTGCGGCGGCCAGCGCGGCCCCCGCTCGCGGGTCGCCGGCCGGCAGCGTCTCGGCGATCCGCCGCCAGCACCAGGCGCGGCTCGCGTTCAGCCCGTGCAGGTGCGAAATCTGGCCATCGCTGGAGTCCGACACGACAGCGGGCTGGAACAGCGAGGCCGGCTCTCCCGACTGGATTCCGGGCAGGAAGAGCGACAGCCAGCCAGCGAACTCGCTGGGGGGCAGGATCCTGGCCATCAGCTCCGCCTCCGCCAGCGCCGGGGACAGGAAGTCGTGCCCCGACGGCTCCCACGCCCCGGGGTAGAGCATGTCGGCGCAGAACCACGCCTGCGCTTTGTCCGTGATCGCCGCCCGCAGCGCGGTATCCCCGGACCTGGCCCGGAACTCTGCGAAAGGCAAGGCCCTGGAAAGCCCGAACGCACTGTTGGCATGGACTCCATGGCGGACTGGGTAGGTCGCCTTGGGCAGCCAGTCAAGGAAACAGCCGGTGACCGCGTCAGCCAGCGGCGTCATGGCGGCGGCCCATTTCCGCGCGTCCGGATCGTCCCAGGCCGCGAGCTCATGCGCGAGGGCCAGCGCCCAGCCCCACCCGTAGGGGCGCTGGCCGAGGCCGTCCCGGCCGACGATGAATTCCGCCTCGGCCGCCAGCGCCACCGTGTTGAACTGGGCGCTGAGCGCGGCCCGGATCTCGCTGCTGGGCACGACGGCGGCGCAGACGCGCAGCAGCCGCACGAGGACCCAGTGCATTTCGACGCAGGAATGCCAGTCGAAGCTTCCATAGAACACCGGCGTCCGCACCCGCGGCCGGTAGGGGAAGTCCCCTGGCTTGGTCATCGTGTGGTGCACACCAGCGGGGAACTCGTGTTTGATGTTGGCCAGCGCCGCGCTGGCGTAGCCCGCGGCCTCGCTGTGGAGCACTGCGCCCCACTCCTGCGATAGATCCACTGTTATAACCCTCTGAGCTGCGGTGTCTGTATGCACCATGGATGGATTCCCGGTGCGAGGGTCTCGCATGCCTAAAGCTCGGCGCGACCTTTCAGGCAGGTGACCGATTGCCGCCGACCCAGACGGCGTCGTCTGGATCGGCGGCAAATGTGCACCTCCTGGCCGGCTCGCCCGAGTACCGTTTTTGCTTCTCGTTACTTATTGAAGAACCCGTCCGTTGTGTTGCCGAGGAGGTTGGACTCGAAGTCAGCCAGGGACATGTCCCCGTGGATCTCCAGCCGGTAGCGCTCGTGGGAGACGTCGCTGCGGTCCGGGTCCTGGACGAACACCACCTTGAACACGTTGGCCGCCCACGGTGCGAGCCAGACGGGCGGGTCGGTGCCGGAGACCGGCTGGCTGGGCTGCCCGATCGCGTTCCAGGGAACCGCCCAGAAATTGTCGTTGACGGGCAGGTACTGGTTCAGCTCCAGCCGCCCGGCCCCGACCTCGCCGGACACCCTGGCCTCATACTGCGCCGCGGTCTCCGTGGGCAGCTGGCACGGGTGGAAGTAGGTGCACCCGGGGTTGTCCGGGTAGGTCACGCTGTGCCCCTGCGCGCCCGCGTGGACTGTTCGTTACGCTCGAGCCTGCCGCCGCTGGTGCTGCTGACGCGCTGCCTGCCGCGCCCAGCGTGAGCATCGCGGCCATGGCCGGCGCCGCGGCCAGCGCGGTAGTCATGGTCATTCTTCTCATTGCATTTCCCTGTCCGGATCGTTCGCCGTTCCCCGGATGGTGTCTGTGGCTTTGCCTGGGTCCCCCCCTTACTTGTTGAAGAATCCATCGGCAATGTTGGCGAGGAAGTTGGACTCGAAGACCGCGAGGGTCATGTCCCCGTGGATCTCCAGGCGGTAGCGCTCATTAGGACCATACACAGGGTCAGGGTCCTGCAGGAACACTACCTTGAACTGGCTTCCACCGAATGCTGGCAGGAAGGTCGCCGGGTCAGTGCCGGAAGCAGGCTGGCTCGCCTGCCCAATGGCATTCCAGGGAACTGCCCAGAGGTCAGGATCGACCGTCAGGTTCTGGCTCAGTTCCAGCCGCCCAGCATCGATCTCGCCGGACACCCTGGCTTCATACTGTGCCGCTGTCTCAGTTGGTAGCTGGCACGGGTAGAAGTAGGTGCACCCTGGGTTGTTCGGGTACACGACGCTGTGGCCCTCTGCACCGGCATGGAATGCAAATCCATAGGTAGCCTTGGGAAGCGCCTGCAGTTGCGCCCACGTGGCGTTCCAGCCCACGTAGGGCTGTGCTCCAGCGGTCGCCCCATCAGCGAATTGAGTCACGATGAATGCCAGGATATTGAAGCCATCCTTCTGCAGAACGGAGGTGCCGTCTGCATAGAAGTCTTCGATCCCATCATCGACCGTGAGCAGGATAGGCTTGGACGGCAGCGTGACCGCTACGCCAGTGGCCCAGTCCACATACTGCTGAGCCGTGACGGTGTGCCAGCCCTGATTCTTCAGCCAGGTCATTTCGGCGGCGAATTGGGTCTGGCTCAGGCTGTCGATGTCCGTGCCTGCTGATGAGCCTGTTGCCGCCGCTACCTTGTCAATTCCGTCCGCACCCGCTAGCTGGGTCGGGTCCATCGCAGCGAGTGCCTTACCGGCCTCAGAGGTTGGCGGGTCACAGAGAGTGGCAGTCTTGGCGCATCCATTGTCCAGTTGGTGATAGGACAGCACTGGGATGTATGCCACGCCACTGGGATTGGTTGGTGTTGGTGTTGGTGTTGGTGTTGGCGTGGGCGTGGTCGCCGTTGGGGTCGGAGTTGGAGTGGCACCACCAGCCGTGAAGGTAAGATTAGCACCATCCACAGTGCCCTTGCTATTCTCAGCCACGGCCCGGAAGTCGTAAACGGTACCGGTAGTTAGACCGGTCAGTCCCGCTGAAAGGGCGGCCAGACCTTCGGTGTTATCCGGTGTGGTGTTCCCGTAGGAGGTAGATGTCCCCCATTGGAACCAGGTAGTTGTTGCCAGGCCATTGTCAGCGACGTTGCCATTGATGGTGGCTGATGTACCTGTTATCGCTGTGGCTGGCAGCGTGGACAGTGTTGGCTCAGCAGTGGTTGCTGCTCCCGCTGGCAAGGCTCCCACCAGCATCAGGCCCAGGGCTGCGGTGATGCCCGTGACGTTAGTAAGCAGTCTTCTCATGTTGTTCTCCCCTAGAGGTAAGAACGTTGTTGAATTGTGACAATGCATTAGTAGCTGCTGTCAGTCCAGCGCCGGATGACGGTCCGGCCCGGTATTGCGCTTCGTACATCGGATGCTTAGTGGCGAGCTTTGTTACAGGAGTCCGTAGTGCCAGGCGAGCACCATGGCTCCGAACAGCAGGGCCGCCCGGAACAGCACCAGCCCACCAGCGGAAAGCGTGGTGGCGAGGTGCTCACGAGCCCGCAGGTGGTCGACCACCTGCCGCCGCGAGCCGAGGATGTACTTACTCATGCGGTGAGCCTAGGGAAGAAAGGCCCCTGCTTCTTCGCCCCGCTGGGGCATGGAGCTACCCCAAATAGGGGGGGATGAGCCAGCCGCGGTGCGACCTGTGTGTGCTACAGCTCCGCGTGGCCTTCCACACAGATGACCGATTGGCCGCCGACCCAGATGGTGCCGTCGGGATCGCCGGCAATGTGCACCCGGCCGGCCCGCCCGAGCACCGTTCCCTGGCTGGCCACGTAGGGCGCGCTGGCCCGGCCGGTGCGCAGCAGCCACTGGGCCAGCGAGGCGTTCAGGCTTCCCGTCACTGGGTCCTCGGTGGTGGCGCCGTCCTTGGCGAAGAACGCCCGGACCTCGAATGCTTCCGGTGAGCCCGCCGGGTAGGGGCCGGCCAGGCCGATTTTCAGGTCGCCCAGGTCGCCGGGCCGGACTGCGAGAACGGCGTCCGCGCTGGCCAGCAGCACCGCGACCCACCCGGGACCGTTGTCCGCCCATTCCAGGTCCACGATCTCGGCCCGCCCGATGCCGAGCACCTCGGCGATGTGCCCCGCGAGAGCCTGGTCCACCGGCCCGGAACGCAGCAGCGGGGGCGCGGCGAACGCCAGCCCGTCGTCGATCCGCCGGACCGGGATCAGCCCGGCCGCGCATTCCTGCACGGTGACATCGGGGTGCTGCGGTGCTCCCCCGGCCGACAGCCAGGCGTGGCAGGTGCCCAGCGTCGGGTGGCCCGCGAAGGGCAGTTCCGCGACGGGCGTGAAGATCCGTACCCGGTAGTCCGCGCCGGGGCTGGACGGCGGGAGCACGAACGTGGTCTCGGAGAGGTTCATCCAGTGCGCGAACCGCTGCATCTCGCTTTCTGCGAGGCCAGCGCCGTCCAGCACGACAGCCAGCGCGTTACCGAGATACGGCCCGGTGGTGAAGACATCGACCTCGAAGAAAGACCGTTGCATAACAGCCGAGTCTGCCACGGACGGCAGCTCACGGCTCCTCAATAAGCAGCGGGACGAGGTTGGTGCCCGCTGCGATCTGCTGCGCCCAGCCATGCTGATCGTCACCTGGTACTGCGTCATCGGCGCTCCTGGCCGGCCGGCGTCGGCCGGCTCGTGGGGCACCGCCGGTCGCGGTGGCCGGCGGTGCCCCCACGTGACCTGCGGCGGGCGACGCGGTGGCGGCCCTAGCCGAATACGAGCGAACGGGGCTCGACCGCTGCTCCTGCCTGGGCTGCGGCCGTTTCGATCAGCAGCGGGATGATGTTTTCACTGGCTCCGACCGGCTGAGCCCAGCTGTAGCCGCCCCACGACCAGCCCAGGTTGATGTCGTAGCTGACAGCACGCTGGTTTGTGCTGGTCAGGTCGACCAGAACACCCGGGCTGTAAGCCTGTTCGATCACGGTGCCGGTGTTGACCGGCAGGGTCGAGAAGAGCAGCAGGACCTTCTCGATGGGCGCGACGACATCGAGTTGCTGGCCATATAGCGGGAACGCGCACATCGGGTTGGTCGAACCGTCAGCCGCCTGTTGTGAGATGCCGCAGGTGAACGGAGTGGTGGTGGTGTTGTGAATGGAGATGGCCTGCGGCGGACCGGCCTGCGTGACGTCTCCTACGCCGCCCGCTTGGACGTTCAGGGTCTGCCCGAGGTCGATGTCAGTGGCGAAGCTGGCGACGACCCTGCCGCTCGGGATGATGTTGCTGTTCGAGGTGTAGGCCTGGTATTGCACCGACCAGGTCAGCTGGGTGAGCGTGGAGTAGCCCGTTGTGGGCAGCTGGAACCAGACCAGCGGTGCGCCGCCGCCCTGAGCGGCCTGCACGGCCTTGAATCCGTACAGGTTGTAGTTCCCGGTGACCAATGCCGTCACCGTCGCCGGGGACATGGTGATATCGATCTCGTACTGCGTCGCCTCCAGCTGGCCGACGCCGATGCCGCCCGCGGCCCGGGCACTGAGGCCGTTCCCGTTCCCGTTCACGCTTACGTTGCCGTTGCCGTTGCCGTTGCCGTTAGCGTGCCTGCTGACTTCGGCGTCGGCCCAGTCGAAGTTCCAGCTGGTGCGCTTGCCCTTGGCCACCTGGATAAGTTTGTTCTCGAATACGGTGTGGTTGACGGTGCCGGTGTAGTCGACCCGCTTGCTGGCGTTACCGCCCTGCACGGTGGTGACCGCGCCGCCCGACTCGCTCACTGCCTTCGTGATGTCCTGGCTAGAAGGAATGCTGGCCTGGTTCTTCTCGATGATCACGAAATTCATGATTTGTGCCTTTCGGTGCCTTGCCGGTTGGATCTCGGATCAACGGTGCGCGGCGGGGGTGAGCGGCCCACGGCGGTCGGCGCCAGCAGCGTGGGCGCGCGGCCTGCCCGGTTTTCCTGCTGACCGGGCCGGGGGCCAATCGCGCGACTAGCGTTACTATTATTACTATAGGTAATAATCTCATTACGTTTCGTAGCCACAGTTCAGAGCATCTCCCGGCCGCGGATGGAGGAACAACCCACCTGCGGGCGAATCTCTCGAACTCATCCTCTCCGCCGGGACGAGCCGAAGGGAGGAGGCTGGACGGATGAGCTGGGCGGGGCCTTGTGCGCCGTCGGTTGGCCAGTCCGTCTGCAGGCACTCATCCGGTCGGCGGAATCCTTCGGTTGGCCAGTCCGCCTGCAGGCACCTCATCCGGTCGGCGGAATCCTGCCGAAGGAACCCCCGATCCGGGGGTATGGCATGGGTGTCACCGTCGTAGCCTTCCGGAGGTCCATGTGTCCTGCGCGCGCCGATTCCTGTCCCTGTCACAAGTCCAGCGAGAACTCGGGCTGACGCGCAGCCAGGTGACAGCGCTCATCGAGACAGGCGCCCTGCCGGCCTTCCAGATCCTCGGCGAGTGGCGCGTCGAGCACGCGATGCTGGACCAGATGGTGGACCGGCTCTACGAACAAAGCGGGCACCCGGCCCACGCCATCAGCGCCGTACCATCGGAGAGCCACCCGGCCGGGCGCACACCCGCATCCGTCGTCAGCCGGGCCCCGCTGGACGCGATGACGCCACAGCAACAGCGCATCGGCCATCTGGTCGCCGAGGGCCTGTCCAACGCCGAAATAGCCAACCGCCTGTCCCTGGAGATCAGCACGGTAAAGAGCCACATCTCACGAATGCTGCAACGCCTGAACTTGCACAACCGGCAGCAGCTCGTCGCCTGCCTGTGGCGCACCGGCTTCATCCCCCAACCAGAGACCGGCACCTGCGCCGACGTGCGGGCCCAGGACACCCTGGACAGCCCGTTAGTGGGATATGGTGCCAGACTGGCCGCATGGCCGAACACGACCGCCGGGCGGCTCAGGCCGCGTCTTTCGGCGCCGCTGCCGCCACCTACGAGCGAGGCCGGCCGTCCTACCCGGCCCGGGCCATCGACTGGCTGCTGCCACCTGGCGCGCGGCGCGTTCTCGATCTCGGGGCCGGCACCGGCAAGCTCACCCGGCAGCTGCGCGACAGGGGCCTTGAGGTCATTGCCGTCGAGCCGTTGGACGGAATGCGTGATCAGCTGACCCGGTCCGTTGCGGATGTTCCGGTTTTGCCGGGGTCGGCGGAGGAAATCCCGCTGGACGACGGCAGTGTCGATGTCGTGCTCGTGGCGCAGGCCTGGCACTGGGTCGACCCCCGCCGGGCCGTCCCCGAGGTGGCGCGGGTGCTGGCCGACGGCGGCGAGCTTGGCCTGCTGTGGAATGACCGCGACGAACGGGAAGAGTGGGTGGCTGAACTGGGCCGGATTCTCGCCGGTGACCAGGACAGGAACATGAGCAGCTCCGCCCCGGCCGTCGGGCCGCCGTTCGGGCCGGTGGAGCGCCTTGACGTCGAGTGGCGCAGCCACATCGCGCCGGATACGCTCCTCGATCTGGCCGCGTCCCGCAGCTACATCATCACCATGCCGGCGGACGAGCGGGCCGAGGTCCTCGCCGGGGTACGGCAGCTGCTTGACACCCATCCCGCGCTCGCGGGTGCGGCTGAGGTCGTCCTGCCCTACGTGACGAGGTGCTCCCGCACATTCCTGGCGCCCGGATGATCAGGCCGCGGGCAGCTCAGCGGGGAGCTCAGCGGCGGGGAGCAAGGCCGCGCAGCAGTTCGTCCACCACGCGCGCCGGGTACTCCGGGGAGATGACCTCCGGCTCGTACTTGCCGCGCACCATCACGGCACCGACCAGCATGAACAGCGCCGCACCGACATCGATGTCGTCGCGCAGCTCCCCGGTCGCCACACCGCGGCGCAGCACCCGCCTGATGACCTCACGGCGCGGCTCGACCACGGTCTGCTCGTAGCGCGCCAGCAGCCGCGGGTACTTCTGGCCCTCGCCGAGCAGCAACGCGAACTCCCTGGTGCGCCGGGGGTCCGCGGTGTCCACCGACATGGCTTCGAGCAGGGCGATCAGGTCCTCGCGGACCGAGCGGCCACCCGGCTCGGGCAGCGGCGTCTTCAGCGCGGCCAGGGCGTCCAGGAGCAGGTCCTCCTTGCCCGGCCAGCGCCGGTAGATGGTGGCCTTGCCGACCCCGGCGCGGGCCGCCACCCGCTCGATGCACAGGCCGTCCACGCCATCCTCGGCGAACAGGGCGAGCGCCGCCTCGATGATGGCGTGCTCGGCGCGCTCGCTCCGGGGCCGTCCCGGGCGGCGGTGCGCGGGCACCGGGTCCTGGCCGGACCCGGCGCCCGTGGTGGCAACAACTGTGGTGTCAACAACTGTGTCAACGACGGTGTTGACGTCAGCTCGCATGGACTTATCCTTCCACCGACGCCGAGACGGCCGAGCCGACCTCGGCGGGAACGGCTGTCTCAGCCTGCGGCTGCGCGGTGACGGCCACCGGTGCCGCGTCCGGCGCGGCGCGGCCCGGCATCCAGATGAGCACCACCAGGGCGCCCGCCAGGGTGATGGCCGCGGAGACCAGGGTGGTCACGTGCATCGCGTGCACGAACGCGGAGTCCGCGAACCCGTCGAGGCGCACGCCCGCGGTGCCGAGCTCGGACGCCACGGTCTGGGTCGCGGTGATCGAGCCGGTCGCCGCACTGCGGGCGGCCGGCGCCAGCGCGGCCAGGTGCGGACTGAGCTGGCTGCGGTAGGCCTGGGCGAGGATCGAGCCCAGCACCGCTACGCCAAGCGCCCCGGCGACCTGGCGGGCGGTGTTGGTCAGCGCCGATCCGGAGCCTGCCCGCTCCCTGGGCACCACCGACATCACGGCCTCGGTGGCCGACGGCATCACGGCGCCCATCCCGGCGCCCTGGATGAAGAAGACGACACCGAGCACCCAGATCGGCGTGGTCGTGCCGAGGGTCTGGTAACCAGCTAGCGCTATGGCCACCAGCAGCAGACCGGACGCGCCGACCGCCTTGGCGCCGTACCGCCCGACCAGCTTGGCGCTGCGCGGCGCCATCAGCATCTGGCCTGCCGCGAACGGCAGGGTCAGCAGCCCGGCGTACAGCGGGCTGTAGCCGCGCACGCCCTGCAGGTAGAAGCTGAGGAAGAAGAACGCGCCCATCATGCCGAAGAAGACCAGCCCGAGCGCGGCGACCGCCGACGACAGCCGCGGGTCGCGGAACAGCTTCACGTCCAGCGATGGGTGGCTGAGCCGGGACTCGTACCAGCCGAAGGCGACCAGCACGGCCAGGCCGGCCAGGCTGGTGCCGAGCACGTCCCAGTGGATCCAGGACCCCTTCTCGCCGCCCTGGATAATCCCGTAGACCAGGAGCACCAGGCCGGCGATGGAGGCCGCCACGCCTACGTAGTCGATCCGGCCCGGGTTGGGGTTCTTGGACTCGGGGACGAGCAGCAGTATCGCGACGACGCCCATCGCGGTGAGCGGGACGTTGATCAGGAAGACCGAGCCCCACCAGAAGTGGGCCAGCAGCAGCCCGCCGACCACCGGGCCGATCGCGACGCCGAGGCCCACGGCGATGGCCCAGATGCCGATGGCCCGGGCCCGCTCCCGCGGGTCGAAGACGTTGGAGATGATCGACAGCGTCTGCGGCATGACGGCGGCGGCGCCGAGGCCCATCGCCGCGCGGGCCCAGATCAGCTGGTCGGGATTGTGCGAGTACGCGGTGAGCAGCGAGAAGATGCCGAACATCGCCATGCCGAACGTCAGCATGCGCTTACGGCCGATCCGGTCGCCGATGACGCCGAAGGTGAACAGCAGCCCGGCGAACACCAGGGTGTAGGAGTTGATCCCCCACTCCAGCTGGCTCTGGCTGGCGCCCAGGCCCACCTTGGGCTCTGCGATGATCTTCAGCGCCACATTCAGCACTGTGTTGTCGAGGACGATGGCGATCAGGCTGATCACCACGACGCCCAGGATGAGCCAGCGGCGCCGGTGAATCTTGTCGGCCACATCCTGGGTCCGTCCCGGGAGTGAAATCTGCGAAGCCATGGTGCCCTTCGTGGTCACAGGGAAGCCCGCCACAGGCCGGCGGCGTTACCCTGACTGGTCCTGCGCGGCCCTTGTGCCTGCGCAGGCAAGCTATCGATACGGAACACGGCCGTATCGGAAAAGATTCCCGTGCCGCGCCGGCAGTCCCGCCTGGGTCACGCCGGCGGCCGGGGGGCTACCTCAGGCGCGTGCGACGTGGCATCATCGGAGTGTCCGGGGACGCCGTCACGGCGCCACGAGGCGTGGAGGATCTCAGATGCATGCTCATCCCGAAGTAGGCTCCAGCGCGGCCGCGACCAGCCCGCGGACCGCAGCGCAGGACCCGCCGGACCGGAGTGCCGCGCTCTACGGCGGAGCCGCCGGCCGCCGGGTCACCGTGCGGGATATCGCCGCGGCCAAGGCGCGCGGCGAGAAATGGCCGATGCTTACCGCCTACGACGCGCTGACCGCGCGCGTCTTCGACGACGCCGGCATCCCCGTGCTCCTGGTCGGGGATTCCGCGGCCATGGTGGTGTACGGGCACGACACCACCCTCCCGGTGACCGTAGACGACCTGATCCCGCTCACCGCCGCTGTGGTCCGCGGCACCAGCCGGGCGCTGGTCGTGGCCGACCTGCCGTTCGGCTCCTTCCAGGGGTCGCCCGAGGCGGCGCTGGCCACCGCCATCCGGTTCCTGAAGGAGACCGGGGCGCACGCCGTCAAGCTGGAGGGTGGCCACCGGGTGCTGCGGCAGGTCGAGGAGCTCGTCGCGGCCGGCATCCCGGTTATGGCGCATCTCGGGCTGACACCGCAGTCGGTCAACGCGTTCGGCGGCTACCGGGTCCAGGGCCGGGGCGAGGAGGGCGAACGGCTGCTGCAGGACGCGAAGTCGCTGGAGTCCGCGGGCGCCTTCGCCGTCGTCCTGGAGTGCGTCCCGTCCGAGCTGGCCGCGCGAGTCACCGCCGCGGCATCCATCCCCACCATCGGGATCGGCGCCGGACCCGACTGCGACGCCCAGGTACTCGTCTGGCAGGACATGGCCGGCCTGACCCCGCGGACCGCCAAGTTCGTCAAGAAGTACGCGGATGTGGCCGGCCTGCTCGGCCAGGCCGCCCAGTCGTTCGCCCGGGAGGTGGCGGCCGGGGAGTTCCCGGCGCCACAGCACTCCTACCGCTAGATGTCGGTGAGCCGCAGGCCCGCGTGCGCCTTGTAACGGCGGTTCACTGACACCAGGTTGGCGGTGAGCGCCTCCACTTGCCCGCAGTTGCGCAGCCTGCCCGCATAGACGCCGCGGGCACCCGGGATCCGGTCAGCCAGCGCCTGCACCAGGTCGGTCGCCGCCCGGTCGTCCCCGAGCACCATCACGTCCAGGTCGATGCCAGAGACTTCGGGGTCGAGCAGGACGACCGCCGACACGTGGTGGAACGCGCCGACCACCCGGCTGCCGGGCAGCACCGAGGCCGCCTGCTGGGCGGCGCTGCCCTCGGCGACCGGCAGCGGGTAGGCGCCACGCTGGTCGAAACCGAGCGGGTTCACGCAGTCGATAACGATCTTGCCGCTGAGGGTGTCCGCGAGCGAGGCGAGCAGTTCCTTATGCCCGTCCCAGGGCACCGCGACGATTACCACATCCGCCTCGCGGGCCGCGTCGGCGTTGGTCATGCCGCGGATCCCCCGGCCCGGGCGAAGGGTCCCGGCCGCGGCCACGGCCCGCTCGGCGCTGCGCGATCCGATGATCACTGGGTTGCCCGCGGCGGCGAACCGGTGCGCCAGGCCACGGCCCTGGTCCCCGGTCCCGCCCAGGACACCGATCACGAGATTGGCGACATCTTCGGTCATAACGGGTGATCCCTGCTCAGCGGCCATGCCCCGATCCTGCCAGAAGCCGACCGCGCGGTGGCACGATGGACCCATGGACGGGGGGCAGGTGGCAACGCTGCGCGCGCTGCTGGCCAGCACCGGCTGGCTGGAGCGGACGGCGGAGTTCGGGCGGGCCCTGCGCCGGTCCTCGCGCACTCCCGGCGGCCTGCTCGTGGTGGGGACACCGGACGCGGAGCCCTGGCACCTGACCGCGCACCTGGACGAAGAGAGCCGGATGAGCGGTACGCCGGAACTCACGCCGACGCTCGTTCGCTGGGATCCGCCGCCTGACGCGCCAGCACACCTGCGGACCGGCCTGGCGCGCCTTGACCAGGTCCGGCGGGGAGAGACGCTGTTCGTGGTCAGCCCGCGGGCGGCCCCCGATGCCCTGCTGGAACGGGTGCACGACGTTCGTAAGGTAGCCACCATCCTGGCCCTGGACCAGGGTGATCCGGAGCTGGAGCAGATGGCGCACGAGGTGCTCACCGTGCGGCCGGGAACGGCGCCGGTGTCCTTCGACGCGGCCCAGCACCTGGTCAGCTCGGCGGCTGGGGAGGCGGGAACGGCTGGCGGCCTGCACCTGGGCGGCCTGCGGGAACGTCTCGGGCGGCTGCTCGACATGGTGAGCGGGCCGGCTCCCGGGTAAGTAGCCATTGTTGATCGTCAGCGGCGGGGCACAGCGGTGGCGGGGCACGGCGATACAGCCCTGGGGGGCGAAATGAACCTGGCGTGGGCGGCCGGCGGTGCGGTCGCGGGCTGGGCGGCCGGCGCCGCACTGCGCGGCGCGGTCTTCCGCCTGTCGGTGCCGGGTGGCGCCCCGGACCGGGCCGACTGCCCGCGCTGCGCCGCGCCCCTGCGCCCCTGGCCCGCCAGCCGGTGCGGGCATTGCGGGCATACCCTGGGCACTCCGGTGGCGCTCGAACTGGCCACCGCCGCGGTGCTCGCGCTGCTTTTCGGCCGGTTCGGCGGGCAGCCGGTCACGCTGGCGTTCG
>OBLW0100000824.1_pt1 | contig 26730 bp, 15 predicted proteins | sample 1520161 | NCBI WGS metagenome assembly OBLW01 (sample SAMEA3539309, study PRJEB22396) | soil metagenome | biome: tundra; feature: field; material: soil | place: USA | collected 2010-05 | depth 0.15 m | reverse complement strand
GTCGTCGACGCGCATGCCGAGAAGAGTTTTCCCGACCAGGTCGGCGCGCAGAGTTAACAGATAAAGAGGGCCCAGAACAGGGGCCTTCTTATCGTCTGGTCCTGGCGGCGACGGACGTGGCGTAATCGCAACGACGACATTTCCTGCGGCGGCAAGCGCCTTCAGGCGTGCTTGATTTGTTTGTGCCATCGCGTTCCCTCCGTGAATCGAATCGGGCAGCAGTAAGAGAATCGCGGGATATTTGCCCGGCTTGGTGGGAAGAGCGATGTCGCCGTGCAGTTCGATGCCGTCGCTCGTTGCAAGTACGAATGGTCCGCTGGTCGAGCGCGACGGCATGGCATTGGGATGCGTAGCGGCGGGCTTCGCCTGTGCACCGGTTGTCGAGCAAATTGCTTCCGCGAGCCTGGCACGGCTTAGCGCAAGTTGCGCGGTTCGGATGAGCGCAGCGGCACGTTCCCGGTTCAGACTGAAGACTGTTTCGGAGTTAGGGTAGCTGGTCGTGATCTGGCCTGTGGGAGTGACTTGGAGAGCGCTCGCTGGAAGGCTCGCCATTGAGGCCGCGGTTCTGGCGGATTCGTTGCTGAGCGATGGCGGAAGGATTGGGCGTTCGGAGTCTGCGTCCGGTTCGAGGCTGCGCATGAAGAAGCTGAGGATCTGCCCTGTGATGGGAGCGAGCGCGGCGTGACGGCCGGGGCCAGTGATGAATTGCAATGCGGCTGAGGGCGAAACTTCGTTGTTGGTGTCGGCGTTCAGAGCGGGCCCGGCCGGATTAGACGGCGGCGATGACCCCGTGCCTATTTGAATTCCTGCGCTGGCAGGATCGAAGAGTGCATAGAAGCGGCGCGCCTCGGCGACGGATTTGCGAGCACCTGCAAACGGAAACATGTCGGAGTAGGTCGAGATCACCGCATACCGTCGAGGCGCCGCGAGTTCAATCAGATCGGGAAAGTCGAGGCCGGAGGAAAGGAAGCGCGGGCTGGACTGTTCGGCATCCTGCGGGCCGAGCGCGGGCAAGAGCTCATCGAACGAAGTGATATAGCAGGCGACACCGACGGCGGCAATGCGCGTGTCGAGTGCGCCGGTGAGCGCGGTGACGGTGCCACCACCGGAACAGCCGAATGCGCCTATGCGGTTAGGGTCGACTTCGGGGAGCGAAGAAAGATAGTCGATGCCGCGCATCGCGTCCCAGATTTCATAGCGGGCAAACGTATCTCCGAGGAGCATGGGCTGAAGGCTGGCTTCACCATGTTCGCCGGTTGCGGCGCCAGCGAGCGATGTGTCTGGATGAATGGGATTGGGATATTGCAGCCGCTCACCCTGGCCGATGGGGTCATAGGACAGCACGATGAATCCACTGCGCGCGAAGAGCGCAGCCATGCCGGCATCGTTGGCTTTGCCGGTAAAGTAATGGCCCGGCGTCATGAGGATCGCCGCGTACTTCGAATCTGAAGATGGGCGATCGGGCACGTAGAGCAACGCGGTGACGGGAAAATTGGGTTGACTTTCGAAGAGCACTTTTCGGACGCGAAAGCCATCGGCCTGCGTCTCGCCCAGCGTCCGCTCGTTCAGCGGCGTGGGTTTGGGCAGTTCGCCGATGAGCGCCCGCAACTTCCTTCGGACTGCGGCTTGCCTTGTTTCGGCTTCTGTGCGGGTGTGAATTTCAGCCACGTCAGATGCGCGTTTTGCTGTGTATTGCGCAGCGAGTCCATCGAGATACGCGTTCAGTTGCTCGCGCGCCGTGGGCGCGAAACTTCCGGTATCTTGCGTTGCGGACGGAGCCGCTTGAGCAGGTGTGTTGGAAGCATGCTCCTGTGCGACGCCTGCATCTGGCAGCACGGCGACCGCCACCCATGTGGAAATAGCAATGATTGCGGCTTTGAGCATAATCAAGTCTTGATACGCCGGAAGCGCGTTGGGGTCAACTTCATGATGCCGAAACACCGGGGGAAGATGGACTCGAGTGGATTTCAAAGGTCGGACCACAGACCAGAACAGAAACATCGCAATTTAGCGAGTCAATCCATACGTCGGCGATGGATTCCATCAATTTGGCCTTGACAAACGCTTAGAGCACCTGCAAGTATTTTTTGGGAATTGGAGAGGTCCGACCACTTCCCACGAAAATTTCCCAAGAATGAGATAACCGACACCCCTTTTTGGAGGCTTGTATGCCATACATGCGCAACAAGGCACATGGAATGGTAGCTCGCTACGCAACCCTTTTTGGCTGCGCAGCTCTACTCTTGTTTCCCACACCGGGCGGCTCGCAGATTGCCGGAACAGGAAATATCCAAGGCACCGTAACGGATACGACCGGCGCGGTGGTTCCCAAAGCCTCCGTCACCTTGACCGACGAGTCCACTCGTGTGGCTCGAAAAACCACCAGCGACAACGCCGGTGTCTATCTGTTTCCAGGCGTACCGATCAGCAAATTTGACCTCACCGTGACCGCGCCGGGATTTAAGACGTACGTGCAAGAAGGTATCGTGCTCGAAGTCGGCAGCAGCATTGCCATCAACGCAACCATGTCCGTCGGCACTGCGGAGATGAAGGTCGAGGTTCAATCCGAGGGGCTCCAGTTGCAGACCGAGGACGCGACCTTCAAACAAACGATCGATCAGGAAGCAGTGACGGAGATGCCGCTCAACGGACGCCAGATGACGTCGCTGATCACGCTCTCGGGCGGCTCCAATATCGCGCCCGCCGGCGACTTCACCGGCAGCAAGTACTCTTATCAGACAATTTCGGTTTCGATCGCGGGCGGCGGCGGGAACACCACGCTGTGGCGCCTCGATGGTGGCGATAACCAGGATTACATGGGCAACGGTAACCTGCCCTATCCGTTCCCCGATGCCGTGAGTGAATTCAGCGTTGAGTCGACCGATCTGGGCGCACAGGATGGCGGCCATGTGGGCGGCCTGGTCAACGTCGTCACCAAGTCGGGAACCGACAGGTACCATGGCGAGGCATTCGAGTTCATCCGTAACAACTATCTCGATGCCACCAATTTCTTCTCGGCGACACCTGACACGCTGCACCAGAATCAGTACGGCGGCACGTTTGGCGGCCCCATCCTACGCAACAAGCTGTTTGCATTCGCGGCCTATCAGCGCACCCAGGCCGATCAGTCGCAAGCGAACACGCAGGCCACAGTGCCCACGGCACAGAATCTGGCCGGCAATTGGTCCATTACGGACGGCAATCCCAACGCACCGAACAACGGCAAGGGCACCAACCTGTGCAACTCGACTGGCAATGCAATCCCGCTTGTCGACCCGCTCACCGGCACGAAATTGACGGGAAATCAGTATGCGACCGCGCCCACCTACAACGCGTCGGCGCTGGCGCTCGAGAAATACCTGCCTGCCATCAATTCGACGCTGGATCCGAATAATTGCGGGTTTGTTTTTTACGCCATTCCCTACAAGCTAACCGACAACCAGTTTGTCACCAGGGTCGATTGGTCCATCAGCCCTAAACACAACCTCTATGGCCGCTACTTCGTCGATGGCTATCAGTTCCCGGCGTACTTCTCGCCGACGAACATCCTCATCACCACCCAATCAGGCAATATCGAACGGGTCCAGACATTCACACTCGGCGACGCCTATACATTCAGCCCCAAGTTCGTGAACGCGGCTCACATCTCCATTCTTCGCCGCGTCAACAACCGCGGCTACGCGCCGAACGACATCAATGCCGCCACACTGGGCGTTAATGTCTATCAGACCGTACCCAACGGACTGCAGATGTCCGAAGGCAAATTCACCATCGGCGGCGGAACCAATTCCGTTGCGCACTTCAACGACAATACCGGATCCATCGGCGACGACGTGACGTGGGTAAAGGGCAAACACCAGATTGCTTTCGGCGGCGAATGGGTACAGAACCAGCTCAATATCGGTAATGCGTACGAGAGCAACGGTATTTTCACATTCAACGGCGAATACAGCGCCAACGGCCCCAAGGGCGGCAGCGCCATCGGCGATCAGAATCTAGATTTTCTGATGGGGACGCTCGGATCGTCGAGTCCGTTCCAGCAGAGCAAGGAGCAGCAGAACGCACTACGCGGGCCGATTCCCAGCCTCTACGTGCAGGATACTTATCACGCCACCACAGGTTTGACGCTCGTCGGCGGGCTGCGCTATGGGCCCAATGTAATGCCGCACGATTACTTCAATCGCGGCGTTGTGTTCAGCCAGGCCAACTTCGTGGCCAATAAAACCAGTTCGGTTTATCCGAACGCGCCCGCGGGTACTCTCTACTACGGCGACCCGGGCGTGACCCGCCAATTCACCAACAACTCCTGGGGGCAGTTCTCGCCTAATGTCGGAATCTCGTTTGATCCCGCCGGTAATGGCAAGACTGTGCTTCGCGCAGGCGGCGCTCTCATGTTCGATAACCCCGCCTTCTTTACCAGCCAGCGCAACCAACAGAACCCGCCATTTGCCACGGCTGTGACCAACACGCAGACGTCTTCGTCGGGTCCGGTCCTCTTCAGCGCTCCGTGGTCCCAAGGCTCCATCACGTCCAGTCCATTCCCTCAGCCCGCAATTCCATCGCCCTCGCAGGCGCTGTTCTTCGCGCAGTCGCAATTCATTGTGATGCCGCAGCAATTCAAGCCGGCATATACGATTCAATGGACCCTCAGCGTCCAGCGGGAATTGGGCCACGGCTGGCAGGCCACGGTCGACTACATCGGCAACACCACGCGGCATGATCCGGTTGGCTACCCATTCGACCCGGCCGTGTTTATCCCCGGCGTGTGGGGTCCTGGCGGAACGGGTTGTGCGGGCATCGTGACCACGGGACCGGCGGCCGTCAAGCCCGGAGCGGCCGGCAGCAACTGCTCCACAACCGGGAACCAGACCTCTCGCTTCTTGCTCACCCAGGAGAATCCGGCGGGCACGAACTCGTCTGGAAAAGCCACCGGCGGGAACCAGTATCAGGGCAGCGGCGGTGGCTCGGTCATCATCGACGACGAGGCTACGGCAAACTACCACGGCCTGATCTCCTCCATTCAGCACCGCATGTCAAATACCTTCAGCCTGCTGGCCAACTGGACCTGGTCGAAGTGCCTGAATATTGAAGATGCCCAGGGCGATCTGGCCAGCACAACCGTAGAAAATCCCAACAACCTGGCCATGGACTACGGCCCGTGCGGCTCGGATTACCGGCATATCGAAAATGTGGTTCTCGTCGCCAAGAGCGGCTTCAACAACCACTTGAACCGCGTTGAGAAACTCGTCGTCAATGACTGGGAGTTGGCGCCGCTCTTCCACATTCAAAGCGGCCAGCCCTTCACAGTCACCGCGGGCCAGGACAATTCGCTGACCGACGTAGGCAACGACCGTCCAAACCTCGTGCCTGGCGTGAATCCGTATGCCGAGGCAAAGTTCCGAAAGGCGACAGGTGAAGCCAATCGTGAGTATTTAAATCCGGCAGCCTTTGCCCAGGTCACTGCGACTTGTACATCGACCACCACGGGAGCCTGCCCATCCCTCGGCACCTACGGAAACATCAGCAAGAACTCGTTCCGTGGACCGGATGCGCTGCAGTTCGACGCGCAGATCTCGCGTATCTTCACGATCCACGAAAACTGGTCCACGACGCTCCGCCTGGAGGCGTTCAACGTGTTGAATCATCCTGACTTCAACCCACCATCCGGTGCAACAACCGGCTCGCTTGCCGCAAGCTCCGGAAGCGCCGCGGCTCTTACGTCATCGACCTTTGGCCAGGTCTCGTCAACATTCAATCAGGCTCGCGTCTTCCAGGGCAGCATCAAGATAAACTTCTAACCTCAATGGACCTCGATGTTCAGTCCAATGGGGCGCTTCGATATCCTGATCGAGGAAGAGGAGCGCCTCAAACCGTTGGCCCCAACTCTGCACTCAGACCGTTTCTTTTTCGCGCGCCGCGCGAGTAATGACCACCGAACGACAAACTCCAAGGTTGTGCATCATGGAATCGAATCGGAACTATCGCAGGGAGTTTTTGAAGGCGGGCAGCGCCGCGTTAGCTGCCACGGCTATCTCGTGGAATGCCAGAAGCTATGGGGCGATTGCTGGCGCCAACGACCGCGTGAAAGTCGGCGTGGTTGGCTGCGGCGACCGCATGAAGGGAGCTCTGATCCCCGCGTTTCTGCAACAAGCCAAGGAGATGAACTTCGAATTTGTCGCGGTGTCGGATATTTGGAATCGCCGCCGCGAAGAGGGCGCCGCGTACATTGAAAAATTGGGCGGTGGAAAGGTCGACCCGGTACGCAACAATGATGAACTGTATGCGCGCAAGGACGTGGATGCTGTCCTCGTTGCCACAGCGGATTTCCAACACGCGTTACATGGCGTCGAAGCTGTCGAGGCTGGAAGAGATGCGTATGTTGAAAAGCCGACGGCGCACACGATGGACGATGCACGGAAATTTCTTGCCGCGGTGAAGAAGACGGGCAAGATTGTCCAGGTGGGCACGCAGCGCCGCAGCACGCCCAGCTACATGAAAGCTGCCGAGTACATCAAGTCCGGACAGTTTGGCGACATCGTGATGGTGGAGATGACATGGAACGTCAATCAGCCGGGGCGTTGGCGCAGGCCTGAGGTCGTACCACTTCTTAAAGAAGAGGACACCGATTGGGAGCGGTATCTTCTGAATCGACCGCACGTCCCGTTCGACGCGCGCAAGTATCTTGAGTTTCGCTTGTTCTGGCCGTATTCATCGGGCATTCCCGACCAATGGTTGGTGCACCAGATCGACACTGTGCATTGGTTCACCGGGCTGCCGCATCCGCGGAGCGTGGTTGCGAACGGCGGGATCTATTTGTGGAAGGACGGGCGCCAGAACTGGGACACGATGACGGCGGTCTTCGACTACGGCCCGCTCGATGATGCGACGAAGGGTTTCCAGGTGCAATACACATCGCGCTTCACCAACTCCGCGGGCGGCGTGAAGGAACTTTACTACTCGAACGGCGGCATGATCGACATGGACAAGCAGACAGTGACTTCAACCGGCGGTCTTAGTGCAAAGTCTGCAGCGGAGATGGGGATGAAGCCGAATCTGCTGCCAAGTTTCTCACTCGTCGAACATGCCGAGGCGGCATCGACAGCGGCCGACACGGGCGCCGATCCGCAGACCTCTGCCAACATGCGCAACTGGATGGAGTGCGTGCGCTCGCGTAAAACACCCAATGCGTCCATTGAGGCGGGCTACAGCCACTCCATCGCTCTCTGCATGAATGTAGCCGCAATTCAAACGGGCCAGAAGGTGACCTTCGACGACAAGACTCAACAGGTGATGGTGGGAGGCAAGGTGTATGCGTAGCATGGCTGTGCCTGGAGTTTTTGCCGCGGCCATGCTTTTCATTTCAGCTTCGATTGTCGCCTCAGCGGCACCGGGCGTGCAGGTGGTCGCCAATGAAGCGCAGCGCCGCGTCGATATCACGGTCGATGGCCAGCCTTTCACCTCGTACCTGTGGCCGACAACGCTGAAAAAGCCGGTGCTCTATCCGCTGATTACCGAGGAAGGCGTCACCGTGACGCGCGGCTACCCGCTTGAACCGAGGCCCAACGAGCGTGTCGATCATCCGCATCACGCGGGCTTGTGGTTCAACTACGGCAACGTGAATGGGTTCGATTTCTGGAATAACTCCGATGCCATCAAGCCTGAAGATCGCGCCAAGATGGGCACCATTCTTCAGTCGAAAATCGTGTCCACCAAGAGCGGCGCAGATCGTGGGGAGCTGGTTGTCGAGTCGGTATGGGTGACCGGGGCAGGGCAACAGTTGCTGGATCAGACCACTCGCTACATTTTTCTGCGCCGCAAAAATGCCCGCGTGATCGACCAGGTGATTACGCTGAAGTCCCTCGATCGCGCGGTCTTCAACGACGACAAGGAAGGCGTGCTTGGCATGCGCGTGGCGCATTGGCTTGAATCTCCGGATGAAAAGGGCGGCGTCTTCTTGGATGCGAATGGCAGGCCGACCAAAGTGGACTCGGCCGACACCAGCGGCGCGACCGGAGTTTATTTGACCAGCGAAGGCGCGAAGGGCGGCGCAGTTTGGAGCACGCGCGGAAAGTGGTGTACTCTCACCGGTCACACTGGCGACCACACTGTGACGATTGCGATTCTCGATCACCCCAAGAATCCCGGTTACCCTACCTATTGGCATGCGCGCGGGTATGGGTTGTTTGCCGCGAATCCGCTGGGGCGCAGCATCTTCGATCCCAAACAGCCAGCGTTCAATTTCACATTGGAGAAGGATCAGACAGCGACGTTTCGCTTTCGGGTGATTCTGCTTTCGGGCGAAGCGGCACCCGACAAATGGAATCGTGAGGCGGAACAGTTTGCCGCAGAGTATCCATAGCCTGGGAAGCTGAATTTGCGCTCGCGATGGCGAATCCCACAGAATTCCAACGGAAAGCAAGCTGGATCAATTCGGACCGGAGAGTGTTCGGATGAAATCGTTTAATGCAATGCGACGGGATTTTCTGCGTACAGGTGGCATAGGGATGGCGGCCGCCGGGTTTCCACTTGTATCGCTCGCGGCGGGAGCGCAGGAGGGAACGAACGCCAGCGCAGGCGCGTCGCAAGGCATCTTCGACGTGCGTAAGTACGGCGCAACGGGAGACGGAAAGACGCTCGACACGCAGGCCGTGAATCGCACGATTGATGCCGCGGCGGCAGCGGGCGGCGGGGTGGTTCTTTTTCCGGCGGGCACCTATCTCTGCTTCTCGATTCATTTGAAGAGCCAAGTGCATTTGTGCCTGAGCCAGGGCAGCACGATCTTGGCGGCCGATTCGCCCAAGCCTGGCGAGCAGACTGGCTACAACGGCGGAACCTATGACACGGCTGAGCCAAATACCGCGTGGGACGCGTACCAGGATTACGGGCATAACCATTGGCACAACTCGCTGCTGTGGGGCGAAGACATTCACGATTTCAGCATCACGGGGCCGGGGTTGATTTACGGGAAAGGGCTCAGCTTCGGGACAAACCGCAACGCTCGCGGCAACTATCCCATCTACGTTGCCGAGCAAGCGGGCGTGGGCAACAAGGCCATCGCGCTGAAAAATTGCCGCAATGTACTGCTGCGCGATTTCGCGATTTTGAAGGGTGGACATTTCGGCCTGCTGCTGACTGGCGTCGATAACCTGACGATCGACAATCTCAAGATCGATACCGACCGCGACGGCATGGATATCGATTGCTGCCAGAATGTGCGCGTCTCAAACTGCACTGTGAATTCGCCGTGGGACGATGGCATTTGCCCAAAGTCGAGTTACGGGCTGGGCTATGCGCGGCCCACGCGGAACCTGACCATCACCAACTGCTGGGTGACCGGCTATTACGAACTTGGATCGGTGCTGGACGGAACGTTCAAGAAATTCGCGCCCGATTTTCGCGTGCCGCGCACGGGACGCATCAAGTGCGGTACGGAGTCGAATGGCGGCTTCATCAACGTGACTATCTCGAATTGCGTTTTCGAGGGATGCTGCGGCTATGCACTCGAGTCAGTCGATGGTGCGCTGCTCGAAGATTTCGCCATCACTAATACGACCATGCGCGATCTTGCGGCACCCCCCTTCTTTATGCGGCTGGGCGCGCGGTTGCGCGGGCCAAAGGAGAGCACGAAAGTTGGCACGCTGAAACGCATCGTGGTCAGCAATCTTGCCTGCTTCAACGCGCCGCAACGGCAGGGCTCGATCATCACCGGAATTCCTGGGCACCCGATCGAAGACCTGAAGTTCTCCAACATATATATAGAGACGGCGGGCGGCGGCACGGCGGACGATGCCAAGGTGCAGCCGCCGGAGATGGAAGATGGGTACCCGGATCCGGGGCGTTTTGGCGTGATTCCGGCGAGTGGATTTTTTCTGCGCCATGTGCGCCACGTGGAGATGAGCCACGTGGAGATCGCCAATACTACGCCGGACGCGCGGCCTGCGTTCCTCCTGAACGATGTGGAGCGCGCGGACTTTTTTGCCGTGACCGCCCCGCGCGGGTCCGACGGCGCCTTCGCCTTGCACGATGTGAAGGACCTGCGTATCGGCTGGAGTCGCGCTGCCGCGGATGCAGCGCTCACTAGCGTGGATGCGAAGACGCTTTAGCACTTTGCAGAGAATTGTTCACAGCGAAGCCTTGTCCTGCATCTGCGCATCCGCGATGAGTGCGATTTTCTCGCGCTGATCGATATTCTCCCGATCCAAATCCCATTCACAAATTGTTGTCGCTAAACGTGTCAGCGCGCGCACACGTGTGTGTATGGCGGCACAGCTCTCTTGAATTTCTATTTTATAACTCATTTGGATTCAACCATCGCCCATTGGCATGCCTCTTGCATTTTGTCTGGGCGCAGGCAATTGGGAGGATGCGATGACAGGGTTCATTCTCAGCAGACTGGCGATGGTGGCCACGGTGGCCGTGGTTCTGACGGTGCAGGCGATGGCGCAGGCAGCAGCCGATCGCACACCGAAGAGAATGATCGTGGTGAGCCTTGAAGACCGCAAGCTGGCATTGCTCGAAGGCGGACAGGTGAAGAAGGTCTACACAGTCGCAGTGGGCAAGCCTTCTACGCCAAGTCCGACGGGGACCTTCGTGATCGAGCGCCGCGTGGTGAACCCGACTTACTCCCACAACGGCAAAGTCGTGCTGCCGGGGCCGGGCAATCCCGTAGGCACGCGCTGGATGGGGCTCAGCCTTCACGGTTACGGAATCCATGGGACGAATGAGCCGCGGTCCATCGGCAAGCCCGCATCGCATGGGTGCATTCGCTTGGCAAGGCCAGACCTCGAAGAACTGTATGCGCGGGTGTCCGTGGGCGACACGGTGGTGCTGGTGGGGCAACGCAATGAACAGACGGCCGCGTTGTTCGGCAATGGAAGGCCGCTGATGCCGGCCGCAACCCAGCCGGTGTTGACAGCGCAGAATCCGCCGGCAGCACCTTCCACGTCGACGACCGGCGGAACCGGCAACGCAGCGACGACGGCCATGGTCGAGGCGTTGAGCGGAGCAATACCGGGGACGCGGTAGGGGCGGGGACGCGGTGACGGAGGTAGGACGATGCATTGGTTGATGGAGACGTGGGGTGGCATAGGAGTGGTTCTGCTGCCAGTGGCTGCAGCGCTACTCCTCGAGGAGTTGACGTTTGGTGGGTTGGTTCGGCTGATGCTGGCTCCACGGCCGGGAACCAGAAAACACAAAGAGCCCAGATACCGAAAGGGAGGCGCGCGATGCTCGCATTGAAGATGTTGCTGACGGTCATGGGATTGCTGTTGCTGGCTACCGCATTTGGGTTACCGCTGTATGCACTTTGGCTGCGTATCCAAAATGCGCGGCGCATTGCGAAGGGAGGCGAATCAGTCACACCACCTGAGGAGATTTCGTGGCGCGGTCCTTTGGGATTGGCGTTAGTTGCCTGCCTGCCGTTGCTGTTGGCGGGCAGTATCGTGGTGGTGCCGAGCGGCATGGGCGGCGTGCGCATCAGCCAGATTGACGGAACACTGCCGGGAACCCTGTACCCCGGTGTGCACTTTATTGCGCCGCTCGTGGATACAGTGCAGATCTTTGACCTGCGCGATCACATTTTTACTGCGGGCATGGGGACCGAAGGAACCAAAGGTGCGGTACCCAAGACTGCTCTCGACGTGCAATCGCGTGAAGGCCTCAACATTGGCCTGGGCGTGACGGTGCGCTACAAACTCGACCCCAACAAACTGGCGAGTGCGCAGGTGCATTTGCCGCAGCCTGCGGACAAGGAAATTGTGCCGCCCGTGGTGGCGAGCGCTTGGCGCGAGTTAGCACCGCAGTACACAGTGCGCGAAATCTTTTCGACCAAACGCGAAGAGGTGCGTGCAAAAGCTGCTGCGGTGATTGCTCGCAAGCTTGGAACTGATGGCATCGTGGTGGAAGAGGTGATGCTCTCGGACGTTCAGTTGCCGGAAGAATACGCGAAGGGGCTCGAAGGTCTTTTGCTGAAGGAGCAGCAGGACGATCAGATGAGTGTGGACACTGATATCCAGCAGAAGCAGGTACGCATCGCCGAATTGCAAGCAGAAGCGGAGGCGGCGCAAAAGGTGAAGCAGGCCGAGGGCGATGCCAAGTCGAAGGTTGTCGAGGCGAAGGGCGAGGCCGATGCGATGCAGTACACCTTGCCGTTGAAGCAGAAGCAGATTGAGCAGAGCAAACTCGAAGCCGAAGCGCGCAAGGAGGCGACGATTCAAAACGCAGAGGCCGATGCCGAGGCGAAGGTGATCGACAGCAAGGCGGAGCTGCAACGGCGTAACCTGCTTGCGGACGCCGAGGCAAGCCGCATCAAGCTGATTGCCGCGGCCAATGCGGAGCGCATGACGAGCGAAGCCGAGCTGCTGAACAAGTCGCCGCTGCTCATCAATAAGATTGTGGCCGAGCGGTTGTCGGACAAGATCCAGGTGGTGATGGTGCCTTCGGATGGGAAATTCTTCTTCGCCAACGATGTCTTCAAGAACATGGCGAACGCTCCAGTGGTGAAGCAGGAGATGGATTCGGAATCAGGTGCAAAAGGTGGCAGCCATTGACGACCGGTGCGGGGCTGCCCAGGCTCGGGTGCCCCGCGCTCACAGCATGATGGAGGGAAACATGAATGTCATATTCAGTCGATTCATCATGGCTGTGACCCTGTTGTCATTGGCCGGCGTTGGATGCGTGAGTGCTGCTGCAAAGACTCCAGCGGGATGGCGGACCTATCACAGTCCGGACTATGGGTTCACCATCGCTTACCCACCGAGCATGACTTTCTATACTGGTCGTCCGGTGAAGCCTCCCGAGCGATCGATGTTTCCGGTATGCGACTACTCCGTTGCGTGCTTTGAATACACCGGTGACGCATTCGAAGGGACGGACATGCAGTCAGTCGGAGTCTCTGTATATGTGCTGCGTGGCGTCGAATCAGAGGCGGACTGTGACAAGATCGACCGGGTCTCGGGACCAACCGGAACCGTAAAGATTCACGGAACCGCTTTTCACTACGGTGACACTGACGAAGTCGGCTTGGGTAGTTCGATAGGCGCTACTTCCTATCGGGCGTTCCATCAGCATGTCTGCTTCGAAGTCGCAATCGGCATTGCAGGGACTGACATTGGACGGGAAGACGTGGAGGACGGAAATTACAAGCTGGTGGACAAGCGTGCGATGCGCCAAATATTCAGCGACATGGATCGCATGCTGCACTCGTTCTCGTTTTCGGGACCGGCAAAAGATGGGCCGGATTGGCATGCGTATTACGACGACGGCTGCGGGCAGGCTTTCGAATACCCAGCAGGAGCACCAATTCAGAAGGTGGTTGAGTTCTCGAGTGCCGCACACAATTCCCATAACATCGCGTGCGAACAGGCATTCGCGTATCACCGCCGTACCTGTACCATTGCGGTCGTAGTAAATTTACGAAATCCGGACGCACTCGACCAGTGGTTGTCCTCATCCGGATATCCAACGCTGGCGCAGTTGAGAGTTATCGCGAAGAACGATCGTTACAGTGAATACACCGATGAGATTCACACCTTCCTCTTTTCCCAGGCGTCTGTGTTCATCCTGAGCGTCTCCGACGAGAACCACAAAGCAATCTCTCCTCAAGGAGACAAGGTGCTTGCGCATTTTTTGAGAAGTCTCTGTTTAGACTAGGCAGCTTCATCGAAGAAATTGTTCCACGCGGAGCAATTTCTCGACCCCAACGCTGACAAATAGGCGGAGGCGCACGAAACGATATAATCCGCGCAAACGAGATACGCGCAGAAACGATGAGGGCGATGAAGCTGATCCGGCGGGCGGTAATGGGGTTGAGTGTGCTGATAGCGCTGAGAAGCAGCAGCGCTGCAACCAGTCCATGGGAACAGCCGGCCGGTGCGTTGGCCGAGCAGGTCGCTGGCATACTGGGTCCGGGCCAGGCGCATTTGACGATTCGCAATTCGTCCGGAATTTCCAACGATTCCCTGCCTGCGATTCGCAAGCTGTTGGAGCAGGATTTGAAAGCGCATGGCGTGGGTGTTGACGATGACGAGAGTGCGAATTCGATTCGTGTGACGCTGAGTGAGAATGCACGTGGGCGGCTATGGGTCGCCGAAGTTGTGGAAGGGAACGTGACGCAGGTGGCGATGGTGCAGCTGAGTTCAGATGAAGAACAACATGCCAAGACCGCCAGCGGTCTGACTTTGCGCAAGGAGGCGCTTTTCAGATCAAACGAACCGGTACTGGCGGCGTTGGAGACGGCGAACGGTCTAGTTGTGCTAGAGCCGGAGCAGATCGTGTTCGAAACACATGGTCCCGATGGATGGCACGAGCAGAGCCGCGTCAGCATTGGACAAAAACGTCCTCTGCCGCGCGATCCAAGGGGAATTCTGTTGCCGGAAGGCGGTGCTGCGTTTGAAGCGTGGCTAGCGGGGACGCAGTGTACTGGCTCCTACCAGCCTGCGCCATTGCCGGGACAATGGACGGCGAGTTGCCAGCCGAGTGACGATCCTTGGCCCATGGCTCAATACGAGCAGGCCGCAGTTTCAGTGAAAGCCTTCTTCAATGGCGCGCGCAATTACTTCACCGGTGTCATCACGCCCAACATCGGCGTAGATACGCCGCCCTTCTACTCGGCTGCATGGTTTCCGCGCGCCGCGGGCGGTGCGGCTCTGGTTGTGGGAGGCATTGACGGAAAAGTGCGGATGATTGAGAACGGAGTTTCCAAGCAGATCGCAGGAACGCGCGACTGGGGAAGCGATTTTGCCGTGATTCACTCAGGATGTGGCGCGGGTGCACAGATTGTCGCATCGGGCTCCGGAGAAGCTGCGGGGGATAGCTTTCGCGCCTATAATTTGCCGGCGCTTGAGGTCATTCCGGCAAGCGCACCGCTCGACGTGGGTGGAACCGTGATGGCGTTTTGGCCAGCTCCTGACGGCAAGAGCGCATTTGCGGTAGTGCGCAGTGCGGCAAACGAATATGAGGTGGATCGTGTTTCAGCGCTTTGCAATTAGCTGCATCATCGCGCTTATCACGCTGCCGGTGGCTGCCCGCACACGACCCCACTATGGCGGCACTCTGCATGTAGAGACTGAAGGCGATCCGTGGCAGCGGCCCAATGGTATCGCGCGGCGCCTGGTTTACGATGGTCTGACCACTTTGGACTCGCAAGGCACCGTGCAGTCCGCTCTAGCTACGGGCTGGGAATCGGGCAATGCAGATCATCGCTGGCAGTTTCGATTGCGGCCGGGCGTGCACTTTCACGATGGCTCGCCGCTGACGGCTACGGCCGTGGTTCAATCACTGAACCTGGACTGCCCGGCGAACTGTCCGTGGGTGGCGGTTCGTGCGGTGGGATCGATTGTGGTGTTTACCAGCGATGCTCCCATGCCGAACCTGCCTGCACTGTTGGCGGGAGATCAATTCCTCATCGCGCTTACGGTGACAGAGGATGGCAAAACACCGAACGGAAATATCGGCACAGGACCGTTCCAGGTCACCAGTTTCAACAACGAATTGCTTACGCTGTCGGCCAACGAAACCTGCTGGCAGGGGCGGCCGTTTGCGGATGCGATTGAGATTCGCTCGCATCGGCCGCTGCACGACCAATGGCTCGACCTGAGTATTGGACGAGCCGATGTCGTTCAGGTTCCGGCTGAGATGCTGCGGCAGGCGCAGCAGCAGAGGTTTACTGTTCTTGTCTCTCCGCCCGCATTCCTGCTTGGGTTGCAGGTGACCGACAACGGCGCGCTTGCCAACACCATGTTACGTGCGGCCATCGCAGCGTCGATTGATCGCAGCGCGCTTGCCAACGTGATTTTTCAAAAGCAAGGCGAAGCGACCGCGAGTTTGCTGCCGCAGTCGCTTACTGGATTCAGTTTTCTGTTTTCCGTGGATCGCGACCTGAACAAAGCGCATGAACTGCGCGGGGGTTTGAACACTCCAACACTCACGCTGAGCGTGGATGGAGATGGTGCGATGCGGTTGGCATCGCAGCGAATTGCGTTGAATATGAAAGAGGCAGGAATCAATGTGCAGGAGGTGAACTCTGGAGGAACGTCGCACGCTGACCTGATGCTGCGGATGATTCCGCTCGAGGGTGGGGAGCCTTCGGCGGTGTTGGAATCGGTCTCGCGGAGTGTAGGTACAGCGGCAACTCCTGCGGACGCGAGTCCGGCATCTCTGTACAAAACCGAACGCGACTTTCTCGAACGGCATACTTTGATTCCGTTGGTCGATCTTCCAAACGCGTATGCGATTGGTGCGCGGGTTCGCGATCTTGCATTGGATGCGGACGGCCTACCCGACCTGGCCGGAGCCTCGCTGGGGGACGCGCCGTGAGCCTGCGACAACGGCTGCTTTTGTTGTTTTCGCTCACCGTGGCGGCGGCAGTGGCGGCAGTGGCCTGGACGGTGCTCGTGCGGATTCGCCACGTTTTCGAACAGCGCGATCAAGAGGAAACTGCGCTGTTTGTGAGCCAGTTTCAACGCGAGTTCCAGCAACGCTCAGCCGAGGTGGCGGCTGCTGTGGATAGGCTGGCGGCGGGCGAACGCGCTCGCGGCATGGCTTTTCAGATTGTGCAGTCCGGCGATGCCTCGCCGTACCTGACGGAAGCGCAGTCCATGGCCCCGGATGCTCAGCTGGATTTTCTCGAGATCGTGGGACCGGACGGGAACGTGGTGAGCTCGGCGCAATGGCCGGCGCGTTTTGGCTACTTTGAACCGGTCGCGGGGGAGGATCAGCCCACATTTCTCAAGACTGAGGATCTACCTGACGGAAGTTCGGCACTCGGTCTCTTCGCCTTTCGAGCCGTTGGCCATTCCGAGTCGACCGCTGCTGAGCGTGTTTGCCTCCTCGGCGGAAAACGCCTCGACAAGTCCTTCCTCGCCGATCTGGCCGTTGCACCCGGAATGCAGATCGCTCTTTATAGAGATGCCGACCAGCGCCCGGCCGTAGAGCCACCATTCCTGGGCCCGGACTTCGCCGTCTTTGATCCCAAGCGCATGATTAGTGCATCAGGTGAGGTACCCGATGCCGCGCGGTACGAATCATTGATTCGTAACGCCATACGTTCGGGTCAGCAAACGAGCTCCATAATCTATCTAACCAACCGTCGCGAGGAAAGTGTCAGCGCAACAGCCATTCCACTCAAGAGCGACAATGGGGCCGTGCTGGCGGTGTTGATCGTGGCTCTTTCGCGCGAAGGCATGGTGCAAGCCCAGCAGCATATACGGACTATCGCGTATGGAGTCGCATCCGGCGGGATACTGCTTGCGATTGCGTGCAGTTTGTGGATTGCGGCGCGGGTATCGCGGCCGATCGAACAGTTGGCACATGCAGCGGAAGAAGTGGCGAGCGGCAACTGGGATGTGCGCGTGCCGGAGCGGGGACATGACGAAGTGAGTGTGCTGGCGCGCAGCTTTAATCACATGACGGAGCAGCTTGCGAGCCAGAGGGAGCAGCTGGTGCAGAGCGAGCGTGTGGCAGCGTGGCGTGAACTGGCACGAAGGCTGGCCCACGAGCTCAAGAACCCGCTGTTTCCGCTGCAATTGACGGTCGAGAATCTGGTGCGAGCGCGAGAATTGTCAGAAGAGGAATTCGACGAGGTTTTTCGCGAGAGTACGGCGACTCTGAGCATGGAGATCGCGAATCTGAAGACGATCATCGGACGGTTCAGCGACTTCAGCAAAATGCCGAAGCCGGAGTTGGAGCGCATCGATGCGAAAGATGTGATTGACCGGGTGCGTTCGCTGTATGAAGGTGCTGCGACCCGCGAAGCGAAGATTGATTTCGTGACCGAGATTGCCGATGAGCCGATGACGATAATGGTCGATCCGGAACTGCTGCATCGTGCGCTCTCGAACCTGGTGTTGAATGCGATGGACGCGATGCCCAATGGCGGCAAGCTGACGATTTCGGCCCGGCCGCAGGGAGCCAATATCGAAATCAGAGTGGCAGACACGGGCGAAGGGCTTACGCAGGAAGAATGCGAGCGGCTGTTTACGCCGTACTACACCACAAAGGTGCATGGAACCGGGTTGGGACTGGCGATTGTGCAGTCAGTAGTGGCCGATCACGGTGGGACGATTGCGGTAGAAAGCCACGCGGGCAGCGGGGCAACGTTTATCATTACGCTGCCGAGGGCAAACCAGGGACACCGCCTCGCGAAGTCGTGACCTTCAAGCCGACACGACCATCAGGGAGCGGCGGCCCATGAGTCAGTTCAGAGAGCACCATATTCCCTGGTTTTGCCAAAGAGCCGCAGCATGAGCGCAAAAGCAAAGATTCTGATTGTCGACGACGAGGCGAACACGCTGGCTTCGCTGTCGCGCGCGTTTCGTCTCGCGGGGCACGAAGCCGTAGTGTGCGACAACGCTGAGCGCGCGCTGGAACTGGCGAAGACACAACCATTCGACTTGATCTTGAGCGATGTGGTGATGCCGCGCCGCGATGGGCTCACGCTGCTTGAAGATTTGAAGACAGCTGGGGTTGCTGCACCGGTTGTGATGATGAGCGGGCAGGCGCACATCGAGATGGCGGTGCGCGCGACGAGGCTGGGCGCGCTGGATTTTCTGGAGAAGCCGCTTTCGACGGAAAAGCTGCTTGTGACGGTCGAAAATGCGCTGAAGCTGACGCGCCTCGAGACCGAGAATCGCGACCTGCGCTCGCGGGTTGGCAAGCACACGCTGGTGTGGAGCGGCGAAACGATGCGTCGCGTGATGGCGCAGATTGAGCGCGTGGCGGCCAGTGAAACGCGCATTTGCATCTATGGAGAAACGGGCACGGGCAAAGAACTGGTGGCGCGCACGCTGCATGAAAAAAGCCATCGGGCCGCCGGGCCGTTTGTCACGCTGAATTGCGCGGCCGTTCCCGCTGAGCTGATCGAGAGCGAACTTTTTGGGCATGAGAAGGGCTCATTTACCGGGGCGGCACAGCGACATGTGGGTAAATTTGAGCAGGCGCATCGGGGCACGCTGTTTCTGGATGAGATTGGCGATATGCCATTGACAATGCAGGCAAAGCTGCTGCGCGTTCTGGAAGAAGGCGAAGTGGAACGCATCGGTGCAGACAAGCCTACGGCGGTGGATGTGCGCGTGGTGGTGGCGACGCATCGCAATCTGGAACAGCTTGTGGAGTCGGGAGGATTTCGGCGAGACCTTTATCATCGGGTGGTAGTATTTCCGGTGGAGTTGCCGCCGCTGCGCAGTCGATGCGAGGATCTACCAGCACTGGTTGAGCATTTCGCGCAGCAGGTGAGCGCGCAGAATGGGTGGAAACCGGTCCCATTCGCGCCGTCTGCGATTGATGCGCTAAAAACATATCCGTGGCCGGGCAATATTCGTGAGCTACGCAACGTTGTTGAGCGGCTGCTGCTGCTGGTGGACACGGAAGTGAACGCTGAGGCGGTGCGACTGGCTCTACCCGCGACGAGCTCATCGGGCGAAGCTGCGGGGCGTGATCGGAAAGCAGCGGAGAAAACGGGCACGCTTGCGGAGCGAGTGCTGGAGTTCGAGCGAGCGGAAGTTTTGGCGGAACTTGAACGAAGCGGGAAACACGTTACGCCGGCAGCGAAGGCACTGGGACTGGAGCGAAGTCATCTCTATAAAAAGTGCCAGCAACTTGGAATTGATTTGCAGAGCCTGCGTTCGTCGGAGTGATGCAGGCGCGCGTGCCATGACATTGGTCGGATCGCGAATCCAAAATCGGTTGTGAGTGGGACCGGGGGCGGGGATGAATTGAGCCAATCACTGGAGCATGAGCCGGCGCGATTGCCGAGACGTAGCTGGCAGATCGCGTGGCTGCTGGGTCTCGGCGTCCTGATCAATTATTTCGACCGTGTGAATCTTTCGGTTTCGCATGAGTCGCTGATCGCGGCGTTCGGAATTTCGAATATTGCATTCGGCTATCTTTCCAGCGCGTACAACTGGACGTATGCGCTTTGCCAATTGCCGGTGGGCGTGCTGCTCGACAAGTTTGGCGTGCGGCGTGTGGGGCGGATCAGCACATTCATCTGGAGCGTGGCATCGTTCTGCGCGTCGGTGGCGCCTGGGATTCCGAGCCTGTTTGCGGCGCGGTTCCTGCTGGGAGTGGGCGAGGCGCCGACCTTTCCCGCCAATGCCAAGGCGATTGGGCTGTGGTTTCCAGCCGCGAAGCGAGGCTTCGCCACCGCGATCTTCGATTCAGCTGCTAAGTTCTCATCCGTGCTCGGCGTTCCTCTGCTGGGAATCATTCTGCTGAAGATTGGATGGCGCTGGAGCTTTGCTCTGACGGGTTTGATCAGCCTGGGCTACTTTCTGCTGTTCTGGAAGGTCTACCGCGATCCGGAAGAGGATTCGTCTTTGAGTGCAACGGATCGGCTCGCGATTGCTGCTGCGTCGCAGGGAGCCGATGCGCACGATGCTGCGACGGGCGAGCCGGAATCCTTGCGTTATTTGCTGGGGCAGCGCAAGACGCTGGGGCTAGCCATCGGATTTGGTTCGTATAACTACGTTTTTTATCTTTTGCTCGCGTGGCTGCCGAGCTATCTCACGCTGGCACTGCATATCGACGCGTATCACTCGTTTCTTTACACGAGTCTGCCGTGGCTGGTGGCGACGTTCGGTGACTTGGCGGTCGGTGGCTGGCTGGTGGACACGCTCATTCGGCGTGGCTACGATGCTAGCCGCGTGCGGCAGGCTGTTTTGATTGGCGGTACGATGTTTGGGCTTGGGATACTGGGTGCGGCCCATGCGCACAATGCCACGCAGGCTTTGATCTGGATCAGCATCTCGATCGGCGGACTTTCGGCAGCGGCGCCGGTTGGCTGGTCGGTACCTGCGTTGATTGCGAGCCGGAACAATGTGGGACGCGTGGGCGGCATCATGAATTTTTCAAATCAGGTTTCTGGGATTGCGGCGTCGACGATCACCGGATACCTGTTTGCTGCGCACCAGGTCGCGTGGGTCTTTGGAATTGCGGGGATCTATCTGGCGATTGGCATCGGCGCATACATCTTTCTGCTGGGAAGGATCGAGCCGGCGAAGCGGGAGCGGGCTGCTCCGAACGTGATTCTGTAAGGCCTGCGCATCCGGCCGGTGCATGCTTAGAATGAAGGGGCGTCAATCTGCGGCGCTAATTCGGCTGGACGCCGCAGTCTGCGCATGGTGGAGAAGACATGAAGGCGCTGGTTCTTTCTGCGTATAAGCATCTGGAATTGGAAGACCTGCCGGTACCGCGGCCGGCGGAAGACGAACTGCTGATCCGCATCAAGGCGTGTGGAATTTGCGGGAGTGATGTGCACGGCTTCGATGGAAGCACGGGCCGGCGCATTCCGCCGATTGTGATGGGGCACGAGGCCGCGGGAATTGTGGAGGCTGTGGGTGCGGGCGTCGCGAATTTCCGTATCGGCGATCGCGTGACATTCGATTCGACGGTGTATTGCGGGAAGTGCTTTTACTGCCAGCGGGGACAAATCAATCTTTGCGACGAGCGCGAAGTGATTGGGGTTTCGACGCCACTGTTTCGCAGGATGGGCGCATTCGCGGAGTATGTGACGGTGCCGGCGCGGATCGCTTATCCATTGCCGGAATCCATGCCGTTTTCACACGCAGCGCTCATTGAGGCGGTATCGGTTGCCGTACACGGCGCATCGCTGACGCCGATTGAGCCTGGGGATACGGCGGTGGTGGTGGGTGCCGGCATGATCGGGTTGCTGACCTTGCAGGCCGTGCGTCAGGCGGGCGCGGGACGGGTGTTTGTGATCGACCTGGATGACACGCGACTGGAACTCGCGCGAAAGCTTGGGGCGACCGAAACATTCAACTCGAAAAAGCAGGATGTTGTTGCGGAGATTCAGGAGCGCACGGCCGGGCGTGGCGCAGATATTGCGCTGGAGTGCGTCGGAATTACCGATGCCATCGCACTCGTCGTAGAGAGCGTGCGAAAGGGCGGCTCGGTGACATTGGTGGGCAACGTGGCGCCGAAGATCGAGCTTGCACTGCAATCGGTGGTGTCGCGGCAGATTCGATTGCAGGGCTCGTGCGCGTCCTGCGGCGAATATCCGGAGTGCATTGCGATGATGGCGAGCGGAAAGATTCGCGTAGAGCCGCTGGTTTCGGCGGTAGCACCGCTTGAAGAGGGAGCCTCGTGGTTTCAACGGCTCTATGATCGGGAGCCGGGGCTGCTGAAGGTTGTTTTGCAACCGTGAGGACTTTTCAATGAGCGATTCATTGTTCGATTTATCCGGTCAAGTTGCGCTTGTGACCGGGACCAGCCGCGGGCTGGGCCAGTATTTTGCGCGGGCGCTTGCGAGGGCCGGCGCGGACATCGCGATGACCAGCCGGGACAGCAGCACGCTGCAGGATTTCTCGCGCGAGATTCAAGCACTCGGGTGCAAAACATTCTCGACAGCGCTCGACGTGCGGGACCATGCGAGCATTCAGCGGGCAGTTGCGGCAATCGAAGAGCATTTTGGAAAGATCGATATCCTGGTGAACAATGCGGGATGCAATATTCGCAAGCCGGCCCTGGATGTGACCTGGGACGACTGGAATACGATTCTCGATACAAATCTGCGTGGGTCGTTTTTTGTGGCGCAGGCGGTGGCGCGAGGAATGATTGCGCGCGGCTACGGGCGCGTTATCAATATTGGATCGGTGACCAGCGTTGCGGGATTTGCGGGGTTGGGGCCCTACGGCGCGAGCCGCGGAGGCATTCGGCAATTGACAATGAGTCTCGCCGACGACTGGGGCAGGCACGGAGTCACCGTGAATTGTCTTGCGCCGGGATGGTTCAAGACGAAACAGAACCAGGTGCTTTACGAGAACGCCGCGTGGGTCGAATACATCACGGATCGCATTCCCGTGAAGCGGCCGGGGCGCCCCGACGATTTGGATGGCGCGGTCGTCTTTCTCGCTTCAGAGTCGAGCCGTTACGTAACTGGCCAGACGCTGCTGGTGGATGGGGGAATCTCCACCGGAGCTACGAAGGCGACAGTGTAAAGATCAGTAGCCGGGCTTCGAGGTTGGGCTGGAGCCTCTTTCTGATCCTGATCCTGATCCCTTTCCGGTACCGGGTTTTTTCCCGCTCTTTCCTTTTGATCCGGCTCCTCCGCTGTCGCTCTCGGTGTCTGACGAGTCAGATTTGGCGCCGCCGGATTGCGAGTTCAACGCGCTGACGGCAACGTGCATGGTGGCGTAGGTGACCCCGGGAACTGCGGCGTCAGCGCGTTTAGCAACAGGAAGGTTCGTGTCTGCACCTTTGCGTACCAGGTAGCCCTGATTGAGTTCGAGATTCGGAAGTTCGGCAGCCAACTCGTCCGTGTGTTTCTGCGGGACCATCACGTAGTCGCCAGAGACGAGGCCGATGTAGCGTGAATCGTGTTCGGGATCGGACATGGCCTGCTGGGTGGCGATGGCGTTGACGAGGTTGCCGTTCATAATGAAGCGGGTGCGATCTTCCCAGTAGGCGAACGCTTCACTGAAGGCATTGAGAGCGGGGACGCTGATCGCCGGCAAGGTGACGAGCGGCGCAACGACTTTCAGGCCTTCCATCATCACCTTGAGCACCTTCAGAAATCCGGAATCATTGGGTGCGCGGGAGATGTTGACGGCCATTTTTCCGGTCCCTTTGGTGAGAAGGATGTGGCTGTTGGAGGATGTCGCCTGATCGGATTTGAATCCGAGCTGATCGAGGCTGGGCATTTTGCCCGCCTTGTCTGGCATGAGCGATGCAATGGCGGTCCAGGCGAGCGGGGCGAAGAGGTTCATCAGCGGGCTCGTCTGGGTCGCGTCGACGCGGAGCTGCGAGGCCTGTGCCTTCTGGTCTGCCGTGCCGGGACGGAACTGCGTCAGATTAATGCTCACAGCGACATCGCCATCGTGGTCGAGGAGCTCAGGCTTGGTGATGTCGGTGGCGTAGCGCAGGCGGCCGAGGTCGGTGTGGTAGTGGAGATATTGCGTCTGCAACGTTGCGTCAGGCAAACCGCCGGTAGCGCCGCGGCCTGCTGTGCCATAGCTTGAACTATGCGGATTCACTTCGTCGTAAAATCCGCTCCAGAAATCGAAGGAATCGTGAGGAGCATCGGCCGGATCCGGAGCCGCGCCGGATTGCTGCGAGAGTGCCACGGCGGCTTCGGGCGGAAGAAAGGATGAGAGCAGACCAATGGCAAGGCCACTGCCGACAAAGCGGCGTCGAGAGACTGACATGTTCGCTTAACCTCACTTCTTTCTGTTATGGGTGAAAGCGATTGGGGAATGGCTCGAAAGTGGAAACAGCATACCCCCAATACGATCGATTGCGCCAGAGCGTTGATCTCATCGAAATTCAAATTGATGGTGGTCATGGTGTGGGTGCGGGGACGCTCTGCAGCCCGCTGATACTGACGGCCCAGTTGGTCGGGACTTCCTGCAGATCGAGGCCGCGCGTGCCGCTGCTGGCGCTGGAAAGGAGCCGCTCGAGCGGCGATTGCGGCTGGGTTACTCCGCGGGTGGCGACACCTTTGAAGTTGAGGCTGTAGGGGTCAGACAACGGCTCGCTGGTGCTGACGAGCAGAATGGTGTCGAGGCCGAAAGGCGCACCGACTTTGAGCGTCGGGCCGCCGGGCAGCACAATCTGGCGCTGATCGTTGGCGTCGTTGGGAAAACGATTTTCGGAATAATTCAGCGGGTAGAGGAGATTGCCTTGGCCGTGGCAATCGATGTCAAGAATATAGACCCAGCGTTTTTCGAGCACGCGCGAGGATGAGGTGAGAACCAGCTTGAGTCGGTCGCCCTGCTGCACGGATTGGCCTTCGCCGAGAAGGGTCTGGTCGGTTTCGCGCATAAAGCCGAGGTGATAGTAGTCGTCGTCGGATGAGCCGGGACTGGAAGGCAGGCGAAGCCACCCGGCCAGTTTGGCAAGGCGCGCGGCGTAGTCATTCAATTTGCCGGCGGCGTCGGGGAGTGATGCTGGATCGGCGATGGAGACCCAATCGGTGCGCACCGGGTAGTTTGACTTGCTGGAACAGCCGGGACTGTGGCGCGGCGCGTTGGCGTCGGGCGGCCCTTTTTCGAATTCGGCTTTGTGATACCAGGCCCAGGCGGGGCCATCGCCGGTGAGCGATCCGGCGAGAACATAGTCGGCGTTGGCCACGTCGCTAACGCCCTGGACAATGCTGGACTGATCATGCAAATTCAGCTTGCCGCCGAGTTCCTGCGACGGGGGAAGGTTGACCCAGACTTTCGCGCCGGGGGGCACATACTGCTTGAGCGCACTCGCGGTGAGTGTCCAGCCGAGTTCGACGGCATCGGCGTCCCCGGCGCGTTGAAGAATCCAGTTGGCGCTGTTCCAAAGAAGGATGTGCGTCCAAGGCTGTTCGGCGGGATCGGCGACGGAGTCGATGCCAGAGGCTCGAATCTGGGCAATGGCCTTTTGCAGGTCGGCTTGTGCAATGGTGGATGGCCAGGTCCAGAAGTGCAGAGGATCGGTGGGCGCGGGAACCCATTTGTCGAGTTCGAAGACTTGACCGACAGCGACGTGGGCATTCGCAGGAGCGGCAACGGAGGCCTTGGCATGCGCGATTCCATCGAGATCCGTCACATTGAGGGTGACGATTTTGTTCTTGTCTTCGACACCGAAGGAGATGAAGGTCGAGCCGGGGCCGATGCCCGCAAGGCGCCCGGTGTCCAGGACAACACTGCCGTCGTCTGCTGTGGCGACAACTGCGGCGCGCAGTTTTCCAGCCTGCGCTGCGGCGCCACCGAAGAGAGGCTGCTGACGACGCGTGCCGGCCGCATCGAGCGAGGGCGTCTGGTCGGCGATGCCGTTCCCCTCGAGTTCAGCGTTCACCTGCTGATAGACGACGGAAGCCGGCGCGTCGGCGGGAAGAACCTCGAGGGCTTTGATCAAGGCGGCCGTGAAGGCTCCGTGTGCTTCAGGAACGCTGGCGGTGGTCGGCGATTCCTTTGCAGTCTGGTCCTGTTGGGCGGCCGAGAAGATCAAGGCGGGATTGTCAGCGCGCTCGGCAGGCGCGGGCTTGGGCTGCGCGTTGGCTTGAACCGGAGCTTCGTTGATGTCGCGCGGATCGTAAGGCAGCATGCGCTCGCGGACTTTCGGGCCGAGGGGAATCCCCCGGGTGAAGGCGCCACTGTGGCAGCTGTCGAGGATCACGGTGAGCTTCACTCCTTTATCGAGAGCGGCGTTGAAGATACGTGTCATCTCGCGATCGCGCACGTCGTAGCCGCCGGTCCACGCATCGGAAGGGACGAGAGTGCTGTCGGCGTGCACCTGTTTGCCGTTCACCATGAGGCTTAGCTTGTTGCCCTGGCTGTTAAGACGCAGCGAGCCGTGCCCAGCGTAATAGAGGACGACGGTGTCGCCTCGGTGCGGCAGGTCCACGAGATACTTCTGCATTGCGGCCAGGATTCCGTCGTGCGTGGTTTGTGTCGCGGGAAGAGCAACGTAGGGAAGCTGCGAGGGCGGAAGCGCAGGATTGGTGAGAACGGCGACCGTCGTTAGAGTAAAGCCAAACTTGGGACTCACAAGAAGATCGCGCATGGCGGCGACGTCGTTGATCGCGCCGTCGAGGTTCTCAAAGACAGGAAGATCGCAGCGGCCGCCGGTGCAGCCTGCGGGGTGTAGGGCCGTAGTTTGCGAAGGCTGATAGGTGTTGATGCCGATCAGCAAGGCGCGGCGCACCTGCGCGAGCGACCCTCTAGCAGTGATGAGAAGAAGGAATGCGCAGGAGATCAGGAGTCGAATGCGTATCAAATCAAGCTCCGGTATGGTGGACGGAAGTTT
>OBLW0100000823.1_pt1 | contig 26736 bp, 22 predicted proteins | sample 1520161 | NCBI WGS metagenome assembly OBLW01 (sample SAMEA3539309, study PRJEB22396) | soil metagenome | biome: tundra; feature: field; material: soil | place: USA | collected 2010-05 | depth 0.15 m | reverse complement strand
CGTGGACTCCGAATTCCAGCTGCGCGCCAACATACTTGTTGAAGTAGTAGGCTCCGCTGAACAACCCACCGAGATTCACGGCGTTGTAGTTGAAAGGAAGCGTCGTACCGCTTGGTTGAGGAACGTTCACAGTCCCTTTGGGAGCGAGGTAACTGTATCCGGCAAAAATGTCCCAGCGGGACGCATAGTCGGCTGGATTGGTGGTTGGCGCGGGTTTGGGGGCATCCTGGGCTGCCAATGCGATCGGGGTGAACGCAAGGCACGTGATCGCAAGCGTCCGGCTCAGGGATTTCAATTTTCCAAAATGCATTCTGGTTTATCCTCCGCAATCAATCTGGTTTTTGTCTTTTGGGGGACAGCGATTGAGTTGCTCTGTTTCCCGTTTAGTCAATTTGCTCACTGAATCCGCGTTCAGGTCTGGTCAAATTTGCTCACTGAAGTTGGTACGGAAACTATTGAGACGACATCGGTAAGCGTACCATAGAGGAGAGTCTGAGAGGACACTTTTTGAGCAAGTTGCCACCAACTGACACTCCCCCAAACACGAGAACTTTCGGGACCCAAACTACCCCCAGAACCTTCCCTGTGTTCAGCAGCTTTGAGAGCCTAGCTTTCCCAGGCATTCAAGGGCTTATTCGGCGTTGAGGGTTTTCAGCAAACTGCGTGGTTCGCGTTGAATCTTCTCTTGAAGAAGCGTAATTGCGTACAGGAGTTGCTCAGGACGTGGTGGACATCCAGGCACATAAACGTCCACCGGAATCACCTGATTCACTCCCTGCACGATTGCGTAGTTGTTGAAGACACCACCGGAAGTGGCGCAGGCGCCCATGGATATAACCCATTTTGGCTCTGGCATTTGATCGTAGAGCCTCCTGATCACGGGCGCCATTTTCTGAGAGACCCGGCCGGCAATGATCATCAGGTCTGCCTGTCGTGGAGAGGGCCGGAAGACTTCGGCGCCGAATCGCGCGATGTCGAAGCGCGATGCGCCCATCGACATCATCTCGATAGCGCAGCATGCCAGACCGAAAGTGACGGGCCATACTGAGCTCTTGCGAACCCAGTTCACAGCGAAATCGAGCGAGGTAAGAAGGACCCCCTCGGGCTGCTCAAAACCGTAGTTGACTTCCTTGAGCTTGGCGCGATTCTGCGCACTGCTTTCTAATGCACCGAAGACGTAGCGATCGCGCTCCTGCGTTGCCGCCATGCAACTACTATAACTCCAAATCGCTCAGAGACAAGCATGCAAGGATTTGGGAAGCGATTCGACAGACTCGCACTGTTGTCCCTACGCAAAGAATTTGGCGGCTCTACGAAATCCTCATGTGCAACGCGACGGCTTGCGCTATTCTCCAATGTTCACCAAATTCATGCAGGAAGCCACCGGGCGTCGCGCATGCGGCGAGACTTCTCGAATGTTCCGCTCCGTTTGCAGCGGGATTTTGAAGCAAAAAGCCTCCCGGTTTTGTTGTCTGCTAAGCAATTTGGTTTTCATCTCCCCGCATTCGCCCGCGGGATCTTTCGGAGCGAAGTCAAAATGAGTTGTACTCGCAAGTTGCTGCTCTTATCCGCGATGTTTGTCCTTCCAGTTATAGCGTCGGCACAGGGACCTGCATCGGCCCCGGCAACACAAGCCGAAATCGCCGCCCTCCAGCGGTCCGTTCAAAACGCACAAATGAATGCTGACAATGCCTGGATGCTGGTATCGGCCGCGCTGGTTCTGCTCATGACCGGCCCGGGCCTTGCGCTCTTCTATGGCGGACTTGTCCGCCGCAAAAACATTCTCGGCACCATGATGCAAAGCTTCGCCATGATGGGGTTGGTCACGATTCTGTGGGCCATCCTCGGTTACTCGCTCGCCTTTGGCCACGGCAATGCTTTCATCGGCGGATTTGAGCACGCATTCCTGCACGGCGTTGGCCTAACGCCCAACACCGACTATGCAGCGACGATTCCCGAACAGACCTACATGGTCTATCAGCTCATGTTCGCCATCATCACGCCGGCACTGATTACAGGCGCTTTCGCCGAGCGGATGAAGTTCAGTGCCATGGCCGTCTTTCTCTCTCTCTGGTCGTTGTTTGTCTATTGCCCGATGGCCCATATGGTTTGGGGGGTTGGTGGGCTTCTGAATGCGAATGGCGGCCATATTCCCAGCCTCGACTTCGCCGGCGGGACGGTGGTACACATCACCTCCGGCGTTTCCGCACTCGTCACCGCAATTTATCTGGGCAAGCGTCTCGGTTATCCCCACACCAACATGCCGCCGCATTCCATGGTCCTCAGCTTTATCGGTGCGTGCCTGTTGTGGGTTGGCTGGTTTGGCTTCAACGCCGGCAGCGCTCTCGGCTCCGGCCCACTGGCTACGAGCGCCTTCGTCAACACCCATTTCGCAGCCGCGGCCGCGGCCTTCGGCTGGACCATCGCTGAATGGATCCACAACGGGAAGCCCACAGCTTTGGGAGCGATTTCGGGTGCCGTCGCCGGCCTCGTTGCCATTACGCCGGCTTCGGGGTTCGTGCAACCGTTCTCTGCGTTGCTTATCGGCGTTATTGCCGGGGCTTTCTGTTCGTTCATGGTCTTTGAGGTCAAGAGCCGCCTGGGTTACGACGATTCGCTCGATGCCTTTGGCGTGCACGGAGCGGGCGGCACTTTGGGTGCGCTGATGACAGGTTTTTTTGCTACCAGCGCCATTAACGCTGCCTTTGGAAACGGCGTTCCCACTGGTGCGATCGATGGCCACTGGCGCCAGGTTCTCAACCAGGCAGCGGGTGTCGGCGTTGCCTGGGGCATCTCCGTCGTGGGCACATTTGTGCTCCTGTTCGTCGTCGATAAGGTGATCGGGCTGCGCGTCTCGGCAGAAGAAGAATCGGCAGGCCTCGATCTCTCGCAACACGGCGAGGAAGGGTACGATCTCAATTCGTAAACAGGTTTGTTTATCTTCTGTTGAAAAGTTTCTACCCCGTCAGTCCACACAGCCGCTCGGACTGATAGGCTGTCATAAGCATTTTTGGAAACAATGTTCTCCGATCGCTTTCCGGAAATGCTGTAATGAGGCTCTGGCACATGCTCAAGATCGAAGCGGTTCTCCAGCCGTCGAAGCTGGACGCAGTAAAAGATGCCCTGCTCGAAGCCGGCATCGAAGGTATGACCATTCTTGAAGCCCGCGGCCACGGCCGCCAAAAGGGCCATACTGAGTTCTATCGCGGACGTGAGTATACGGTAGACCTTCTTCCCAAGGTCAAGATCGAGCTCGTTATCACAGATGATCTGAAGGAAAGCGCAATCCAGGCCATCATGAGCGCGGCGCGCACTGGCCGCATCGGCGATGGAAAGATCTTCGTCAGCCGGATCGACGAAGCCATCCGCATCCGCAACGACGAGCGCGGCGAGTCGGCTCTCTAGCTCCTATATGCATCGTGCATTCATCCGGGTCCTGCCGCTCCCGCGCCAGGACCCGAAGCTTTCCTTCCCATTCGCACCCGCAGAACTTCCGAATTGGCGGCAATCGTCTCGAAATGTCGCAACAGCGCTCTTCGAGGACGTTCCAAGGTAGACTTAAGCGCGATGAAAACCTCAAAATTTTTGCTGCTGTTAGCCGTTGCTCTAGGCCAGCACGAACCCGGAGAGCAACTAGATCAAGTGACATCGAAGGAGTTCCTACAACAGCTCATTCAGGATGGTGTGTATTTCTTCATTGCTCCCAAGGCGGCTGAGTCTTTGATTACACACCGAGTAGAACCAGTTCTGCCACATGGAGACATGGTGGCAAGAGTGTCCGGGACAGTGATCATTGCATTTGAGATCACGAAGGAGGGAAAGATGCGGCACGCAATGGCAGTATCGGGCCCAAAGCTGCTTCAAGGTCCGGTGCTGACCGCCGTCAGACAGTGGAATTTCAAGCCTTATCGCTTACGAGGTGAGCCTACCACCGTTGCGACCTCGATTCCGTTGACCGTCTCCAAATTTCTAGGCGCGGAAGTGATCTTCCCACGTTCCGGTTGTGTCACCGCCAATTCGAAAATTGCCCACCCCGTCCCTACGCCAGCACTTTTAGCCCATGCTTTTCCACAATGTCCAGCAGCTTCAGTGCCATGCCGCTCGGCTTCTTTGCGCCGCTCTCCCACTTCTCCACCGTCGATTCGCTCGTGTTTAGATAGCGGGCGAACACCGGCTGGCTCACCTTCTGGCTCTCGCGAATTCGTTTGATCCGCCTGGGCTCCATCTTCGCGGGCACCGAGAGGCACGACTCGTCAAATTCCCGCATCGTCGCCTTATCGATAGCCCCGACTCTGAACAGCGCAGAGGCCGAAGAATGGATTGCCTCTGACAGGTCGCTCTTGAATTTCGGCTTAGCCGCCATTGCAAATCTCCATCCACGAGCCCTCGTCGATCAGCTCGTCCACCTGTTGTTTCGTCAACGCTTCGTAAACCTTGGCGATCTTCCTAAGCTTGGCCAAGTCGCTGTCTTCAATATTGGCCAGATCCTTCTTCGCGAAAAGGTATTCGTACACCCAATGCCGCCCACCTTTCGCGAGAATGATGGAGCGTGACCTGTTCTTGTCCAACCGCTTCTTGAATACTCCACCGCCCAAATTATCGGCCTGCCCGAGCATCACCTGCCGGATCGCAGCGCAAAGCTCATCTTCGTCAATCAGGGCTTTCCGTGCCGTTTTCGAAAACCAAGCAGTCTTGAAAACCCGTTGTCGTCCTGCGGCCTGCTTCATTGCAATTCAAGTGTAGCACGAGGTGCTACAGAATATAACCCCGGCTTTGCGTCGCCGATGGCATTCCTATCCCTCCTCCCGACAATCGGCTCTCTCCAGCCTCGAATCTTTAGTATTCTGTTAAAACAATCTTTTGGCTTCGCCGAACCACCCACATTTCACATGACTCCAGTCGCTTTGGCGGTTGACGACCTACGGGATCAGTATCTTCGGGAAATGGCCCTTGTGCGCCAAACCTGTGAGCGCACGGGCGATGGAACGGCAGCGATTCGGCGCCGCTCCGCCGTGGTGGACCGGATTCTGATTGAAATGTGGCGACGCGCCTTCGCGGGGCAAACGCCGCCCAACATTTCTCTGCTCGCCCTTGGCGGATACGGGCGCAAAGATCTCTTCCCTTTCTCCGACATCGACGTGCTTTTCGCATTCGCCGACGAGAAGACCGAAGAGCAGGCTCGGGAAGCGGTCCGAGGTATTATTCAAGGGATGTGGGACATCGGCCTGCGCGCCAGCCCCAATTCACGCACAGTCAAAGAAATAGCCCGCTTCGATCCAGATAATCTAGAATTCACGCTCGCCACTCTCGACCGTCGCTTTCTCGCCGGGCAATTCCCCCTTTATCAGCAGCTCCATCAGACCGTGCTCCCCGGCCTGGTATTGAGCGAGTGGAACACCATCACACAGAAGCTGGGAGAAGTCGCCCGCGCACGCCACGCCAAGTACGGCAACACGATTTTTCATCTCGAACCCAATCTCAAAGACTGTCCGGGCGGCCTGCGCGATTACCATCTCGCCGTCTGGTTCGCGCTTCTTTTTCACTTGAAGGAAACGAAGGAGTGGCCACGCCAGCGCGGCGGAGTCTTCCAGAGTGCACGTGGCGACGCCGAAGCCGCATTCGATTTTCTTGCGGCTGCCCGCTGTTTTCTCCACTTCCGCCATGGCCGCGATGACAATACGCTCGACTGGCAATCGCAGGACGAAGCCGCGGCGAACTCGATCGGCCTCGAAACGCGCGGCACCGCGGACCCCGCCTATTGGATGCGCACCTACTATCGCCACGCACGCATCATCTATCGCCGCGCCGCACTGCTGATGGAGCATCTGCCCGCGCCGGTCAGCTTCTATCGCCAGTTTCGCCGCCGCCGCACCCCGATTGCCGGCACCGACTTCATCCTCGACCAGGGACGCATCGACATTCTTCCCGGGGCCCAATTCTCTGACACTGCCGCCATCCTGCGCATCTTTTCGTTGATGGCAACTCACGGCTACGCGCTCTCGCAGGCCGCCGAGGATCGCATCACCGACGCGCTGCCCGCACTCGCGATCCACATCCCCGAGGGCCCCTATTTGTGGAATGCGCTGCGCGAAGTGCTGCTGGGCCCGCACGCGGCGCACGCACTGCGTACCATGCACGCGCTCGGCGTGCTCGAAATGCTGATCCCCGAATTCCACGGCATCGACGCGCTCGTCATTCGAGATTCTTATCACCGCTACACCGTCGACGAACATACCTTCCTCGCCATCGACAACGTACACAGCCTGCGGCAGCCCACGCACGACTGGGAGCACCGCCTTGCGCAGCTTTTGCCTGAAGTCGACCGGCTCGATCTTTTTATGCTGGCCCTCCTGTTGCACGACACCGGCAAGGGACGGCGCAGCGGCGCGCACACCGGGCAGAGCGTCGAGCTTGCCGACAGCTTTCTTGCCCGGCTCGACTTCGATGCCGAAGAGCGTGAATCGATTCTGACCCTCATCCGCCTGCATCTCGAAATGTCGAACGCCATGCGCCGCGATATCTTCGATATCGAAAACATCCGCGCATTCGCCGACAAAATCGGCAGCCCCAGCTTGCTGAAGATGCTCACGCTGATGACTTACGCGGATATCAAGGCCGTCAATCCCGAGGCGCTTACGCCATGGAAGGCCGAAAATCTCTGGCAGTTCTACATGGCCACGGCCAACTTCATGGACCGCAGCGTGGATGAGGTTCGCTACCACGCCGCCATCGATCCGACGCTGCTGAACCGAATCCGAGCGATGGTGCCCTCGGGCCAATATGGCGACCTCAAGCAATTCCTCGAAGGCCTGCCGCAACGCTATCTGCAAACCCGCCTCCCTGAAGTCATCCGTGATCACTTTCAGCTTGCCGCCAAACTTGACGAGGATCCGGTCCAACTCGACCTTCGCCCGCATCGCCAGCTCTTCGATCTCACCGTAATTGTGCGCGATCGCACGCGCCTGTTTGCTGATGTGGCAGGTGCGCTGGCAGCATGGGGCATGAACATCGTCAAGGCCGGAGCCTTCTCCAACGAAGCCGGCGTGGTGGTCGACAGCTTTCAATTCACCGACGTCTTCCGCACCATAGAACTGAACCCCAGCGAGAAGGACCGCTTCCTGGCCTATCTGCACGATGTGGTCGCGCAGAAGGTGCCGGTCACACAGATGCTCGAATCGCGAGCGCATCTCAACAGCGCCGGCAACATCAAGGTCGAAGTCACGACGCGCCTGCAATTCGACAACGAGTCGTCGAGCCACTCAACACTGCTGCAAGTTGTGGCGCAGGACGTCCCGGGCCTTCTGCGCCAGATCGCGCTCACCCTCAGCACACATCAGTGCAACATCGAAGTGGCGCTCATCGACACCGAGGGCGAAACAGCGATTGACGTTTTCTATTTGACCAGCCAAGGCGCCAAGCTCACCCCTGAGACGCAGCAAGCCCTGGCCACCGATCTGACCGCCGCCCTTGAAGCGATGCGCGCGCCTGCCGCTTAGACTCGTCCGCTACTATCGGCGATTGAAGAGAGCCTCGAGACAGCTCGGCGCGGTCTATTCGTAACGAAGCGCGACAATGGGATCGACGCGCATTGCTCGTCGCGCAGGGATATAGCAGGCCATCAGCGCTACGGCAGTAAGCACAAGAGTGACGCCGACGAACGTGAGAGGATCGTTGGGCGAAACGCCATAAAGCAACCCCGCCATGAGATGCGACACAACGAGCGCGCCAAGAAGTCCGACGGTCGCGCCGGCAATGGCGAGGCCGAGTCCCTGGCGCAAAACCATCTGAAGGATACTCGTTCTTGAGGCGCCGAGTGCGATGCGCACGCCAATGTCGCGCGTCCGCTCGCTGACGACGTAGGAGATCGTCCCATAGATTCCAATTCCTGCGAGCAGCAACGCAGTCAAAGCGAAAAGCAAGACCATCTCCATGGAGAAGCGTCGCTGCGCGAGAGAGCCGGATACGACATCGGGAAGCATCTTCGCGCCAAACACGGGTAGCTCGGGGTCGACGGATTGAACCACGGCGCGCACCTGCTCCGGAATTGCGGCGGGATCCAGCGTTCCGCGGAGGAAGATGGCCAGCTCTTTATCGGCTCTCTGCCAGGAGCTGAGATAGATTAGCGGGGTGCTCGCATCCTCGAGCGATTCGGTGCGGGCATCCGGGACCACACCGACCACTGTTGTCCATGAAGTGGGCGCGCGGCCCAGCTTGATGTGCTTGCCGAGCGGGTTGTCATTCGGCCACCAGCTACGTGCAAATGCCTCATTGATCACGGCGACCTTGGGCGCATTCTCGTTGTCGTCGTTGGTGAATAGCCGGCCGCGGAGGAGTGGGATTCCCATCAAGTGAAAATACTCTGGCGTAACGCTCGACCCTTGGACCTGATGCTGCAGGTTGCTGCGCGTGTCGCTTCCTTCCAGGACGAGCGAGAATAAATTTCTGTCGTGATTCAAGGGAATAGACTGGAGGCTTCCGACAGCAATTTCCTTCACTCCGGGCAGCGATTGGCCGCGGCGCATTATTTCGCGGATAAATGGCGCCTCCTTCGCGGGCGATCCGTAGATGTCTGTGGTTGGGTCATTGGGCACCGGGAGCCATAGGCGCACGGCCATGACGTTTTCGGGATCGAATCCGAGCCGCACTTTGAACAGATCCCAGAAACTCCGCAGCAGAAGGCCCGCAGCGATCATCAGGACCAGCGACAGCGCAAACTCCGTGACGACCAGGATGCTGCGCGTGCGGGTCTGGCTCCTGGATCCCTTCGAGCCGCGCCCCTCCTGCCGTAGCATATGACTCGGGTCGAGTCGTCCTGCCTGCAGCGCGGGAGCAAGGCCGAAGAAGGCCCCTGCGACTACGGAGACGCCAAGTGCGAAGATCAAAACGCCCCAGCTGATCGAGATGTCGTTGAGCCGCGGCAGAGTTGGGGGAACCATTTGCAATAGAAACTTTTTGGTGCAGAAGAGAATTCCCAAACCTGCGATTCCGCCAAGCACGGAAAGGAGCAGGCTCTCGGTGAGCAACTGCCGTATCAGCCGTATTCTCGCCGCCCCGAGTGCCTGGCGAATGGCCATCTCCCGGCCTCTGGCAGAAGCCCGCGCGAGCAGAAGATTTGCCACATTCACGCAGCCGATCAGCAGAACCAATCCAACGGCACCGAGAAGCAGCATCAATGGCTGGCGAACGTTCCCGACCACGGTTTCGCTGAGCGGCACCAGGCGCACGTTCCATGCGCTTTCGGGCGGATACTCCGCGGGAAATTGCTTTTGCAAAGAGGCAACCAGCCCATCCATCTGGCTTTGCGCCGCCGCAATTGTCAGTCCGGGCGTCAAGCGAGCGATCGCTCCCGGAATGAAGCGTGAGCTGCGCACGGGAGGCGGAGTAGGCGGAGCCGAAAAACCGGCCGCGGCCCACAGTTCGGTGTTCCTCTCATCGGTTGTGCGGCCCTGATCGTGAAAACCAACCGGCATGACGCCGACGACATGGTACACGTCGTTATCGAGCCGCAGACTTCTGCCGAGAATATGCGGGTCAGCGCCGAAGTCCCGCTTCCACAGCCCGTCGCTGATAACCACTTCGAGGTTGAAGCCCGGCGTTTGATCATCGGGGTTGAACACGCGTCCCAATTCAGGCTTCACCCCGAGTACCGCAAAGTAACTCGGCGCGACCGGCTTAAAAATAATGCGCGCAGGCTGAGAAGAGCCCGTGAGGTTCACTGATCCAGACCCTTCAACCGATACATATTGGAAGATTCCGGAGCGCTGAAAATCCTTCCACTCAGGCACAGATAAGCCGACATCGCGCGCGCCCACGTCGGGAAGATCGTCCTCGATTCGTACCAGCTGCTCCGGATGCGGGTACGGCAAAGGGTGGAGCAGTGTGGCATCGACAACGCTGTAAATCGCCGTCGTTGCGCCGATACCCAAGGCCAAGGTCAGAATCGCGATAGAGGCGAATCCCGGGGAATTTGCAAGCTGGCGTAGCGCGTACCTCAGATCCCGCAACAGATTCTCAATGAACGGCAGGCTTTGTTCCGTGTGGTATTCCTCGCGAATCCTTTCCACAGCGCCGAATTTGAGCACGGCCTGCCGACGCGCCTCCGTCGGGGGCATACCCGCACGAAGATTCTCTTCCACCTGCAGAGCGAGATGCTCTTCCATCTCTTCGCGCAAACGCTGATCTGCCCGGCGCCCAGTCGCGAAGTTCGACAGCCGCACAAAGAAGCGCAACAGGAATTTCATGACAAGTCCTCCGCTTTGACCTCGAAGAATCGCGCGATGATCGCTGCGGTTTGCTCCCAATCGCGAGTTTCCGCCTGTAACTGCTTGTGTCCCGCGCGTGTCAGCCGGTAGAAACGCGCGCGGCGATTATTTTCCGAAGCGCCCCATTCGGACTCGATCGCGCCTTCATGCTCCAGTTTGAGCAGAAGCGGATACAGCGTGCCCTGGTTCAAAGCAAGCAGGTCTCCGCTGATCTGCTCGATGCGGCGGGCGATCCCATAGCCGTGCAAGGGGCCGAGCACATCGAGTGTTTTCAGGACCATCAGCGCTAAGGTTCCCTGCAGAACATCCGGTTTTTCGCTCATCGATTCGACCTTTGGGTTTCCAACAGGGAGTATGCCCAACTTCCTTTGGGAAAGCAACAGGAATGTGACCGGTGCATTCGGATGGCAGACACCTGAGGTTTCCCGACTGCACATTGCGGAAAGAGAGGAAGAATCTCGCGCGGAGATCTTAAAATTGATCCATGCCCGCACTTCTCGATGCCATCGACATCAAGCGCAAAATGTACTTCGAGTTCGAAAACGCACCCTACTACTGCATGGACGTGGATGTCTCCACTCCCACCGCACGAGGAGGCCAGACCCTTGTGCGCCTAAAGATGCGCAACCTGCTTACGCGCGCCGTCTTCGACAAGACCTTCAAGGCCGGCGAGAAGTTCAAGGAGCCTGATCTCGAAACTGTCGAGGCGTCCTACCTCTACTCGGACGGCGAAGGCTCGCACTTCCTCGATCAAGTCACCTTCGACACGATTAGTCTCTCGAGCGATAAGCTGGGCGACGCTCTCGATTTCCTGCTTGAAGGCGCAATCATCCGCGTCGACAAGTTCAATGGCAATCCAATCGGGCTGCAGTTGCCCACACAAGTTGAGCTCGCTGTTGCTTATACCGAGCCCGGCGTCCGAGGCGACACGGCAAGCGGCGCAGTGACCAAGCCGGCGAAGCTTGAGACCGGCCTTGAAATCCGCGTGCCGTTTTTCATTAAGGAAGGGGAAAGGGTAAAGGTTTCAACCGAGACGCGGGAGTTTGCTGGAAGAGCGTAAAGCGATTTGTGTTGATACAGACGACCTAAACCGACCGCCGAATCAACACAACGTTAACAATCTCGGGTCTGCTCGACGGATACCATGATCGGAAGCTACACCAAATGGGGCCTTCTGCCATGAAGCTACTTGAGATAGGCGCGAACCAGGTCGATCAGGTCCTCCGCCAGCTCTGGAGCAATCTGCTCTTTGGCTCCGTCCGCCAGGTGGAATCGAATGTGCGTTTCGAGCACCTCGCCCATCAGGCTGTTCACGCCACCGCGCACTGCGGCCAGCAACATCAACTGGTCTCCGCAATCGTCGTTCGACGTCAGCGTCCGTTCCACCGCATCCAATTGCCCGCGAAGTTTGCGCACGCGCTGCAGCAACTTCACCTTCTCCCTCTCCTGATGCGACATCGGATTTCTCCTCATGACAATACCCAGTGGGGGTATACTATCTACCCAATGGGGGTATAGTTTAGGCCTATTGTATCCCCCTATGCCCGCTCCTCCGCAGCACACTAGGAAGAATATGTTGATACGGAAGCTTGCAGTTCGAAGGCTGACCTCGATGTGCGAGTTCGCAGTGCTCGCACTCCTGGCAGCTTCTTCGCTCTCGGCGCAAGCTCCTGTCAATGGAATCGGTGCGATGGCAATCGATTCCATGTCCCAGTTCCCCCCGGCACCCGAACCGCAAACTCCACCAGCGGCGGCTGCAAATCTGGCTGCGCCGGCCCAGGTGATGGGGAGGCAAATCGAGGTTGGACAAGAGTTGGCGGCAGACCCCGGTCCGGCCGGCCGCGAGTCGCAGGAGTCGCCCGTTGTCGCGATGGCTCCACATCCGGAAGACAGCATCTACTGGATTTCGGGCCAGGCCAACATCATCTTTCAGGGCAGACTGCCTTTCCACTCTCCCTATGAGGGACCGAACAGTTTTCGCAGTTCGGCAGAATACAAGACTTCGATGGTCGGGACGCTCTACACTGCGGTGCGCCGCAGCCGCTCCATTCGCTACAACACCGATCTGATTTTCGACCTGGAGAGTGCCGGCGGGCGAGGTCTGAGCGAGGCATTGGGCCTTGCCGGATTCACGAATCTTGACGTAGTACGCAACCCCAACCTGGGTTCCACTCCCTACCTGGCGCGCTATCAGATTCATCAAGTCATCGGTTTATCCGAAAGGACCACGGGCCAGCAGCCGGGATTTTTTTCGCTCGCGCCGACCGTGCCTTTGCGCCGTGTGGAGTTCCGCATCGGCAAGATGACCCTCCCCGATTTCTTCGACGTCAATGGTCCGGGGTCCGACAGTCACCTCCAATTCATGAATTGGACAGTAGACAACAATGGCGCATGGGACTATGCCGCCGACACGCGCGGATATACGGTGGGCGCCATGGCCGAATACGACGACCGGACCTGGAGCCTGCGCTACGGGATTTTTGCAATGCCCACGGTGGCCAACGGCATCGATATGGACTGGGCCTTCAGCCGGGCGCATGGGCAAAACGGCGAGTTCGAGTTGCGCCACAGTTTTGTTCGCGAACACAAGGGTGTGACGCGTCTGCTGTTTTATGCCAACCGGGCACACATGGGAACTTATCGGGAAGCCGAGCAGGATTTTATGAATGGGTCTGACACCGCTACCTACGGCGTAACGGTGCCGACGATCACCCTGCACGAGCACTTTGGCGCGCTCAAATATGGGTTTGGCTATAACACCGAGCAGGAATTGACAGAGAATCTGCGCGTTTTCGGCCGCTTCGGCTGGAACGAAGGCCAACACGAGTCCTTCGCTTATACCGAGGTGGACCAGACCGTTGAAGCCGGAGCCGACTATGCCGGAACCCGTTGGCGCCGCCCCGTGGACAAAATCGGGATTGTCGTCGTATCCAATGCCATCAAGCGCGACCACCAAAACTATCTAAAGCTCGGTGGGCTGGGTTTTCTGCTGGGCGATGGAACGCTGAATTACGGCCGCGAGAGCACGGTGGAGAGCTACTACAACTGGCACGCATGGCGTGGCATGTTTTACTCCCTGAACCTACAGCACATTAGCAATCCGGGATACAACCGTGATCGCGGCCCCGCGTGGGTCGGATCGGTACGCGCACACGTGGATTTCTAGAGCACGCGGAAATCACCAGACCCGCCCCATCCCACTTGTGTGTCATGGAAAGGACGCCCGCAGCCGCTAAAATAGAAGGTTCCCCTCATACGGAGGATGGCGTGGCCACTTTCGACGGTCGGTGTGTCCTTGTCTATGACATCGGGGGAAGCCATATTTCTGCGGCAGTGTGCGCCCAATCCGATCTCGACCTCAGTCCAGTTGCAAAAGCGGCTCAGCCCCAATCAATCAACACATTTCTTGAGACGCTAAGCCAGTTGGCGTCGCAGGTCACAGTCGGCACGCAATGCGTATCGGGCGCCGTGCTCGCGATGCCGGGGCCCTTCGACTACGTCGCGGGTGTGAGCTGGATGCGACATAAGATGCCCTATCTCTACGGCATCAGTGTCCGCCATGCGCTCGCTGAGCGATTGGGGTGGAAAGACGAACAGGTGCAATTCCTCAACGATGCTGCCGCATTTCTGTTGGGCGAAATTGGAGCTGGAGCAGCGCGTGACGTTTCGCGCACCGTTGGCATCACATTGGGAACTGGCATCGGCTCTGCATTTGCCGTCGATGGAAATCTCGTCATGGATGGGCCCGGCGTTCCACACGGCGGCGAAATCTGGAATCTGCCTTTTGAAGGCGGCATCGTTGAAGATCTCATCTCCACCCGTTCAATACAGCAGGGATATAAGGAATGCACTGGGCACGAGCGCGAAGTGGCGGAGATCGCGGCGGGCGCCGCACAGGACCCCGCGGCAGTCCAGGTCTTTCAGGAATTTGGCCGCGATCTCGGACGCGTGCTTCGAGGCTTGCTGCACGATTTTGCTCCTGAAGTCGTCGTGCTTGGAGGGGGCATCTCGCACGCAGCTCCTCTTTTCCTTCCCGCGGCTCATCGCGAATTGCGGGGCCTTGCGCTTCAGCTGCGCATTTCTCTTCTTGGTGACCGTGCCCCACTGGTGGGCGCAGGGGCGTCGTGGTTTTCCCGCACCGCAAATTCGCCCGAGCAACTCACTGGGGTACCGACGACCTGAAATTGAAACCGGCAGCCTGCGGTCAGCTGCGTTGCATCGGAGGATCGACTGGCCGAAGCTATTTTCCGCTGACGGTGGACTGGCTCTGTGTTCGCGGCTGCGCGGGAAGAGTGTAGATGACCTCACCCGGCTTGGCATAGTGCAATTGTTCGCGCGCTTCGTGCTCAATTGCATTGCTGTCGGATTTCAGGCGTTCCACGTGGTCGTGCAACCGCGCGTTTTCCTGTTGAAGATCCTGGATCTCCTGGCGGAGTTCATGGTCCTTGACGCGCTGTTGCTGCCAAGCTGAAAGACCGTGCTTGCCATTCACCACGCCCCAACCGAAAAGCAGGATCAGCGCAATCGCAATGGTGGTCCCCGCAGGGCGCCACACGGATTGCGCCGCATCCAGCGCCCGCTCACGCAGGAGGTCAAACTTCATTTCTTCGCCGCGCCCAGCGGATTCTGTTCTACCGTCCTGCATTGATCCTCGATATACGTCTACGCTAAGACAAAATTTTTAGCCGCGGCACTCAGCGACTCCATGTCCTGTTCGCTGCGTGCTTCGGTATAAGCCCGCACCACCGGCTCAGTACCAGACAGCCGGTAGCATACCCAGGATCCGTCACCCAAAATCAGCTTCAGTCCATCGGTCCGTACTACGCTGGCTACCTTGCGTCCACTCAGCTCAGTTGGATCGGTCTTCAGTTTCTCAGTGAACGCGGCCATGCGGTCCGGGGTCAAGCGGAAGTTCTCGCGGACGGGATAGAAGGAACCTACCTTGGCAAATAACTCTCGTAACTGCGTGCCCAGGCTCTTGCCGCGCACGGCGACCATCTCGCTGACCAACAGACCTGCAATCACGCCATCCTTCTCGGGAACATGGCCGCGAATGGTCAAACCGGCCGACTCCTCGCCGCCGATTGCGATTTTGTCGGCAATAATCAGCTCGCCGATGTATTTGAATCCCACCGGCGTCTCGTAAAGCGGCACCTTGTGATGTTCGGCCAGTGCATTAATCAAGTTGGTGGTGGCAACACTCTTGGCCACGCCATTCTTCCATCCGCGCGTCTCCACAAGATAATCGAACAGCAGCGCGATGATGTAGTTGGGCTGGATGAATGTGCCGTCTTCATCCACAATGCCGAAGCGATCCGCATCGCCGTCGGTCGCGATGCCGATCTTCGCGCCTATCTCCTTCATTTTCGCCTTGCAATCGCCTAATAAATGATCGTCCGGCTCCGGAGCATGGCCGCCGAAGAGCACATCACGATAATCATGAACGGTCTCCACCGTGACGCCGGCTTGGCGAAGAATATGGCAACTGTAACCACGGCCCGCGCCCCAGAACGGATCGAAGACCACCTTGATGCCGGACTTCGCGATGGCTTTCAGATCCACAAGCTCGGCAAGGCGCTTGAGAAATGCGGGCTTCACATCGGTCGTCTCAAATCCTCCCGCGGGCGGCTCCGATTTTGCGATGGACCCATCGGCCGGCTTTGCGGCAATTGCCGCTTCAATCTGCTTCGTCACCTCAGGCAATGCCGGTGCGCCGTCATGCGTCGAAAACTTGATCCCGTTGTATTCCGGCGGATTGTGCGATGCAGTGAAGTTGATTGCCCCCGAGGTTTTCATCTGTCGCACTGCGTAAGCAATGGCAGGTGTCGGCGCCGGCTTCGGGATCACGATCGGCGTCACCCCCGCCGCGGCGAGCACAGCGGCGGCCTCGGCAACAAAGCTGTCGCCCAGAAAGCGCGGGTCGCGGCCGACCAACACACGATGCGGCTCCGGCTGGGTCTTGACGTAGGCGGCAATGCCTGCAACTGCTAGGCGAATGTTGGCCACTGTGAATTCGTCGGCCACGATGGCTCTCCAACCGGAAGTGCCGAACTTTATGCCTTTGCTCATCGTTTCTCTCCGCGCACCGGGCTCGCCAGCCGCAAGGAACATACTGCAACACCGGAGCCGAGTCGGCAAGTTGTAGTCGAGCGAATCCCGTGCGGTCCATAGTGGGCACCGTACACTGATTGGATGGGAATTATGCCTGATGGCCCTGCGTTTGCCCGCATCGTTCTAATCACTGCCGCAAGTCCTGAAGAGGCCGAGAAACTGGCTCGCACTCTTGTCGAGGAACAACTGGCTGCTTGCGCCACACTGATCCCCTCCGTTCGATCCATCTACCGGTGGCAGGGCAAGGTCGAGGATTCCACCGAAACGATGCTTCTGATTAAAACGGGCGCCGAGCAGTTGCCCGCTCTTGAGGCGCTGGTCCAGACCCTGCACAGCTATGAAACACCCGAGTTCCTGGTCCTCGCAGTTGAATCTGGCAGCCCCGCCTATCTCGACTGGCTCATGGCAAGTTTAAGCAAACGCTAGACGCGGCGCCGTTATCCTCCGATCCATCGAACTCCACTGCAGACCATCTGGTATTCTGGCCTTTTGCAGTCATGCATTGGTTAGTGATTGCCCTTCTTGTTTCGCTTGGTGCGCTCCTGCTGGCTGCAGGGGGAGTGGCGCGTCACATCTGGCTTCAACGCGCCAGGGTACGCGACAAGGTGCCGGCGCAACCCGCACCGGCAAGCGAAGAAGCAGACCTAGAATAAGAACGGTAAGGGGATCGAATGCATAAAGGAATTACTTCGCCGATCTCTCCGTCGGCCACGTGGATTATCGCGCCTTCATGGCTCCGCTCTGCCGGAATCGTTTTCGTTGGCAGCCTGCTGCTTGCGATTTGCGCGCACGTGTCGGTGCCACTGGGTTTTACCCCCGTACCGCTGTCGTTGCAGCCCTTCGGAGTATTGCTGCTGGGCTTGCTGCTATCGCCCCGCATGGCAGTCGCAACGCTCGTCGCTTATCTTGCCGAGGGCGCTGCCGGTTTGCCCGTCTTCGCGCCCTCGCCGATCGGTGGCGTGGCACACCTGCTCGGTCCTACTGGTGGATACCTCGTTGCATATCCCGTCGCAGCCGGACTCATTTCGTTCCTCTGGCGTCGCAGGGGGCGCGGATTTTCAATGGCTCTGTTCAGTGCAGCATTAGGCGACCTGCTGATCCTGGCCTCCGGCGCCGCGTGGCTCGCTGTCGGCACTCACGCAGTGAAATGGTCGGGGATCTCCGCTGGTGTGCTGACGTTTATGCCGGGGGACGCACTCAAAGTCGCAGTTGCCGCGGGCATTGCAGCGGGCTGGCAACGTGCCCGCCGGCAATACCAGTAGTCACTTAAAGTAATTCTGCCGTATTTCGTCGAAAGGACCTTGGTGCTTTGTGAGTAATGAGTCTTCAGCAGTGGCCAGCGCGCAAACCGTGACCGACATTTCCATCGCACACAGTCCGGATTCCGACGATGCCTTCATGTTCTATGGCCTCGCGACCAACAAGGTGCGCGTTCCCGGCTATCGCTTCTCGCACACGCTTTCCGACATCGAAACATTGAATCGGAAGGCACAAGACGAGGCCTTCTTCGACGTCACTGCAATCAGTTTTCACGCCTACCCCTACATTCAGAAGAACTACACGCTCATGGGATGCGGAGGCAGTGTAGGCGAAGGCTACGGGCCAATGATCGTCTCCAATCGCCCACTGGCTCCAACCGATCTGAATCGCTTCCGCATCGCCGTTCCGGGTCAACTGACGACCGCTTTTCTGGCACTAAAAATCTTCAACCCCGCGATTGAGACCGAGACTGTCGCCTTCGACCAGATCATACCCGGCATTCTCTCTGGAAAGTTCGAAGCGGGCCTCATTATCCACGAGGGGCAGCTGACCTACTCGTCCAGCGGGCTTTATCGCGTGCTCGATCTGGGCGCCTGGTGGCGCGAAACAACCGGCCTTGTGCTTCCGCTCGGCGGCAATGCGATCCGGCGCTCGTTGGGCGCCGAGCAACACAGAATTATTTCGAAAGCCTTGCGTGACAGCATCCAGCATGCACTCGATCATCGCGAACAAGCGCTTGAGTATGCGATGCAGTTCGCACGCGATCTTGATTCCACGCTCGCAAACCGGTTTGTCAGCATGTATGTGAACGACCGCACGCTCGACTATGGTGTGGATGGCCGCGACGCCATTCGCAAGCTTCTCGATGTGGGCCACGAGCGCGGCATCGTCCCGATCAAGCCGCAAGTGGATTTTGTCGATTAGTTCTAACCTGTAAAGATCTTCTAATTTTTGCCGATGCATCTGTAGTCTGAGGAATTCCGGATGCTCGCAGAAATCTTGCCCAAAATTCTGGTTTGCCGCGACTCGGCTTTGCTCACCGGTCTCCAACCCGTGCTCGAGGCGACGGGTGCACGCATCGAGGTTGCCGATTGCGCCAAAACCGCGTTGACCGCCATGGTGGCGGCCCCTTTGCCTATGCTCGCATTGCTCGACGGGGCGTTGCCGCAAGCAGAAATCGGCCAGTTGATCGCGGCCGCCCACGCATCGACTGGCACCCATACTTTTCCCATCGTCGTGCTCGCGGACCTCGTTCCTGAAGAATGGCGTCGACGCCTGGTCGAAGGTGTTCTCGAAGACGTAATTCCTCGCGCTCAGGCAAATCCTCATTGGCGTCTTCGCATCGATTTCGTCCTTCGTACATGCGATCGCTTGCGTGAACTCGATCATCTGCGCGCAGCGGCCCAAGGCAATGCGCAAACTGACCCCCTAACCGGCGTCTACAACCACTCGGCTCTACTCTCCACGTTGTTTCGCGAAACCGACCGGGCGCAGCGATTGAAAAACCCGCTCAGTCTTGTCCTCTTTGAAATCGACGACTTCGAACACTGGAATTCCGCCTTGGGAGCGAAAGCGTGCGATGGCTTGTTGCGTACAGTCGTTGAGCGGAGCAGCCGTCTGCTGCGAAGCTATGACACATTCGGACGAAGCGGCAATCACGAATTCCAGTTGATTTTGCCGGGCTGCAGCACAGTCAACGCAAACTTGCTCGCCGAGCGCTTGCGCGTGGATGTCTTCTCCGAACCAATTCCTTCGCTTGGCGAATCGCTTCGTCTGTCGGCATGCTTCGGCATTGCTTCGAGCCAGGGTCGCTCGCCCCTGGTGGTCGTACGCGAAGCCGAACTGGCATTGCATAGAGCCCAGGAATCCGGACCTGAATCCATTCAATGCTTTGTTCACAGACCGGACCTGGAAATGGATCCGATCGGTTTCCTGTCATAAAACGAGCGCCATCCGTACACATTTTGGCGAACCCACAGAGATCGGCGTCCGTCAGGTTGTTGCTGTTTCCTCCAGGTCCCTCGCAGGTTCGGCCGCAAACAGGAATTCCTGAAATACATCGTTCGACAGCATGCGTCCTCGCGCAGTAAGGCATACCGTCTTCCCATCCGAAACCACGAGGCCGGACTCGGCCAACCGCTCCACCACGGTGAGAGCCCGCCCGATCCCCTCCAATCCGAACTCGCGTTTGAGAGCCCCGAGTTTCACACCTCCATTCAACCGCAACCCCAGAAACCATGCTTCTTCTTGCTGTCTCTCGGGCGAAAGCCACGCGGTCTCCACTGCTTGCGGACCGGAGAGATAGTCCTTCAAGTCTTCTGTCGTTTTCGATCGCAGGATGTACCGCAATTCGCTTCGTCGATTGCGGCTCGATGGCTCAGCACCTGCGCGCAAAGCCGAAGAGGCGTCCAACCCGAGCCCCAGGTAGGGTCGCCTCTCCCAATAGCGCAGATTGTGTTTGGACTGAAAACCGGGCTGCGTGAAGTTGGAAATCTCGTACTGGCGCAAGCCCGCCTTCTCGAGTTTTTCGATCGCCGTCTCGTACATACGAGCGATCGCATCGTCGGTCGGAACCAACTCCGCGTGGTAACGGGTCCCGCTGCCGAGCAGTTCCCTGCCCAGGCGCGAGTCCTCATCCACTTCGAGCATGTAGACGCTGGCATGGGGTGTGCGTGCATCGATCAGCACAGCCAAAGACTCATCCCATGAAGCGAAAGTCTGGCCGGCGAGACCGGCGATCAGGTCAATGTTCAGGTTAGTAATTCCCGCCGCACGCAGACGCCGCAAATCGTCGAGCACCATGATGCGGTTATGGAGGCGCCCGCTGACATGCGCCTCCCGATCCACAAAACTCTGCACGCCGAGGCTCACGCGATTCACGCCGGCACGTGTGAGGGCTTCTATGGTCTCGTCCGCGAGCTGGCCGGGGGCGCATTCGACCGTGATTTCAGCCGTATTTTCGACGTTAAAGCCTGCTCGAATTGCTGCGAAGAGCTGAGCGATAAGTGCCGGTTCCAACAGACTCGGCGTTCCGCCGCCGAGATATATCGTGTCAATGGTCCGCGGCAGTTCGACACCCATCTCCTCTGCCCATGAGTCCGCATGCTTCAGGTCTTCGCGCAGCCGCTCAACGTAGCGCGTGTGCTCGCTGGCTGGGAAAACCCCTGAAGCAAAGTTGCAGTACGTGCACTTCGAGCGGCAAAAAGGAATCGAAATATAAAGACCGAGCTTGTCGCTTTTCGGGCCTGCCATAGATGAATTCTTTCACGAGATCGACAGCCAGTGTCTGTTTCGCACGGGGGCCCATGCCAGAATGTAGGAAGGAGACCCCGGCGTGAAAGCGTGGCCAATTCTGGGCATTCTGATTGTCCAGGCTTTTCTTTGCCTTGCGCATTGGTTCCTCTATTTCACCTGGACTGCATTCTGGTGGCCGCTGAGTCCTGCGGCGACTCTCGCCCTGAAATCCGCCCTCATCGGACTTTCGGTGATTTTCATCATCGGAGCTTTGCTCGGCTTCCGATTTACCAACTGGCTGGTCGCTTTGTTTTATCAAATCGCCTCCGTGTGGCTTGGCCTCCTGAATTTTTTCTTTGTCGCGGCATGCTTTGCCTGGATGATCGACTTCGTGCCCCGCTTCGCGCTGCCGGAGAACGACCATCTGCGCGCACGGCCCGCAATTGCGGGTGTTCTCTTCATTGCGGCGATTGTTACCGGCATTTACGGCATTCTGAATGCCCGCATGATTCGCATCCGCCGCGTGCCTGTGAAACTGGAGAAACTGCCCGCAACGTGGCGTGGCAGGACCGCGCTCGTGATGAGCGATTTGCACCTGGGCAATATTAACGGGGTGCGATTCGCCCGCCGCATTACCGCGATGGCCAAGCAGCTCAAACCCGACGTGATCTTCATCCCCGGCGACCTCTTCGATGGCACCAAAGCCGGGCCGGAAAAAATCGCAGCTCCTTTGTTCGAATTGGCCCCACCCTTCGGCGTTTTCTTTGTCTCCGGCAATCATGAGGAGTTCGGCGGTTCCACGCATTATGCGGAGTCGCTCAAGCACGCGGGGTTTCGTGTCCTCGACAACGAGCGCGTCACCGTCGACGATTTGCAGATTGTGGGCGTGCCTTATGAAGTTTCGAATTATCCCCTCCGGCTTCGTCACATTCTGATGAGCCTTCGTCTCAACGAAGGCGCCGCCGCTATCCTTCTGCAGCATGTGCCCACTCGGCTCCCGGTCGTGGAGCAGGCAGGTGTGAGTCTTCAATTGAGCGGCCACACGCACGGGGGCCAGGTCTTCCCTTTCTCTTGGATCACGCGCCGTGCATTCGGCAAATTCACTTATGGCCTGCAACGCTTCGGATCACTCCAGGTGCTCACTTCGAGCGGCGCTGGAACGTGGGGGCCCCCGATGCGGGTGGGAACGCATCCCGAAGTCGTCTTGCTCACATTCCAGTAGAGATGTTCTTATAGTCCTTCTTGTTTTTCTGAATCACGACTCGATTCGAAAGAGGATGGACTATGCAGGCTCTGCGCAATCGCTTTCTTCTTCTCTTCGTTACTGCCACTCTCGCAATCGCTCCTGTAGCGCGCACGCAACAGGCAAGTTCCACTTCGCCCGCTTCCGGACCGGACCTGGAATTCCCCACAGTCCTATACGGTGTTGCGTACTACAACGAGTACATGCCGGGAGATCAAGCTGCCCGGTTGGAAAAAGACGTCGCCTTGATGAAGGCTGCAGGCCTGAACGTCGTGCGCATGGGTGAGTCCACGTGGAGTTTGTGGGAACCGGCAGACGGCCGATTCGAGTATGCCTGGATGGACCGCATCGTCGATGCGATGGGCAAGGCCGGCATCAAGGTCATCCTCGGCACGCCCACTTATTCCATCCCCCCTTGGATGGCGCACCAGCATCCAGAGATCTTTGCCGATCGCATTCCACCCGGCATGTTCGGCGGCAAGCCGGTGCCAAGCGTGTATGGGCTTCGCCAGAACATGGACACCGATTCGCCCGCATACCGTTTCTATGCGGAGCGGCTGATCCGGCACATCGTATCGCACTACAAGGACAATCCAACGGTCATCGGCTGGCAGCTCGACAACGAGACATCAAGCTACGATGCGGCCAATCCCGACGTCTTCATTGGCTTCCAGCACCATCTTGAAAAGAAGTTCGGCACGCCTGAGGCGCTGAGCAAGGCATGGTTCCTCAACTACTGGGGCGAGAATCTGCACACCTGGGAAGACCTGCCCAGGCGCGATGGCACCATCTCTACCGGGTACAAGCTGGAGTGGACGCGCTGGAGCCAGATGCGCGTCACCGACTTCCTCCACTGGCAGGCCGCGCTGGTACGCGAGTGCGCCGGCACGCGCCAATTCGTCACCACCGACTACGGCGGCATGATGAGGCGCGACGTGAACGAAGAAGCAGTCGCAGAATCGCTCGATATTGTGGCCGACAACATTTACCACGGAACGCAGGACCACTATGACGGATCGTTTCAGGCGCTGCAGAGCGACTTCTCCCGTTCACTGAAACATGGCAACTTTCTTGTGACAGAAACCAACGCTCAGACCATCGGGTGGACGTCGCAGGCCCAGTATCCACCGTACGATGGCCAGTTGCGCGAGGACGTATACACGTATCTCTCCAACGGCGCCAACATGGTGGAGTACTGGCACTGGGCCTCAATCGCGGCGAATCAGGAGACGTACTGGAAAGGCATTCTGTCGCACGACCTAGAACCGAACCGCGAGTACGCCGAAATGAGCCGCACCGCTCATGAGCTTGAAAAGATCGGACCGCACCTTGTCGGACTGAATATTCACAATGACGTCGCGATTCTGTGGAGCCGCGATTCGGCCAATGCCATCAGCTTTATGCCCTATGGTGGCGGCGTACCGGCGAGGAGCTGGACCGGCGAACCCGACGGCTATGTTTCGCTGGTGCAGCAAATGCACAAATCGCTCTACGACCTGAATATCGACTCGGACTTCGTTCTTCCCACGACGCAGGACTTCTCGGCCTACAAGCTGCTGATCGTACCCGCGCTTTATATCGCAGACGATGCGCTACTGCAGCGGATCTCTGACTATGTGAAGAATGGCGGCCATGTAGTGATGACGTTCAAGAGCGGATTCGCCAACGAAAATTCCGCAGTCCGCTGGGTTCGCGCGCCAGGCCCGCTGCGTGAGGCGGCTGGCTTCAGCTATCAGGAGTTTTCAAATCTCGAACATCCGTTGAATCTCAAGGACGATCCATTTCATGTGGGCGATGCCAACAAGGTCCAGTTCTGGGCTGAGTTTCTGATGCCGGACCACGCGAAGCCGCTTGCGTATTATGACCATCCCTTCTTCGGAAAATGGCCGGCTATCACGGAAAATCAATTCGGCGCCGGCACGCTTTTATATGAGGGAACCTATTTCTCCGATGAGCTTCAGACAGCAGTGCTCAAGCGAGCGGTCGACGAGGCCGGGCTCACGAGCCCCGATCAGCAGCTTCCACCGCGCCTCCATGTACAGCATGGCGTCAATCGCATGGGCAAGCGCGTGCGCTACTACTTCAACTACTCGGCTGGCCCGCTCAAGTTCAGTTATGGGTATGGCGACGGGAGCAATCTGCTGGATGGTAAGGCCGCGGCACATGGCCAGGAGATCGAACTTGGCGCATGGGATCTGGCCATAGTGGAAGAGCGCTGATAGGATGAATTGGCCTAAAAAAACGTTTGAGCGAGGTATTTCAATGAAGCAGAATTTTTGCAGCGCGCGTAGCTGGATTCCGGCGCTCCTGCTCTTTTTGCTCGTCTGCGGTTATCCTGCTGCCGCGCAGCGCCGTCAGCCGCCGCCCACCGGTCCTTGGATGAACACGAGCCTTTCGCCCGATGAGCGCGCCGGCCTTGTATTGAAGGAGATGACGCTCGACGAGAAAGTTGCCTTGCTCCACGGCGTCGGCATGCCCACTGACGAACCTGTCACTCCAGAGAATGCGCCTTCGAATCGCGGCGTCGGCTACGCAGCCGGTGTTCCCCGCCTCGGCATCCCCGGAATCGACATGAGCGACGCAGCCTATGGCGTTCGTTCCAGCGGCGTCAACGGGCGCTATTCCACCGCATTACCCGCAAACGTAGCCGCAGCGGCAAGCTGGGATCCCGACGCGGCGTTTGAATATGGTGCGCTCATCGGTCGCGAACTGCGCGCGCAGGGATTCAACATGTCCCTCGGCGGCGGCGTCAATCTCACGCGCGACCCGCGCAACGGACGCACGTTTGAGTATTTGGGCGAAGACCCCGTGCTGGCGGGAACTCTTGCGGCGAAGCTCATCGAAGGAACGCAATCGGCCCACGTGATCGGCGACATCAAACACTATGCGCTGAACGACCAGGAGAGCGGACGCGACGCTGTCAACATCAACATCAGCAAGCGAGCCATGCGCGAAAGCGACCTACTGGCGTTCGAGGTCGGCGTCACCGAGGGAAATCCGGCGGCCGTCATGTGTTCGTATAACCGCGTGAATGGCGACTTCGCCTGCGAGAACGAGTATTTGCTGAAAGATGTTCTGAAGAAGGACTGGAAATTCCCTGGATTTGTTTTGTCCGACTGGGGCGGTACGCACAGCACAGAGAAAGCTTCAGGCGCCGGTCTCGACAATGAAGAGCCCGGTGACTTCTTCTTCAGCGACAAATACAAGGCCGCGGTTGAAGCCGGCACGATTCCAACCGCGGAGTTGGATGAGCATGTCCACCGCATCCTGCGCTCGATGTTTGCCGCGGGTGTGATCGACTATCCGCGCCAGCGCAGCGTCATCGATCCATTTGCCGGATTTGAGACTGCGCGCAAGATCGAAGAAAGCGGTATCGTGCTTCTGAAGAACGACCGTGCTGCATTGCCGCTGAATGCTGCGAGGCTGCACACGATCGCGGTCATCGGTTCGCACTCGGATGTGGGCATGATCTCCGGTGGCGGCTCAGCGCAGGTCGACCCGATCGGTGGAAACGCGATCATGCCGGAAGGCAAAGGCGCGACGCACTGGCAGGAAGAGATCTGGTTTCCCACTTCGCCTCTGAAAGCCATCCTGGCACGCGCGCCCAAAGCAACCGTCAAATACGATCCCGGTACTGACCCGGCTGCGGCAGCGGCTGCGGCGAAAGGCGCAGAGGTAGCCATCGTGTTTGCTTATGAGTGGGCAAGCGAAGGCATGGATTTACCCGATCTCACCTTGCCGCATCAGCAAGACGAGGTGATCGCGCAGGTGGCAGCGGCCAACCCGCACACGATTGTCGTGCTCGAAACCGGGAATCCGGTGACGATGCCTTGGGTGAATGCGCCATCAGCGATTCTCGAAGCATGGTTCGCAGGAAGTGATGGAGCCGATGCCGTCGGCAACGTGCTTTTCGGATCGGTGAATCCCAGCGGCAAGCTGCCGAACACGTTTCCCAAGAGCGTCGAGGATTTGCCCCATCCCACGCTCGTAAAGCCGCCGCCGGAGTCGGAGCATTTCTCCGGGCCGGTGAATCGCGAGCAATGGGCCAAGGGATTGCCGCCTTTCCAGGTCACCTACGATGAAGGCGCAAAGGTGGGATACAAGTGGTACGACGCTGAAAAGAAGCCTGTGCTGTTTCCCTTCGGCTTTGGCCTCTCGTACACCTCCTACAAATATTCAGCCTTGCAAGTTACGCCGGGCGACACAGTGAAGGCGACCTTCACGGTGACGAACACGGGCGCGCGCGAGGGATCGGAAATCGCGGAGATCTATGCGATGCTTCCCGAAGCGGCGGGTGAGCCTTTCAAACGGCTGGTGGGCTTCACGAAGATCAAGCTCGATGCAAAAGCAAAGCAGACTGTGAGCGTTGAAATCGATCCGAAGTATCTGTCGATCTTCGACGAAACGAAGGACGGATGGATGCTCGTCCCCGGCGATTACACGATCATGGTTGGCGGTTCATCGGAGGACTTGCCGTTGAAGGCGATAGTCAATTTGAAATAGTCCAGAAACGGCTCATCCCGGGAGTCCCCTGGGCTGGACTGGTGTGCAAGTTCTGGGATTTGCCGAAGCTAGCCGAAGTTCGTCACGAGACTGACGAAATCGGGAATTTTTGCCTATGCAATG
>OBLW0100000822.1_pt1 | contig 26745 bp, 20 predicted proteins | sample 1520161 | NCBI WGS metagenome assembly OBLW01 (sample SAMEA3539309, study PRJEB22396) | soil metagenome | biome: tundra; feature: field; material: soil | place: USA | collected 2010-05 | depth 0.15 m | reverse complement strand
TCACGGCGGGGAGCAAGCGGGCGAAGTGGGCGCGGTATCGGGAGGCTTGGGATCTATTGAGGGTGGTGGAGATTCAGGCTTGTGTGGATCCGTTGTATGAGGAGGAGGACGCGGAGTTTGTTGAGTGAAATCGAGGTTTGACTGAAATCAAAATCCCCACCCCTTCGACTGCGCTCAGAGGTTGTGACTAAATCACTTTTCGCTCCAAGTAGCCAAAGGTTCTTGGTTCCGGTCGATCATACGGTTGCTCATACTGACGATTAGTCGCCGGTACGGGGCGAGAGCTGGACTAGGCCAAGGTTCGCGCCGCCAGGACATTGGGTTCTCGCTGTTTCCTTATTGCAGCAGTGCCGGGCCAAAGTGCATCACGTTGTAGGCCAGCGCGCACCACAGCGCCACGCATTTGGCCTTAGCCAAGCCGCGCACCGTGAGTTGGGTTAAGCCGCGATGGCTGCGCAGGTCGGCGTTGACGGTTTCGCTGGTCGCTGCCCTTTGCCGGTAAATCTGTTGGCCCTCCGCGCTGCCCATGCGCCGCTTCCACGCCAGCACCGCCGCGCTGTCGCCGGGCTTCGGTTCCAACTCGCGGCCCCGACGGTGCGTTTGTCTTGCCGGTTTGGGCGGCACGAACAGTTCCACTCCCTGCTGCTGTGCCTGCTCGAGATCTGCCATGCGCAGGTAACCGCCATCAAGCAGGTGTTGCTCCACCTTGCCTCCACTGCGCTGTTCCACCTGTTCCCGCATGGGTTGGCTCAGTCCCGCTGAGTCCGATCCTTCATGACTAACCTCCACGCCCACGATGGCGCGACTCTCGGTGTCGGTCGCCAGCTGCACGTTGCAAGCCGGGTTGAAACCCCCGTTGGGCATCTTCATCACCCGCGCTTCCGCATCGCTGCTGCTCACCCGCGGCTCCTTGTTTCCTGATCTGTTGTCCACGCCTTCCATGGCCTGCCTTCTGCGCCGCTTCTGTTTCAGTTCCGGCAACTGCGCGATCGCCTGCTGCAATCGCTGCTGTTTCTTCCGGGCCGCGCGCTGGCGCGCCGCCCTTTGCCGCGACGACAGCGCCGCCGAAGTTTCCGGATTCTCCAGTTGCCGCCGCAGTTCCTCGACGTGCCACTTGGACTCCGCCAGCAGCTTCTGCAAACGCTCCTCCCGCCGAAAACTGCCCGCACCCGCACTCACTCGCACCCCGTCCGGGCGAAGCCCGGCGCCCTGTTTAGGAACTCCTACCGGTTGATGTCCTCCTTAGCCTGCAGCCGCTTCACATATCCTTCCAAAGCAGTCTTATTAGCGTCTGGAGCCCCCACCATCGAGAGCTTCAGTTCCTTCACTGCATTGTCGAAGTCCCCCTGAGAGCTGTAGACCCTTGCCATCCCGAGATGCGAAGTCCAGTAGTCTGGAAACTTCTTGGCATTCGAACGGAAGGTCACGATCGCCTCATCCTGTTTCTTCTCCCCCTGCAACCCCCGCGCGTATACGTAGAGTTGCAGCGCGTTTGCCATACCGAGTGCTTTGGTACGAGCGACTTCGGCATCCTGCTTTCGTCCCATGGCTTCCAGAATGTGCGACTTGTTCATCACGTTGTCGTAGCGTTCTTCGGCCTGGATCGAAAGTTCTTCATCCTTCAGCGCCTCATCAAGATTGATCTTGTTGGCCAGGAAGTAGCCAGCTGCATCGTCCCAACCTTCCCAGTAATACTGATTGAGCCCGTGCAACTGCCGGTGAATACTGGCGGTGACCAGGTCATTTACTTTGACCTCGACTTTGAACGGAACGGCAACTTTATCCCACCGCATGGTGACGACTGTGGAGTCCGGCTTCACCTCGTCGAAATCATAGGCCAGCGCATCGTGGGCCTCAGCCGTTTGCGGCTTCACGTTCACGCGCAGAGCGTCGTCCTCTTGCTTGTAGGTGAAGCTTCCCCAATCCTTTGAATTCTTGGAGAAAATCACCGTCCACTGGTTCTCTCCCGGAATCATGTGCAGGCCATACATCCCCTTGTCGAGCGCCTGGCCTTCAACGGTGACCGGATCGCTGAACGTGATCGTCGTATTTTCGTTTGCGCCCGCGCGCCATACCTGTCCATAGGGTGCGAGTTTGCCCCAGATCTTGCGGCCATTCGCCAGCGGCCGGTGATAGTTCACGGTGATGTCGGTGATGCCGATGCGTTGCATCACCTGGGCATGCTGGCTCTGCCGGGGCAGATCGAGCATCAGCGTTTCGCCAGTGGCGGTTTGAGCGTGACTAAAACTCGCTACCAACAAAACACTGGAGAACAAGGCAAGCAGACGAACTCTGTACATAGGGAAGCTCCTTTTTCCGCTGCTGATCGAGCAGCCAATTCAGACACAACATGAATGGGAGAACAGGGATTGTGCACGTGCATCTCGCTGTAATGTGCTGGCTTAGACGCGTGGCCGCCGCCAAGGTAAGCAGTTGCAATATCGAAACGCTGGCAGGCTTTTCTCCGCGGCCTCTGCCGCCTTCCTCCGTGATCTCTGCGGTTAAAAGCTCTTTTCGGCATCCAGCTTGACAAACCCGCCCCTCCGGAGCAGAATCCTCAAAGGCGAATAAAAAGCGAATACAGCCTCCGTGGGCTCCAGCCCCGGCGTTCCCTGAAATCTTCCGAGGATCTTATGTCTTCCGCAGTGGTTTCCACTTCGGCGGCCCTGGGCCGCCCTTTTGTCTTTGACGCCAAAGCAGTTCCGGAAGTGTCTCTGCCTTCTGAGACATCCGAGGGCCGCCCACCCCAACGAGTCCGTCCAGACCTACCCGCCGATCTGGCCGCGGCCGATCCCAGACTGGCACGCGTGACCCCGGCCTCGCGGCTCGATATTCGTCCAGCACCCGAAATGGTTTCGAGCGGCATCCTCGCCATCGACTCCCTGACCGGCGGCCTGCCGCGCGGATGCCTGACCGAAATCTGCGGCCCCGCCTCCTCAGGACGCACCACTTTGCTCTTAGCGGCTTTGGCCGCCGCCACTACTCGCCGCGGAGAATTCTGCGCTGTGGTCGATGCCAGTGACGCGCTTGATCCCGACTCCGCCGTCGCAGCCGGCGTGGAGCTGGACCGGCTGCTGTGGGTACGTTGCGGAGACAATTCACCACAGAGACACAGAGACACAGTGAAAACAATTTCAAAGGATCGATCAAGCGACGGGTGCCCCATTTCTCGCGCGTCTTTTGCGCCAGAAGTGGGGGTTTCGTTACATCGTCTGGAGCAAGTACTCCGCGCTACCGATTTGCTGCTCGAAAGCGGCGGCTTCGGCCTGATCGTTCTCGATCTCGGCGATCTGCCGCCACAAGCCGCCCGCCGCATCCCGCTGACCACATGGTTCCGCTTCCGCCGCGCGGTAGAGAACAAACCCACCATCCTGCTGGCGATCGAGCACCACCCCATCGCCGGAAGCTGCTCTTCGCTGCTCGTGCAGCTGGGCACAAGCGATTCAACAGTGGACGAATCAGCTGCGAAGCAGCGCAAGAATGCAGCCCACAGCGCAAGCCGTGGGTTCGTCGCCGGAAACGAGCAAGCTCCAGAGGGGCGAAAGACCATTCATCTGCCCCCTCAATCCGAACTAGATTTTCCATACCCAAAGCACACGCAACTGTTCACCGGACTGGATGTCACCGCCGAACTCATCCACTCGCGTCTCGATCGCAAACCCGCCCGCTCCGTCATGTTCGAGACCAAGACCGCCTGGGCTGGATGAAAAATGAAACTAATGACTCAATCACAAAATTACAAAATCACTCAATGATCCATGCCGTTCGCCTGCATCTACGTTCCGAATTTTCTCGTAGCGGCTGCACTTCGCGCCGAACCGGCACTGCAGGCGCGCGCCATCGCCATTCTCGAAGGCAAACCTCCGTTGGAAAAAACTATCGCGGTCAATGAGAAAGCCTCCCGCATGGGCATTGCACCGGGCATGACCAAGGCACAAGCTGAACTGTGCGCGGATCTCGCCCTACGCTTGCGTTCTCCGCTGCAGGAATCCGCCGCGCGCGCTGCCCTGCTGGACTGTGCACAGTCATTCTCTCCATGCGTGGAAGACGCAGACTGTGACACAACCCTGCTCGATCTCGCCGGTATGGAATCTCTTTTGGGATCGTTGCCGGAAATTTCTCGCGCCATTTCCGATCGTGCCGTCGCGCTCGGCCTCGAAGCCAATGTTGCCGTGGCTTCCAATCCCGACGCGGCCGTGCTCGCCGCGCGAGGGTTCCCCGGCATCACCGTGATTCCCGCAGGCAAAGAAGCAGAGCGCTTAGGGACCCTGGCAACGCAAGTATTGTTTGCCAACCGGCTGGGAGACGAACAGAAAAAAGAAGCCGTCCGCCTGCTCGAAACCCTCGACCGCTGGGGCATACGCAACCTGCGTGCACTGGCTGCGTTGCCGGAAGTTTCGCTCAGCGAGCGTCTCGGACAAGAAGGTCTGCGCCTGCAGCAACTGGCACGGGGCACCGCTTCCCGCACTCTGGTTCCAGTCGAAGCACCGCTGGTCTTTGAAGAATCGGTCGAACTGGAGCACGGCATTGTTCTGCTCGAGCCTCTGGCCTTCCTGCTGAATCGCCTGCTCGAGCAAATTTGCGCCCGGTTAGGTTCGCGGGCCCTGGCCACGCAGGAACTGCGCCTAACGCTGGAACTGGAAAACTTCTCGCCGTTCAATCAGCAATCAGCAATCAAAAATCAGCAATTTGTCCGCACCCTGCGCCTGCCTCTTCCCATGCTCGACTCCAAGGTTTTTCTCAAGCTGCTGCAACTGGATTTGAATGCGCACCCGCCGGGCGCCCCCATCGTGAAGGTCCATCTGGCCGCCGAACCGGCCCACCCGCGTTCCGCTCAAGGAGGCCTGTTCCTGCCTCCGTCGCCAGAGCCGGAAAAACTGGAACTCACTCTCGCGCGCATCGCCGGCATGGTCGGCGAGCACAAAGTTGGTGCGCTGGAATTGCTGGACACGCATCATCCTGAAGGATTCCGCATGCGGCGCTTTGTGGCCGAGGTCGCACGAAAAATTCCGCAGAAAAAGAATCCCGACTTGGCAGCAGCAAACTCCGCCGTTACCGCTCTACGCCGCTTCCGCCCGCCACTGCCCGCCAATGTGGCTCTTGAAAGCGGCCAGCCCACACGCGTGACGTGTCCAAAGAAAAAAGAAGTGCAGGGCGACGTTCTCTGGAAAGCCGGCCCCTGGCGCGCTTCCGGCGACTGGTGGGAACGCGAAGCCTGGTCGCGCGATGAATGGGACCTCGCCTTGCAAAGCGGAGAGGCGGTCTCGTTCTACCGCCTCGTGCACGACCTGCTCGGTGGCGGCTGGTTCGTGGAAGGAACGTATGACTGAGGGTTTAAGTAGCGCTGGCGTCTCGCCCGCTGTCGCGGGGGCGTCCCCGCCCACGCACCGGATCGGACCGGAAAAGCTGGTAGCTCTGAGGCACCGCAAGCAGTGGCGGGGGGATGCCGCCACGACAGCCGCCGGCGGCGGCTCTACAAATTCTTGAACGCTGATTCTTAGCCACTGATGTACATCGAGCTTCACGCCCGCTCTGCTTTCAGCTTTCTCGAAGGCGCATCCCTGCCCGAGGAACTCATCGCGGTCTGCGGTCAGCTGGGCATGCCCGCTATGGCACTGCTCGATACCGACGGCGTGTATGGCGCGCCCCGCTTTCACCTGGCCGCGCAAAAAGCAAAACTCAAAGCGCACATCGGAGCGGAAGTCACGTGCGCCTCTCTCCTTCCTGTCATCCTGAGCGGAGCACGTGCTTCACAAAGAGAAGCCGTTGCGGAGTCGAAGAATCCCTACCCCCGGCAGTCTGCCGAGGGAACAGGGATTCCTCGCTCCGCTCGGAATAACAATTCTTTCCGCCTTCCCCTACTGGTCTCTACCCGCACCGGCTATCAGAATCTCTGTCGCCTGATCACCAAAATGAAGTTGCGCGCGAAAAAAGGCGAAGGCGCAATCTGCGCGGAAGAACTGCAAGAGCACGCCCAGGGCCTGATTTGCCTCACCGGCGGCGCGGAAGGGCCCCTCGCTGCAGCTCTGCAGCAAGGCGGCATCGAAGAAGCTCGACGACGAATCGATCAACTGCTCGGAATCTTTGGCCCCGGCAACGTCTACGTCGAACTACAGCGTCATTTCCAGCGCGAAGAAGAATCCCGCAATCGCGCCGCGATCGATATCGCCCGTTCGCTCAATCTTCCGCTGCTGGCCACCAACGGAGTCTGCTATGCGACCGACAAAGGTCGACAACTGTGTGACGCCTTCACCGCGATTCGCCACCACCACACTTTGTCCACCGCCGGACGCCTGCTCTCCCGTAACGCCGAGCGCTTCTTGAAATCTTCGCAGGAAATGCAGCGACTCTTCTCCGACCTGCCGGAAGCCATCTCTAACACGCTGGAACTTTCCTCTCGCCTGGAATTCACGCTCAACGATCTCGGCTACGAATTTCCGCGCTATCCCGTGCCCGAAGGCGAGACTATGAACTCATTTCTGCGCGAGCGCTCCTGGGAAGGGTTTCGCCAACGCTATGGCCGTGCTGCTCCCGACATGCAAACCCGCGCCCGCCGCCAAATCGAAAAAGAACTGGCGCTCATCGAAAAACTCAAACTCGCCGGATACTTCCTCATCGTCTGGGACCTGGTCCGCTACTGCCGCGAACAAAATATTCTGGTCCAAGGACGCGGTTCTGCCGCCAACAGTGCCGTCTGCTACTCGCTCGGCATCACGGCAGTTGATGCCGTGAGCATGGAACTGCTCTTCGAGCGGTTCCTTTCCGAAGAGCGCGGCGAGTGGCCCGACATTGATCTTGATCTGCCCAGCGGCGACGAGCGCGAAAAAGTCATCCAGTACGTTTACCAGCGATATGGCGAGCGCGGCGCCGCCATGACCGCCAACGTCATCACCTATCGCAACCGCATGGCCGCGCGCGAAATGGGCAAAGCGCTGGGCTTCGATCCGGAAACGCTCAACAAGATTTCCGCCGCCGTTGCCACCTGGGAATTTCGCGATGAAAACGACGCGCTCGACCGCCGCTTCCGCGATGCCGGACTCGACCTCAACCATCCCCGCCTGCGCAAATATTACGAACTATGCCTCGCGGTGCAGGACATGCCGCGCCATCTCGGCCAGCACTCCGGTGGCATGGTCATCTGCCAGGGACAACTCGACTCCGTAGTGCCGCTCGAGCCCGCGTCCATGCCCGGCCGCGTCGTCGTGCAATGGGACAAAGAAGACTGCGCCGACATGGGCATCATCAAAGTCGATCTGCTCGGCCTCGGCATGATGGCCGTGCTCAAGGATTCCATCGAACTCATCCGCGACCACTATCACGAAGAGGTCGACCTGGCGCATCTTCCGCCTGACGACCCACAGGTATATTCCTCGCTGCAGCAAGCCGACACGGTGGGCTTGTTCCAGGTAGAAAGCCGCGCGCAAATGGCGTCCCTGCCGCGCCTGCGTCCCATGCGTTTTTATGATGTTGTGGTGCAGGTGGCAATCATCCGCCCCGGCCCGATCGTCGGCCAGATGGTGAATCCCTTCATCCTTCGCCGCCAGGGACGCGAAGAGGTCACCTATCCTCATCCCTCACTCGAACCCGTTCTGAAACGCACGCTCGGCGTTCCGCTCTTTCAGGAACAACTGCTGCGGCTCGCCATGATCGCGGCCAACTTCAGCGGAGGCGAAGCGGAAGAACTGCGCCGCGCCATGGGCTTCAAGCGCTCGCAGGCGCGCATGCGCGAAATCGAAACCAAACTGCGCGCCGGCATGACGCAAAACGGCATCGCGCCGAAAGCTCAGGAAGAAATCATCCTCTCTATCACTTCCTTCGCGCTCTACGGATTCCCCGAATCGCACGCCGCCAGCTTCGCCTTGATCGCCTATGCCAGCGCGTACCTGAAGTGCCACTACCTGGCCGCCTTCACCGCCGCCCTGCTCAATAACCAACCCATGGGATTTTATTCGCCCGCCACCATCGTCAAAGATGCCCAGCGCCACGGTCTGAAGCTGCTGCCGGTGGATGTGACGCGTTCAGAGTGGAAGTGCACGCTGGAGTTGAATTATGTGGCGCGGACGCCCTCGCCCGCGCGTGGGCGGAACGTCCACTCGACAGCCGGCGAGATGCCGGCGCTACGTATGGGCTTGCGCTATGTCCGCGGCCTGCGGGAAGAAGCCGCTCAGGCTTTGGTGCGCGAACGCATGCGTGCTCCCTTCGCATCCATTCACGACCTCACCCGCCGCGTTCCTGAACTGCGCAAGGACGAACTCACCACCCTGGCAGAAATCGGCGCGCTGAACGCAGTTGCCAGCACCCAGTTGCCAGTAGCCAGTCAAGGTTTTGTCATTCCGACCCCCGAGCGCACGCGAGGGGCGGAGGAATCTCGGTACTCGGTACCCGGTACTCGCAACTCGCTTCACCGCCGCGACGCCCTCTGGCAAGTCGAACGCGCCGTCCGCAACCCCGGCCCACTACTCGAAACCCAGCCCGAAGCCGACGTACCCTCGCCGCTCGATCCCATGAACCACGAAGAGCGCCTGGTCGCCGACTTCCACGGCACTGGACTCACCGTCGGCCCGCATCCCATGGCCTACCGCCGCGATTGGCTCAATGCCATGGGAATTCGCCGCGCCAGTGAACTGCGCGACATTCCCAGCGGCAAGCGTCTCCGCATCGGAGGCTGCGTCATCACCCGCCAGCGCCCCGGAACCGCCAAAGGATTCGTCTTTTTAAGTTTGGAAGATGAAACCGGAGTCGCCAACGCGATCATCACGCCCGATCTGTTTCATCAAAATCGCCTGCTGTTGGCCAGCGAGAAATTCCTCGCCATCGAAGGCATCCTTCAAAATCAAGACAACGTCATCTCTGTCAAAGCCGAGCGCGTGCTGCCGCTGTTCGTCACCAAAGCGGAAACCGTTTCTCATGACTTCCACTAAACGCTTCACCACGGAGTCACAGAGGCACAGAGGAAAACGATCTAATTTTCGGAATCATCCACTTTACGTACCCAGATATCTTGTGCCTTCGCCGGGTGGACGAACACTCTTCCGTCGTTCGCAACGATCCGAAGTACACGCTACAACATCCCAATAAAGATCGCCGTCAGAGTTAGCCTTCTGCGCGGCATCGTGCGCTTCGTATGAAACCCTATACCAACTATTACGGTTGATTCTGGTCGAACCGTTAGCCAAGTGGCGTCGAAGATGAAAATGGAGGCGCATTTTCCACCTTTTCTGATAGATGAAAATCCGTGTGATCCGTGGCTAAGATTTCCTCTATGCCTCTGTTTCTCTGTGGTGAATAACTCCTTCACTTCCCCGTATAGCTCACCCTCCAAATCGAATTCGACCCATCGTCACTCACCAGCAGAGATCCGTCTGGCGCCACCGTGATTCCCACCGGACGCCCCCACACGTGCCCGTCCGGCAGCACGAATCCAGTCAGAAAATCTTCATACTCGCCCGTGGCGTGTCCCGTCTGATGCAGCGGCACACGGATCACTTCATAACCCACCCGCACTGCCTTGTTCCACGATCCATGTTCCGAAGCAAAAATATCGCCCTTATACTCCGCGGGGAATTTGTCTGCCCCATAGAACTCGAATTCCAGCGACGCATTGTGAGGCTGCAGCAACACGTCGGGAACAATCACTTTGTCCTTCAATTCCGGATGCTTCCCCGCTTGCCGCGGATCCTGATGCCCTCCGATATACCACCACGGCCAGCCATAGAATCCACCCTCCTCAACATGCGTGATGTAGTCGGGCACCAGGTTGTCGCCGAGCGCGTCGCGTTCATTGACTGAGCACCACAACTCGCCCGTCTGCGGATTGATCGCGATCCCGCCGCCGGCATTGCGAATGCCATAGGCATATACCTTCAATTCACAACTCGCGGGATCACAAACCAGAATGTCGGCACGTCCCTTCTCGCCAGGATGCGTATCGGGGTCGTCGTCATTCGACCCGGAACCCACCGCCACAAACATCTTCTTGCCGTCCGGAGAAAAGTCGATCGACCGCGTCCAATGCCCGCCCGTGGGCGTGTCGGCGATATGCTCCGACTTGCCGCTCGCCTTCAAATCTCCATTGTGATACGGAAAGCGAATCACCTCGTTCGTATCGCCGATGTAAATCCACTGCGGATCCGGCCCCGGCGGATAAAACGCAATTCCATAAGGTTTCGTCAGACCATTGGCGAAAACCTGCATCTGTTCCGGCTTGCCGTGGTCGGTCATTCCCCGGAAAACGCGAATGCGTCCGGCATTGCTCTCGGCCAGAAAAATGTCGCCATTCGGAGCAGTCTTCAACCATCGCGGATTGTCCAGTCCGCTTGCGAACAGTTCCACTTTGAAGCCCGCGGGAGCCACGGGCCACGCGTTCTCGGGACGCGCCACTAACTCAGCGCCGTTCTGCGAGGAATCGGTCGCATAAGGCTGCGGAAGATCCTTTACGGTGATCTTGCGAGTCGTCCCGGGCTTTTCGTAGCGGAAATCCGTGAAAGGCGCATTCGGCGCCGCACCCTTCACCTTTACGCCCGTTACCTCCGGCGCCGGCGCCGAAGTCGGTCCAGCGGCGGGCTTGCCCGAAGCGATTGATTCCACATAGGTCACAATCTGCCATCGCGTCTGTTCCGGCAAAGCTTCCCACGAGGGCATCCCGTTCTCCTTGCTGCCCTTGGTAATGAACCAGAAAAGCTCTCCGGCCGTCACCCCTTTCAGTTTCCCGTCTACCAGCGAAGGCACGTTGCCCGTGCCTTGTCCTGCCTTTCCATGACAAGCCAGGCAGTTCCGCGCGTACAGCGGCCTGCCAGCATCCGCGGCCGCTGGCTGCCCTGCAAACGGATTCTTCTGGGCTTTCGCCGACGCGGGCGCGTCGTGAAAAGGTTTATCGTCGGCTCGCGCTGCGGCGACGAAGACAAATGAAAAGAGAACTGCCGAGACGATCTTGCTGGCTCCCAAACGCATAAGTATCCTCACGGTTCGATTTCCCCGTTTAGATTAGGCTTTTTGCATAAAGGATGCGAGTCGAACGACTTTTGTCGGCGCATCCGCGTGCCCAACATGCAGAAAAGCCGCCGACCGAGGTTCGCATCTCCCGTCCCGGCGGCTTCCCACGAGCCTTTTACTATGGCCTACGCTTCGTTCTTTTTCAGCTTTCTCCGGACCATCCCCGCCAACGAGAGCATGCCAGTGCCAAACAGAGCCATCGAAGTAGGCTCGGGCACAGGCGAGTAGCCAATATATTCCTGCGGCGTACCATTCGCCGACTGCGAGCCCGCGATCGGCGTGTATAGGACGAGCCCATTAAACGCGCTGTTCGGCGCGGTTCCCGCCAGGCTGAGGTATTGCTGCTCGATTGCACCCGCGCCGCTCGACTGGAAGTAGGACGAGTTTTGTGCGTTCGTCGAGAACAGCCCCCATATGGCGTAGTTGCCCACGTTCGCGCTGAGCGTGCCGGCCAGAATGCTCTTGAAAATCAGGCCTGCCGCCTTGTAGTCGAGAAGTTGGTTACCAAAAAGCCCCTGGCCGCTCAGCAGTCCAACCATGTGCGCCTGCCAGGTCTCTCCAATGCTCACGCTGTTGTCGTAGCTGTCGCAGATCATTGCGACTGGTGCGCGACCGTTCACCGAAAGATTGTACGGGTATGTGTAAACGCCGCCCGCATTGTTTCCGCCGACGCTGACCAGCTTCATGTCGACGCTTGAACCGGCCAGAGCCGAACCGCTAAACGTCGCGAGCATGGCCAGAGTAAGAAGAACGAGTCCTGCAAAACGAAGTGACCGCATTTTGATTATTTTCCTTCCGCCGGACCGCCTTCAGCTTCCTGGCGGCCTGACGATTTCTTTCGATTCTGAGATCCGTCGATCAACCAGGCTGGTTACCACGACACCATTGGTAACCTCGCGATACTCCAGCTCGCTGGCTTTTGTTGGGGCTCGCTGGTTTCTAGACTTCCACGATCCCGCGCAACACCCTTGTAAGTGCAGCGCTCTCGCCATGTCCGCAGGGCAAAGAATCTATGGGTTAGTAGTGAAAAGAGAGACCCGCCGTGCAAACTCTTGCACACCAGGGAAGAAATCGCGCCCGAGGGTGCGCCAGGGTTTATGGCCCGTTAGTAACACATGGAATTAAACGAAGTAATCAACATTTAGCCATCTCACTCTAGACAAACCTCTCCATTGCTCGACGCCAATCAGAGTCGGAAGACCCTGTGTATAGCCCGATCGTGCCACCTCCTGGCACGAACGGGCCAGGCTGTAGTGTTCTTTTAACATTGCTGGAATCTCATCCGGTGATATATTTCCTCCCTGCCAGTTCTGCTGGCAATGCAAAATCCCTAAGCTTCTCGTAACAACTCCCCCCCGGGAATCGCAAAATCGTTTGGAGGTTCCGATGCACCGTACGCTGACCCTTGCCATCATTCTCTTGTCCACGTTCGCCTTCTCGCAGAAGACGCCACAAGGACTCGCTCCGACCGGAACGGTGAACGTTCTGACTCGCCAAAATGACAACCAGCACACGGGTCAAAACCTACAGGAAACCATCCTGACCCCGACGAATGTGAACTCCGGGTCCTTCGGCAAAGTTTTCAGCTATCCGGTGGACGGCCAGGTCTACGCGGAACCGCTCTACGTGCAGAACCTCACCATGGCGCAGGGCGGCGTCCACAACGTGGTGTTCGTGGCCACGGAATACGACAGCATCTACGCCTTTGACGCCGACAGCGCCGCGTCCAATCCGAACCCGCTCTGGCATGTGAACTTCTTGAATCCTCCGACCGTAGCTCCTGTCCCCTGCTCGCAAGGATCCGGCATTTGTCAGTTGTTTCCAATTGTCGGGATCACCTCGACGCCGGTGATCAACTTGGCAACGAATACCATCTACGCTGTGGTCCGCACCCAGGAAACGTCTGGAACCACGGTCAACTGGGTGGTGAGAGTGCACGCGCTAGACATCACCAGCGGTGCGGAAAAGACCGGCAGTCCGGCAACGATTTGCTCAGCCACCGGCAATGCCGGATGCGCGCTCGCTGGAGGGACGACCCCCACATTTGGGCCGCATCACCAGCAGAGCCGGCCTGGCCTGATGCTGGTACCCGAGGCCGGATTCCCCCAGGGAGTGCTCGTAATTGGTTTCGCGGGAGATTCCGGTTGGGTCTTGGCATTTGACCCCACTAGCTTGAAGCTATTAGCCGCGTTTTACACGGACGACGAAAAAGCACACAGCACCAAGACTCCAGGCATTCCAGGTGAAGGACACGCCGGAATATGGGCCGCGGGCGGAGCCGTTGTCGCAGACACAACCGGAAATATTTATGCGATCACCGGCGATGGCTTTTGGGATGGAACCGTCAACTGGGGCGACAGCTTAGTCAAGCTCGTTCTGACGTTCAATTCAACGACTGGGACCTACTCGCTGGTTCCCGCGGACTACTTCACAACCAGCGATCAGGCGTGCCGCTACGCTCACGGTTTGGATTACGGATCAGCGGGCCCGCTGATTCTGCCCCCGCAGGGCGGCTCTACTCCGAATCTCATCTTCACCACCGGAAAGCAAGTCGGCACATGTGAGACGTCGTTCGCGGGATATGTCATTAACCGCGACAACATGGGGCACACGGGGGGTCAGGTGTCGACTATGTCTCTACCGAATGGCGGCGGGGAACAGTCCCCCGCTTATTGGTCGACTGGGACGACGCAATACATTTACAACGGCGGTGACGCCGACGCGCTGCGCGCGTTTACCGTATCCTCGGCGGGCGTCAGCACGAGTCCCGTTTTGGCCAGTACCCACCTCTTTGATTCGGGAACCTCGCCGGAGGTATCAGCCAATGGCACCACCAACGGTATTGTGTGGGCTCTGGAGCGTCTCGACGACCCCGATCATCAGCCCGGATTCCAGCCTGCGGTGCTGCACGCGTTTAACGCCACGAATCTGTCGGAGCTCTACAACTCCAGCCAGGCAGCTTCAGGACGCGATACCGCGGGTCCATCGGTCAAGTTCCAAGTTCCCATGGTTGCCAACGGTAAGGTCTACGTAGGAACCCAGACGGAACTTGATGTCTACGGCTTGTGTCCTTGCGCACAAAAATAACCGAACTTGCATTGACCTTGATTTCGATCGTCAATCGTCAGCAGGTCCCTGGAAGGTTTTTCCCGGCAAGATGCCGGCCATTGCTAGAGGAGAACTGATATGCGCTTTCGGATACTTAATTTAAGAAACGCCCTGTTGATCATGACGCTTGCGCTTAGCACGCTGGCGAACGCAGCAACCGAGAGCACGCTCTTCACATTCAGTGAACAGACTAGCTTCTGGCCGCAGGGCGCGCTGATCGAAGACGGCACGGGAAATCTGTTCGGCACCACCAGGGCCGGCGGAACCTACGGCGTCGGCACTGTGTTTGAATTGTCTCCTCCGGCCATATCCGGTGGGGCGTGGACCATCACCTATCTGTACAACTTCGTCCCCTACGGAAGCGGTGGATTCGTGCCGGTATCCGAACTCGTCCGCGACCAGGCCGGAGCCTTTTACGGAACCGTCTATTCCGGTGGGGACCCCATCTGCAACTGCGGAGGAGTCTACAAACTCGTTCCTCCTACGGTATCGGGCGGCGCGTGGACCGAGTCGATGCTTTACGCCTTCAAGGGCAGCGCGGACGGACGTCTTCCAGCGGCGGCGGCGCTTGCCCTCACCGCCAAGGGAACCCTCTACGGTGTAACCGTACGGGGTGGGACTTGGGACAGCGGCGTGCTCTATCAACTGACAACTACGAACGGTACAAGCTATACGGAAAGCGTTCTTTATTCTTTCGGTGATCTGGCGGATGCCAGCACACCGAATGGTCCAGTCACCGTGGACTCTGCCGGCAGTCTCTACGGCGTTGCGTCTCTCGGAGGCGCATTCGCACAAGGGGCGGTGTACAAGTACGTGCCCGCCAGCAAGGGTCACCTGGCAACTGAGTCTCTCCTGTTTTCTTTCGGTGGTTCCTCCACAACCGGAGCCGGCCCGTCGGGCAATCTGATTTTCGACGTCGGCGGAAACATCTATGGCGTTACCAACGCCGGAGGCTCCGCGAACGATTATGGAGTTGTGTATTCCCTCGCACCGGCGAAACCTACCTGGACCCAGATCATCCTTTACACCTTCAGCAAGAGCAGCGGAGTAAATCCCGTCGGGGGGCTCACTTGGAACCACACCAATAACAATCTGTATGGCACGACCAGCAGCCTCAACGGACTCACCTCGGGCGACGGATCGGTGTTTAAGTTAGTTCCGCCAGCGGTAAAAGGCGGCGCGTGGACTGAATCGACGTTATTCGAGTTTACTTACGCTGTGAGCGGCGGCTACCCCACAGGGGCCGTCACCAGAGACACCAAGACGGGTACCCTCTACGGCACCGCGATTAACGGCGGGGTGACTGGTTGCGATCTGTTCTGCGGAACGGTTTGGCAGATTGCGAACCCGTAGGCAATGAAGTTGGCAGTTAGGGATACCTTGATTAGCGACTAGAACCAAAGTGTGATGGGCTGGCAATTTGCATTCTTCAGCAGTGCCAGCCCTTTCCTCCTCTCCTCTCCCGGTGTTTGCCACTGCTCCCCTGTAGCGCCCCGAAACAGGACACGCCCGCACGAGGCGGCGCAGCGGATTGTGCTTTCGGATCGGCAGTGACATGAAGCAGTTCCCGGCACATGAGCCGGTATCGCCCAAGGAGACCGCATGCGCTTTCGGATATTTGCTCTTGGCAACGCCCTGTTGATGATCACTCTTGCCCTTAGCGGAGTGGTGAACGCACAGACCGAAAGCACGCTTTACACTTTCAAAGAGACCACCAGCTTCTGGCCCCAGGGCGCTCTCTCCGAAGATTCTGCTGGGAGTCTCTACGGCACCACCCGGGCTGGCGGCACGTACGGCGTAGGAACCATCTTTAAAATGGCCCCACCAACGGTATCTGGCGGCGCCTGGACGCTGACCACTCTCTACAACTTCGTCCCCTATGGAAACGGTGGATTCGTCCCGGTTTCAGATCTTATTGCGGATAGCACCGGGGCCTTTTACGGAACTACGTATTCTGGTGGCGACCCGGTCTGCAACTGCGGAGTGGTCTACAAACTCATTCCCCCCGCGAAATCGGGTGGCGCGTGGACCGAGCAGGCGCTCTACGCCTTCACCGGAAACTCGGACGGACGTCTTCCCGCGATGGCCGCCCTTACGATGAACTCGCAAGGAGTTCTCTACGGCGTTACCGTGCGCGGCGGCACCTGGGACGGCGGCGTGATCTACCAACTTGCGCCCGCTACCGGCGGAACCTACACCGAGAGCGTGCTGTATTCCTTTGGCGATCTGGCGGATGCCAGCACTCCAAACGGCCCCCTCACGATGGATTCATCCGGCGCACTCTACGGAGTCACATCTTTGGGCGGCACTTTCGACAACGGCACCGTCTACAAGTTCGTACCCGCCAGCAACGGCCAACTGGCGACCGAGTCTCTCTTGTTTTCCTTCAAGGCGAGCACAAAATCCGGAATCACTCCCTCGGGCAGCCTGCTGTTCGATAGCGCTGGCAACCTCTACGGCATCACCAACGCGGGAGGCTCCGGGAACAACGATGGAGTCGTGTACGAACTCACCCCGGCGAAAGCCACGTGGACCCAGACCATCCTCTACATCTTCAGCAAACAGAGCGGCTCGAATCCGGTCGGCGGACTCACCTGGAATCCCACGACTGGCGCCCTGTACGGCACCACCAGCAGTCAGAACGGAAAGACGACCGGCGACGGATCGGTCTTTAAGCTATTGCCTCCGGCCGTGCTAGGCGGGGCGTGGACGGAATCCACATTATTCCAGTTCACCTATGCAACGGTCGGCGGCTATCCCACGGGCAATATCACCCGGGATCCTCTTACCGGAACTCTCTATGGCACCGCGATCAACGGTGGCGTGACCGGATGCGATTTGTTTTGCGGAACGATCTGGCAGATTGTGAATCCATAAGCAGCTGCGCCGCGCTCCGGGAATATGTTCAAATAGGTCATGTTGAAATCACGACTTCAGTGGTTACCAGTTTGCTTCTTCGTCATCATTTCTGCAGTTGCCAGCTTTTCCCAAAAAGCCGGGGACGCATCGCACTTCCGCATTTACATAACCAATGAACGATCTGGCGACCTCAGTGAAATCGACGCCTCCACCCTCCAGGTAATCGGAACAGTTCCCCTCGGAAAGCGTCCCCGCGGCATCCATGCCAGCCCCGACCATCGTTTCCTCTATATCGCGCTGAGCGGTTCGCCGATCGCCGGACCCGGCGTCGATGAAAGCAAACTGCCTCCGCCCGACAAAACTGCCGACGGCATCGGCGTATTCGATGTGCAGCAAAATAAGCTCACCCGCATGATCCAGTCCGGCTCCGACCCGGAGAATTTCGATATCACTAAAGATGGACAAACCATCATCGTCTCGAACGAGGACGATGCCAAAGCCAGCTTCATCGATGTCACGACCGGCAAAGTCACCAAGTCCGTTCCGGTCGGAGAAGAGCCCGAAGGCGTGAAGGTCAGTCCAAACGGCAAATTCGTCTACGTGACTTCCGAGAACACCGGAACCATCTCGTCGATTGATGTAGCAACAGCCACTCTGATCAAAACCTTCAAAGTTGGACGCCGTCCCCGCTCCGTGGCCTTCACGCCCGACAGTTCCCGCGCCTATGTCAGCGCCGAAAACGACGCCGCGGTCACAGTGGTCGATACCGCAAAGAACGAGATCATCCAAACCATCTCACTGGGAGAACGCGGCGTGATCAAGCCGATGTCCGTCTTGCTCTCCCCCGATGGCGCAACGCTCTACGTAAGCACTGGCCGCGGCCACAAACTCTTCGTGATCGATACCGCCACCAACAAGATCACCGCATCACCGGAGATCGGCGAGCGCCCCTGGGGTATCGATCTTTCCCCCGATGCCAAAACGCTGTTCAGTGCGAACGGTGCCTCGAATGATGTCTCCGTGGTGAGTCTCGGGAGCCTGAGCGTGACCAAGAAAATTAAGGTCGGCGATGGACCGTGGGGCGTCGTCGTTCTGCCAAACTAATCCCTGACCCCGTCTCGCGCGGTATGGGAACCTTTGAAAAGTGGAGGGTTGGTAGCGCTAACGGGAATCGAACCCGTGTTTGAAGATTGAGAATCTTCCGTCCTAACCCCTAGACGATAGCGCCTCAGAAGCGAGCCTAAATTATAACAAAGCCTCATCTGTTTTCTCTGCGCCCACCATCGCCTCGCTGCGCGTCCTCATGTCGAAATCCTGCGGTCTCATTTGCGGAATTCCGCTTTGCGCCATCGCATTTTTTTATACAACTTGCTCCCATCCACAGGCTTCGAAGAGCTATAGTAGAGGTACACCACTAACCAAACAATTTACTCAAACCGCGAATACGCAAGGGCAAAGTGTATGTTGTTCGTCCACCAACAAATTCAATCATTCCTAAATTTAGGAGGATGCAAGGAGTCCATTATGGCTAAACCGAAACTTCCCAAGAAAAACAACAGTGTGAACGAAGTAGTCCCAGCCCCGAACAGTCCCGCGGCCTCGTCCACCGTGAACCTCGGAGCGAACCTCGGGTCCCAGGAAACGTTGGCCGCAGTCACTGTCACCGAACGCAAACAGACGGAAGTAAGACTGGAACCAAAGAAGACCGCGAGGAAGCCGGAGATCGTTAAGACGGAACCCCGCTCCAATCTTGTTCCCATTAACTTGGAAGACGAAATCCGCCGCATCGCCTACCTCATGTCGGAGCGTCGCGGATTTGAACCAGGCCACGAAGCCGAAGACTGGATGGCTGCGGAGCGCGAGATTCGACAGCGCTACCATCAGCAGAGCGCGTAGCGCTCGCTTCTCTAGACCGCCTGGCGGCCGAGCCCCGGCCGCCGTCCTCCGGCGGAAACGTTTACGCCTTCTCCCTGCTCCCGTCCCGTTGAATCGTACAAATCTCTGGCGATCCAGAGTTTTGGTCAGGCCCGCCACTGTCCTTCCGGGACTGCGTTTTCTCCCTGTCGCGGTTGCCTCCATCGTGGGTTTCTGAAAAAATACATTGGGGTTCTCCCACATGGCGCAAATTGGTAGTTTTGCCTTGCTCCTCGCATTGGCGCTGAGCATTTATTCGTTCGGCGTCGGCCTCGTCGCGCTCTTCTTTCAAGGCGACCCAAGTTGGGAGCGCATGGGCGAGACCGCTCGTCGCGCAGGCGTCGTAGTATTTGGAGCCGTCGTTCTCGCCTCGATCGCCCTCGTCGTCTCTGCCTTCCGCGACGATTTCTCGATCGCTTACATTTTCCACCACAGCAACCGTGACCTCCCCGGCCCCTACAAGTTCGCCACGTTGTGGTCCGGCCAGGAAGGTTCAATCCTCTTCTGGTCGCTTCTGTTATCCGGATATGCCTTCGTCCTGCGCCTGCGTTACAAGACCGATCCCCGCCTGTTCGCCTACGCCTCCGTCGTTCTCGCCGGCGTGCAGATCTTCTTTCTCGCGCTGGTAAATTTCGCCGCCAACCCCTTCGGCCTTCTCGAAGGCCCGCTCCGTGCCGATGGCAGCGGTCTCAACCCCCTCCTGCAATATCCCGAGATGGTGATCCATCCGCCCATGCTCTACCTGGGCTACGTCGGAACCACCGTCCCCTTCGCCTTCGCGCTGGGCGCGCTGATCATGAAGTATCCCGGCGAGAAATGGATTCACATCACCCGCCGCTGGACCATGGTCACCTGGGGACTCCTAACCTGCGGAATCTTCCTCGGCGCGCACTGGGCCTATTCCGTACTCGGCTGGGGCGGCTACTGGGGATGGGACCCCGTCGAGAACGCTTCGCTGATGCCCTGGCTGGTCGGCACCGCGTTCCTGCACTCGGTCATGATGCAGGAAAAGCGCGGCATGCTGAAAGTCTGGAACATGTGGCTGGTCTTCGCCTCGTTCTGGTTGGCCATTCTCGGCACGTTCCTCACCCGCAGCGGCATCATTGCCTCCGTCCACGCCTTCGCGCAGTCGTCGATCGGAAGCTGGTTTGCGTGGTTCCTCTCCATAAGCTTTGCCGTTTTCGTCTTCTTCTTCTTCAAGAACAAGGAGCATCTGCGCAGCGAGCACAAACTCGAGTCGCTCATCTCCCGTGAGTCGAGCTTCCTGTTCAACAACCTTCTTTTCGTGCTGCTCTGCTTCACCGTGCTTTGGGGTACGTGGTTCCCCAAGATTTCTGAACTGGTGCAAGGCAACAAAGTCACCGTCGGCGCACCTTTTTATAACCGGGTCGCAATCCCAGTCGCGCTGCTGCTCTTGATCCTGACCGCCATTGGCCCGTTGCTTGCGTGGCGCAAGACTTCCTTCGAAAGTCTCAAGCGGAATTTCCTTTGGCCCACCATCGGCGCGATCGCAGTGATGGCCTTCTTTATCATCACGCCCCCGTCCTGGGGATCCCCCTTCGGCATGCGCCCCTGGCAGGACATTTCCTATTTCTATTCACTGATGGCCATCGGCCTCTCCGCCTTGGTCACCTTCACCATCGCCAGCGAATACTACCGCGGTGGCAAAGTCATCGCCGGACACACCGGTCAGGGCATGTTCGCGTCGATGATCCAGCTCACGCATCGCAACACACGCCGCTACGGCGGCTACATCGTCCACTTCGGCGTAGTGGTCGTCATCATCGGATTCGCCGGCTCCGCCTTCAACCTCGACAAAGAAGCCGGCGAGGGCCTCGGTTACGGCGACAAGATGACCATCGGCAACTACGAACTCGTCTGCCGTTCCTACACCCAGGACGACAATCCCAATTACGCCAGCGAGTGGGCGATCATGGACGTCTATCAGAACGGCACCAAGATCGACACACTCACACCCCAGCGGCTGTTCTACAAGGCCAGCCGCCAGGCATCCACCAAGCCGAGCATCCGGTCCACCTTCAAAGAAGATCTTTACCTGGTGTATGAAGGCCAGAACGACAAGGGACAGCCCATCATCAAAGCACACTTGAACCCGCTAGTGATCTGGATCTGGCTGGGCGTCTGGATCATCCTCGGCGGCACCGTACTCGCCCTGATCCCCAACGCTCCCGCCCCAGTCCGCGTTCCCGCGGGGAGACTGGTGGAGCACGCAATTCCGGTGGCCACTGGAGATTAGATCTTTGAATATAGGACCGAAAATGTGGGAGGCAAAAATTATGTGGGGACAGCCGCCCTCGGCTGTCCGTCGGGCGCAGCCCGGTTGGTTTTGATTGCAGCGTCCGCGTCGCCGAAGGCATGATCTGAAGCCGCCGACGGGCAGCCGCGAAGCGGCGAAAGAATGCAGCCCACGGCGCAAGCCGTGGGGAGGTAAAGCAGAAAATGAACAAGCCCCGGAGGGGCGAAAGAACATAGCCCGACGCTGAGCGCTGGGTGCGGAAGTCAGAAAAAGGACCGAGTCCCGCAGGGACGCCACCACCGCCCTCAAAACTCGGGCAACCGAAATGAAAATGATGACGAGACCAACCCAACTTCTCCGCCGCCTGCTGCAATGCGGCCTCCTCGGTCTCGCCGTCTTCGCCTTCACCGGCGCCGGCGATCCCGCCACCCGCTTCAACGAACTCGGCCACCAGATGATGTGCATCTGCAGCTGCAATCAGATTCTTCTCGAGTGCAACCATGTTGGCTGCCCCGACTCCGACGGCATGCGCAATGAACTGATGGCTGCCATCGGCCGCGGCGACAGCGACAGCCTGGTCGAGCAATCGTTCGTGCAGAAATATGGACCGACTGTGCTCGCGGCCCCGACCAAGGCGGGTTTTGATCGCACCGCGTGGATCGTTCCCTTCGTTGCGCTGGCACTGGGACTGGGCACCGTGGTCCTGGTAATACGCGCCTGGAAGAATCGCCCTGCGCCCGCGATTGCCGACGGCCTCCGCCCCGTCCGCGGCGCCGAACTAGAAGAATTCCGCAACAAGGCGCGTGAGGAGACCGACCTATGACCTTCGAACTGGCTTGCTGTCTTCTGGTAACCGCCGCCGCGCTCTTCTATATTTTCTATCCCGGCACCTTCTTTGTTGGCCCGGAGAAAACCCGCGCTTCCTACCTGCGCGAACGCAAAGACGCCGTCTACGAAAACCTCCGCGACCTGAACTTCGAATTCAAGGCCGGTAAAATGCCCGACGTCGATTACCAGTCGCTGAAAGCGTCCCTGCAGGACGAAGCCGCCACGCTCTTGGCCGAAATCGCCCGCCTCGAAGCCAAAGCCGCATCAGCGCCGAGAAAAGCGCGACCATGAAAGGACCCCATCTCTTGTCCCAATCAACCATTGTCATCCCGAGCGGAGTGGCTGGTGCGCGAAGCGCGGCAGCGACGGAGTCGAGGGACCTGCTGTCCGCCCGCACCCTGATCCGGCCCTTTTGGCAAATCGTATTGGTCGCGATCCTCTTCGCCTCTATCGCCTCCGCCCAAACCCTGACCGGCACCGTCAAAAACTCCACCACGGGCAAGCCCGCCACCGGCGACGAAGTTGTCCTGCTCAGCCTGGGTCAAGGCATGGAAGAAGCCGGTCGCACCAAGTCCGACGCCAAAGGCAATTTCAGTTTCAAGCTCGACGGCCAGGGCCCCCATCTCGTCCGCGTAATCCACCAGGAAGTCACCTATCACCGCATGGCCCCTCCCGGAACGACTTCCGTTGAGGTCGAGGTCTACGACGTCGGGAAGAAAATCGAAGGCATCGAAGTCGTCGCCGACATCATGCGCTTTCAGGCCGGTCAGGGACAACTCCAGGTCGAGCGCACCTTCGCCGTGAACAACAACTCCAAGCCTCCGCGCACCCAGATGAACGAGCACAACCTGGAGTTCTTTGTCCCCGACGGCGCCACGATCGGCGAGGCCCAGGCCATGACCGCCGGCGGCCAGCCCGTAAAATCCGCACCCGTTCCAGAAGGCGCAAATGCCAAAAACAAATACGCCTTCCTCTTCCCTCTTCGCCCCGGCGAGACTCGCTTCAATGTCGTCTACACCGTTCCATATACCGGCAGCGTGAACATCGATCCCAAAAGCGCGTATCCCCTGGAGCATTTCGTCGCCATCGCGCCCAAGGCAATGGAATTCGCCGCCGCTCCCGGAGCCAGTTTTCAAATCGCGCCCTATCCCGGCCAACCCGACGCCAACGTCGAGGTCGCCTCGAACGCGGGACTGGGCCAACCCCTGGCATTCAAGCTTTCCGGAGAAGGCACACTGGCTGCGCCTGCAGAAGATGGCGGCCAGCCCAGCCAGGGCGGCCCCTCCGCGCAAAGCGATAACCGCCCCGGCGGCGGCCTCGGACCGCCCATCGACGCCCCCCCTCCCTACCAGAAATATCAGTGGTACATTCTCGGAGGCTTGGCCTTGGCCCTCATCGTCGGCGGAATCTTCGTAGCGTCGCGGCAACAAGCCGCCAACCGCACCGCCCGCGCCAAGGGCAAGGGTCTGCCCACGCTGGAAGATGATGACGAATACGAGCCCGTAGAGGTTCCCGTTGCGCGGGAAGTCCGGAGCGAAGTTCGAAGCGAGGCCCGTCCGCAACCGGCCGCACCGCGCTCCTCCTCAACCTCCATGCTGCTCGAAGGCCTGAAAGAAGAACTCTTCCAACTCGAAGTCGAACACAAGCGAGGCCGCATCAGCCAGCAGGAATACGAAGGCGCAAAGTCCGCCCTGGACCAAACCCTCCAGCGCGCCCTGAAACGCGAAGCGCAAAAAGCATAAGAGCAGAGGAAACAAGAGAGTAGCGCCAACATAGAGTAGCGCCGGCGTCCCGAGGGCGTCTCTCCCTCGGTGCCGATAATCAAGGCGGCCTTTGTCATTTCCCCAACCAGGTTGTCATTCCAGGTTGTCATTCCGAAGCGGCGCCAAGCCGCTGAGGAACCTGCTTCCCCCCGCGTTCGGCAAGGATCCGACGAAATCCAGCCGCGGGTAGGGGCGTCGCGAAATAGCCCTGAGTTTCCAACGCCCCGCTTCGACCCCCAAGAATCGATCCCATCCTCTAATGGCGGCCTTGCCACGCATTGAGAATTGGCCGATCGGTGTCAATGAGCGCTATCGCGATTTATCAACAGTTACGTTCGGGCGCGCCGACGTTTTTGGGCCGGATCACTACCTCTTAAACGCAATCCGATATTCCGTCTTGCTGACGGTTCTGGGGCTGCCGTCAAGGCGCCAGATAGGTTCGACAGGCTGCCCCGGACGAACAAGAGTCACGGAGACCACACCCGCTGCGCTCTGACCCACGCGTTTATTTGTGACGCGGAGAGTGAACTTCCCGCCCACATCGACGGCGAACTCATAGTCGCTCATGGAATCTCCAAACCCGCGTCTGGACCACCCGTCCGCTCCCTTATCGATGTCCGTCGCAACAAGCCGGTTGGTTCCGTCAAGTCTTCGCTGCTCCTCGGCGGTCGCAGTCTCAAATTTGGGTAAGAATATACTTGCCTCGCCCACCTTGAGAGGCTACGATGATTATCGCAGCCCTCAAAGGACTAATTATGGCGGATGAAGCTCCAACCCCGGAAGAGATGGTCCCTTCGTTCCTTCATGCCTTCATGTGGGCATCTGCTTTTGGAGTAGTCGAGGAAGCTAGATCGAAACACCTATGGTTTGCGGGAGGATTGTTAATTGCGGCTGTTACGTTCCATTTTGTTGGAATTAGGTGGCCGCAGATCAAGCCAAAGGTAGGTCCGCGCGTTGCCTCAACCGTCGAACTAATCGCGAGTAATCGCTTATATCTTCGAGCCATCTACTCCGGGATAGCTATTGCACTCTTGGTGAGCATACCCCTTACTGTCTACCGTCATTATCATCGTGCAGCAGATAAGTCCGCAGCGCCAAGTGCAAACTCGTCGAATGCAGTTCAAACCACCACCCCCCCCAAAGGGCCAGTTCCAACTGAATCATCCACAACTCCGAATACTTCGACGCAGGCTCCTGCAAAGCCAAAGCATCATCCCCGTTCCGCGCCAGTGCAACCGAAGACTACCGGACAAACTGCACAGACCCCGAGTGTGCCTGCTCCTGCTCAATCTCAACCCGCACCACCGATGTCACAGGAATGCGCTCCTGGTGCGAAATGTGCAATGTCTAATGGCCAAACCGGGGGATTTACAGGTCAACAAACTATTCTAGGAACCGTTGATCGGGAACTAACTGACGACCAGCAGAAGGATTTAGCCGCAATCCTCAAAACCTTCTCGGGTGAAACCATTGAGGTTTTTAGCGTAAACAACAATGGCGAATCGGGGAGATTTGCAAAATCGGTGCAGGCTGCCCTTGGTATGGCTGGAATTAACGCCCCGCCGGTGGTCGATAAATTTATCTACGAGGATATTCCTCAGAAGCCAGTAGTGGTATACACCCCGAAAGGTGATGACGCATTCGTGACCGCCCTCGCTGGTTATTTGCTGAATACGGAAAAAATAAAGGAACCTATTACGAGGCGTTTCGACCAGTCCACAAGCGTCTGGATCGCTCCTCGTTAGGATGAGAGTTTATGGAAACCGATAGTAAGGTGAAAACAGGCAATACAGAAACCCCCTCAGAGCATCAGAAATTTGATGCTGTGATGCGGAAGATTCTTTCAGTCTCAAAAGATGAATTGAAGAAGCGGGAAAAGGCGTGGAGAAAAAAACGCGAGCGGGCAAAGAAAAAGCGGGCTCTTTCTTAGCCCGCCGTCCTCGGCCTTGCCGTCGAGTGGCCCGTGTCTGGGTAGTCCTTGCTCAATTCGGTTTGCCAGTGAGTTGAGCAAACGTAATGCGCTTTCCGACGATCTGGCGAACAGCGAGATCGAAGCGGCCAGCGTCATCAAGTTCTTTACGGTTGTTGAAGCGAAACATCTGTTCGTCAAGGTAGCGATGAAGATGAAACGGTTCGACCGAAACATAAGTGCCCGAGATGCCGCGCTTGAGCAACGACCAGAAATTCTCAAGGCCGTTTGTGTGGACGCGACCGTCTACGTACTGAGTCGCGTGATCGACAACTTGATGCGCGTAGTCAGTCGCCAATCCGTCATAGGACATGAGCGCATCGCTGTAGAGCGCTGCACCAGCAGTGACGTGCTTACGGACTTCTTCTTGCAGCACAGTCTTGCGACGGCTCGGAACGACGGAAGCGCGAACCTTCCCGCCGCGCTCAAGAATGCCCATAACAGCGGTCTTGTCCTTCGTGCCCGTGCCAGTGATCCGGCGCTTGCGCTCCGAGACGTGCATGTTCCGCGCTTTGCCGCCGATGAACGTTTCATCGACTTCAACTTCGCCGCCGAGTTTCGAGCCGAAGAAATCGTCCTGCATCGCAAGGCGAATCCGTTGAAGCATGAACCATGCCGACTTCTGGGTGACCTTCACGTCGCGCGCAATCTCGTAAGACGACACGCCGTTCTTGCAGTTAGTAAGCATCCACGTTGCCGTGAGCCACTTATCAAGCGAGATCGGCGAATCCTCGTAAATCGTTCCGACTTTGATGGAGAACTCGCGCTTGGGGTGATGGCTGCCACACTTCCAAGTCCGGCGAGTCGGGTTGAATGCGCTGACCTTGGTCGAGCCACAAACCGGACAAATCACGCCGTTCGGCCAGCGTCGAATCGCAATGTAGTCGATGCAGTTGTCGGGATTCGAGAAGTAGACGATTGCTTCTTGAAGGCTCGTAGGTTCGTGTTCCATGACTGAAATATATCAAAAACAGGTGGGCGAGGCAAGTATATTCTTGCCCAAATTTGCTGCCGGTCCATTTATAGAGAGATCCGTGGTAGTTCGCGTAAATATG